>Ga0074045_10002494_pt1 | contig 17026 bp, 12 predicted proteins | sample BogForMeECP23OM2_FD_94442 | JGI IMG/M metagenome (GOLD analysis project Ga0074045, IMG submission 94442) | Bog forest soil microbial communities from Calvert Island, British Columbia, Canada - Bog Forest MetaG ECP23OM2 | ecosystem: Environmental > Terrestrial > Soil > Wetlands ...
GAAATTCCTCCCGACGCTCTGCCCGGCTCGCTCGCCCTGACTCACAAACGCTGCGGAAAACCCACCTGCTGGTGCGCCGATGGAGAGGGGCATGCGGCGTGGTCGCTGACGTTCATGGTTGACGGCAAGAAGCGCGTCGAACATATCCCGGAGGAATGGGTGGAGCAGATTCGCCCACTGGTCGAGCAAGGACGCGAGTTCAAGGACGCCGTTGCCGAGATCTTCGCCGCCAACGCTCAACTGCTGGTGCTCTGGCGTCGACAGTCCAAGAAGAAGAAGGCCAGGAAGAAATGAGCGGCCCGCGACTCTGCTGGCGCGTGGAATGGGTCTCACCCTGAACCAAGAAACTTCGAACAGGGTGAGTGAGGTCGTCCTTCCGCCGCGTCTGGGCCGCAACGAGGCGTGCCACTGTGGTAGCGGCATCAAGTACAAGCGATGCTGTCAGGAACCGGACGAAGCGCTCCGCCGACAGCTGCGCGGCGCCGTGTTGCCCGCGTGGATCGATGATTCCCGTAGCAAACTCCGACAGTTTGAAAAGTACGTCTGTAATGTCTTTGGCCTACCCGATGTACTCGCCAGCCTAGCCGATACCCGGCGAGCCCCGAAAATTCCGACCTTCGATGTTGTCAACAGCTTGTTTCACACCTCGGTGCTGCGCATCCCCAGCATCAATGCTCTGGAAGGAGATCTGAAGGAAAGCGATTTCCAGAAGCTCATTGGCCGTCATCCCACACCGGACGTAAAGGCCTTCAGCGCCGATGTGGTGGCCAACGTTCTGGACAAGCTGCGTCTGGAGGGCCTCCACGGAGCGGTGCAGGATGTGATCCACAAGGCCGAGCGGAACAAAGCCTTTCGCGATGGTTGCTACAGTGCCCTGCGCTGCGTGGCCATGGACGGCTGGGAGCCGTTTGCCTCCTATGATCGGCATTGCCCACACTGCTTGGTGCGCAAGGTCAAAGTGAAGCGCCGCACGGGTGAGCTCGAAGAAGTGAATCAGTATTACCACCGCTATGTCGTGGCTATGCTGCTCGGGCCGGTCATCGATGTCGTGCTGGGGATCGAACCGGTGCTCAATGAGGAAGCTCGCCGCGATATCGACAGCGAACATGTCGGCCATGAAGGTGAACTGACTGCCGCACGGCGTCTGATCGATTCCTTGCACGATACTTACGGAGGGTTCATCGACGCTTTCGTGCTCGACGCTCTCTACGCCAATGGGCCGGTGATGACCCAACTTGAGGGCTACGGCTATGGCGGCTTCCTTGTGCTGAAGAAGGAAAACAACGAGCCTCTCAAAGAAGCACTCACCCTCTGGCAGATCCAGGGGCGGTGCGAGATCGACGAAAATCCTGACCGCAAAGAGCACGTGGAGTTCTGGGATGTGGACGACGTGGAGACGCTCGACACCTATGCAGGAAAAGTTCGCGTGATCCGCGCCGTGGTCACCAAGCCGGACCAAGATCCAGCGACCTGGTGCTTCGTCATCATCGGTAAGCGCGCGCGGCAACTCGCTCGCCGGACGGCGCTACAGATCATCCGGGCCCGTTGGCACATCGAGGATACGGGCTTCAATCAATGGATCCAATACTGGAATTTCGGGCATGTTTTTCGACACAGCTCGAACGCCTTGCTGGCCGTCCTGCTTCTCTGGACGCTGGCCTTCAATCTGCTGCAGCTGTTCGTCTATCGGCGGCTGGGTCGTTGTCGCCGGCCGAAGGATCCCACCGATACTATTCGGCACATCGTGGAAGTTATGCTTCGTGATGTAGCCACTCTCCCCGCGCCCATTCCTTGGGCGAGTTTGCTGCTGAACACGAGCTGACACGGCGTCGGAGCCGCGCTCAATGGGCGGCGCGGACACACCGGCGCCATTACTGTTCACCAGCCCGCCGTTTTGTCATCAAGGAGATTTACTCTCGATAAGCTAACTGCCTGTTGCGCTGGCGGCCTCGTGCGCTTCGGACACTTCCCCGTGGATCGGCCAACGCCCTCGCCGAACTCGCCCCGCGCTAGAAGCGGAACTCCTGGCGAAGAGGGAGCTTGCCTTCCCAAAAGCGGGTGCTATGATGTAGACTCCGCGCGGCCCTCTCGGGGAACCCGAGAGTGATGGGGGCGCTGTGAAACGCGATTGTTTAGAAATTCGCGTGTTACCCGGTCTGGTGTCTTTCCGTGTGGTTGTCTGCCTGATGCTGTTAGCCCTCCCAATTCTGCTGGCTGCGCAGGACCCCGCCAATGAGCCCACGAATGCAGGAGCTCCGCCGCCAAAGCTTGTCGATACGGCACACGACACACCGGCGGTAAAGATCGTACCGGGTAAAGTAATCCGGACGGATGTGGATCTGGCGCTGGTGAACGTGACAGTGACGGACCCGTACAACCGTCTGGTGACGGGCCTGGAGCAAGACAACTTCCGAGTGTCAGAGGACGGGACCGAACAGGAAATCGTGTCGTTCTCTTCAGAGGATGTGCCGATATCGATTGGGGTGATTTTTGACTTCAGCGGAAGCATGTCCAACAAGGTGGACAAGGCCAGGGAAGCGGCGCTGCAGTTTTTTAAGACGGCGAATCCGCAGGATGAATTCTTCTTGGTGAGTTTTAACGAGCGGGCGGAACTGACCAGCGCGTTTACGAATAGCGTAGAAGACCTGCAAAGCAGGATGATGCTGACCGCCCCGAAGGGCAGGACTGCTCTATTGGACGCAATCTATTTAGGATTGAGCCAGATGCGGGGTGCACATAACGCCAAACGTGCCTTGCTCATTCTTTCCGATGGAGGAGATAATCATAGCAGGTACAACGAAAACGATATCAAACGGTTGGTGAAGGAAGCCGATACCCAGCTCTATGCCATCGGCCTATTTGACCCGCTCGGGTATCGCAATCGAACGATGGAGGAGCTCAACGGGCCGTCGTTGCTCGCGGATATCACGGAATTGACGGGTGGCCGCGTGTTTGCCGTCGAGCATCTAAATGATCTGCCGGACATTGCGTCCAAAATCGGCATGGAGCTACGTAATCAATATGTTCTGGGATACCGACCAAGCAATCATACACACGACGCCCGCTGGCGAAAGATCAAGGTCAAGCTGCGCGCGCCCAAAGGACTGCCGCCCCTTACGGTTTACTCAAAAACCGGCTACTACGCGCCCGCGCACTGAGTTGCGGTGCGGAGCGCGTAAGGCTGCGTCCCTGTTCGCTATTTTCCTAATGCAGATGGTTCTGGGTGCGGGCGTGCTATTTGCGCAGATCCCGGTGCAGAATGCGCCGCCACCGCCGCCTCCAGATCAGCAGGGCACAGGGAATGCGCAGTCTGGAAGTCACATCAAGGTCGATGTGAACCTGGTGGTTTTGCACACGACGGTGCTGGATGACCGGGGGAAATTCGTGGAAGGATTGGTGCAGGATAATTTTCGGGTTTACGAAGATAAGGTGGAGCAAAAGCTCTCGGTCTTCAAGCGGGAAGACATCCCGGTAAGCATGGGGCTCGTGATCGACAACAGCGGAAGCATGCGGGATAAGCGGCCGCGTGTGAATGAAGCGGCACTCACGCTGGTGCAGAACAGCAACCCTCAAGATGAGGCGTTCGTCGTCAACTTCAACGACGATTTCTACCTGGACCTGGATAAGGACTTCAGCAACAGCATCCCGGAGCTAAAAGAAGCTTTGGAGCGCATTGACGCACGAGGAAGCACGGCGTTGTATGATGCCATCATCGGTTCCATCGATCACCTGAAAAAAGGGAAGAAAGAAAAGAAGGTGCTGCTGATCGTGACCGATGGCGAGGACAACACCAGCCGAAACTCGTTGGAAAAAACCATTCGCGAGATTCAGAAGACCGACACGGTGATTTATACGATCGGGCTGCTGAGCCAGGAGAGCAAGAGAAGCGCGAAGAACGCGAAGAAAGCGCTGACGGAGATTGCGCTGGCGTCGGGCGGGCTGGCCTATTTCCCGGAGAACGTGGAAGACGTGCACTCGATTTGCGAGCAAGTGGCGCACGATATCCGGCACCAGTACACGCTGGGCTACTATCCGTCAAATGCGACGAAGGACGGAACATTCCGCAGCGTGCACGTGGATGTGATTCCGCCGCACGGCAAAGGCAAGCTGGTGGCACGGACGCGCAATGGCTACTATGCGCCTGGGCCGGCGCGGGCCGCTACGGCAACTGGGAAATAGAAGTAAAGAAGTAGGGAACTAATGAAGTAACGAGCCACGACGAACTTGCCAGAGTTTTGCGACGGGCACCGCGATTGGTGCCCGTTTTTATTGTACGCCGCGCATGTTCGGCAGCTTACGGGTGAAAGTCCCGTCCCAACCTGATGGAGGTGAAGGGTAGCGAAGCGCAAGGGCATCACCGTGAGGTGGAGTCTGAAGGAAGTGTGGAACAACTGGATTGGAGGCCCACGGCGTCGGACGAGCGGGCAATTGATCGCGAAGTCCGTATCCATCAAGGACGCTGGTGGTAAATCCAGCGGTCGCGTATCGAAAGCGGTCGGACTTATCGCGGGAGATCTGCTGCACGTCTCGGATTCGTGACTGAGAGTGAAGTAATTCACTCTGATCCTGCAGCAGAAGTCAGCAGCGGGCGTTAGTACTCACGCAAGTAAGGAAGGCCCAAACAGTGAGAGTGAGCAGTAGAACGTCGAACTCACCGGTGGCACTGCGCCAGACAATCAGCTACGGCTGAGTTTTGCAGGTTCAGAAGACGGTGAAACCGGAACGGAAACCTGCAGAGCGGCGAAGCCCTTGTGGCGAGCGACGACTCGACCCTCCGGCCCGCCAGGGTTCAACTTGCTGAACCGCCGTATGCGGACCCGCCTGTACGGTGGTGTGGGAGGGGCGAGCCGGTGACTGCTCCCCCTATCCCGATTAGGCGAAGAGCTAACAGAGGGAACTGAGAAAACTGGTGCCGTGAGGGATGGAGGCGCCGAAGATTTCGGCGATGGTCTGGCCCATGTCGGCGAGGGTGTCGCGGACGCCGAGATTTGAGCCGGGACTGTGGGACGGGGTGAAGGCGAGAATGGGGACGTACTCGCGGGAGTGGTCGGTGGTTTCCCAGCGCGGATCTGGATCGCAACCGTGGTCGGCGGTGATGATCAGCAGGTCGCGTGCGCTCAGCCGTGGCAGATAGGCGGCGAGGCCGGCATCGAATTCCTCCAGGGAGCGGGCAAATCCTTCCACGTCCTTGCGGTGGCCAAAGAGCATGTCGAAATCGACGAGGTTGATGAAGATCAAGCCGGTGGGGCGCTCGCGGGTGGCAAGGGTGAGTTTGTCCATGCCATCGGAATTGGATTTTGTGGTGACGTAGTCGCTGACCCCACGGGAATTGTAGATGTCATGAATTTTGCCGATGCCGAAAACCGGAATGTTGCGCTGCTGCAGGACGTCGAGCAGCATGGGCTTTGGCGGGTCAACGGCGTAGTCGTGGCGGCGCGCAGTGCGCGCAAAGTTTCCTGGCGAGCCGGTGAATGGTCGGGCGATGACGCGGCCAACGCGGTGCTTGCCATCGAGTAATCTTCGGGCAACTTCGCACATGCGATAGAGTTCGAGGACAGGAATCACGTCTTCATGCGCGGCAATCTGGAAAACGCTGTCGCCGGAGGTGTACACGATGGGTTTGCCGGTGCGCACATGTTCTTCGCCAAGCTCTTTGAGGATTTCGGTGCCCGAGGCGGGCTTATTGCCGATGGTTTTGCGACCGATGTGCGTCTCGAATACGGTGATGATCTCGGGAGGAAAGCCGTACTTGTAGACGGGAAATGCCTGATCGAGCCAGACGCCCGCCATTTCCCAATGGCCGGTGGTGGTGTCCTTGCCGGGCGAGCGAGTAGCGCCCTTGCCGAAGGAGGCGCGGGGCGAGGCGGCTGGATTCAAATGCGTCAAGGGGGCGATGTTGGCGAGGCCGAGTTCGACGAGGGTGGGGATACGCAATGGGCGTGACTCAGCGATGTGGCCAAGCGTGGTTCGGCCGGTATCGTCGTAATCGGCGGCATCGGGGAGCGCGCCAATGCCAACGCTGTCGAGCACGACCCAGATCACACGGTTGATTGCGGTCATCCGGAAAGTCCCAGTGTACTTTGCGAACTTTAGCACATGAGGGCGGTAAGCGTGGCGTAGTAGCTGGTCAGTCGGAGAGACGCCGGGAAAGAAGGGGAGGATTCCTCACTCCGCTCGGAATGACGTGGTGGATTTTTCGCGCTAGATCTCGAGCAGTGGTCCCGAAACCATCCAGAGGGCAGTAGCCAGTTTGAACCGAGGAATTGACGGAGGGGCTGTGGAGGCCTAGTATCGCTGCAAACGCGCAAGGGTGAACTTTTTTCACGATTTTTGCGTATCAATAGAGTGGAGGGGTCTGTCATGTCTGAGCGACGAGAACGGGTGGGACGCGGGTCGGTGGTATTCCCGCTGCTGCTGATCGGGTTCGGTGGACTGATGCTGATGTGGCGTTGGATGCCGAATTTTCATCCCTGGCATGTGTTGTTCCGCTACTGGCCCTTGTTTTTGATCCTGATCGGAGCCGGGATGATTCTGGATCGCACGCGGCAACATCAGGTGCAGGCGCAGGGCGAACCGCGGCCGTTTCCGATTGGGACAGCTGTGGGAACGCTGCTGTTTCTGTTGCTGATTGGTTACCTGCTGTATCACGACCACTCCTACTACCCCCGCGAATTGAGTGCGGATACAACTCGGTCGCATGAATCGCGCACCGTGGAGTTGCAGGGAGCGAAGGCGGTTCGCATGTCGGTGCAGATGCCGGCGGGCGAATTGCGAATTGAGGGCGGGGCGCCGCAGTTGTTCAACGGGGATTTCTTTCATGCGGGTTCGTGGTCGGCGCCGGACGTGGACTACACCGTGGAGGACGGCGTTGGGACTTTGCGCGTGGAGCAGAACGGGGGAGGAACGCACATCGGGAATTCGGACAATACCTGGAACCTGAAGGTGACCGATAGCACGCCATTGGAGTTGAAGATTGATATGGGGGCGGGACGGGGAGATTTTCGATTGGCGAAGGTCGATCTGACGCGGTTGGAGGTGAATATTGGCGCCGGGCAGGTGAATGTGGATTTGACCGGAGAACGCGCGAAAGATTTGGAAGCGACGATTCAGGGCGGAGTCGGGCAAGCGGTTGTAAAATTGCCGAAGAATATTGGCGTGGTGGCGACGGTGCACGGTGGGTTGGGGTCGGTGGACGTGCATGGATTGACGAAAGAGGATGAGAGATATGTGAACGCGGCGTACGGGAAATCGCCGCAGACATTGCAGTTGACGGTTGAGGGCGGGATTGGACAGATCAAGCTGGAGCAAGAATAGCTAGCAGGAAGAACCTCGGCACAATAGCCGTATATTGCCCTGATTTGCGGTGGGGACGCTCCCTGCCGATTGCTTTTAGCTTCAGCAGAGGCGGTACAGGCAAGTGAGTGACTCTTCTCTGTTTCCGCGGTTTAAAATCCCAAGATTTGACGTGAACGGACGAATTTGCCCGAGTGGAAGAGGAGACGTATAATTTGAGGTTTAGGCAGTGTGCGAAAAGCGCGCTGACTGAGCTTCCCTTTGGCCACAAGCGAAACGACGCATCCGATTGTGCAAGAACAAGAAGTGCTACTGGTGCGTGGAGCGCGCGTCCATAACCTGAAGAACGTCACGGTAGAAATCCCACATAACGCGATGACGGTGGTAACCGGGGTAAGCGGATCCGGGAAATCGTCGCTGGCGTTTGACACCGTGTATGCCGAGGGGCAACGGAGGTACGTGGAGTCGCTTTCGGCATACGCGCGGCAGTTTCTGGAGCGGATGGAAAAGCCAGATGTGGACGAAATCTCGGGAATTGCGCCAGCGGTGGCGATCCGGCAAAAGAACTCCACGCGAAATCCGCGGTCGACGGTGGCGACTTCCACGGAAATCTACGACTACCTGCGGCTGCTGTTTGCGCGATGCGGGCAGACATTTTGCATCAAGTGCGGCAGCGAAGTGCGCAGGGACTCGCCAGAAGATATCGCAAACAAGGTGCTGGCGCTTGCGTCGGGACGCAGGTTCTATGTGATGTACTTGTTGCATGTAGCGAGCGCGGAGCCAGCGGCGACCGGGAAACGCACCTCGAAAAAGAGAGCGGGGCCTGCAGCAGAGACGCTGCGGCTGACGCTGCTGGAACTGCAGAAGCGCGGATTCAACCGGCTGTATCAGGACGGACGGGTGCATGAATTTTCCTCGCCGGAAACGTTGCTGGATGTAAATTTCGCGAAGCCGGTGTATGTGCTGGTGGACCGGCTATCGGTGAATACAGAAGCGAGATCGAGGCTGGTGGATTCGATTGAAATTTGCTATCGGGAAGGCGGCGGGGAAGCAATTCTGGAATTCATCGGAGATAGTGAGGGAAACGCGGCCGAGCGGCTGGCGTTCAACGAAAGATTTGAGTGCAAGAATGATGGAACGTTGTACCAGGAGCCGGAGCCGCGACTGTTCTCGTTCAATAATCCGTATGGGGCGTGCCCGCGGTGCCAAGGGTTCGGCAATACCATTGATTTCGACTTGAACCTGGTGGTGCCTGATCCCAGCAAATCGCTGGATGACGGCGCTATTGAGCCGTGGACCAAGCCGCGCTATCGCGGGCTGATGCAGGAGGCGCGCAAGTTCGCGAAGACGCGCAACATAGCTACAAATGTCCCGTGGAGGCAACTTACCGCCGAGCAACGACGGCTGATTCTGGAAGGCGACCCGGAGAATGACTTCGAGGGAGTGAAAGGCTTTTTCAATTGGCTGGAGCGCAAGAAATACAAGCTGCATGTGCGGGTATTTCTGAGCCGCTACCGTGGGTACGCGACTTGTCCGGAATGCGGTGGGACGAGACTGCGAGCGGAAGCGCGCGCGGTGCGCATCACCGGCAAATCCATCACGGATTTGTGCAAGCTGACGGTGAAAGAGGCGCGGGCGTTCTTCGGTGATTTGCAGCTTACGGAGTCGCAGGCCAAGATTGCGGACAAGATACTGGAGGAGATTCGCTCGCGGCTGCAATTCCTGGATGAAGTGGGACTGGACTACCTGACGCTGGACCGTTTGACGTCGACGCTGTCAGGTGGAGAGTCGCAACGGATTCAGCTGGCTACTTCGCTGGGATCGCATCTTGTTGGTGCGTTGTATGTGCTGGATGAGCCTTCGATTGGGCTGCACCCGCGCGACACGCACCGGTTGATCGAGATTCTGAGATCGCTGCGTGACCTGGGAAATACAGTGCTGGTTGTGGAACATGATCCAGACACGATTGAGAGCGCCGACCGGATTCTGGATCTCGGGCCCGGAGCCGGGGAGCTTGGCGGGAAGTTGTTGTTTGCGGGGACCTACGCGGAAATTCTCAAGGATCCGAAATCGGTCACTGGCCGCTACCTGAGCGGCGAATTGAAGATTCCGGTTCCGGCAACGCGGCACAAGCCGGCAGGGAAATTCCTGAAGCTTGGCGGGGCCACGTTGCACAACCTGCAAAATGTGGACCTGATCCTGCCGTTGGGGTTGTTGACGGTGGTTACGGGAGTCAGCGGCTCAGGCAAATCGACACTGGTGCACAATGTTTTGTATCGCGCCTTGGCGGCCAAGAGGACTGGCGCGAGCATCAAGGAATTCTGCGACCGGTTGGAGGGTGACGAGCACATCACGGACTTGGTGATTGTGGACCAATCGCCAATCGGGCGAACGCCGCGGTCGAATCCAGCCACATATCTGAAGGCGTTCGACGCGATTCGCGAAGTGTTTGCTGACACCCCGGACGCGAAGAGGCGCGGGTACTCGGCAGGACATTTTTCGTTCAACGTGCCGGGAGGACGTTGCGAAACATGCCAGGGCGACGGAACAGTCACGGTGGAGATGCAGTTCCTTGCGGACGTGGAACTGGTTTGCGAGGAGTGCCGAGGGCAGCGATTCAAGAGCAGCGTGCTGGACGTGCGCTACCACGGAAAAAACATTCACGACGTGCTGGAAATGACGGTGCGGGAGGCGCTGGCGTTCTTTGTGAACGTGCCGAAGGTAGTGTCGAAGTTGAGGATTTTGAACGAGATCGGACTGGGATACTTGCGACTGGGACAATCGGCGACGACGCTGTCCGGCGGCGAGGCGCAGCGCTTGAAGCTGGCGGCGCACCTTACGCGCACGGAAAATCGCGGCATCCTTTATATTCTCGACGAACCAACAACGGGGCTGCATTTTGACGACATTGCCAAGCTGCTCGCGGCCTTCCGCAAATTGCTGGAGTCTGGCGGTTCGCTGCTGGTGATCGAGCACAATCTGGACGTGATCAAGTCGGCTGACTGGCTGATCGATATGGGGCCTGAAGGCGGCGATCAGGGGGGCAAGATCATTGCCACGGGAACGCCGGAACAAGTGGCGCGCAACACACAATCGCATACGGGAAAATATCTGGCACGCGTGCTGGCGAATGGAAACGGCTATGCAAAGCGGCTGGGCAATGGCGCATCCAAATCTGCAGAGGCCCCGAAGGGAACGCCAAACGGAGCAAATGGCCTAAGAACGGAGCCATGATGGGGCGTGGTTCTAAATCGCAAGAGCTCACCATAGCATCAGGTGCCATCGCTGTCGGTCTGTTATCGCTGGTGGTGCGAGCCGATTTTGCGTTGAGAGCAGAGTCGCCGCGCGAGCGATGGCAACAGGCACAGACTGCGCAGGGTAAGACGCAAAAGTTGAAGAACCCGCTGAACGATTTACTGGAAGAAGCACAAGCGGCGATGGACAAGAATGACTACGAAGCCGCGATCCCGCCGCTACAGAAATTCCTGGCCGAGCAACCAGATGTGGCCTACGCACACTTCCAGCTTGCCTATGCGTACACAGCACTGAAGCGTCCAACGGAAGCGCGGGCGGAATACGAGCGATGCATTGCGCTGGACCCCAAAATGGCCGAGGCACAGTTGAACCTGGGGATTCTACTGCTGAATGCGGACCCGAAGGCGGCGATCGGGCCGTTGAGCAAGGCGGTAGAGCTGCAGCCTTCGCAGAGCCGTCCGCGATATTTGCTGGGCATCGCGCAAGAGCGCTCCGGGGATCTGGCGGGGGCGGCGCAGTCGTTTGAAGGAGTGACGCATCTCGACCCAAAGGATGCAGAGGCTATGACGCACCTCGGCGAAGCGATGCTGCGGCTGGGGAAACCTGCTGAGGCCGAAGGAAAATTCCGGCAGGCGTTGGAAATTGAGCCAAAATCGCCCGCAGCTCTGCAGGGGTTAGCACAGAGCCTGGAGCTGCAGAGAAAGCCCGAAGCCGCGGAGGCGTACCGAAATTATCTGGCGGTGCAGCCCAGCGATGCCGCCGCGGAACAGCACGCGGTTCATTCGTTGCTGGAGCAGAAGAACTACGATGCGGCGCTTGCCGAGCTGGACAAATTGCCCAAGGCGAATCCTCCCAGCCTGGAAACGCTGAAGCTGCGCACGGACATCCTGGTTGGACAAAAAAAGACCGACGAGGCGATTGCCGTATTGCAGCAAGCCATTCAACTGGCTCCCAACGATGCGCAATTGCACGGAGGCCTGGGGCGGCTGTACATGGACAAAAGGGACTATGCGAGCGCGGAGAAGGAACTGAGGGCAGCGCTGAACCTGGACCGCAACAACCTTACCTACTGGAAAGATCTCAGCTCCACGTACTACCTGGCAGGGAATTATCCGGCGGCTTTGACGGCGATGGATCTGATTGACAAGCAGGAGGTGCCGGGCGCGGGAGCATGGTTCATCCGAGCGCTCTGTTACGATAAACTGAACCAGGTACAATCCGCCCTCGAGGCTTACCGAAAATTTCTGGAACTCGATCAGAACCGGAATCCCGACCAAGTGTGGCAGGCCACTGAGCGAATTCATGTTCTCGAAAAGACGGTGCAAAAAAAGAAGTGAAGGGAGAGCGGGGCGGGGATTCCTCGGCACATGCGCTTTCTTCCTTTTGTTGATGGTGTGCGTACCGCTGGCGGCGGTAGAGCGGCTGCAGGATTTACAGGAGCGTTTCGATAAGGAGACGCATGCAGGCAGCAAGGTGAAAATTCTGGATAAGCTGGGTGCAGCGCAATTCGCCGTGGCTGCAAACGCGGCGAAAACGGACGATTACAGCACGGTTGGGCTGACTTTTGAGAAATACCGGGACAACGTGCGCAGCTGTTTTGACCTTCTTATGAAACAGGAGCCCGATGCGGAGAAGCACAGCGAGGCTTACCGGCGTTTGGAACTGCAGACCCGACGAGCGCTGAGGGAGGTTGACGAGGTGCTGAACATCGTGCCGCTGGAAGTGCAACCGCCGCTGCAACTCGTGAGACAGGACTTGCTAAGCATCGACGACAAGCTGATTCAACTCTTGTTTCCGCGACACACCAAGGATATGGGGCCAATGCCACCCCCTCCGGAGAAGAACCCATGATGACTCGAAAACCGGCGACCTGGATTGCAGCGATGTCATTGCTGGCTTTTGCGTGTGCGCGACCGGTCTTCGCGCAACGGCCGGAGAAGGACTATCTTTCGGGCGTCGAAGCGGACAAGATTCGAGATGCGGAAACACCCAACGAACGGATCAAACTGTTTTTGGATTTCGCGCAAGACCGGTTGAAAAAGTTTCAGTACGAGTTGGAACACCCTTCACCCAATAAGCACACGGAGATGCTGAACTACCTGATGAACTCGTATATTGGTTGCGTGGACGACGCCGCAGACATTATTCAGGTTGGATTGGAACATCAGGACAACATTCGCGAGGGAGTGGACCTGATGGCCAGCCGGACGAAGGAGTATCTGCCGATCCTGGAGAAAATAAAAGCGGAAGGACCGGAGCTGGAGTTGTACAAAGACAATCTCGACGACGCCATCGAGGGCACGCAGGACGCCATGAATGACGCGGAGAAGGCCAAGAAGAAAGCCGCGCCCCCGCCAGTGAGGCGCAAGAATTGAGCCCCCGCCGGCGCAACGCAACGAGAGTCCCGGGCGGAGAAGCGATGTTCCAGCGCATGTTCACGCGGATCGGATGCGAGGAACGTCCACCACACTTTCATGTGGAGTTTTATCCCTACAGCAGCCTGGTGATTACGATACGGCGCCGCGAAGAAGTGCTGTATGTGCGGTTTTCAGATTTGTTGCGGCGGGCGCCAGTGAGCGTGCTGGAGGGTGCCGCGGCTTTGTTGCTGGCGCGCGTCTACCGGAGAAGGACGCCGAGGGCGCTGGTGCGTCCGTACCTGGAGTATGCGCGGTCGGATCGAACACGCAGCCGAATCAGCCAGATGCGCAGCCGGCGGGTACGCCTGGCACACACGGCACCCCAGGGAGAGCAGTATGACCTGGTGACGTTGTTTGACGAGCTCAATCAGAGGTACTTCGCGGGTGTGCTGCAGCGACCGCACATCGGATGGAGCACGCGAAGCTGGCGGCGGCAATTCGGTTGTTACGACCCGGGCCCGAATCAGATCCTGCTGAATCGGCGAATGGACCGCGCGGGAATTCCGCAATTTGTGGTGGAGTACGTGCTCTATCACGAGATGCTGCATGTGAAGCATCCGACGAGGCGTTCCGGGTGCAGCCTGATTTCGCATTCGCCGGAGTTTCGAGCGGAAGAAAAGCGGTTTGAGCAGTTTGAACCGGCAAGGAAGTTTTTGGACCGGTTGGCCCGCTAGCAGATTGCGCTGGGAACGAGGCACCTGAGATCCTTCGGTGCGCAAACCAGGCGCGCCTCGGAATGACAACGCGTTCCCGTGTTTGGCTTATTTGTGTAATCGGAAAACAGCCCGCTTCGTAAAGCGGCTGTTACAAAGACAAAGCAACGGCTTCACCCTGAAGGGGTGAGCTACAGGGTATGCAAGCCTGTAGCGAGCATTTAGGCATTCGAGGGAAGTAAGGCGCGAAGGCTACTGTTTCTTTTCTCTGTCGATTTCCTGATTTAGTTTTTCGATTTTTTTGCGGACCTTATCTGCATCTTCCGCATGAGGATATAGATCGAGGTATCGCTGGTAGGCCTTCAGCGCAGGCTTCTTCTTTCCTTTTTTCTCGTAGCATTCGCCTAAATAGCGAAACGGCATGGCGTAACCAGGTTTCGCCACCACGGCGTCTTCGAAGCGATCGATGGCGGCGTCGACATCGCCCTTGTGCATATAGTATTTGCCGACTTCGATGTCTTTTTCCGCGCGCAAGGGATCCCAGGTCGGCTGGTCTGGCGCCGATGTCGTAGCGGTGTCAGTATTGGGCTTCGGCTTGGGCTTAGGCGCATCCGGCGGTTTGGGAGAAGCATCCGGCGGCACAGGATCCTGCGCGAAAGCGGGCGTAGCTTGCAAGCACAGCCCGCTGCCGGCAAGAAGCAATCCGAGGCATGATGGCGAAAGGTGTTTCAAGTAGAGGGTTTCTCCTTCCCCTGCGATTCAGTCACAGGCGGGAGAAGTTGCCTGAACTATTTTGCCATCAATTCGTCGACGAGGGCCTGGGCTCCATAGAGTTTTTTCAGGCATTCGGTCATTGCGGCGGTATGAACCGCGACAGTGCGGTTTTGATAGGAGTCGTAGACGAAATCGCCGACCAGTGACTCGATATCGCCATCGAAGACGAGTCCGACGATGTCCCCATTACGATTGACAACCGGGGAGCCGGAGTTTCCTCCGATGATGTCGTTGGTAGTGACGAAGTTGAAGGGAGCGGCGAGATCCAGCTTGTCTTTGCCGTCGATGTAGCGATTCGGCAGATCGAAAGGCTCCTTGTTATCAAAGCTGGCGGCGCGATCGTACAAGCCGTAGAGGGTGGTCTTGTAGGGAGCGACGGTGCCGTTCATCGGATAGCCCTTCACCTGGCCATAGGAAAGTCGCAGCGTAAAGGTCGCATCGGGATAGGCGTTTTTGCCGAAGACGGCGAAACGCGCTTTGCCGAGTTTTTCGCCGGCGCGCTGCTGTTCACTCTGCACGTTCTTCTCGAACCAGGCAATTTGCTCGCGACGAATAGGGTCAATTTTTCGCGCCATCACGATCAGGGAGTCGGTGGATGAGTCGATTGCCGCCTGACCACCGTCGACGAGGGCTTTGCGAACTGCAGGGTCCGCCAGTCTGCTGCCGCTGATGAGTTCCGTCGCGGCCTGTGGTGGCGTGCGGCCGTTCAGGACAGCCTTGACCCACGGGTCATCGGGGCCGATTCCGGCGACGTCTGCTTGCAGGGCACTGCTCATCCGGACGATTTCCATTTCCGGATAGAAAGGGGCAGGAGAGAACAAGCGATGCTTCAGGGATTCCAGTTGGGATTCATGAAAACCAGGGAGGCGCTCGCCATCGGGCTTCTTGATTTCGGCGACGTAGGTGACGACGTTGATGGCGAGTTGCGCTAGTTGGGAGTCGACGGCGCGGTAGAACTGTTCCTTAATGCGAGATTTCGCTTTGTCGATGGCTTTGGCCTCCAAGTCCCAAGCGTCGCCATACTCTTTTTTCCATTCCGGATTAGCGGCTACCTTGGCCTTGAAGTCCTCTTCGTCCTTACGCTTTTTGTCCATCAGGCTCTTGCCCTGCAGGCCCTCTTCACGGCCTTCAAAGACTTTTCGGCTGTTTTCCAGGCCAAAGATGAGCGTCATAGCCTGTCGCGTCTGTTCGGGACCCCGCGCTGAGTAATCCCTCAGGGTGGCGATACGGCGCTTGAGGCTCTGAATGATTAGCGGAGTCGACGTATCGCGATCGAATTCCAGTTCGGCGTAGGTGCTGAGGCGTTGTGTTGCGCCCGGGTGACCAGAGACGAAGACCAGTTCGCCGTCACCGGCGCCCTTGGGATTCCAAGTGAGGTAATCTTTGCTATCGATGGGCTTCCCGTTTTCGTAAACGCGGAAGAGTGCCATATCGAGGTCGTAACGCGGGTAGGTGAAATTGTCAGGATCGCCGCCATAGAACGCCGCCTGTTCTTCGACGGCAAAGACGAGACGGACATCGGTGTACTTCTTGTAACGGTAAAGCCAGTATTCGCCGCCGGCATAAAGAGTGACGACGTCAGAACGCAGGGCCGTCTTGTTGGTGCTCTCGTTCTCGATGGCGGCGATGGCGGCCTTGCGCTTCGCGAACTCTTCCTCAGTGGTTTTGGCGTCCTTAGTGGAAGCGTTGACCTTGCCGGTGACGTTTTCCATGGACACGAGGACATTGACTTCGAGGTCCTGCGATTTCATTTCCTGATCGGGAGTGGCGGCGTAGAAACCATCACGGACATAGTCGTGTCCGGCGGTAGAGTTTTTCTGCAGTTGGCCGAGGGCGACGTGGTGATTGGTCAGGAGCAGACCATGGGGACTGACGAAGGACCCGGAGCCACCGTCATTGAGGCGGACGGAGGACAAACGCAGATGATCGAGCCATTGTTGGGTGGGAGTGAAATTGTAGTTTTGCTGGAGCAGCTTGATAGGAGGGTTGTCAAAGGTCCACATACCCTCATCGGCGAAACCGGCCGGAGCCAGAAGGGCAGCGGTCAGCAGCGCCGCGGAAAACTGGCGCACGACAAAGCTGATTTTCACAGAATATTCCTCATTTCGATCGGAGTGTAAGGTCCCTGTGCAACACGCGGTGGGGAAGCCCTGACCAGTATATACGAATTGAGTGAGCCAGAGGATTCGACACGTTGGATCAGCAGTCAGGCGGGGTAAGAAAGGGCGAGGCGGCTTAAAGGTTAAGGAGGTCCGTGCATCATTCGATGAGTGCGGCCAGCTTCTGGAGAGATTCTTTACAGCCTAGTTCGTTGTCCTCGGGCCGAATTCCCTTTGGGATGTCCTCGCAGAGGATTGTGACTTCCACTGGCGGCGTCGGCGAGGCTCACGGTCATTCTCATCTCGCCTCGGAAAGCCGGATCTTGCGACTCGAATTCAACGACTTCCACAATCTTCTCGTAGGGGACCAATTCGACAAATCTAGTGTAGTGTCCCATAAATAGCTTGCCATAGTTTCAGCGCTTGGTATGATCTCAGTCATGCCGAACACAGGTCTGGCGATCGAGTTGCAACCGGCGGAGCGCATTCAACTGGAACAGTGGGAATCCGCACACGGAACGCCTCAACAGGTGGC
>Ga0074045_10002495_pt1 | contig 17020 bp, 14 predicted proteins | sample BogForMeECP23OM2_FD_94442 | JGI IMG/M metagenome (GOLD analysis project Ga0074045, IMG submission 94442) | Bog forest soil microbial communities from Calvert Island, British Columbia, Canada - Bog Forest MetaG ECP23OM2 | ecosystem: Environmental > Terrestrial > Soil > Wetlands ...
CCTCAATGTGATAACCGGTTACCTCATCCTCCAAGTTGTCGAGGAATCTCTTTTTGCAGGCAAGCACGTGCTCCAGTGTGACTTCATTTGCACTCTCACGAGCGGCTTCTTCCTCCACTCTTCTTTTGACCCGTTTGCGAACAAAAAAGGGAACTTTCAATAATGCATCTTCAGCATGTTTTGTCCATTTCATCAGCACGCTCCTATTAATTGTTACCGTTAATTACCCACAATTCTTGATCGCGCATATTCTTTGGGAATTATCATACAGCCTGCGACAAGTTTAGGCTTTGACATAAGTCAAAAAATAATGATATTAATTTAACAACAATGGAGGAAGCCAATGAGGATTGCTGATCTGATGGCAGACATTCAGTTGTTTCACGGTTTGACCGCAGACCAATTTGAGGATCTGACTGACATCGTAGTGGATCAGACACTGCTGCGCGGGCAGTCTATTTTTTCAGATGGCGATGACGCGACAGGGTTTTATGTTATCATCTCAGGGAGAGTTAAAGTTTTCAAACTTTCTTCTGAAGGCAAAGAACAAATCCTGCATATTTTTGGACCAGGCGACGCCTTTGGGGAGGTCCCCATGTTTGCAGGTGAACATTTCCCTGCAAATGCCGAGGCATTGGAAAAAAGCCGCCTTTTCTTTTTTCCACGAACGGCATTTATTGCGTTGATCAAAAGAGAACCCTCGCTTGCGATGAACATGCTTGCAGCTCTTTCCAAACTCCTGAGACAGCTTACGCGGCTTATTGAAGACCTATCGCTTAAGGAAGTTCCGGGAAGGCTCGCAGCCTATCTTCTCTATCTCAGTGAGCGCGGCAATGATCCAGAGCACCTAGAGCTAGATATCACTAAGGGACAACTCGCAAGCCTCTTGGGCACTATCCCTGAAACATTGTCTCGCATCCTGTCTAAAATGAGCACTCAGGGTATAATTCAAGTGCAGGGGAAATGGATCAGATTACTGAATCGGGAGGCCCTGGAAGACCTATCCGCTGAGGGGAAATACCTGCTGTGAATTAGTCAACTTAAAGATAGTCTTACGGCCTCACATGCTTAGAAAAGGTCAAGAGCGGGAAACAATTTTTTTGAGACGGGTATGATTATTACATGGTTCCTCCGTGTCCTCATTGGTGGCGGGAACTTCGGCCGTGAAGATGACTCTACCGCCATGATATTGACTGAACAACTAGAGCCGCACAATCAAGTTTGAGCGAAAATCCCCAAAGATCATTTAATTCTCTTGGAAATTATCTTAAATTCATCAGTCCCCGCTTTCTTCAATAGCTGGAACAACAAGGTCTCAGTACTTGTGATGACAGCCCCTGCATCACGCATAAACTCGATGGCCATTTTCCAGTTGTTTTCTGTTCTTGCGCAGACCGCATCGCATACAAGATGGACATCGTACCCCTTCTCCAAAAGGGCTATACATGTCTGAAGGATACATATGTGGGTTTCCATGCCCGTCAAGATGACGGTCTTCCTGTCATATTGCCCGAGCACATCAGAAAACTTGGGTTCCTCACAACAACTGAATGTCAACTTTTCGATGGGCTGATAGACGGGAAGTTTCTTTATTATTTTCTCTACAGTCCGTCCCAGCCCTTTTGGATATTGTTCTGTCAGGACTATCGGAATGTTCAATAAAGTAGCAATTTCAATCAGATGGATACAATTCTCAACTAACTCATCTCTTGACTTCATGATTGCCGCAAGTTTGTCCTGAATGTCGATAAGGGCCAAGAGACTATTATCGCTAGTAATGAAATATTTATTCATGTTAACCTCCTGGCTATAAATGGCTGAATGATTGACCAGGACTCTTGCAGAGAAAGATTATCAGTCTCTATTACGAGTTCCGAATTTACTGGCTCTTCATACGGAACTTGCAATCCGGGCACTGGCCAGCCCATCCTCCCTTTCTGATAGATGTTGCTTGGCGCGCCGAACGTTTCACCGCGAAGGGTTTCTCTTTTTTCGCAAATCTCAAGTGAACATTTCAGATAGATCTCCGCAAAGTTGGTTATAAATTGTCGTGCGAGTTCTCTCCATTTCCTCCTATTGCCTGTTGCGTCGATTACTACGTTATGACCGAGCTCAGATAGAAGTCTTGCGACATAAATCAAGGAGCGGTAGACAATATCTCTTTCGGATTCCGAAAATGTTGGGTTGGGTGTGACCACCTGTCGTAAGGTATCCATGCGAAGGATTACGAAATCGGGATAGAAATTTCTGATAGCCTCTGCCAAGGTGCTCTTTCCGCTTCCGGGTAGTCCCGTGATCCAGAGGACTAACGAGTTCATGGTTTAAGGATAGCATATTTTGAGGGACGTGCAAAATATTTTGAAAAAAGGTTTGCCACTAAGGTAATATTTTTAATGCATCATTCAGATTTTGTCCCTCTCCATTTGCACACAGAATACAGTCTTTTGGATGGAGCAATAAAAATAAGCGAGCTTGTCGAGCAGGCAGTCTTTTACAAGATGCCTGCTGTTGCTATTACCGATCATGGGAACTTGTTCGGGGCAATCGAATTTTACAGGAAGGCGACCAAAGCGGGAATAAAGCCCATCATCGGTTGCGAAGTTTATGTAGCACCCCTCAGCCGCTTTGACCGGGCAAAGACTACTATAGATACTCATTTGCCAGAAGAGGCAGCCTTCCACCTCATTCTGCTTGCGCGCAACAATGCTGGATACAAGAATTTGACAAGTCTAGTAACGAGTGCATATCTTGAAGGTTTCTATTATAGACCGAGGATTGACAAAGATCTTCTTAATCAATACAGTGGCGGATTAATTGGACTTTCAGCGTGTCTCAAGGGAGAGATTCCTTATTATCTTCAACATGGTCAGATTGATAGGGCACGTGAAGCGGCGCTTCAGTATAAGCACATTCTCGGCCCCGAGAATTTTTTCTTGGAACTCCAGCACAACGGAATCCCTGAACAGGAAGAAGTTAATAAGCAACTGATAGAGATGTCAAAAGATTTACATATCCCCGTTGTAGCCACGAATGACTGTCACTACCTAAAAAAAGAAGATTCAAAAGCCCACGATATTCTCCTCTGCATACAGACAGGCAAGACGGTAAAAGATGAAAAGAGGCTTCATTTCAAGACGGATCAAATTTATTTCAAATCGCCTGTTGAAATGAAAGAGACCTTTATTGAGATACCTGAAGCGATTGCAAATACAATAGTCATTGCAGAACGGTGTAATCTCGATTTCAGCCTTGGGAGAAGCCTGTTGCCCTACTATGAAGTGCCCGAGGGGTTTACGCCGGACAGTTTTCTTCAGGAAATCACGCTCAATGGACTTAAGGACAAGTTCAAGGAGAAGCCTCCTCTCCACTACTTTGAGCGGATCAAAATGGAACTCGAGGTGATAAAAAGGACGGGCTATTCTTCATATTTCCTCATTGTATGGGATTTCATAAGTTATGCGAAAAAAAAAGGTATCCCAGTGGGCCCTGGGCGAGGCTCTGCGGCAGGAAGCCTTGTTGCGTATTGCCTTGGGGTAACCGAGATTGACCCAATTAAGTATAATTTGCTCTTTGAACGATTCCTTAATCCCGAGAGGGTGAGCATGCCTGATATTGATGTGGATTTCTGCAAGGACAGGAGGTCAGAGGTTATCTCGTATGTTTCAGAAAAATATGGGAAGGATCATGTCGCACAGATAATTACTTTCGGCACAATGGCTTCTAAGGCGGCTATTAGAGATGTTGGCAGGGTGCTAGACATCCCCTATGCGGAGGTCGATAGAATAGCTAAACTTGTGCCTTCTGGCCCCGATATTAAGAACATTGACGATGCAATAAAAATAGAGCCACAGTTGAAGGAGTTATACGATACTGATCCAGTAGTCAAGGAGCTCCTGAATATCGCAAAAAGACTTGAAGGGCTTTCGCGGCATGCCTCGACCCATGCTGCCGGAGTCGTTATTGCTCCTGAGCCATTGACTAACTTCACCGCCCTCTATAAGAATCCCTCTGAGGATACTATTACGACCCAATTTGACATGGGCTCAATTGAGAAGGTGGGCCTGCTTAAATTTGACTTTCTCGGTCTCAAGACGCTTACCGTCCTGGAGAAGACCGTGCAATTTATAAAACAGCAGCGGAAAGACATTGTTCTTTCAGGCATACCTTTAGACGATGAATCCACGTATAAGCTTTTAAATTCTGGCGAAACAACGGGTATCTTTCAGCTTGAAAGCAGCGGAATGAGGGACATACTGCTTCGGATGCAACCCAGCAGATTTGAAGACTTGATTGCCCTTGTTGCCCTTTACCGACCGGGACCTATGGCGTGGATAGATGATTTTATAAAAGGGAAGAAAAATCGAGCTGACATTAGATATGAACTGCCCCAGTTAAAGGAAATCCTTGATGAAACATATGGCATAATTTTGTATCAGGAACAAGTGATGATGATCGCAAATAAAATAGCCAGTTTCTCGATGGGACAGGCAGACCTGTTAAGGAAAGCAATGGGGAAAAAGATACCCGAAGAAATGGAAAAACAGAAGGAGAGCTTTATTAAGGGCGCAATCATAAACGGCATCCCTGAAGAAAAGGCAAAGGAATTATTTAAAAAAATGGAACCCTTTGCACAATATGGCTTTAATAAATCACATTCAGCTGCTTATGCCTACCTGGCATATCAGACGGCATTTCTAAAGGCCCATTTTCCGGTAGAGTTTATGACCGCGAACCTGAGTGCAGATATGGGAGACACTGACAAATGCGTGAAGCTAATTGCAGAATGCAAAAACATGTCTATAACCATTTTGCCACCCGATATTAATGAGAGTGAGCGCGAATTCCAAATCGTAGGCACCTTTGTCCGGTTTGGCCTTGAAGCAGTTAAAGGAGTGGGTTCCTCGGCCATTGATGTCATAATCAATGAACGACATAACGGAACGTTTAGATCTTTTAACGACTTCCTCTCACGGATAGACGGAAGAAAGGTAAACAAGAAGGTGGTTGAGAGCCTCATAAAGGCGGGTGCTTTTGATTCCCTTTTTGAAGAGTCACCTGCGGTAGCCAGGGCTAAGGCGATGAATACTTTTGGATCTCCGCTTCAGTCAAGTGAAAAGGGGCTGCATCTTTTTGAGGATCACTCCCCCTCTGAGATAGCTCAGTTCTGGGACGAAAAGACGTTGCTCATACACGAGAAGGAGGCTCTTGGATTCTATCTTTCAGGGCATCCACTGTCGCGCTATAGAAAGAAACTGGCGACATTAGGCGTTGAACCGATATTGAGCATTGAGACGAGGGGGGACAGAGAAGATATAGGGATAGCCGGGGTCGTAAGTGGGGCTAAGAGCAGGGCACGAGAGAAGGGGATAACCGCATATCTTATTCTGGAAGACGAGACGGGAACTTGCGAAGTGCTGGTATTCTCCGACGCGTACAAAAAATACCTGGAACTCCTTAAAAAAGGTAATGTATTGCTGGTCAAAGGGCAAATTGCTAAGGCTGAGAAAGGAACAAAGGTGATTGCAAGGGAAATCCAGGACCTGAGCAACATGGAAATTGCCATGAGATATGAAATTGCCCTGAAATGCGAGGAACTTAATAACGACAAGCTGCAGAGCCTGAGAGACTTGATGGATTCACCTGCCAAAGGTCAGGACGTATCCCTGTCATTCAAATTTATTAATCCTGATTATAGTGTAATCATTGCCACCAGACTGCAGCCATCGAACAGGTTTTTGGCAGAAGTGGAAAAGATGACAGGAGGAGCACTAAGGGTTTTATGAGTTACTATCTGGATTTCGAAAAGCCGCTCGAAGATCTTGAAAACAAGATTAACGAGCTAAAGCGAATCTCTGATGGAAAAGATACTGAGACCGCTTCTGAAATCAAACGTCTGGGGAAAAAGGCGAAAGAGGTCCTGTCGCATCTATACGCAAATCTCACGCCGTGGCAAAAAACCTTGATTGCCCGGCATCCGGAGCGGCCCTATACTCTTGACTATATCAACATGATTGCAGAAGATTTTATTGAGTTACACGGAGACAGAAGATTTGGGGACGACCCATCGATTGTTGGTGGCATTGGCAAGTTGAATGGAATTCAAGCCTTTTTTATAGGACATCAAAAAGGGAGGGGGACGAAGGAAAGGATCTTCAGGAACTTCGGACAACCTAACCCGGAAGGATACAGGAAGGCGTTGCGCTTGATGAAGTTGGCGGAGCGCTTTAAAAAGCCAGTTATTACCTTGATTGACACGCCCGGTGCTTATCCTGGTATTGGAGCGGAAGAGCGGGGACAGGCAGAGGCAATTGCCACTAACCTTATGGAGATGTCGAGGCTGAAGACGACGATCATTTCTATTGTAATCGGCGAGGGAGGAAGCGGTGGAGCACTTGCCTTGAGCGTAGCCGACAGACTTTACATGTTAGAGCATTCAATTTACTCGGTGATTTCGCCAGAGGGCTGTGCAGCCATATTATGGAAGAGAAATGGAGAGCCAATTGCTACTGAAGAGTTTTCAAGAGCCGCTGCTGCGCTGAAACTGACAGCGCAAGACCTGAAAGCACTGAAAATTGTTGACGATATAATACCCGAGCCCCTCGGTGGTGCTCATAGAGACCCTGAATTGATGGGTAAACGGGTAGGTGAGTTTATCACGAAATCGATAGAAACACTGCAGTCAAAGAGCCCGGCGAAACTGCTAGAGGAAAGGTATAAAAGAATTAGAAAAATCGGAACGTTTACTCAAATAATGCCTTGACGAAGTCTTCTGGCTCAAAGTCTTTAAGGTCGTCTGCCGCCTCACCAATGCCGATCAGTCTTATGGGAATGTCCAGATCTTTTTTTATCGCAAAAACAATCCCCCCTTTAGCAGTACCATCCAATTTCGTCAGGGCAATTCCCGTGATACCCACAGCTTCATTGAATGTGCGGGCTTGTCTAATTGCGTTTTGCCCTGTTGTTGCATCAACAATGAGAAGTGTTTCCTGTGGGGCGTCACTTATGGACTTTTTTATCACGCGATTGATTTTTTTTAATTCATCCATCAGTGGACTTTTTGTATGAAGTCTTCCGGCAGTGTCAATTATCACTACATCAGTTCCCCGGTGCTTGGCAGCTTCTACCGCATCGAAAGCAACTGCTGCGGGATCTGACCCGCCCTGATGTTTTATCACATCAGCGCCTGTGCGATGAGCCCATATCTCAAGTTGCTCAATTGCCGCTGCCCTAAAGGTATCAGCAGCAGCTAAAATCACTGAATTGCCTTCTGAGATGAATCGTGAAGCGAGTTTTCCAATTGTTGTTGTTTTGCCGACGCCGTTGACGCCAACGGTTAAAATCACGAAGGGTCTTTCTCCAAACAGGACAAGGGGTCGCGGATTGCCGAGCAGAGAGGCCATCTCTCTCTGCAGGTAAACCTTAACTTCATCTGAGGTCTTTACACCTCCGGTCTTTACTTGTTTTCTCAATGATTGCACTATCTCCGAAGCTGCTTCCGCGCCAATATCAGCTGTGATAAGAACTTCCTCAATCTCGTCAATGGAAGACTCGTCAATCTGCCGGTTCAGAAGGATTGATTCTACTCTCTCGACAAGATTTTTTTTTGTCTTTGTTAGCCCAGCTCTCAGTTTGTCTAATATTCTCATACTATTCTTAGTTGAAGATGTATATATTCATACAGGCGGGGATTGAACCCGGGGAACTAACCTTAGCGAGTGTCTATTCAAATATTATACTACCATACTAAACTAAAAATTGTCGCTGTAGAAGAGCTCTTTCCAGAAAACAGGCATATGCAAAGATCTCGGTTCATACATATATATTTTACAAAGGACAGGATAAAGGTACGAAGGGTGAGGAAGCCTTACTTTAAAGAAAAAAAAACGAGGTAAATATGCGATGGCGACTTCTAGAGCCAATAAGCAGGGCCAGATCATATGTTTTTGGGTTAGTTCGTTCATGAATTATGATCTATGTCTGGTTAACACGGTTGCAGCATTCCTTTACATCAGGATCTCTGCCTTGATCTCGGATCTCGAAGAAAATCAGGTGCTTTTGAGAGAGAGCGAAAAGACTCGTTGTCTCGCTCATAGCGATGTCTTGAGAGAAATGCTTAAGCAGCGCAGGTAAACCCATTACCTCTTAAATAGGGCATCAGATGAACGTTGCTTACCAATACATGAGGCTCGAAATCTCCGGGAAGTTGCTGCTTGTACTTCGGCAGATGAGTTTTCCCTCCCTGGTATTGAGGACTAACGCATAATCATGGGTACTCTTTGTAGTGGGGATGTTGGAGGACCGTCGATCTGTATTTTTTGTACCGATAAAGCAGGCTAAAGTGAACGTATCTGAATCTTCTGCAACTTTATCTGATGCCATTCATCCCAAGGTCATGGCTCTCGATGAATGCGGTCACATCTGAGGATAGCGCGAAGTTAGTCCTGCGAGGGTATGCCATATTTGCTGTTTTCGTCACCCTCCGCAAGGAGATCAACGTTTTTTTCTGGTTGAACCGATTTAGGAGCAAAGCAGAATCAGTATCAATGCGCTTTTGCTAAGGAACGCTTGTTTTTGCTATATTGCCTTGTGCAGAGATACAACACTAAACGGAGACAAAATTTTTCATAATCTTGTGATTTCTTTGGGCGAACTTGCGCTTTCGAGTGGCACGTCACGCGAGGTGAAAGCGTGGTTCTTATGGATGAATAAAGTGAATCAAGAGGTCTCCCTATGCTTGCTGTGCAACTCGTTGTTGCCGTTCTGCTTTATGTCAATTATGGTACAATAAATAACTAATAGTGAAAAAAGAAAGGATTTGTTATGTCGATGTCAAAAGTATCCATTAGCATAGAAGAAGAGATGAAAGTGAGCTACCTTGATTACGCCATGAGCGTGATTATAGGGAGGGCTCTGCCAGAAGTGAGGGACGGTTTGAAGCCGGTGCAAAGGAGAATACTCTATGCAATGTTCAGGGAAGGTCTTCTGCCAGGAAGGAAATATTCCAAATGTGCAGGAGTTGTGGGTGAAGTGCTTAAAAAATACCATCCCCACGGGGATGCTGCGGTATATGATGCCTTAGTGAGATTGGCGCAAGACTTTAATATGAGATATCCCCTAGTGGATGGTCAGGGTAATTTCGGCTCTATAGATGGAGATCCTGCAGCTGCATACAGATATACTGAAGCGAGGTTGACAAAAATAGCAGAGGATCTTCTTTCAGACATAGATAAAGAGACTGTTAATTTCACCCCAAATTTTGATGAAACCACTGACGAGCCACAGGTTTTACCAACTAGGATTCCCGGTCTCCTTATCAATGGTTCTTCCGGTATTGCCGTGGGAATGGCTACCAATATCCCTCCACACAACATTAGAGAGATCGTGGAAGCATTGACTATGCTCCTCGAAAATCAGGATGTGACGACTAGCGATCTTATGACTGTGGTAAGGGGGCCAGATTTTCCTACCGGAGCTATAATTCATGGCACATCTGGGATAGTCGATGCATACAGTAATGGCCGCGGGCTAATTAAGGTGCGTGCAAAGGCAAGGATAGAGAAGGAGGCACGGGGTGGAGAAAGCATTATTATCACCGAACTACCCTATCAGGTAAACAAGGCAAGACTTATAGAAAAAATTGCAGAGCTTGTCCGCGAAAAACGTATTGAAGGCGTTTCGGACATAAGGGACGAGTCTGACAGGGACGGGATAAGGATCGTTCTTGAACTGAAGCGGGGAGAAGTTCATCAGGTAATCCTTAACAACCTCTATAAACACACTCAGATGGAATCAACTTTCGGGATAATAATGCTCTCCATCGTAAACGGGAAGCCTGAAATCCTGAATCTCAAAGCCATGCTTGACTACTTCCTGAAGCACAGAAGGGCAGTGGTGTTGCGCAGAACAGCGTTTGAATTAAGAAAGGCGGAGGAAAAAGCGCATATCCTTGAGGGATTAAAGATCGCCCTTGATCATCTTGACGAAATCATAAGCCTTATAAGGAAATCAAAAACACCTGAAGATGCAAGGAATGGATTGACTACTCTCTATCCTTTGACATTGATCCAGGCGCAGGCAATTCTGGATATGAAGCTGCAGAGATTAACGGGACTTGAGCGAGAAAAGATAATCGGCGATTATGAGGAGACAATTAAGGAGATGGAGAGGCTTAGAGCCATCTTAGGAAGTGAGTCACTTGTGTCCCAGCTGATCAAGGAAGAGCTTTTGGAAGTCAGGAACAAGTATGGAGATGAACGAAGAACGGAAATTGTGGCGGAGACAACAGAGCTGACAATAGAAGACCTTATTATAGAAGAGGAGATGGTAATTACCATCTCGCATCTTGGCTACATAAAAAGAAACCCTCTCTCCATCTATAGGAGTCAGCGCCGAGGAGGAAAGGGGTTGACCGGGATGGAAACGAGAGAAGAAGATTATGTTGAACAGCTTTTTATAGGTTCGACACACGATCACATGCTCTTTTTCAGCAATATGGGCAGGCTATACTGGCTAAAGATCTACCAGATTCCTGAAGCGGGACGTACATCAAAAGGCAAGGCTCTGGTGAACCTGCTTTCTCTCGCTGAAGGAGAGAGGATAACAACCGCCCTTAACGTAAAAGATTTTAAGGAGGGCTACCTGGTGATGTTTACCAAAAGAGGCGTTGTCAAAAAGACAGACCTTGAAGACTATAGTAATCCGAGAGGTAAAGGAATAATAGCAGTGAGTCTTGATGAAGGAGATGAGCTTATTGCTGTTAAGAGGACGACAGGCAGCAATGACCTCGTCATAGGGACGAAAAATGGTTTGGCTGCAAGGTTCGAAGAAGATGATGTAAGAGCTGTGGGTAGAACTGCGAGAGGCGTTATCGGCATAAGGCTTTCAGAGGGGGATGAAGTCGTTTCAGCTAACGTGGTTGAGGAAAGAATGAGTTTACTCACCGTCACGGAAAAAGGACTTGGCAAGAGGACAAAGATTGACGAGTATCCTACACATAACCGTGGTGGTAAAGGGGTTATCTCGATAAAAGTGACGGAAAAGGGAGGGAATGCAGTTGGTTTGCTCCAGGTAAAGGATGAGGATCAGGTGGTACTTATCGCAAACAGTGGGAAATTAATCAGAACTCAGGCAGGCAACATCTCTTTGCTCGGCAGAAACACTCAGGGAGTAAAACTCATGGATTTGGAATCTGAAGATAGAATAGTCAGTATAGGAAGGGTGATAGAAGATTAACAGAGGATTAAACGCCTCTCGATAACCGCTCGATGAGTGGTGTTGGTAATCCGTACTCCTTCATTTTTGACTGTGTCTTTTCAATGTCATATTGCACGCGGCACAGTGCTATCAAATCGTCATTAACTACTGCATAGCATGCCCTTGGGTCACCGTCTCGCGGCTGACCAACACTGCCAACATTAACAATATACCTTCCTGTAGCAAGTTCAGTTTTATGCTTATAGTTGAACACCTGGCCTGTTGGCAGACGCCTAATTATCATCGGTCGATGGCTGTGACCTAAAAGACAGAGCCGTGTGTCAAAGCAGGAAAAATTGATTTCCGCATCCTGCAAGGACAAAAGGTAGTGCCACCTTTCAGGCTCCCTTGGCGTTGCATGTACAAGGAAAATTTTATCCTTGGAAATCTTTTTTGTTAAAGAGAACCTTTTTAATGTGCTGAGACAGCTCTCTTCCATGGTTGCTCTCGTCCATTCTATTGCCATTCTTGCATAAATATTGAAGTAATCGGCGTTGGTTAGACCGAGCACCGCCCAGTCATGGTTCCCAGCAAGCAGGACGGAGCACTCAGCAGCCAAGACCCTCACGCATTCGCCTGGTTCAGGTCCATACCCAACAGCATCTCCCAGAAATAGGATTAGAGGTATTTTTTTATTTCTAATATCTCGCAGGACTGCTTTGAGTGCTTCCAAATTTGCGTGCACATCAGAAAGCACCGCATATTTCATTACTTATGACCAGTGATTAGACGCCGCTTGGCTGTCTATATTCTTTTGCAATTTTATCGAGGATCCCATTAATAAACGACGCGGATTCCGCGGTGGAGAACTTTTTCGCAATCTCAATCGCTTCATTGATGGTTACTGCACTCGGAATGTCATTGCGGAATAGTAGCTCATACGTGGCCGCCCTAAGGATATTCCGATCGACTGTCGCCATTCTCAATAACTTCCACTTCTCTGCAACTTTCTGTATTAGTGAGTCAATTTCCTCGAGATTGTCAATTGTCCCAAGTATTAAATCGTCGGCAAATTTTTTTATTTCTTCGCTGTCTTCTCGTGTCTCCCGCCAAAAAAGGCTGAGATCATCCTTAAGGTCAGGAAGAATTTGCACTTTCTCTTTCTCGAATGCGACATGTTTTATAAAATCAGTTCCATATAAGAACTGTAAAACGTATTCACGCGCATTTCGACGTTTCATATGCCCTATAATTTTTTCAGTACTTGAGCCATCTCTATCGCGGTCATAGCAGCATCCCATCCTTTATTTCCAGCTTTGGAGCCTGCCCGTTCAACAGCCTGCTCTATAGTGTCCGATGTGATGATACCAAAGGAAATGGGAACCCCAGTTTCAAGGGAGGTGGTTGCGACACCTTTAGAGACTTCTGCCGCAATGTAATCAAAATGTGGCGTTGCGCCTCTTATTACAGTTCCAAGACAGATGATAGCGTCATATACTCCCTTTAACGCCATTTTTTTTGCAACGAGAGGGATTTCAAAGGAGCCTGGAACTTTGACCACCTCCAAGCTATCCGTTCTTACGCCATGCCGAGTCAGAGCGTCTATTGCTCCGTCAAGAAGTCGTGATGTGATAAAATCATTGAATCTACTCACCACAATACCAAACTTTAGCCCCTGTGCCTTCAGGTCACCTTCTATTAACTTCATTATCCCCTCCACACTAAAGCTTTTTTTGACTATTAAGACTATCCATGCCTGCCTAGGCTCACACAGGAATGAACCAACCCCGGTGAAATCAAAGGACAGGGAACCCTATAGCTCGTGTTCCGGATCCCAGCTTGCGCGGGATGTCATAAGAATCTCTTTGTTTTGGAATTATAGCAGTTTCAGGCATTTCAATAACTCATCTTAAAGCAATCGACGTATATTTTAGCATATAAGGAATCACTAGGAAGTGGGGCTTAGGGATAAAACAACTCGAATCTCCTCGTCCTGACATTTATCAGTATCCCCGCGGCAATAAAGTTACTCAGTAGAGCAGTCCCTCCATAACTCACAAAAGGTAAAGGCACGCCTACCGCAGGCATCAGCCCAAGAGTCATTCCTACATTAACAGAAAAATAAATAAAAAACATCGCGGTAATTCCTATAGCCACAAATCTGCCGAAGTCATCCTTTGCCTTAAGAGCCGTATCAAGCCCTCGCAGGAACAGAAATAAATAAATAACGAGGAGTGCAAGGCTTCCCATGAACCCCCATTCTTCGGCAAAAACCGAAAATATGAAATCCGTATGCTTTTCCGGCAAGAACCTCAACGACCCTTGGGTCCCTTTTAAATATCCTTTACCCCAAAAACCACCCGAACCAACTGAAATCTTTGATTGATTAATATTATATCCTATCCCGGAAGGGTCCACCTCTGGATCGATAAATGCAATGATCCTGTTTTTCTGATAATCCTTGAGTCCACCCCAAAAAATGTGACCAAAAAAAGGGATAGAAATAAGCGTCACAATGAGGAACATTACAATAATTTTTTTACTCAAGCCCTTTGAAACCATCAGTATCGTAAATAAACACATCAGCAATATTGCCGTTCCCAAATCTGGTTGCTTGATCAATAATAATAACGGAATGACTGCAAATATGATGCTGCTCTTCAGTATCGTTCCAGATGACAGTTTACCGAGTGTTGACAAATATGAGGCAAAACCGATGATAAATAGCAGCCTGAAAAATTCAGATGGCTGAAATGAGAGAGGTCCTGCGCTTAACCATCTCTGCGCACCCATACTCGTTTTGCCAGCAAAAAGGACAATCAACAGGAGTAGCAGACCTAAACCATAAAGAGGATAGGCAAATCTGTATAACCATATGTAATCGAAAGTGGCAACAACGAAAAGGGCGAATGCGCTTATCGAAACCCAAGCCAATTGTCTTAAATAAAAGTCAGGATGTCCGCCGATGCCGGCTGGGGGCCTTGTAGCACTGTAAATGGTCATGGTGCCTATCAAAGAAAGGATAATTACCATTGAAAAAGTTATCCAGTCAAAATTCTTAATTAAGCGTCTGTCAATGTTAACCATTTGTTCTCCAAAGATTATTGTGCTGTCCTAGGCGAGGTAAGCCCCCTGGGTTTATCCTTAGGTTCTCGTTTTGCAATGTGTGACTTCTGGTCCACAACATAAGCCTCGATGGCTTTTTTTGCAATCGGGGCAGCAACCGCACCGCCGCCGCCCCCGTGTTCCACGAAAACAGCCACTGCGATTTCAGGATTATAAACTGGCGCAAATGAAACAAACCATGCGTGATCCATCAGCTTTTCTGTCACCACCCCTTTTCTCTTGCCTGCAACCTGGGCGGTCCCTGTTTTTCCAGCTACGGTTATTAGTGAGGAGTGCGCACCTTTTGCGGTGCCGTCAGGCTCATTCACTACTCCAAACAGTGCTTCCTTTAGTAGCTTTATAGTCTCAGGTTTGAAATCGATATTTCCTGAAGGAAAGCGTGTGTTCTTTATCAGAGACGGCGTATAAATATGACCCCCGTTGGAAATGGTCGCGGTCATCATAGCCATTTGTATCGGGGTGGCACTCACAAATCCCTGGCCGATCGCAGAAATGAAGGTGTCTCCAAGATACCAGGGAAGGCCTCTGTTCTCCCTTTTCCATAATGCGTTTGGTATCAACCCCTTTTTTTCCTTGACAAGTTTAATGCCGGTTTCTTTTCCAAGTCCTAACGCAGTGGCGTAGCTGTATATTTTCTCGATTCCTAATCTTTTGCCGAGTTCGTAAAAATAGACGTCGCAGGATTCAACAACGGCTTTATGAAAATCAACAAGTCCATGCCCTCCCTTCCGCCAGCACCCAAAATTCCATTTTCCATAAGTTATGCCGCCCTTACAAAATATTTTTGTATCCGGACTTATGACGCCTTCTTGCAGAGCGGCAATGGCTGTTATGATCTTAAACGTCGAGCCTGGAGGATATTGACTCTGCAGCGCCCTATTAAGCATTGGTTTTTTCTTGTCCTCAACAAGGGTCTGCCATTCCAGACTGGTGAGTCCCCGGGTGAAAATGTTAGGATCAAATGACGGCAGGCTCTCAAGAGCGAGTATTTCCCCGGAAGCTGGTTCTACTGCGACAAATGCGCCTGCCTTACTGCCAAAGGCATCATCGACAGCTTTTTGAATGCCAATATCAATACTAAGCTCAATGTCTTTGCCCTTTACTGCTTGACGCTGCTGTATCATTCTTAGTTCTCTTCCAAGCGCATCAATTTCAATTATTCTCTCTCCCGGCAATCCCCTGAGTTGATCGTCAAATAAGGCTTCTACGCCCCATTGGCCGATTAACATGTCCGGAGGGAAATTCTTTAACCCAGGATTGTTCAATTGTGCTGTGGTTATTCTGCCTAGGTAGCCGATGATATGAGCTCCGACCTTTCCAAAGGGATATTGTCTGCCAACCTCTGTCTCGACAAAAAGACCTGGAAAGTCGGACCGGTGAGCTTCGATGCGGGCTACTTGATCAGCACTGATCCCTTGTTTCAACTTAATTGGGACGAAAGGGCTGTTGTCCGTTCTGTCTATGATTTCTTCTAGATTCTTTTTGTCGATGCCTAGGAGGGATGAAAGGGCTTCTGTATTGATTCCAGTGAGAGTGTCAGGGGACAGTGAAACACTGAATGTCGGTATATTTTCGACCAGTGGTGTCCCGAACCTGTCGTAGATAATGCCTCTCGGGGCAGGTGTTCTTACTATACGCAACCTGTTTTCCTCAGAGAGTCTTTTATAGCTATCCCCATCAAGTACTTGTAATTGCCACAGACGCAAGCAGAGTAACAGAAAAATACCGATGATGACGTAAGCTCCCAGTTGGATTCTCGATGTGGCCATTGGTTAGTTGAGATTATTGGGTTTTATTAGTACCCCGATGACTGCATTGACTATTGCCTGAATGCCAATAGTGTGGAATGCAGTTGTACTGTTAATATGTATTTCAGAAAAAAGAATTCTCAAACCCAGTGCAGTGGCGCCATCAAGAATGGTAAGAATAAACAGCACTATCCCGCCCAAAAGAGCAGACCACCTGAATACCACGTCGCTAAATATGATAGAGGTACTTAAGCCCGCAACCCCTTTGCTAAATAACGCGGGCCCGATAAGAGAACCCGTAAGAATGTCTTCCAGAAGACCGATGGTGGTGCCAAAAAGTGTGCTTTTCATCTCTGCACTGTTCAAAAGTGATCCAGACGGTTTGGTGGAGAGGCTCTTTAGACCATAGGTGTATACCATCACAACAGTCAAGTTCAAGGATGTATTAAGAATCGCAACTTGTGTTTGAAGTAATAAAACCAGAAAAATGAGAGAAAACCATTTGAGAATAGTCAAGTTAATGAACTCCGGTCGATTTGCGACTTCCAATTAAAGAGCGAAGTATAAGTACCTCTTCAATCTTGTTATCAGGCTGAAATGGAGTGACATGTATATTTTGAAAAAAAGTCGAACTATCTTTCTCTACACTTCGCACATATCCAACTAGTAAGCCGACAGGAAACAAGCCATCAAGCCCTGATGTAATCAGAACCTCACCCTTTTCAACCGTGGTTTCAAAAGAGATATATTTGAGAAGGCAATACTCATACCCTGTTCCTGACAAGACTCCTTCGGTCCTGCTTTTCTGTAATCGCACACTGACTGAAAAATTAGGATCCGTCAGAAGGAGAACTGTCGAAAAATCGTTCCCAACTGAAGATATCTTCCCAATAAGCCCCTTTGAAGTAATTACTGCCATATCTTTTTCTATCCCGGCAACGTTACCTTTATCA
>Ga0074045_10002496_pt1 | contig 17019 bp, 13 predicted proteins | sample BogForMeECP23OM2_FD_94442 | JGI IMG/M metagenome (GOLD analysis project Ga0074045, IMG submission 94442) | Bog forest soil microbial communities from Calvert Island, British Columbia, Canada - Bog Forest MetaG ECP23OM2 | ecosystem: Environmental > Terrestrial > Soil > Wetlands ...
GCGCCTTGGACGCGTCCCGGCAGAGCTGATCGAGGGCCTCGCGCAGCGCCGTTTCGCCGCCCGCCACCCGAAACAACGTGGGCAACGTGATCGTGCGCAGGCCGGGCCGCGCGAGCCGCTTGATTTTCTCCAGCTGCGCGTTGGTCAGGATCGGATTCTTGAGTTTGAGCTGCCGGCAATGGAGCGGCGTCTCCTCGAAGAGATTCTGCTCGGCGCCGATCGTGGTCTCGGCTGACATGATCATCTCTTCGCGGATCGAATCAACCGGCGGATTCGTGACCTGCGCGAAAAGTTGCTTGAAATATTGAAAGAGCAACGGCGACTTGTCGGAGAGCGCCGCCAGCGGCGTATCGGTCCCCATCGACCCGACCGGCTCCTGCCCATTTGCCGCCATCGGCGCGAGGATCATCTTGAGCTCTTCCAGCGTGTAACCGAAAGCCTGCTGTTGCTTGAGCAAGTCGAGCGGTTCGTAGCCGTTGACCGGCGGCGCGGACGGCGGCTCCGGCAGCGTTTCGAGCGCCACCAGATGCTCGTCGAGCCATTTGCCGTACGGATGGCGCGCGGCAAAGCCCTGCTTGATCTCTTCGTCCTGCACGATCCGGCCTTCAACCGTATCAATGAAAAAGATCTTGCCGGGCTGCAGACGTCCCTTGAGTTCGATCGACTCGGGCGGGAGGTCGAGCACCCCGGCCTCCGACGCCATCACGACCAGCCCGTCCTTGGTCACGTAGTAGCGCGAGGGGCGCAGGCCGTTACGATCGAGCACCGCGCCGATACGGCGGCCGTCCGTGAAGGTGATCGAGGCCGGACCGTCCCACGGCTCCATCATGCACGAGTGAAACTGGTAGAAGGCCTTCTTCGCCGGATCCATCAACGTGTCGTTCTGCCAGGCCTCCGGAATCATCATCAACACGGCGTGCGCCAGGGAGCGGCCGGTGCGGACCAGCAGCTCGAGGCAGTTGTCGAACATCGCGGAGTCGCTGCCGTTCTCCTCGATAATCGGCAGCACCTTCTTGATGTCCTCGCCGAACAGCTCCGAGGCGAACTGCTTCTCCCGCGCGTGCATCCAGTTGATATTGCCGCGCAGCGTATTGATTTCGCCGTTGTGGCTGAGGAAGCGGTAAGGATGCGCCCGATCCCAGCTCGGAAAAGTGTTGGTCGAGAAGCGCTGATGGACCATCGCAAGCGCGCTGGTCACACCTTCATCGAGCAGGTCCGGAAAAAACCGTGGGATCTGATGCGAGATCAGCTGGCCCTTGTAGACGATCGTCGAGCTCGAGAGACTGCAGACGTAAAACAGCTCGCTCTCGTCGAGGCTGAGCTTGGCGCCTTCGTTAAACACGCGTTTGCGAATCACGTAAAGCTTGCGCTCGAAGGTCTCCTGGTCCGCAATCCCGTCGCCCCGCCCGATGAACACCTGCACGATGAAGGGCAGCCCCTCACGCGCGATATCGCCGCACTGCGTCGTGTCGAGCGGCACTGTCCGCCAGCCCAGCAGGCGCTGTCCTTCCTCGCGCACGACCCGCTCGACGATGTCGACGCACACTTCGCGCTTGCTGGCGTCGAGTGGCATGAAAATCATCCCGACGGCGTATTCGCCGGGGGAGGGGAGGCTGAATCCAAGCTTGGCGGTCTCGCGCACCAGGAAATCATGCGGAATCTGAATCAGGATACCCGCGCCGTCCCCGGTCAGCGGATCACAGCCGCAGGCTCCCCGATGCGTCAGGTTGTCGAGGACCTGCAGTCCTTTGCGCACAATATCGTGCGATCGCTCACCTTTGATGTTGACGACGAAGCCGGTGCCGCACGCGTCGTGCTCATGCCGCGGGTCGTAAAGTCCTTGCGCCTTGGGGAGTCCTTTGAACACCTGCATCGTTATGCCCTTCTCGATTCGGCTGTGGCATTGCGCGCGAGCGGATGACGGTGATGACGGCGGCCGCCATTGGCGGACTCGGCCGCGGGATCGTCACCACAGACGGAGATTTGTGCACGTTCGGTATGGGTCGAAAGCACGACCATCGTCTCGGTGCGCATCACACCCTCGATCAAACGGATCGTCCGAATGAGTTGTTCGAGCGTCGCGGTCGAGTGCGTTTTCACTTTAAGGAGCACGGTGTGCTCACCCGTGATGTGATGACATTCGAGCACGTCGGGCATCCGCGCGACGGTCTCCTCGAACAGATTAACAGTCCGGGGATGTCCGATCGAAACGCCGATGAAGGCGGTGACGTCGCGGCCCAGCTTCCGCGCGTCGACCGACGCGTGATAGCCGGTGATGATACCGCCGTCCTCGAGCTTCTTGACCCGCTCGATCACCGACGGCGCGGACAAGCCGACCTGCTCCGCCAATTTGGCGTGCGGGATGCGGCCGTGCTCCTGCAAGGCGTCGATAATCCGCAGATCTATCGCATCGGGCTCCATAGCCTCGAATCCTGACTTCATAAGGGCAAACCTCAAAAGGAGCCTCAAAGATAATGGCCCTTTGGGCTTCTTGTCAAGGGAATCTAAGGCAAATCAACAGATTGAAAGATGTTTTCCGCAACTTTTCCGCGGGTTCGATACTTTCATACGTTCGGATAAGCATCACTCCCCATCTCGAGCGCGTCGAGCCCGCTCCACTCGACCTCCGGGATGACCCGGTTGCCAATCGTCCGGTCGACGATCGTGAAGAACGCCATCGACAGTCCGAAGACCACGACGATATTGACCGTCACGCCGATCAGCTGAGCGAAGAACTGTCCGGCGTCGCCATAGAGCAGGCCGCGCACCGGACCGGCCACGCCGTTCCAGCCGTCGCCGTAGCTGCCATCAGCAAATATCCCTAACGCGAGCGCGCCCCAGACGCCGCATACGCCATGCGCCGAGATGGCGCCGACCGGGTCGTCGATATGAAAGCGCCGCTCGATCTCGAGCACGCTGGCCACGACGATCAGTCCCGCGACCACCCCAATCATCACGGCGGCGATCGGCGTGACGAAAGCGCACGGCGCGGTGATCGCAACCAACCCGCCGATCAAGCCGTTACAGGCTATCGCGATGTCGGGCTTGTTGTAGCGATGCCAGAGATAGAGGATTCCAGAAAGCGCGCCACCCGCCGACGCCAGCATCGTGTTGACCGCGATCACGCCGATGCGGGGATCGGAACCGGCGAGGCTCGAACCGGCGTTGAAACCGAACCAGCCGAAAGCCAGGATCAGCGTACCCACCACCGCCATCGGGAGGTTATGCCCCGGGATCAAGCCGATTGCGCCGTCGCGCCGAAACTTCCCGATGCGTGGACCCAGCACGATCGCCCCGGCTAGGCCGGCGAATCCCCCGGTCATATGGACCACCGACGAGCCCGCGAAATCGACGTGGCCGTGGCCGAGTCCCAGATTCACGCCGAGTTGCGAGAGCCATCCGCCTCCCCATACCCAGTTCCCATAGAGCGGATAGAGCACCATCGAGACGAAGAACCCGTAGATAAAGAAGGCCGAGAACTTCCAGCGCTCGGCCATCGAACCGGTCGGAATGGTCGCCGCCGTGTCCATAAAGACCACGGTAAAAAGGAACATCGCGAGACTGGCCGGGTCGTGAGCGACATTGACCAGCGCGAATTTGCTCCAGCCGATCAGTCCGTAGCTGTGGCCGCCCAGCGTAATCGCAAGCTCGTGGCTGGGAAATGGCGTCGTGCCGAGCGACGGCCACGAGCGCACCCCGCCCATCATGAAAGCGTAACCGGTCAGCCAGAAGCCGATGAGACCGATGGGATAGATCATCATGTTCATCGCCATCGTATTGACGGCGTTCTTGGCCCGCGTAAAACCGGTCTCGAGCATCGCGAAGCCGACCTGCATGAACATCACGAGAAAGCCCGCGACCAATACCCAGACCAGATTCAGCGCGTTGGTCAGCACATCCAGGTCGTGGTTGTGGACCGGCGGTGCGTCGGCCCATGCCATTACGGGGCCGGCCAGGATGATCAGCGGAAAAACAACGCCCAGTGTGCACGTTCGCCGGCGGCCCGACGCGCGAGGTTGAACCTTGGCCGGTCGCGGCATCATCTCATCTCTCCCCGGTAGGAACGGTGTGGCTGGGCCGGCGCCGACGGGAAACGATTCGCGAGCCAAATCAAAAAGACGAAGACGCCGATCAAGGAGGTGAAAAAGAAGGTGACCCACATCGCCTTCTTGAAGCGCATCCACTTGAGGCTGCGCGGATGGAGCTTGGCGGCGCGGCCATGGAGGGTAACCCGCGACGGATCGCGCAGGTCCTCCAGCATCTCGGCGGCGGTGGTATAACGCGCCCGCGGTTGACGCTCGATCGCGCGCAGCACAAGCTCCTCGAGATGCGGATCGAGGTCCGGCCGATGGCGGCGCGGCGGCTGCGGATCTTCGTTGGTCTTCGCCCGCATCACGTTGTAGACATTCGGACCACTGTAAGGCAGTTCGCCGGTCAGCATCTCGTATAGAATCGTGCCCAGCGCATAGATATCGGTGCGCGCGTCGCCGCGCCGTCCGCTGACCTGCTCCGGCGCCATGTAATCCGGCGTCCCGATCGTCGAGGAGAGGCCCGACCAGGTAAGCCGCCGCGCGGATTCATCGAGCGCAATCCCGAAATCCATGATTTTGACCTGGCCCTGATCGTTGACCAGAATATTCTCCGGCTTGAGATCACGATGGACGACGCCCTGGCTGTGCATGTAGACCAGGGCCTCGCAAATCTGCCGCGCGAGATCGAGCGCCCGTTCCGGCGCCATCTTCGGATGGTCATGCATGAGGGCACGCAACGAGACGCCCTCGACGTACTCCATCGCGATGTACATCCGGCTTTTGTGCTTGGGCGTGAGGACTTTGATGATGGCTGGATGATCGAGGCGCTTGCCGACCCCTTCTTCGCGCTCGAAGCGACTGAAGAAGACCACGTCGCTTTCGAATTGTGCATAGGGGACCTTAATCGCGACGGTGGCGCCGTTGAGCGAGTCCTGGGCCTTGAAGATCGACGCCATCCCGCTGCGCGCGATCAGATCGGTCAGCTCATACTGATCGAGCTTTTCGCCAACGTTGACCTCGCGCATCAGGGTTTGCGGCCGGTGCCGCGCGCGGACGTTAACATCCGGAGCGAACCGGAATCAAACCAGCCGCGGCGAGTGTCCGGCCGTTACCCGCGCCGGAAAAACCCGCCAATCCGGCTCCAAAGACCGTGCGACACGGTAGCGTTGCTGGTCGGCCCTTTCTGCGTGAACACCGCCACCGTCAGGTTATCCAGCGTGCCACGTTCATTGGCAAAACTTATCAGATGGTGGCAGGCTTCTTCGGCGCCGAGACCGCGTATCGCGCGCTCCAACTCGGCATCCTCGAGCACCCCGTGAAGTCCGTCGCTGCATATCAGCAACCGGTCGTCCTGTTCCAGACCGAGTGTGATCCGGTCGACCGAGACGATCAGCTCATGACCGATACTGCGGGTCAGCGCCGACTTTTCGGGATGGTTGCGCGCGCGGGCCGCGGTCATCAAACCCATCCTGACCCGTTCCTGCACGGCAGTATGATCTTTCGTAATCTGGCTGATGCGTTCGCGGCGAATCAGGTAAAGCCGACAGTCGCCGACGTGGGCGGCCTGGAGGACTCCGTTGCTCACCACTGCGGCGGTCAGCGTCGTGCCCATCCGGCGCAACTCGGGAACGGTCAAGGCCCGATCATGAATCTCGATATTGGCGCGCTGCACCGCACGATAGAGCCGTTTGCCCGGACCCCAGGCTGCGGGACTTTCGCGATAGGTGTTGAGCGTGACCTCGATCGCCATCGCGCTGGCGATTTCGCCACCCTCGTAGCCACCTATTCCGTCGGCCACGGCAAAGACCACCGTGTCGGCGCTTTCGACCAGGTGGCCACACGCGTCCTCGTTGCTCTCGCGCTTGGCGCCGACATCGGTCTTCAGGGCGATTTCAAAAGCCGCTTCTGACCCCGCCTCCAGCATCGGCTCGGACTCCATGCTCGGGATTGCGGGATCAGGAGGCATAGCCGTACCGCCCGGCTATCTGTGGCCGGTCGCGAACTTTATGCTGGTCGCGAACTTCGCGGCATCCGCGAAGTTCGCGCGAATCGGAGCCTAGGCGGGCTTCGCGCGCGCTTCGCTCAGCAGCTTCTCCGCAACGAACCAATCTTCCCGGTCCCGGCCATGCGTCGCCCCGCGCTCGAGATAAAGGTGGTAGGCGCGGATACGGATCTCTTCGATCGTTGGGAAAACCGTCACGGTCGGCGCCGCTTCGTGGTTCGCAGAGCCGTTTTGCGTTTTTGTCGATTTGCCGGAGGCCGCAGACTTGGATTGCCGCGCGGGCGGCCCTTTCTTCCTGGGCGTAGCCATCACCAATTTTCCTCCATTGGACTAAAACCTGCCCCACAAGGCCGACGCACTCCGCCATTGTGCCATCGTCAAGCGCGAAATTCGAGTAGCTGAGCGGCAATCTGATGGTCAAGGTACTCAATGAAGCAACCGCTTTCGCAATTAGTGGGGCGGACCCGGTAAACCGGCGGGTCCGCCCCGACACGCGTTCCCCCCTACTCCAACTTAGAAGGTGTAAACCGCATCCGCCATGAACGTATCCTGGCCCGAACGCGTATGCGTCGGGAGCCCTGCGAGCGGCGAAGGCGCGGGAATCGCATCACTGTTGAAGAACGGTTTGTGAGTCGACTCGTCGTGACGGTATTCCAGCCGCGCCAGCAGCCCGGTAACGGCAGGCACCTTGTAGTTCAGCGTCCCAGTGACCTCGCCGAGGCCCTGCCGAAGCCCGGTACGGGCGCCATTGGGATCATCGAAGAATTCGCCGCGCGTCGCGAATTCGACGTTGTCGTTCAGGTCATAGACGATGTAGCCCGCCGCGCCGGTCCAGCTAACCTGGCCCGGAATCGTGATCGTGCCGTTACTAACCGGAAGGAAACCTGGCGTCGGCACGCAAAACGTACCGGGCTCGCAAAAACGATTGCCCTGCTCACTGTACCCGGGCGCGACCGACACTGGTCCGCCCTCCGACGCGTACAAGTACTCGGCAATGAACTGGAGATTCTTGAGCGGCGTCTTGTAGGTCAACACCGGATCAATGGCCCAGAGTTTCGAGCTCCCCCGATTGACCTGTTCGGCACCGAAGGTACTGTTCAGCGCCAGTGCCAGTGACTGCACCGACCCCAGCATGTCGCCGGAACTCAGATTCAGTTCGCCTTCGACGGTCTGCCCGTCGTTGCTGTTCGTGACGTCGTCCCAGCCGTTGTTGACCCCGAGCACGAAGTTGAACTTGTCATTCACGGTATACGTACCGCGCAAGCCGGTGTGCGTAAGGGGCTCCCCCAAGGTAAAGAGCAGACTGCGTGAGATATTGTAATCGGCGCTGCCATAGGTGCTGTAGGTCGGGATGACCTCCGCCCCGATCAAGGTGACGAAGCGACCGGCCTGCAGCGCGATCCCGCTGCCGAGTGGGGCGGTGTAAGTGAGATACGCCTGCGTCAAGTCGATTACGTCGTTGCTCGTCGCCGACGGGTTGAGATTCGAATTACGGGTTGAAGCGCGCAGGACGTTGGCCGTCTCGCCGAAGTTAAGTTCGCTGACGAACCCGACGCCGCCGTCCGAAGTCCGGTCCAGGTGCAGGTTGAATTGGGTCAGGTTGAAGCCGTTGACCTCGGTGTCGAACGCCCGATACTGGTTGATGCCCGGACCCAAAGCCGTCGGATTGGGGCCGCCTTTGTTGACGCCATTGGTGATTGGATGGTTGAGATTATACTCGTAGGAGACATCCGCCAGACCGTGGATGTGCACCCCCAGATTGTTGGCGAGATTGGTCTTGATATCGGCGACATCCTTTTCGATAGCGCCGACATGCTCTCCGACCGTGGCGGGCGCTGGCGCCGCTGCCGTTGAACTCGCCGCAGCCGGGGCTTTTACCTCGGCCTGGCTTTTGATTACGCCGATCTCGCCTTTGAGCTCCTTGACCTCCTGCTGCAGTTCCTGCACCTCATTCTGCAGATCGGCGCTCGAGGACGGGTCTCCCGATCCCGCCCACGATACCCCCCCCCAGCCCAACGTCAGCGCCGCGCCAAGCAGCGCGAAACGCGGGGCCGTGGAGCGCCAACTTCTTCCTAGTCTCATGCCTCTTCCCTCCCCGGCGATCGTGCGAGTCGCCGGTTGCCATTTTTGGGTAAACAGCGGACGCACGAGGAGCCCCGCCGCGACTGCCATCAATCAAGTTCCGTGCCTCACGCAACCTGCATTTTGCAGCACCTACGGCGAGCAATTTTCAGATGAGCTGCCCATTTCGACGGCAATCGCTGAACGCACAGTCAGAAGACTGCCATGTGACGAAAAATTGGATGGGGAGAACCGCTCAATAACGGTTCTCCCCACGGTCTCGAGTCGTCCGCGGACGACTGTTTTAAATCAGGCAGGCCTTTCGACCAGGATCGTGCTCTTACCCTTCTTCTTGGAATTGCGGTTGAAGTAAATTGCGCCGTAGACGCCCCAAATCACCGCGAAGCCGACTGCCATCAAAGGTTCCTTCGCGCTGCCGAGACCCTCGATTGGTCCGATTACGTAGAAGAGCATGCAGGCAAAGTTCGCCACCGCGCCGAACACCGGAATCACCATATGCTTCAGACCATGGAATTGATGGTGCTCACGATAGGCAACGATACAAATAACGTTGGTCAGTCCGTACGTAATAAAGGTTCCGAAATTCGAAATCAGGGTCACGAGTGCCAGACCGTTCGGCAGGCCCGCAAGATACGCGTTCGAACTCATGCCGACCGAATACCAGATGTTGTGAGGCAGGGTCGCGATCGTCTTGTCGTCGGGGGCCGAGCCGCCGGCGAAGAAATAAAGCGCAGCATAGGCCCCGAACACTGCTGAAATGGTGGCAAGCACCCAGATTGAACGATGCGGAGTCAGGTTGTCACCATGTAAGAGGCCGAAATGCGACGGTACTTCCTCGTCGCGTCCCATCGCGTACGTCACACGCGCTCCCGTGTTGATGCAGCTCAGCGTCGTACCGATCAGGGCGAGGAAAACGGTCAACGCTTCGATCAGCATGAAGGCTTGGCCGTGGCCGCCCATCAGCACGTTGCCGATGATGACCATCATGTCACCAATCGGGGCGGCAGAGCCTTGAGCGTCCTTAAGGCTGTAAGCGCTGCTCATAAAGTAATTAGCCGCGAAGTACTCGATCAGGTAACAGAACAGCCCTTGGATGGTCAGCGACAGCAACACGCCGCGCGGAATGTCTCGCTTGGGGTTTCTCGCTTCCTCACCAAGCGAGGTCACGGACTCGAACCCGACCAGCAGAAAGATCGCGATGGTCGCCTGCAGCATGACGTTGCTGAATCCATGCGGCGCGACTACAGACCATGCGCTGGGATGGGACGGCGTGTCCCCGGCAAAGGAATAATGCAACACCTTGCTGGTGCCATCCAGCGCCTGACCGGTCGAGCCATCGGGATGTCCGATGCGGTAGGCGATCGCCAGTGCCGAGAAAAAGAGCAGCGCGATGATCTGGATAGCGTTAATCCCGATCGCCACATTCGTGGAGCCATTAACTCCGCGATAGGCGATGTAAGAGACCCCGAATGCGAAGATTATCGCCACCATCGCCATGAACACCGGGCCGGGAGTGCCCGCATTGATCGTGTTTGGCGCGAACTGGCCGACGATATATCCGATCATGATGCCGATCGTCGCGACCATCGCGCCCGGATAGACCCAATAGTAAAGATGAGCGCCCCAACCGATCGTGAACTTGGCGATCCGGGCGAACTTATACGCGTGGGTTTTGCTCAAAAAGGCTTGCTCGGCAAACAGATAGGAACTGCCCGCGCCGGGATAGAGCTTCGCGAGTTCGGAATACGAGACTGCAGTTGCATACGCCAGTAACAGCGCGGCGAAGATGCCCGCCCACATAGTCATTCCAGACGGGGACGAATAGCCGGCCTGAACGACGAACGTGATCCAGAGAAATGCGCCCGGCGCTATCAACGCCATCGCGTTTACGGTGACGCCGGTCAAACCGAGCGTCGCCTTCATTTTGGGTGCTTCGGGGGTCGCAGCCATTTTTCCTCCTTGCGAGCGCGCGGGGGGACGCGCGGTCCGTGGCTGCATCAGCAAGGCGGGTGCCATCTAGATTGCACAATGCAATGGCGATGCACGGGGCTATTATGCTCGCGTTTTAAGCATCCGCTTAGCCAATAATCAGCTTATGACTGAAAAGCCGTCCGAATTCCGTTGGAGGCTATTTGAGGATCACGCAAAACAGTTAGGACGATTCGTGCCGAAAATGCTATAGAACTTCGCGCCGGGTGTTGCTCCGATCCCGCATCGGATCGGATAGCAACTCTGAAGCGCCATAGGAGGTGCATTCATGGCTGCGCGACTTACCAAGGATCAGGTCAAAGCCGCTTTCGAGCAAATCAACAATTGGGGACGCTGGGGCAAGGAGGACGAGCGCGGCGCGCTTAACTATATCACTCCGGAAAAGCGCGCGGCCGCCGCAAAACTCGCCATGAGTGGCGAAATCGTCTCGTGCGCGCTGCCCCTCGCGACCAAGACCGCCCCGGATAACCCCCAGCCCGTGCAACATATGATGTTGCACGTGGGAGCGCCGGTCGCTTCGCTCGACTATTTCGCGATTGCGCCGCACGGCTATGCTTTCACCCATCTTGACGCGCTTTGCCACGTTTTCTGGGAAGGCAAGATGTACAATGGCTTTAGCTCACGCGAAGTGGGACGTTTCGGCGCGCGTAAATGCGCGATCGACGTCGCGCGCGACGGCGTGGTCACGCGCGGCGTGATGCTCGACATACCGCTGGTCAGGAAAGTTGATTTTCTCGAGCCCGGCGAAGCTATCTATCCCGAGGAACTCGACGCCGCCGAAAAGTTGCACGGGGTACGCGTCGCCGAGGGCGACGTCCTGCTGATTCGCACGGGACGTCATCAGCGGCGCAAGGTGAAAGGCGCCTCGGACCCGCGCCGCGAGGGACTCGCGGGTCTCGACGCGTCGTGTCTGCCCTGGCTGCACGAGCGCCGGATCGCGCTGTTGGGCTGTGACGGGGTGAGCGACTGCGCGCCGAGCCATTATGCACCGGACTACGAGATGCCCGTGCATGTCGGCGCGCTGGTGATGATGGGGGTCCATCTGCTCGACAACGCGGACCTCGACGCGCTCGCGACCGCGTGCGCGAAGCACGGGCGCTACGAATTCCTCTTCGCCCTCGCGCCGCTGATTCTCGAACGCGGGACCGCGTCGCCGGTCAACCCGCTCGCGATTCTCTAGCACGCGATAACACCAAAATTGTGGAAAGGACACGACGATGCCAAGGCCCAGCGAACAGGAACTCAAAGGTTATTTCGAGAAGTGCAGCAATTGGGGTAGATGGGGCAAAGACGACGAACGCGGCGCCTTGAATTTCATCACGGCCGAAAAGCGGGCCGCCGCCGCGAAGCTGGTGCGGACCGGCGAGACGGTCTCGCTCGCGCTGCCGCTGCCAACGATCCCCGCGCCGGACAACCCGACGCCGGTGATGCATATGGTGCAGCAGGCCGGCTACGACTCGCATGACCTGCCGCTGTTGCCCTACGCCGCTGATTACTTTGCGATAGCGCCGCATGGTCTCGCGACGACTCATCTCGACGCGCTCTGCCACGTCTTCAAGGACGGCAAGATGTATAACGGCTTCGACGCGAGCGAGGTCGGCTCGAGCGGCGCGCGCAAGTGCGCGATCGACGTCGCGCGCAACGGCGTCATCAGCCGCGGCGTGCTGCTCGATATCCCCAAGCTCAGGAAGGTCGACTGGCTCGAGAACGACGTCGCGATCACCGCGAGCGACCTCGACGCCGCCGAGAAAGCTCATGGCGTGACGGTCGCCGAGGGCGACGTGCTCTTCATCCGCACCGGGCGCGCCAAGCGGCGTAAGGTCAAGGGCGGCTGGGATGCGCTGCATGAAGGGATGGCCGGGCTCGAAACCTCCTGCCTGCCGTGGCTGCACGGCCGCAAAATCGCGGTGCTCGGTTCCGACGGAATCAGCGACGCCGTGCCTAGCGGCTATGACAAGTTTGCCCTGCCTATCCACGTCTGCACGCTGGTAATGATGGGGCTTCATCTGATTGACAACGCCGACCTGGACGCGCTGTCCGAGGCCTGCGCGCGCAATGGCCGCTACGAATTTCAATTCGTGATGGCGCCGCTGATTTTGAGCAAGGGCACCGCGTCGCCGGTCAATCCGCTCGCGTCGTTCTGAGCCGCTGATCAAAACAGCACAGGAGTAAAAATTGCCGAACGAAGCAACCGTAATCGACGCCGACGGCCACATTCTCGAGCCGCCTGATCTATGGGAAAAGTACCTTGAGCCGAAATACCGGCCTGACGCGGTGCGGCTGAAGATCGGCGACGACGGCTACGAATATCTCGAAGTTGCGGGCCAGCGCGCCAAAATGGTGACGCAGGGTCAGTTGGGCACGCTGGGCGGGATGGGCAAGCTGGTGCGCGAGGCCAACCGCCGGCGCGAGGAAGCCGTCAATGCCGGCCGCGCCGAGACCCTGCGCTACGCCAAGCCCAAGCCGGAGGAGACCTACGTCCGCGGCGCCGCTTTCGGCACGATGGATATGAAGGAACGGCTGCAATTGCTCGATAAAGAGCGGATGGCGAAGGCGATCCTCTATCCGACGCTCGGGCTTTTTTGGGAGACGGAAACCAACAATGTGGAGCTGTTGAACGCGTACGCGCGCGCGTACAACCGCTGGATCGCCGACTTCTGCCGCGACTCGGGCGGACGGCTCATCCCGATTGCCCACATCTCACTCGGCGACCCGGACGAGGCGGCGCGCGAGCTCGAGCGCGCCGTGAAAGACGGCTGCCGTGGCGCCTTTCTGGCGCCCTTCACGGTGTCGCGCCGGCCGCACGGCGATGCCGCGCACGATCGGTTTTTCGCCGTGGCGCAGGATCATGACGTGCCGGTTGCGATTCATCCGACGGTCGAGCAGGCGGCGATCGGCATCCACCATCGCTTTGATCATTTCGGCTGGGCGGCCTGGTATTACGATCTATTCGCGGGCCAACCGGTACAGCATGCCTTCGCCACTTTTTTTCAGCTCGGCGTGTTCGATCGCTTTCCGCGGCTGCGCGTGGTCGTGCTCGAGGCGGGTGCGGGATGGATCGGCTATTTCCTTGATCGCGCCGACGCCATCTTTACCGGCACCCCGATTGCGCAGACCGTGCGGCTCAAGGAGAAGCCGTCGGTCTACTTCAAGGAGCGCTGCTTCATTTCGGCGGATCCCGACGAGCGTACTATCGCGGGGCTGATGACCCATGTGGGCGAGGACAGGTTCTTCTGGGCGAGTGACTATCCGCATCCGGACCATCCGGGGAACTACCTCGAAGAGCTGGCCGGACTGGTCAAGCCGATGACTGACACGGGCCGCCGGGGAATCCTCGGCGCGAATGTCGCCAAGGCCTATAACATTTCTTAATCCGGGCACTCCGCGAGGTAAGTGATGACTGAAAAGGGGTCCGACACGGTGGAGCCGGCGACGTGTGACTGGACGCAAATCGTCGACGATCTGAATCGGCTATTGCGACTCAAGACCACGCCGATCGGCATGAAGCTCTTCACGACGGTCGAGGAGATGGAGGCCATCCCAAAAATCCGCCGCCCGACGTCGGTCCATACGACTGATCAGATTGTCGCGCAGGCGGCCCGGCTCGGCTTCACTGTCGGCATCACGCAAAAGGACCTGGTTGGCGCGCAATGCGGCGCGGTCATCGGGCTGCATCCGCAGGACGCCGATTGGCGCTCGGGGCGGAGCATGGCGGGCGTGTGGTACTCAACGCCCGCCGACGCCGCCGCGCATCAGGCGGCGATGGACGTCGTGCCACACGGCAAGTACCAGGCGATGGCGGTTTCGCCATTGGCGAGCGGACGCCTCAATCCGCCGGATATCTGTTTGATCTACGCGACTCCGGGCCAGATGATTATTTTCATCAACGGCCTGCAATGGGCGGGCTACAAGAAGTTCGCGTGGGGTGTCGTGGGCGAGTCGGCCTGCGCCGATTCGTGGGGCCGCGCCCTCAAGACCGGCGAGCCCAGCCTTTCGATCCCCTGCTTTGCGGAGCGCCGCTATGGTGGCGTGCTCGACGACGAACTGCTGATGGCGCTGCCACCGCGTTTTGTGCCGCAGGCGATTGCCGGAATGAAACGGCTGGGCAGTAACGGGCTGCGCTATCCGATCCCGCAGTATGGCATCCAGTCGGACGCCCGCGCCGGTCTGGCGGTGAGCTACGGCGCGAAGCGCGACTGAGCAAGCAGCGATCTTCCATCCTGTCATTCTCTGACGCAGCTCGCAGACTCGCTTGCTCGGCTCCGCTACGCTCCGCCTAATGCCTGCGCGTCTGGACCGCTAGCGTAGCGCGCTGCCGCTTTGATTCGGCCGCGCCGCGCGGGTGACAAGACAAAAGGGGGTCGTGTGAAGAAACAGCTGAAACTAACTCACTATTTGAGTATTACTCTTTTAGTCAGTTGAAAGGGAACTGAATGAGGATTGTCGAGGGTATTTTCTGCGGCCTGCTTTTACTTATCACACCAGCTATCGCGGAGGCGCAAACCAGCGCAGCACCGGTCACGACTTCCGCCGCGGCGTCGAGCGGCTCGATCCCGGTGGGAACCGTCATCACCACCCACAACTGGCGGCAGTATAAGGACTTCATGCCGGACGGGATGGTCAAGCTCTTCGCCGGTGAATACGACCTCAAGATGCCGGACGAGGCGCAAATCGCGGTCGGGCCGACCGTCATCCATCCGCTGCCCAAGGGTTATCTCGACGCGACGGAAAAATATGCCGCCCAGGTCAAGCTAATCGAATTGCCGGACGGCGGTCTTACGCTGTCGGGCTATCAAGGGGGAATTCCCTTTCCGAACCCGGCCGATCCGCACAAGGGATGGAAGATGCTGGCTAATCTCTGGTATCGCTACCTGCCCTATCTCAACGTGGATACGCATGGGGCCGGCTGCGTGGTCGGTAGCGGCGGCAGCGGAATCAACTGCAAGTATGTGAACATCGTCGACCGGCAGCTGGCCTACCTGACCGATCCCGGTGTCCCGGCCAACACGCCGGGCGCGGAAGGCAAGTTCTTTTCGCAGTGGCTGATGGTCACCGAGCCCGAACAGAGCCGTTACACCGCAACGCTCACGATTTCCTACGACGATCTGACGCGTGAGGAAGATTCTTACATCTTTCTGCCCGCGTTGCGGCGCTACCAGCCGATCTCGACGCGCGCCCGCTGCAGTCCGAATCAGGGCACCGACTCAACCCAGGAGGAATATCGCAACGGGTTCGATTCCAACCTGACCGAGCTGAAGGTCGATTTCCTCGGCGCCAAAAAGATTGTCATGCTGCTGCCGGACCAGATGCCGGCCGGCCAGTTTCCCGACGACTTCGCTATGCCGCTCGGCTGGCCCAAGCCTTCATGGGGCAAGTGGCAAGTGCGCGACGTCAACGTGATCAGCGCGAGCAAGCTTCCCGCGCACGCCCAAGGCTATTGTTACGGCAAGCGCGTGATGTACGTCGACCAGCTGACGTCGGCGCCACTCTGGGAAGACCTCTACAACAAGGACCTGCGCCTCTGGCGGATCTACGGCCTGTTCCTCCATCCGGCGGCGGTGCCTAATGTCGGCGTGGTCGATACCGCGGGTCCGATGGTCTACGCGTTCTGGGACGTGCAGAACAGCCACACCACGTTTTTTATCGATCCGTCAGAGGGCAAGCCGTTTTATATCAACGAGCAGGCGCCGAAGGACTATTTTGATCTCGGCCGCTATACCGAACCTTCCGGGCTCAATCTGATTATGCGCTAGGCGGATCGCGATTTGCCCGCTGCACAAAGCGTGCTAATTTAGCCTCCCGCGCGGAACTCCGGGTGGCGGCGTACCCAAGTGGTTAAGGGAGAGGTCTGCAAAACCTCGATTCAGCGGTTCGAATCCGCTCGCCGCCTCCAATTAAACTCCTCTTCTTCTGTCATTCCCGCGCGTGGCTGCCGCGCGAGGAATCCCGGGATTCTTTGCGCTTGGCGCTCAGAATGACAAGTGGCGATCCGGTGATGCGAAGTAAAAGAAAAGGCGAGATTCACCGGCTTCTCCAGCTCAAGACGGGAGGTCGGGTTGACGCTGACGGCAAGGTAGTCCTGGTCCCGGCCACGGTTGACGTAAGCGAGTTGAAGGGACTGCTCGCCCCAGCGCCGTGGCGCGTGTCTCTGGCAGGGATGGAAGCTGCTATCCGGAAGCGGGCCGAGGGGAGCTAAACTACTACCAAACAATGTAGTGAGCAGATCCGGAGATTTTAGTTCAAATGAATGAGCCGTCCTCAGACTTTCCTGTAACAAGGAGTGTGCTCGCGCGCCTCGATGAGTGGCTGATGGCGCTCGCTTCGCCACTGCTCCCGTTCCAACAAGTTGCAACACCGGAACCCGTTGATGGCTTTCTATGGATGTTTCGTGAACAGACGGAACGCGCTCTTTGCGTCGGCAAAGCTGTCCGCATGCTTAGCGCCATCAGGGCCGCTCTAATTCTTGCCGATTTGGGTTACATTGCGGAATGCGGGACGATTTTACGTACAGTTTCCGACTTTGCGAACGAGATCATCGCGGTTTGTGAAGGCTGTACAAGGGGCGCGCCGACAACGGCGCAGGCGCGCTTCGTTCAGCAGTATTTCACACCAATCGCTGCAACCCCGGATGAATACGACGAGCAGGAACGCGAGAGATGGGTGACGCGCGATGAATTGCTCTCAAGGCACGTCCAATGGGCGACGGAGAATGGCGGAGATCCAATACGCGCGAGAAAAGTGTTTCGTTTCGTAGCCCACCTGTACGACAAGTTCGTGCATGGCGCCTATATCACGGCCATGGAGCTTTTCAACCCTCGCGCTCAAGCTTTCATGCTCAGAGTTTGTGAATTTTTGTCAGTGGAGGGATCGCCTCGCAGGGCGGGGCGTGGATGATGGAAGAAGGGCGGAGGTGGA
>Ga0074045_10002497_pt1 | contig 17008 bp, 17 predicted proteins | sample BogForMeECP23OM2_FD_94442 | JGI IMG/M metagenome (GOLD analysis project Ga0074045, IMG submission 94442) | Bog forest soil microbial communities from Calvert Island, British Columbia, Canada - Bog Forest MetaG ECP23OM2 | ecosystem: Environmental > Terrestrial > Soil > Wetlands ...
ACGACGTCCTCGATGCGCTCGAGCAGGCGCTGGTTGCGCAGGTAACCGATGGCAAGCGCCTCGGGCGCGGCGCCCAGGGTCATGATCGTGAGCAGCTCGCGCTTGTCGATGTAGATCGTCAGCGGGTGCTCGCCGGCGATCAACGTTTCGCGCTGTTCCCCGTCCTCGTCCTGGGCTTGCACGGCAAAGGTTGCCGGCCGGGCCGCATCGGTGAGCAGCGGCCGATACGGCGCGTCGGGTGCGTTCATGGGCGTTCGGCGACCGCGCGCCGCAGCCAACGCATGAGCGGGAGGAGATCGCGGAAATAGCCGGCGATCGATCCCGCAAGATCCTTCGGCGGCCGCTTGCCGACATCGACCTCGATCAGGGCGAAGTAGTGCTTGAGCTTGATGGCATCGATGTGCGGGGTGTCGGCAGCAAAGCCCTTGGGTGGTCGCGCCAGCGCCTCCTCGGCTGAGAAGCCGCCGAAAGTCTTGTGAAAGCGCGGCTCGCGCAGTACCCGAGTGAGCGCCGCCGGGTTGCGCGCGATGTGGCGCCGGATGCGCTCGAGGGTTGCCGGATCGGGGTTGTAGATGCCGCCGCCGGCTAAGAGCATCCCCCGGTGATCGATGTGCAGGTAATAGCCAGGCTCCAGCCCCTTCTTGGCGCGCTCGCGGATCGCGGCGCTGAAATGGGTCTTGTACGGCGTCTTGTCCTTGGAGAAGCGCGTGTCGCGGTAGATGCGGAACAGGGCCTTCTTTGCCTCGACCGCCCCCAGCCCGCGGTCGAATTGGGCGACGCGCGCGATGACGTCCGCGATGAGCGCCTCGAATTCCTCGCGCAGCAGGTCATAGGCTGGCTTGTGCCAGACGAAATAGGGGCGGTTGTTGTTCTGCTCGAGACCGCTCAGGAACTCGACCAGCGCGCGGACGTGCATGCGGACGATGAGGGGTGGAGGCGGGTGCTAGCCGCCGATGTAGCTCATCTCGATCTTGGGCAGCGCCACGGTATGTTCCGAGCGGATCGCCGAGTAGCGGTCGCCGCGCTGCAGCCAGATGGCCGCGAGCGTGTCGGAAATCCGTTCGTCGCCGCTGCCGTCGCGCAGCAGCGCGCGCAGATCGAAGCCCTGGATCGCGAACAGGCAGGTATAGAGCCTGCCCTCGGTGGACAGGCGGGCGCGCGTGCAGTCCGCGCAAAAGGCCCGCGTGACCGAGGCAATCACGCCGATTTCCCCCGAGCCGTCGGCGTAGCGCCAGCGCGTGGCGACCTCGCCCGCGTAGTTCGCCTCGATGGGCTCCAGCGGAAGGGCGTCGCCGATGGTGCGCAATATTTCCGCCGCCGGCACGACGTCGTCCATGCGCCAGCCGTTGGTGTGACCCACATCCATGTACTCGATAAAGCGCAGGACATGGCCGCTGCCCTTGAAGTGGCGTGCCATGGGCAGGACTTCGTGATCGTTCACGCCGCGCTTGACCACCATGTTGATCTTGACCGGCGCGAGGCCCGCAGCGGCGGCGGCATCGATACCCTCCAGCACCTTGGCGACGGGGAAGTCGACGTCGTTCATGGCGCGGAAGACGCCGTCGTCGAGCGCGTCGAGGCTCACCGTCACCCGGTTCAATCCCGCCGCCTTGAGGTCGCGCGCGTTGCGGGCGAGCAGGGCCCCGTTGGTGGTGAGTGTCAGGTCGAGGCCGCCGATCGCCGAGAGCATCGCCACCAGCCGATCGAGGCGCTTGCGCAGCAGCGGCTCGCCGCCGGTGAGGCGGATTTTTTCGATGCCGTGTGCCTTGAACACGCGCGCAAGGCGCGTGATCTCTTCGAAGGTCAGCAGATCGGCATGAGGCAGGAACGGGTAGTCGCGCCCGAACACATCCTTGGGCATGCAATAGACGCAACGGAAGTTGCAGCGGTCGGTGACCGAAATGCGCAGATCGCGCAGCGGACGCCCATGCGCGTCAGCGAGCAGGCCGGTGGGCGTGACACGTTGGGAGGCTGCACCATGCGGCAGCGACGTGCGCGCATCGGCGAGGGGAATGACTCGAGCCATGACGAGCTGTAAGAAGGCAATGGAACATGGTAGCAGAGCAAGTTGACCACTGGTGTATGATCGCGCCGCAGTCGCCCGCACTGCGCATTGCGCGCCGACTCAAATCCATGCTGCCCTTGCGGTTTCCCGTTTCCGTCGTCATGCACCGCATCCCGCTCATCAATCGCTGGGCGAGCGAGCGCTGGCAGGCGATCGCGATCGAAGCCGGCGCCGACAGCGCGCCGGGGTGCACGTTGCTGAGCGACGGGCCGGACGGAACGCGCTGGCGCTTCGGTGGCCACGTGATCGAGTTGCATCCTTCCGAGTCCGAGGGCTATTACCTCAACAACTCCGCGCGCGAGCCCAAGGTCTTCGTCCTGTGGCGCATGGCCGAGCCGGAGGACAAGACCGAGCCGCGTGCGCGGCCGCTGATCGTCACCGTCAGCTACGGTGAGGCAGCCCGCTTCCTCGATGCGGGCGAGCAGGTGGACGCGGTGGCGATGCCGGCGTCGATCCTTGCCGCCCTTGACGCCTTCGTTGCCGCCTACTACAAGCCTGAGCCGAAAAAGAAGGGTCAGCGTAACGAACTCTATGAGGACATGCAGGCGCACGGCGGCGAGCATCGCCAGGGACGGCGGCGATGAGTTCACCGCGCGTCCCGGGGCCGCGCTTTTCGCTCGCGCGCTGGTCGCGGCGCAAGCTTGAGGCCGGCAACGCGGCGCCGGCGCCGCCCGTGGCGGCGGAGCCCGCCGCGCCCGTGGGGGTACCGCCCGTACCGCCTGCGGCGGTGCAACTGCCGCCGGTGGAATCGCTCACGCTGGGCTCCGATTTCACCCCCTTTCTGCGCCCCGAAGTCGATGACCAGCTGCGACGCGCGGCGTTGAAACAGCTCTTCCGCGATCCGCGCTTCAACGTCATGGACGGGCTCGATACCTATATTGACGATTACACCCAGGCCGATCCGATCGCGCCCGATGTGCTGGCCGATCTCCTGCAGCGCGGCTTCGGCTCGCCGGATGCGCCTGACGACGCGCCGGCCGCGGGGCCTGCAGCGGCGGCCGCCGCTGCAGCCGAACCCGCGCCCCCGATGCAACCCATCGCCGCGTCATCCCCGCAACCTGGCGCGGGCGCGCCGAGCGCAGACGGGCGCGTGCCCGCGCCGCGAGAAGCGCACTCGCCGGCGGGCGAGACGAAGCAAGCGGATCCGGGCGACAAGGCGCCATGACCCTGCGCGACACGGAACTGCATCTTTGCAACTGCAACGGCACTTTGCCGCTGGATGCCCAGGCGCTTGCGCGCGTGCTCGAGCTCGCCGGCCCGCTGCCACTTCACACCCAGCTCTGCCAGAAGGAGCTGGCGGCGTTTGCCGAAGGCAGCCGGGGTGACGTCCTCGTCGCCTGCACGCAGGAGTCGCGACGCATCGCCGATGCGCTTGGCGAATCGGGTCGGACGCAGCAGCTCACGTTCGTCAACATCCGCGAAGCGGCGGGATGGTCGGCCGAAGGCGGGGCGGCAACGCCCAAGATCGCGGCCCTGCTCGCGGCGGCCGCACTGCCCGAGCCCGAGCCGGTGCCGCGGATCACCTTCCGCTCGGAGGGACGCTTGCTCATCATCGGGCCGGCTGCGGCCGCGCTGCGCTGGGCCGACGCGCTCGACGAGCAGCTCGCGGTGAGCGTGCTCATCACCGGGCCGGCCAAGGGAGGCGAGCTTCCGCCGGAACGCAGCTATCCCATCTACTCCGGCGAGCTCGCCGACTTAAGTGGCTGGCTCGGCGCATTCGCCGTCGCATGGACCCAGGCAAACCCCATCGACCTCGAGCTGTGCACCCGCTGCAATGCCTGCGTGCGCGTATGTCCCGAGCACGCGATCGACTTCAGCTACCAGATCGACCTCGACCGCTGTCGCGACCATCGCCAGTGCGTCGCTGCCTGCGCTGCGATCGGCGCAATCGATTTCGAGCGCACGGCGACGGGCGCGGCGCGTCGAGAGGCGTTCGACCTGGTGCTCGACCTGCAGGCGGAGCCCGAGTTGACCATGCACCAGCCGCCGCAGGGTTATTGGCACGCCGGTAACGACCCTGCGGCGCAGGCGGCGGCGGTCGTCGACATCGCCGGCGCAGTCGGCAGCTTCGAGAAGCCCAAGTACTTCCACTACCAGGCTTCGCTGTGCGCGCATTCGCGTTCCCGGAAGGCTGGTTGCGACCTGTGCCTCGACGTGTGCTCGACCGCGGCGATTCGTGCCGATGGCGACCACGTCTACGTCGAGCCTCACCTGTGCATGGGCTGCGGAGCCTGCGCGACGGTGTGTCCCTCGGGCGCGATGACCTATAGCTATCCCTCGCTGCCGACACTGGGGACGGAGGTGCGGACGCTGCTGGCGACCTATCGTGCTGCGGGCGGCCGCGATCCGTGTCTGCTGTTTCACGACGCCGCGGGGCGCGAGCTGATCCTGCGCCTCGGGCGCCAGGGCAAGGGCCTGCCTTCGCGCGTGATACCGGTCGAACTGCACCACATCGCCGCGGCCGGCATCGATGCCTGGCTAGGCGCGCTCGCCTACGGCGCAGGCGAAGTCGCCGTGCTCGCCACCGGAGCCGAGGCGCCCCAGTACGCCGATGCGCTTGCGCAGCAGATGGCCTTTGTCGACGCGATCGTGCAGGCGCTGGGCTATCAGGGAACGCATACGCAGCTCCTTCGCGCGCGGGACAGCGAGGCGCTGGCTGCCGCCGTCTGGGCGCTTCATCCGGCGCTGGCGGTGCGCACGCCGGCGCTGTTTCACTGGACCCCGGACAAGCGCGCGACCATCTCGCTCGCGGTCGAACATCTGGTCGCGCACGCGCCCACGCCGCGCGCCGAGGTCGCGTTGGGCGCCGGCGCGCCGTTCGGGAGTCTCCTCATCAACCGCGACGCGTGCACGATGTGCCTCGCCTGCGTCGGGGCTTGTCCCGTGGGCGCCCTTCTCGATGCCCCGCAGGCGGACGCGCCGCAACTGCGCTTCATCGAAGCGAAGTGCGTGCAGTGCGGCCTGTGCGCCGTGACCTGCCCCGAAGCGGCCATCACGCTCGAGCCGCGACTGTTGCTGACCGCCGAGGCGCGCACGCCCCGGCTTCTCAACGAGGCGGCGATCTTCGCCTGCATTCGCTGCGGCAAGCCGATTGGAACCGAGAAGATGGTCGGCAACATGCTCGCGCGCCTGGCAGGCCACTCGATGTTCGCGGCACCGGGCGCTCTCGAGCAGCTCAAGATGTGCGCCGATTGCCGGGTGCTCGACCGCATGCGCAACGAAATCCCGACCGGGCGCAGCCCGGTCGACGGAAACGCGTGAGCCAGGCGCCGGCAAAGCTCGCCCCTCTCGGTGCGCCAGCTGCCGAGGACCAGGCGCGCGCCAACTTCTATGCCTTGCTCTCTCGCCTCTACGCCGCCGCCCCGGACGAGGCACTATTGGCAACCATCGCGGCGGCCGACCCGTGGCCGGCGGTCGGCGAAGGCGCCGCGTTTGCGCTGGCGACGTCGTGGCGCGCCCTGAGCGCAGCGAGTGCCGCCACGGACGCGGCCACCGCCGAAGACGAATACCAGCGCCTGTTCATCGGCGTGGGCCGGTGCGAGGTAAGCCTGCATGCGTCGGCCTATCTCGCCCCGACTGCAACGAGTCCGCTCGCGGAGCTTCGTGCGGCGCTCGCGCGCCTGGGCCTTAGTCGGCGCGAAGAGGTCAATGTCTACGAGGACCATTTGGCCGCGATCTGTGAGACGATGCGTGTGCTCATCGCCGGAGCGCCAGGGATCGAGCCGGCCACGATTGCGCAACAACGCGAATTCTTTGCGGTCTATGTTGCACCATGGGTGACGTTATGTTGCGATGCAATAAACACAGCTGCTATTGCCAACTACTACCGCCGGGTAGCAGAATTTACCGTTTTCTTCATAGCGATCGAACGTGACTCGTTCGCTATTGACTGAAAAGGCATCGAAACATCCGATGCCGCTCGACAAAGTCACGTTGTAAAACCCTTTGCAGAGGCAGGCATGAGCTCGAGTCCCCGCCCTACCCGTTCCCCGCTCCCCTTGCGTCCCGAATCGGCGGCCCAGGCGCGCGCTTCCAAGCGCCGCGGCTTTCTTCTCGCGCTTGGCGCCGGCGGAATCGGCGCGGCCGCGATCGCGGCGCGCTCGCTCACGGGTAGTGCCCCGGTGGCGGCGCCGGTCGACCCCGATGCTGCCTCGGGCGAAGGCTACCGGGTGACCGATCACGTCCGGCGCTATTACCAGACAACAAAGACGTGATAGACGTTTCAGGGGGCGGTTCAGGCCGGATGGGTAGAGATTGGCAAACTGTTTTTAGGAGGAGGACGGATCATGCTGCTTACTAGAATCGACAGTGGCGCAGAGCCAAGCGCCCCGGCAGCGCGTCCACGTTTCCGCCCCCGCGTCGGAGCCAGGCTTCCGACGATGGATCGGCGGACGTTTTTGCAGCGTTCCGGTCTGGTGGCAGGGGCCGGAGCGTTCGCGAGCCAGCTTCCCTACGGCGTGATCGGCAAGGCCGATGCCAAGGGAGAGGCGACCACGATCGAGACCAAGCGCACCGTGTGCACGCACTGCTCGGTCGGTTGCTCGGTCGACGCGGTGGTTGAAAACGGCGTCTGGGTTCGGCAGGAGCCCGTGTTCGATTCGCCTCTCAACATGGGCGCGCACTGCGCCAAGGGCGCCTCGGTGCGGGAACACGGCATCATCGCCAACTCGCATCGGCTCAAGTCGCCGATGAAGCTCGTCAACGGCAAGTGGCAGAAGATGTCCTGGGACGATGCGCTCAAGGAGGTGAGCGAGCGCCTGCTCGCGATCCGCAACGACAAGGTCAAGGGCGGCCCCGACTCGGTGTTCTGGGTCGGCAGCTCCAAGCACAGCAACGAGCAGGCCTATCTGCTGCGCAAGTTCGTGTCCTTCTGGGGCAGCAACAACTGCGACCACCAGGCGCGCATCTGTCACTCGACCACGGTTGCCGGCGTAGCCAACACGTGGGGCTACGGTGCGATGACCAACTCCTACAACGATATGCAGAACACCAAGTGCGCGCTCTACATCGGCTCCAATGCCGCCGAGGCGCACCCGGTGTCGATGCTGCACATGCTGCATGCGAAGGAAACCGGGGCGCGGATGATCGTCGTCGATCCCCGCTTCACGCGCACCGCCGCGAAAGCGGACGAGTACGTGCGCATTCGCTCCGGGACCGACATTGCGTTCCTGTTCGGCATGCTCTATCACATCTTCAAGAATGGCTGGGAGGACAAGCAGTACCTGCACGATCGCGTGTACGGCATGGACAAGGTCAAGGAAGAGGTGATGACCAAGTGGACGCCGGACAAGGTCGAGGAAGTCTGCGGGGTGCCCGAAGCGCGGGTGCTCCAGATTGCCGAAATGATGGCGAAGAACCGGCCGTCGACGCTGGTCTGGTGCATGGGCCAGACGCAGCACACGATCGGCAACGCGATCGTGCGCGCGTCATGCATCGTTCAGCTGGCGCTGGGCAACATCGGCGTCTCGGGCGGGGGGGCGAATATTTTCCGCGGGCACGATAACGTTCAGGGCGCCACCGACGTCGGCCCCAACCCCGACTCGCTGCCCGGCTATTACGGCCTCGCCGCGGGGGCCTGGAAACTCTTTGCCGCCGCGTGGGGTGTGAATTACGACTGGATCAAGGGCCGTTTTGTGTCGCAGGCGATGATGGAGAAGCCGGGCATGACGGTGTCGCGCTGGATCGACGGCGTGCTGGAGAAAAACGAGTTGATCGATCAGGACAACAACCTGCGCGCGGTCGTGTTCTGGGGCCACGCGCCGAACAGCCAGACGCGTGGCAAGGAAATGCTCGAGGCGATGAAGCGGCTCGACACGCTGGTGGTCATCGACCCGTACCCGTCGGCGACTGCGGCGATGGCTGCCATGGTGCGCACCGATGGCGTGTATCTGCTGCCGGCGTGCACACAATTTGAAACCTCCGGCTCGGCCACTGCGTCGAACCGGTCGCTGCAGTGGCGCGAACGCGTGATCACGCCCCTGTTCGAAGCGCAGACCGACCACGCGATCATGTACCAGTTCGCGAAGAAATTCGGCTTCGACAAGGAGCTGGTCAAGAACTACACGTTGTGGAAGCCCGACGGCGAGGCCAAATTCGAGGAGCCCACGCCGGAATCGATCCTGACGGAGATCAATCGCTGCACCTGGACGATCGGTTACACGGGGCAGTCGCCAGAGCGGCTGAAACGGCACATGAAGAACCAGGCGACCTTCGACGTGAAGACCCTGCGCGCGAAGGGCGGACCCTGCGACGGCGATTATTACGGCATGCCCTGGCCTTGCTATGGCACGTCGCAGATAAAGCATCCGGGATCGCCGAACCTCTACGACGAGTCGCTCACGATGATGGACGGCGGCGGCTGTTTCCGGGCCAACTTCGGCGTCGAGCGCGACGGCGTGAGCCTGCTTGCCGAAGACGGGTCCTACCCGAAGGGATCCGAGCTCACCACCGGTTACCCGGAATTCGATGACGTGCTGCTGAAGAAACTCGGCTGGTGGGACGATCTGACCGATGACGAGAAGAAGGCCGCCGAGGGCAAGAACTGGAAGACCGATCTCTCGGGCGGCATTCAGCGCGTGACGCTGAAGCGCGGCGTGCATCCGTGGGGCAATGCGAAGGCGCGGGCGATCGTGTGGAACTTTCCCGATGGCATTCCGCAACATCGCGAGCCACTCTACTCGCCGCGGCCGGACCTCGTCGCCAAGTACCCGACCCACGACGACAAGAAGGCCTTCTGGCGGTTGCCGACGCTGTTCAAATCCGTGCAGCAGAAGAACGTGCAGGACAAGGTCTCGGAGAAGTACCCGCTCGTGCTCACGAGCGGCCGGCTGGTCGAATACGAGGGCGGCGGCGAGGAGACGCGCTCGAACCCCTGGCTGGCCGAATTGCAGCAGGAAAACTTCGTCGAGATCAATCCCCGCGACGCGAATGACCGCGGCGTGAAGGACGGCGAGTACGTCTGGGTGAAGACACCGACCGGTGCACAGATCAAGGTCAAGGCCCTGGTCACCGAACGGGTCGCCTCCGGGACGACATTCATCCCGTTCCACTTCTCGGGCTGGTGGATGGGAAAGGACATGCTCGAGTACTACCCGGAGGGCGCGCACCCGATCGTGCGCGCCGAAGCGGTGAACACCGCGACCACCTACGGCTACGACTCGGTGACGATGATGCAGGAATCCAAGACGACCCTGTGCCAGGTCGAGCGGCTCAAGGCGTGACGAGAGGGAGGCGGAAACCATGGCCCGAATGAAATTCCTTTGTGATGCCGAGCGCTGCATCGAGTGCAACGGCTGCGTCACCGCGTGCAAGCAGGAACACGACATTCCCTGGGGCGTGAACCGCCGCCGCGTGGTCACCATCAACGACGGTGTTCCCGGCGAGCGCTCGATGTCGGTGGCGTGCATGCACTGTTCCGACGCGCCATGCATGGCCGTGTGTCCGGTCGATTGCTTCTATCACACCGAGGAAGGGGTGGTCCTGCATGACAAGGACCTGTGCATCGGCTGCGGCTATTGCTTCTACGCCTGCCCCTTCGGCGCGCCGCAGTTTCCGCAGTTGGGCGCGTTCGGCGTGCGAGGCAAGATGGACAAGTGCACGTTCTGCGCCGGGGGCCCGGAGAAGGACAACTCGCCCGAGGAATTCGCCAAATACGGACGCAATCGCCTGGCAGAGGGCAAGCTGCCGGCCTGCGCCGAGATGTGTTCGACCAAGGCCCTGCTCGCCGGCGACGGCGAGGTCATTTCCGACATCTATCGCGATCGGGTGACCATGCGCGCGGCACGCGGCACGCGCAGCGGACCGCCCTGGGGCTGGGATACGGCCTACGCGCCTGCCGCGTCGGCGCCGCACCCGCCCGCGGCCGCGCCCGCACCCGCACCCGCGCCCGCGGTGCCGGCAGGCAAGTCATGACTCGCGTCGCGACCCTGCTGTTGCTTGCATCGTTGGTCGCCGCGCTGGCCGCCTGCGGTGAGCGGCCGCAGGTGGTCAACTACAAGCAGGGCACCTACCAGGGCAAGCGCGACACGCCGCCGTATCAGAACCCGCCCTTCAACGGCGACAAGGCAGCGTGGGAACGGGCGCTCGCCACGCGCGCACAAGCCCAGAACGAATACAAGCGCACCCACTAGGAGTGGCGATGGTTGATGCACCGATGGCGCGGCTGGCCTTGCTGGTCTTAGCTGCGCTCTGCTTGGGCGCGACGGCCGGTGCGGAGGCGCAGGATCAGCTGCCGACGCCGGCACCGACGCCGCAAAATGCCTCGCCCGGCGCCGAAGCCCAGCGCCAGGCGGCGCAACCGCTCAACAACGCGCCGGTGTGGCGCGACGTGCGCTCGGGCGCGCCGGCGGTGACGCAGGTTCGCGGCCGCGAGACCAATGTCCTGATTCAGCCGCAGGGCGAGACTTGGCGCAACTTGCGCGTACCGGTTGTCTTCATTGGAGGGATGCTGGTCGCGCTGGCGATCCTGGGCCTCGCGGTGTTCTACCTGATCCGCGGGCCACTTGACGTGCCGGCCAACGAGAAACACGGCGGGAAGCTCATCGAGCGCTTCGTGCCCATGGACCGCTATGCGCATTGGCTGCTGGCGATCGCCTGGGTCACGCTGGCCATCACCGGCCTGATCCTTTCGCTCGGCAAATCGGTGCTCCTGCCGGTCATAGGCTATACGCTGTTCTCGTGGCTTGCGTTCCTGGCCAAGAATGTGCACAACTTCGTCGGCCCGATCCTGATCGTCGCGGTGCCTTTCCTGTTCATTCGTTTCGTACGCGACAACGGCCTCGGCGTCGAGGACCTCAAGTGGTTCCTCAATATCTGGGGGTATTTCACGGGCCACGAGTATCCGTCGGGCAAGTTCAACGCCGGCGAAAAGCTGGTGTTCTGGTTCGTGCTTGTTGTCTTCTCGACGATACTCGTCGGCAGCGGACTCGTGCTCGTGTTCCCGAACTTCAACCAGACGCGATCAACCATGCAGATCGCCAATGTCGTGCACATGGTCGCGGCCTATCTCGCAATCTCGCTCGCTTTTGTCCACGTCTACCTCGGCACGATAGGCATGGTCGATGCCTATCAGGCGATGCGCTACGGCTATGTCGACGAGAGCTGGGCGAAGCACCACCATCTGCTCTGGTACGAGCAGGTCGTTGCCGGGCGAGCGCGAGAGCATTTCGCCGATCCGAATGCCGCGCCGACGGCGGTGGCGCCGCCGCCGCCGCGCACGCGGCCGGCGTGAACCGGGACCTTAGCAGGAGGCGGGAATGACGACGTTGCGTGCACTCGTTGTGGCGGTCCTGGTGGCGGGCACGTTTAGCTTGGCGGTGGCCAAATTGCCGCCGCCGCCACCGCTTGACGACAATGCGAAGGCCGCTGCGGAAGAGAAGAAGGCGAAGGACGCGGCGACTGCCGCTGCCGACGCGGCCGCTCTGGCGCGCGCACAGGATCGGGTTGCCGCCCACTACCTCGCCGAACAAAGAGCGAAGGGCAAGGTCGTCACCCCGCAGATGGGGCGGACCGCGCAGTCTGCGCCCGCAGCCGCGGCCCCGGCGAAGACGCCCGCCAGGAAGTAAGCCGAATCGGCTAGAGCTGGCGGTCGATGGGCAGCATGCCCGCGACGTTGCCCGGCTACGAAAGGGAAATTGCGCCAGGCGCGGCACGATTTACCGCGCAAATTTCCAATGCAATGGATTAAACGGGCATTGGCGACAGGGTCGCGTCGCAGCGCCCGCGTCGACCGCTCAGCCTAGGCCGGTTCGCGCGAGGCGCCTACGCCAACGGGCGGCGGCGCCAGATTGACGATGCGACTGAACAGCGCCTCGTATTTGGCACCCGCGTCGACGCCAAGCAGCGGGTCGGAGTGGCCGAGAAAGGCCGCGTCGATCGCCTCCCAGTCACCGGCGGTGAGATGGGCTTTTGCCAGCGGCAGGATCGCGCTTTCCTCAACCTTCATGTGCGCCCAATGGAAAGTCGCGTAGTCGTCCACTGCCGCCAGGAAATTCGGGAATTCGGCGTGACCGCCCTGTTGATAATGGACCAGCGCCTGCTCAATGGCGCGGATCTTTTGGGCACTGATCTCGTGTTCCTGCTTGAGCTGGTCAAGAAGCAGTGCAATGCCGGGGTAGCGGATGCGCAGGAGCCAGAACAGGTACTGCTCTTCCTTGGGGTGGTGGAAGCGTTCCGGCACGGTATCGATGTAGTAGATCATCGCCCCGAGCAACTCGAAATCGGGCGTGGCGCCCCGGTCGCGGATCTCGTGCACGAGGAAAAGCAACGCGTTCAGCACCGCCGCCAGGGAGCGATGTTCTTCCTGGATGATGCGGATGGACTGCATGGTTTCGCTGCTTCGTGTGAGGGTCGGCTCGATGGGGGCTGATGCATAGTAGGCCGGCCCGTGCGATGGCGGCTTGACCCAGATCAATGCCCATCCTGAGAATCCTCAAGCATGATGCTTGGCCCAGATCAAGACACGCGGTCATGCCCGGTCCGGAATAATCGGGTGTCGCGGCAGGGGGTGAGCGTTCCGATTCCGGACTGGAGAGCGCGGATGTTCAAGAATATCCTGGTGCCGAGCGATGGTTCCAAGCTGTCGCAAAAGGCGGTCGAGCAGGCGCTGGAGCTGGCCCAGCTCAGCCGCGCGAAGCTCGTCGTGTTGCATGTCTATCCGAGATTCTCCGGCAGTCCCTATGGCACGTTCGGGCCCGCCGAAGACATCCTTGCAGAAGCACACGCCGCGCACCATCAGGCGGTGGCGGCGAAGCTCTTTGCCGGCATCATGAAAATCGGCGACGCGGTCGGCGTGACGGTTGATACGATGAACGTCGCGAGCGACGACATCTACAAGAGCATCATCGCCGTTGCAAAGAAAAGGAAATGCGACCTCATCTGCATGGCCTCGCATGGCCGCCGCGGCTTGGCGGGTGTTGTCCTCGGCAGCGAAACACACAAGGTCCTGATCCACAGCACGATCCCCGTTCTCGTGCTGCGCTGACCGGTCGTCCGGTCAAATGGTGCGTGAATAACGCGTCGCTTCGCGCGGCTCGCGCAGGTAGCGGTCAAATCGCATCGCGATGGAGCGAACCAGAAGCCGACCACGCCGCGTCACGGTAATTGCGTCGCCGGCCACTTCGACCAACCCGTCCGCGGCGAGCGGTTTGAGTTCATCGAGCTCGGTCGCGAAGTATTCATTGAAGGCGATGGCATGCGCCGCTTCGACGCGTTCAAAAGGGACGGTGAAATGGCACATGAGCGCCTGGATCACGTCGCGGCGCACCAGATCGTCGGCGGACAACTGCCAGCCGCGAAAGCAGGGCAAGCTGCCGGCGTCAAGGCGCGCGTAATACTCGTCGAGGGTACGCACGTTCTGGCTGTAGGTCGTACCCACCTTGGCGATGGCCGAAATGCCGACCGATAACAGGTCGCAATCGGCGTGCGTCGAGTAGCCCTGGAAATTGCGGTGCAGCTTTTGTTCGCGCTGCGCCACCGCGAGTTCGTCATCGGGCTTTGCAAAATGGTCCATGCCGATATAGACGTAACCGGCACCGGTCAGCCGGTTGATGGCCAGGTCCAGGAGAGCCAGCTTGGTGTCCGGCGCCGGCAAGTCCGCTTCGCTTATCCGCCGCTGCGGCTTGAACACGTGCGGCAAATGCGCGTAGTTGTACAGGGCAATCCGGTCCGGTGCCGCGTCGATCACCCGGTCGAGCGTGCGGCTGAAGCCGGGCGGCGTTTGCCGCGGCAGGCCATAAATCAGGTCAACATTGATGGACTGGAAGCCATGCGTGCGCGCCGCATCGAGAACCGTGCGTGTTTCAGCCTCGGTCTGGATGCGATTGACCGCCCTTTGCACATCGGCGTCGAAATCCTGGACCCCGAGGCTCATGCGATTGAAGCCCAGGCGGCCGAGCAGGGCAACGCACTCGGCGTCGGCCTGCCGGGGGTCGATCTCGATCGACAACTCGGCGTCGGGGTCGAACGTAAAGTGATCGCGCAGGTCGCTCATCAGTGCTGACATTTCCTCCGCCGAGAGAAAAGTCGGCGTGCCTCCGCCCCAGTGCAGCTGCGTAATGGGTGCCCGAGGCGTCACCAGCGTGGACCAAAGGGCAATTTCCTTTCCAAGGTAGCGAATGTATTTCGCGGATCGGCCGTGGTCCTTGGTGACGATCTTGTTGCAGGCACAGTAGTAGCAGATCGTGTTGCAAAACGGCACGTGCACATACAGCGACAAGGGGGCCGCGGAGTCCGGACGGCCGCGCAGGGCGTCGGTCAAATGCTCCGCGGTGAATCCATCCGTAAAGCGATCCGCCGTGGGGTAGGACGTATAACGCGGACCCAAAGCGTCATACTTGCGGATCAGATCCGGCTCGAATGAAACGCCCGCGGGCGAGGGAGCATAGGCCATTCGGGCATGGTGCCAGCGGACGGCTGCCTGGTGTTTGAGATAGATCAATGCAGGCGAAGCCGCTGGGCAAGTAAAGACCATGCGCTGGGTGGTGTTTCGACCTTCCCTGTGCTTCCGCCCGGGTGCGCACCGAGCCGTCCGAACCGCCCGTCACCGGCCCCGACCCTATGCGCGGTTGCAGTGTTGCGATGCGCCGACGGGGCCCGCGTCGAATGGCGTCTCCCTTGATCTAGATCAGGGATGTGGCCAGGAAACGCAATTACTGTACGCCAGTCATGCGTCGGCTTGGTGCCGGCCCCAAGGGAATGGCGACCCAACCGGGGCGTCGCGTGGCCAAGTCAAACAAGGAGGGCTGCGATGGATTGCGCAGGTGAGAAGACAATGGCGGAGTCGGCGGGGTTCGCGTTGCTGACCGCGGCATTCGCGTTGCTGCTGTTTCTGGCCTTGATAAGCCCTGCCGGGGCGGTTCCGTCCTATGCCAGGCAGACAGGGCAGGAGTGCATTGCCTGTCACGTCAGCTTTCCCGAGCTCACGCCTTACGGCCGCTATTTCAAGCTCACGGGCTACTCGATTGGCAAGCCGTTCGTCACGCAGGAAGGTTTTAACTACATGCCCATGGCGGCCATGGGACAGGTGTCGATCACCAATACCCAGAATAACTACGAGACCGATCCGACGACCGGCCAATCCTCTCCGGTGACACAGCGCAACGACGGGCTCGTGTTTTGCTGCGCGAGTTTATTTTTCTCCACGAAGATTAATGACTACGCCGGTACCTTTATCCAGTGGACCTACAACAATCTGGAGACGTCCGCCGATGGTACGCTCGGCGGCCACGGGCAGATGGACAATACGGACATTCGAGCCGCCTACAAGTACAGCAGCCCGGGCGCGGCGGAGCCGGACTGGATCGTCGGTGCAACGCTGAACAATAATCCGACCGTACAGGACGTTTGGAACAGCACGCCGGCGTGGGGGTTCCCCTACACGATCGCGCCGCTCGCGAATCTGCCATCGGCGGCCACGCAGCTCAACGGCACGCTCGCGCAACAGGTCGCCGGAATGGGTGTCTATGCGTTCTGGCAGAAGACGCTCTACGGCGAAATTTCCCTTTATCGCACGGCCGACGGCGCGTTCTCCATCCTGCGAGAGGGTTTGCCAACGCGCATCCAAGGCGGAGTAGCCAATCTGAAGGGATACAACCCTTACTGGCGCTTCGCGTACAGCCACGAATGGGGCCCGAACTCGATTATGTTCGGTACCTATGGCCTGATGGTCGATGTCTATCCGGACAACCTGAATACGTCGACCCCGACCGATCGATACAAGGACTTCGCCCTCGACGCGCAGTACCAGTACATCACTGATCCCCATACGTTTACCGCGCAACTCAATTACATCTACGAAAAGCAGAACTACAACGCCAGCTACCCGATTACGGTCTCAACCGGCGCGGGCTATGGCGCCGGGCCGACGCCGGCGAATCCGAGCGACAATCTTCGCCAGTTTCTGGGGAAAGCGACCTATTACTACAATCGCCAATATGGCGGCACCATCGCCTACTTCTCGACCACGGGCAGCTCGGACAGTGGTCTCTACGGAGCCGATGCCGGCGGCAATCCCAATACACCGAACAGCAATGGCTTCATCTTCGAACTCGATTACCTGCCGATTCAGAATGTCCGTCTCATGTTCCAGTACACCGCGTACAACAAGTTCAATGGGGCGTCGAACAACTACGACGGCAACGGCCGCAACGCGCACGACAACAACACCGCGTTCTTCAATTTATGGTTTGCGTTCTGACGCGCATGAAGGCCGATCTCGAGCGCAGCGCGCTTTTCGCCAACATGATCAATTGGGAGACAGTGCTATGAAGCGCAAACACGTGGCACTCGCTGCGATGTTCTTGTCGGGCGTACTTACTGCGGCCAGTGCCCAGGACAACGCGGCAGCGATTCAAAAAGCGGCGGAGGAAAAGGCCGTCAACCTTTGTTCGACCTGCCACGGCCCGCGCGGGATCAGCACCTCACCCGAGTTTCCGATTCTCGCCGCCCAGCGCAAGGGCTACCTGGAGGCGCAGATCAACGCCTTCCGGCACCAAACCCGGGGCGAGAAGGACGCCCACGATTTCATGTGGGGTATCGCCGGCAATCTTGACGAGGCGATCATCGGCGGCATTGCCACCTACTATGCCTCGCAACCCCCGGCTCCCGGCCGTACGACGGACCCGGCGCTTGTCGCCACGGGCAAGGAACTGTTCGACAAGGGTGTGCCCGAACGGGGGATTCCCGCCTGCCAGGTCTGCCACGGTCCCGACGCGACGGGCCGGGACGACTTTCCGCGCCTCGCGGGCCAGCATGCCAAATACATCGTCAAGCAGCTCAACTACATCCAGTCGCTGGTCCGGTCCGCGCCCGTGATGCACGGCATCGTCAAGGATCTCACGCCGCCCGAAATGCAGGCGGTTGCGGCATACGTGCAATCGAAATAGGCGACCGCCGGTGGGGCTCGCGCGTCGGGCCCCCAATCCCGCTCGCCACGACCGGGATCTG
>Ga0074045_10002498_pt1 | contig 17006 bp, 15 predicted proteins | sample BogForMeECP23OM2_FD_94442 | JGI IMG/M metagenome (GOLD analysis project Ga0074045, IMG submission 94442) | Bog forest soil microbial communities from Calvert Island, British Columbia, Canada - Bog Forest MetaG ECP23OM2 | ecosystem: Environmental > Terrestrial > Soil > Wetlands ...
AGCAGCTTGGGGAATCATCACCATCAACAGTAAAGCCAAAAGGCCCTGCCCAAAAAAAATTAGATGATCCAGACCCTGCCATTCAAGATGTCCTGCGAGTTTTCACGCAAGGAGAAGTGATTGAGAAGAACCACCCTGAAGAGAAACGTTTTTGATATACAGCTTTTTTTGGGATTCAAGAATACAACTCTGGACGGGCATTTTTTATGGGATCAATACTGATAAACGAAATCAGACAATCACCGATTTTTATATAGTCCGCATAGTGCTATAAGTATAAACGCCTTTCGTCGAGACATCAATGCGAAGGGTGCTCTACTGCCCGCAATTTGAACACGGAGCTTATACCCCATAGGCCTCCCCCTGCTACGGGGAACCTTATTTATCACCATGCTTGATCGAAGAGCGTTTCGAGTAGGTGTTTGGGTCATCTCCGACAGCCCGTCCTAAACGTCAGTCATCGGCAGGATGAACTCCATGTCTCGTTACGGCATTTCGCTACATGGTTCCGTGGCGCTTGTTATAGCCAGTAGGAATAAAAGACTATGGTTTGAGGAACGGTATTTAAGGAAATGGTCGGAACTCCCTGCGCTCTTGGCGCAGGGTTCTTCACATGTCTCAATGCTTGTTTGAAATAATATTTATTATAAATCATAATTATTGTTATAATTCCGGATCATAATGGTAATCAAGCATAATCTCACTAAATATTGCAGACTCATAGTTTTTATTATATTTTTTTTATGGATGCACAGCGCAAATAGTATGTAAAATAATAGAAATCTGTTTTTCCTACGGGTTGGCACGCTCCTTGCTGATACCCTGTCTTTGGAGAGTAGAGCTTCATGTTTTAGAGAATAATCTTGCAAAACCATGGAATTAGATTTATAATATATCGTTTTATCAAGGTTTATATCTATCAAGTCTATAGCAGAGCATACGGATTGCAATGTCAAAAAACATCATCAATAATATAATGAAGCAGGCCCAGCAAATGCAGGAGAGGGTAAAAAAGCTTCAGGAAGAAGCTGCTGGAAAGACCGTAGAAGCATCTGTAGGTGGCGGCATGGTCACGGTGGTTGCAAACGGCCGTCAAGAAGTCCTTTCGATCAAAATCGATCCATCCGTGGTTGACCCGAAGGATATCGAAATGCTCCAAGATTTGGTCACAGCAGCAGTGAATGAGGCGCTCCGAAAATCTCAGGAACTTATGAAAGAAGAGATGGCCAATCTTACGTCCGGCCTGGGGCTCCCGCCCGGTTTAATTTAGGACTGGACCTTTAAGCATGGAAAGCAGTGACAAAGACAAGACAGTGGCGGAGAAGGAACTAGACGCACCGTCCCCAATATCATTGCATTCGAGAAAGCACGGGAAGACCAATACCCATACTGCTGAAGTTTCTGGCAAAGCGCTGAGCAGGATGATCGAGGCATTCATGAGATTTCCTGGCATCGGCAGAAAAAGCGCCGAACGTCTCGCCTTCGCTATCCTTGGCATGCCAATGGATGTGGCAACAGGAATCGCTCAGGCCATTCTGACTCTCAAAAACAACAGTCGTTACTGCCCGATCTGCAACAATATCACCGAGGATGCAAGTTGCAGTATCTGCCGAGATGAAAAGAGGGACAACTCCCGCATCTGCGTTGTTGAAGAACCGAGCAACATCCTTGTCCTCGAAAAAACCGGGATTTTTCGTGGACGATATCATGTCATCATGGGCGCCATTGCACCTCTTGACGGCGTAGGCCCGGAGAACCTCAAGATCGAAGGCCTTATAGAGCGGCTGAAAGCAGGCGGGATCAAAGAAGTTATTATTGCGACGAATCCCACAGTAAAAGGAGAGACCACTGCGCTTTATCTTTCAAAGTTAATTAAACCTCTTGGCATCAGAGTCAGTCGTATCGCTTACGGCCTCCCGGTGGGGGGTGACATAGAGTATGCAGATGAGAATACGGTGCAGCGGGCGCTTGAGGGTAGGCAAGAAATGTGATTATGAATGAGACTTTTTGACTTGGCAGGATTAGTGGGGAAATCAATGGGTTTGGACACCGACGTTTTCCAGCGAATTCAGGCTCATTCCATATTAATAAAATGAAGGAAGAGGAGGAAATTAGAATGGCAGAAATGGTAGAAATAAGATGGCACGGAAGGGGCGGCCAGGGCACGGTTACAGCAGCCAAAGTGTTTGCCGATGCGTGTCTAAGCGGCGGTCGTCACGTGCAGGCATTTCCGGAGTACGGCCCGGAGCGTGCAGGTGCGCCGCTTCGCGCGTATAACCGGATCAGCTCAAAGGAGCTCCGGATGCATTGTCCAGTATTGAATCCCAATGTGGTGGCGGTGGCAGACGCTACGCTCCTTGATGCCATGAACGTTGCAGAGGGCGTGCCGGATGACGCGGTTTTCATCATCAATACATTCAAGAGCCCGAAAGAGATACGGGAGAAACTCAAGGCCAAAGCTTCCCAGAAGGTTTATACGATCGACGCATCCAAAATCGCACTTGAGACCATCGGTAGGCCCATGCCGAATACACCCATGCTTGGCGCGCTTACCAAGGCGTCGGGCCTGCTGGGTATAGATATTCTGTTAGAAGAAGTGAAAGGCAGTTTTGGAAAGAAGTTCGCGCAGAAGATTATTGACGCAAATCTCGCCGCAGCAAAGCGCGGTTTTGAGGAGGTAAAGCAGGGATGAAAAAGATGAGCTGGAAGGAACTGCCGCTTGGTGGCGTCATCAAAGACGCGGGGAATTCGCAAACCTATGAAACTGGATCATGGCGCTCGTTAAAACCTCGTTGGATAGAAGAGAACTGTATTCAGTGCCTGTTTTGCTGGATTTACTGCCCTGACACGGCAGTCAAGGTAAAAGATGAAAAAATGATCGGATTCGATTACGATCACTGTAAAGGCTGCGGAGTCTGCGCCATGGAGTGCCCCGGGAAAAAGGGGAACAAAGCTATAGTCATGGAAGAGGAGGGCAAATAACATGGGCGTAACAACGACAAAGACCGTGGCGGTCACCGGTAATACTGCGGTTGCAGAGGCGCTCCGCCAATTGAACCCAGATGTAATGGCGGCGTATCCCATAACACCGTCAACGGAGCTTATGATGCAGTACACGACATTCGTATCCAACGGCTTAGTGAACACTGAAATAGTCCTTGTGGAGAGCGAGCACAGCGCCATGAGCGCCTGCATTGGCGCTGCCGCTGCAGGGGGCCGCGTTGCCACGGCAACGAGTTCGCAGGGACTGGCGTTAATGTGGGAAATGCTGCACATTGCCTCGGGCTTTCGGCTTCCCATTCTGCTAGCGGTCGTAAACCGGGCGCTCTCGGGACCGATTAATATCCACGGCGATCACTCGGACGGTATGGGTTCGCGGGACTGCGGCTGGATCCAGCTTTATTCCGAGAATGCGCAGGAAGCTTATGACAACACGGTTATGGCATTTCGCATCGGCGAGCACACTGATGTGCGGCTGCCGATAATGGTCGGCATGGATGGATTCATCACGAGCCATTCCATCATGACCATGAAGTATCTTACTGACGATGTCGTAAAGAAGTTCGTGGGCGAGTATAAAGCCATGGAACCACTTCTTGATATCGATCATCCAAGGAGTTACGGAGCCTTGGCGTTGACGGACTACTACATAGAACATAAACGCGCAGAGCACGAGGCCATGTTAAAGGCGAAAAAAGTCGTGCAGGATGTGTTTGCCGAATTTAGCCAGATTTCCGGTAGAAAATATGATATGTTTGAAAGTTATCGCCTGGAGGATGCCGAGGTGGTCGTGATTGCCATGAGTTCGGCGGCCGGAACAATTAAGGATGAGATTGACAAGTTTAGAGAAAAAGGCGTGAAGGCGGGACTCCTGAAGATTAGAGTGTTCAGGCCCTTCCCTTATGAAGAAGTCGGTGCTGCACTCAAGAATGCCAAGGCAGTCTGCGTCATGGACCGGGCGGATTCCTATGGCGGATACGGCCCACTCTACCTGGAGATCGCAGCCGCCGTGCAGCCCTATCGTCAGGGGCCGGTGTTGTTTAATAAAGTTTACGGTCTCGGCGGCCGGGATCTCATGCCGCATGATGTTGACCAGGTGATTGACGAGGGTATCGAGGTTGCGAAGACGGGCAAGGTAACGCTGGTAAAAGATTACATAACGGTGAGAAACTAAATTTTTTCTGACAGGATTCGGGAGAGGCTGATGTCCCGGTATCCTGCCCAAGAATCCAAGGAGATAATAACATGAGCACAACGACACAGGAAACACCCCTGACGCTAAAAGCGCTGTCGAAAAAACCGGAGAGGTTCGCGAGCGGACACCGCATGTGCGCAGGCTGCGGTGCGCCGACCGTTATACGGCAAATCTTGATGGCTATCGACGAACCCGTGATTGCTGCAAACGCCACGGGTTGCCTCGAGGTTTCCACTTGTCTCTACCCCTATACAGCCTGGAAGATGCCCTGGATGCACAGCGCCTTCGAAAACTCTGCGGCCACGGCCTCCGGCATAGAAGCAATGTATCGGTCGCTCAAAAAGCAAGGCAAGTACAAAAACACGGTGAAATTCCTTGCCTTCGGGGGCGACGGTGGCACCTACGACATCGGTTTTCAGTCTCTTTCCGGTGCTATGGAGCGTGGGAATCAGCTGCTATATATTTGCTATGACAACGGCGCATACATGAATACGGGTATCCAGCGCTCGAGTGCTACGCCTCCTTGCGCAGATACCACTACCTGTCCTGTGGGCTCTGTGAACCCCGGCAAGCAACAGCGCAGGAAGGACCTGACCCGCATCATGGCAGCACATGGCGCATATGCAGCCCAGGCATCACCGAGCAACTGGAAAGACCTCATGACAAAGGTCAGGAAGGCGATCGCAACCAACGGCCCCGCATATATCGGTATCATCTCCCCCTGCAACCGCGGGTGGAGGACGCAATTGAACGACTCCATTTTGATGTCGCGGCTTGCAGTAGATACCTGCTACTGGCCGCTCTATGAAGTGGAGGACAGAGGACGAAAATGGAACATCACCTACGACCCGAAGGACAAAAAGAAACCCATCATTGATTTTCTCAAGCCACAGGGCCGATTCAAGAACATGTTTGCCCCTGGTAATGAAAAATCACTCGTAGATTTTCAAAAGATGATTGATGAGGAATGGGAGAGCCTTAAAAAGCTGCAGGAAATGTCCAAGAGCTAATAAGTCCTTTTTTCACCGCGTTATATGATGACAATAGCCGGGCTATTCGTGCCCGGCTATTTTTCTATCGGCTCCTGCTAAAATAACGCTTGAAATATGGTTGGCAGTATGGTTTAATTATCGCTAGCTTAAAATGCAGAACTTACGAACAAGGAGACGCAGACATGCTGGGTTCGGACTTGGTGATGTATGAAGAAGAATTTAAGCAGATAGACGCGGAACTCCAGCGTCTTCTTCAACAGGCGAACGCGAAAGTCGTGTTTCTCGTGGACAAGAACGGCCAGCTTATTGCTGCCACCGGCGAGACGGAAAATCTGGATACGACATCGCTCGCATCGCTTACAGCAGGCAACATCGCTGCCACCGGCGGCATGGCAAAACTCCTTGGTGAGAAAGAATTCACCATTCTCTTTCACGAAGGCCAGCGTGACAATATTCATATCTCAATCATCGGCCAGCGTGTGATCCTAGTGGTTATCTTCGATCAACGTTCATCGCTTGGGCTCGTCCGGCTCAGGGTGAAAAAGAGTACCGAAGTACTTGGCGGCATATTCGACCATCTCCTTCAAAAAGTTGAAACGGAGAAGGGGTCGGGCAAGGGTGCCGAATCTCCCTTTGCCGAGATAACGGACGAAGACATTGATAAACTCTTCGGTTAGCCCAACCTCGCATTTTTCCTGAACGCATTGAAGAGAGGAATTACGATCCCATGTCTTTTATCAATTATTCATCACGGGAGATCAACTGTAAAATTGTTTTCTACGGACCCGGGCTGTGCGGAAAGACAACCAATCTGCACTGGATATATAGAAAAACGAATCCTGACAGCAAGGGTAAGATGATTTCTCTTGCTACCGAGACCGAGCGAACGTTGTTTTTCGATTTTCTTCCGCTCTCCTTAGGGGAGATTCGGGGCTTTAAGACCAGATTTCATCTCTACACCGTGCCCGGTCAGGTGTTCTACGATGCGAGCCGCAAGCTCATCTTGAAGGGTGTGGACGGGGTGGTCTTTGTGGCAGACTCCCAGATCGAACGCATGGAGGCGAACATAGAGAGTATTGAGAATCTGCGGGTTAACGTTGCTGAGCAAGGATACGATTTGAATAAAACACCCTTTATTATTCAGTACAACAAACGGGATCTGCCGAATGTCGTACCGGTTGAAGAAATGAGAATGATTTTAAATCAGCGCAGCGTCCCGGATTTTGAGGCGGTAGCCACGAAAGGTATCGGTGTGTTTGACACGCTCAAGGCAATAGCAAAACTAGTAATCATGGAGCTTAAAAAAGGGTAGGAAAACAGATAAACACAGGGCCAATGGATAGACAGGGGTTCAGTGTCCGAAGAAGAAATAACAGATTGACAGAACAAGTTGTGTATGTTATTTATATCACCCTGAATTGATTTATTTTAAAACTCCCAGTATTCCCCGGTAGCTCAGTCGGTAGAGCAGGTGGCTGTTAACCACCCTGTCGCTGGTTCGAGTCCGGCCCGGGGAGCCACCCATTAGCGGGTTGATTTTATCAAGAAAAAAATCAACCCGTTTTTCATTTACAAAATCCCGTCAAAACCCATTGATTTACTAAAAGATTTTTCTGCCTGTTGACAAGGTGTGTCATAAGTGTTACACTGATCTGGTGGAGGTGAAAACCGTGCCTGTTAAAAATCCAAGAATCAACGTCGTGTTGGAAAAACCGCTTTATAACACAATTGAACGCCTTGCCAACAGAGAAGGCATATCCCTATCATTAAAAGTACGCGATCTCGTGAAAGAGGCACTTGAGATTGAGGAAGATATAGCACTTTCCTCATTTGCGGAAAAAAGAGATAAGACCTTTAGTAAAGAAAAATCGATAAAGCATTCTGAGGCCTGGTAATCGTGCCGTTCGAACTAAGATACCATCCAGACGTCAAGTCCGACGACATCCCCCCAATCGATGCAAAAATAAAGACCCGCATTAAGAATGCTATTGAAACACGCTTATCGACATCTCCTCATCAATATGGCGAGCCATTACGAAAAAACCTTCATGGTTACTGGAAACTCAGGGTTGGTGACTATCGAGTTGTCTTGAAAATAGTGGATAATGAGGTGTGGATACTTGGCATCATTCCTAGAAAAAAAATTTACGACGTAATTGAGAAAAGATTATAATTTTTATATTCCACGCAACTGCCCACATATGCAATATGGACACTCCCGAAAGAGACATAATTCTTAAAGCTATAACCGAGGAAGAAAAACAGCTGGCAAAGTTTGAGCACGAGCGAAAGCAGGCGCTCTCCAGAATCAACACCTTAAAACAAAAAATAGCATCCCTCAATATAGCCGTAACCAGTCAATCGCAAGAATCACCCGTTCTATATTCAAAAGCCAACACAGCGCCAGTAACTTCAACCGAAAAAATGAAGCTCTTTCACAGCCTTTTCCGTGGCCGGGAAGATATTTATCCCAAACTCTGGACAAGTCGTTCCGGAAGGAAGGGCTACTCACCAGCCTGTTCTAACGAATGGGTGAACACTCTTTGTGGAAAAACTTTTAAACCACCCGTCAAGTGTGGTGACTGTCTTAATAGAGCGCTTCTACCGGTGACAGACCAGGCAATTCTTGATCACTTGCAGGGACGATATGTGATGGGCGTTTATCCCATGCTTGAGAATGATACTTGCTGGTTTCTTGCAGTGGATTTTGATAAACAAACATGGATGGATGATATCGGAGCTTTTCGAGAAACCTGCGTAAAGGCAGGCATTCCAGTTTATATTGAAAGATCCCGTTCCGGTAAAGGGGCTCATGCATGGTTCTTTTTTGCGGAGCCTATCATTGCTTCAACGGCGCGAACTTTCGGCTGTTATTTTATCACGGAAACTATGTCCAATCGTCATCAGCTCAGTATGGAGTCCTACGATCGGCTCTTCCCAAGCCAAGACACATTACCCAAGGGCGGTTTTGGGAACTTAATTGCACTGCCGTTACAGCACGAACCACGCCAAAATGGAAATACTTTGTTTGTTGATGAAAATTTCGACCCATTCGAAGATCAATGGGCATTTCTTTCTTCCATGCAGCGAATTGCGCTTGAAACCGTCTGGAAGATTGCAAATGAGGCGATACGGCATAACAACGTTATTGGTGTGCCAAGAGGAATTACAGATGAACGCTTTGACAAAACTCCTTGGATGCTACCGCCCTCAGGAGGGCTTCCTGCTGAAAAGATAATTGGAGTATTGCCAAACAAAGTTCGTGTTATATTATCGCAGCGGATATATGTTGAAAAAAAAGGCCTTCCTTCGCCGTTTCTTAACCGGATCAAACGGCTTGCAGCCTTTCAGAATCCGGAGTTTTACAAGAAGCAAAGCTTGCGACTCTCGACAGCGCTTACTCCTCGCGTAATTACTTGTTTTGAAGAACTCCTTGAGCATCTATCTATTCCAAGAGGGTGTATAGAAGATATCAAGAAGCTTTTTGTGGAACACAACATCACACTGGAGATTGATGATAAACGTCATATGGGCGAACGCTGCTTATTTACATTCCAAGGTGAATTGCGCGAACTACAGACGGAAGCCATCAAGACAATTCTTCAGTACGATAATGGTGTTCTTGTCGCTCCTCCCGGCTTTGGGAAAACAGTACTCGGTGCATGTCTTATAGCCGAACGGCAGTGCAATACATTGCTTTTAGTCCACAGGAAGCCACTGTTAGAACAATGGGCCACCCAACTTTCTCATTTCCTCAATATAGATCCAAAAGAAATTGGAAAGATAGGAGGAGGCAAGAATAAGCCAAACGGTAGGCTGGATATTGCAATGATCCAAAGCCTTGTTCGAAAAGGAGCGGTAAGTGACCTAGTGGCACAATACGGACAGGTAATCATAGACGAGTGCCATCATCTTCCCGCTGTTTCATTCGAGCGTGTTCTGAACGAGGTAAAGGCTTGTTTTGTCATTGGACTAACTGCCACACCATACCGGCGGGATGGTCATCAGCCAATTATTCACATGCAATGCGGCCCGGTGCGGTTTTCCGTTCATCCCAAGAGCGACCAATCAAGACCCGATTTCAAGTGTCAACTTCTTTGCCGGACAACGGACTTCGAAATAGGCACACCTGATGTTTCAATTCAAGATATTTTTGCATCACTGGTCACAGACCAGCGACGTAATGAACTCATCCTAACCGATATTCGCCAGGCGCTTAAAGAGAAAAGATCGCCGCTTCTCCTTACTGAACGGAAAGCACATCTGGATATTCTTGTAGATAAACTCAGAAATGATGTTCAGCATTTAATTGTCCTAGACGGAAGAATGTCAGTGAAAGAGCGGCGAGAGACCATGAAGCGGCTTGAGATGATACCAGAAGAAGAAGAGAGGCTGATTGCAGCGACAGGACGATATATCGGAGAAGGGTTTGATGATGCACGGCTTGATACTCTTTTCCTTGCGATGCCGTTTTCCTGGAAGGGAACCATCGTGCAGTATGCGGGTAGACTCCACAGGGTACATCCAGGAAAACAAGAAGTTCAAGTTTATGACTATGTTGATGCAAAAGTGTTAAAACTTGCGCGTATGCATAAGAAGCGACTGAAAGAATTTCAGATTATCGGTTATACTATTGATTGATGACTAAAAAAGCATAGTATCGCGAGGAAACAGCTTTGGATGCATCCTATACCGTGACGCCATCACAAGGCAATATTTCGATTCAACATGCACTCCAGACGGTTTTCGGATTCGACTCCTTTCGGCCGAATCAAGAAGACGTCATCAAAGCAGTTATGGAGAAGCGGGATGTCTTTGCGGTTATGCCGACGGGCGGTGGGAAATCCATCTGCTACCAGCTTCCAGCAATCCTGATGCAGGGATCGGCTGTGGTTATCAGCCCCCTCATCTCCCTGATGAAAGACCAGGTGGATGCTGCAAAGGAAAACGGCATCGCAGCTGCGTTTATAAACAGCTCGCTCGATGCGGATCAGATGTCAGATGTTATCCGCAGGCTCAAGAGCAACCAGGTCAAGCTTCTCTATATCGCGCCGGAGCGGTTTGCCATGCCACAGTTCGTGGAAATGCTGAGGGACCTGCCTCTGTCTCTTTTTGCCATTGATGAGTCACACTGTATATCGGAGTGGGGCCATGATTTTCGGCCTGACTACCTCTCCCTGTCAGGCATCCCTGCTAAGTTTCCCAGCATTCCTGTTGCCGCTTTTACGGCGACGGCAACGGAAAAGGTACAACAGGATATCATTCGGAAGATCGGTCTTAAGGACCCTCATTGCGTGAGGGCATCCTTCAATCGTCCCAACCTCTTTTATCAGGTTGCTCCGAAAACAGAGATATCTCAGCAGCTCCTCGAATTTTTGAAGGGTCATGAGGGCGAATCTGGTATTATTTACCGCACCACACGAGACTCGGTCGCAGCGACCGCGGAATTTCTTTCGACCCACGGTATAAAAGCGCTTCCCTACCATGCTGGATTACCGATAGATATTCGTGACAGAAACCAAGAAGCGTTCAACAGGGATGAGGTTTCGGTTATTGTTGCAACTATCGCGTTTGGCATGGGCATTGACAAATCCAATGTCCGATTTGTGGTACACGCAGATCTTCCGAAACATATCGAGGCTTATTATCAGGAGACAGGCCGCGCCGGACGTGACGGTGAACCGGCACACTGCCAACTGTTTTTCAGCCGCGGTGACATCCCGAAGATACGCTACTTTATCGATAAAATAGAGGATGATTCTGAGCGATTAATCGCCCTTGAGAAAATGAATCAGACCGTGCGCTTCGCCTCTAATAATGTTTGCAGACGAAAACAGCTTCTCGCTTTTTTTGGTGAAACCTATCCCGCGGACAACTGCGGCACCTGCGATATCTGCACTGGCAACGTCAATCGAATAGACATTACGACCGACGCGCGAATTTTGATGTCTGCCATGGTGCGGACGAATGAATGCTTCGGCATCAACCATGTCGTGGATGTTATCATTGGCGCTGACACGAAACGCATAAGGGAACTTGGGCATCACGCCATCAAGACCTTCGGAGCGGGCAAGCACGGGGACAAAAATCACTGGCGATTCATTGTAGACGAACTTCTTGCACAGGAACTGATCGTACAGGAAGGCGATCGTTATCCCGTGCTGAAACTTATGCCCAAGGGCAGGACTGCACTCTCGGGAACGGATCAGTTATTTGGGCTGAAGCGTAAAGAGGGTACTGTCATTGAGCGGCGTAAAAAAAGCATCGAGGCCGTTCCATTTGATTCACCGCTTTTTGAAAGGCTTCGGATCGTTCGAAAACGTCTTGCCCAGGCCAACAAAGTACCCCCTTATATTATATTTTCAGATAAGACCCTTCATGAAATGTCCAGGCAATATCCCGTCACTGCCGTTAAAATGAGACAGGTTCATGGGGTTGGCGACGTCAAGTTGGAACAGTATGGAGATTATTTTGTTGCTGAGATAAAAGCATACGTTGATAAAAATTCCATCATTCACGACCAGAATAAATGAACGAGTGGAAAAGGACGAAAACCATGAAACATGAAGTGACACTAAAATATAGAAAAGCATTACTAAATCAAAAGGTGCAACAAGTAATTATCGATACTCTGAAAGAATTCAAGGAAAGGGATGACATAGAGGTAAGCAGAGTAGGTTTTGACCGAAATCACATACATATTTTGTGTAGATTTTTTACCAAAATACTCAGGAGGGCAGGTAATAAGAACGATCAAAAGCATAACAGGGCGGCAGATATTTTCAAAGGTGCCTGGAGTCAAGAAAGAATTGTGGGGCGGAGAATTTTGGACCGATGGGTATTATATAGCGACGATAAGTGGCAGAGGCAATAAAGAAGTGACTGAAAGATATATTCGTAACCAAGGAAGAGACGAGGATATTGATCTGCTCAATCTGTTCAAAGTTTGATTTCGACGACCTGCGCTCTTGGCGCAGGGTTCTTCACGATGTGACAAAATATAAATCTAAAATGGTATTCAAGAGAGTTTTGCTGAGTGTCTCGGCCGAGGAGTATAGCCCTAAAAGAGCCAATTTTTCAAGAAATTAGCCTTTTTATTTCGCAATTGTCGATCACGCTGTCCAGCTTTCAAAAAAATTCCCATCTGGATTTGCCCATTCGGATTTCATGCAGCAACATGCATCGTCGAAGTAATACCCTGCATTTGACAGACAAGACTATGTGTATTACACTTTGATTATTATAATTTTCGCCTGTGTTGATCTCATGGCGTCCCGTCCGCAAGAAAGGCCCACCAATGCTTCAAGGTAATAAATCTAGATACACTGACAAACAGGAACGTCAGGCGACACACATCGAGAAAGGCTATGAAAAAAAGGATTTCAGCACGAAAAACGCGGAAGAACGGGATCAGGACACCAGAAATAAAATCACTGGCGACACAAAGAATGGCTGCGGCCGGAAGAAAAACTAATAAAATCTATGTCAGCCTTAACTGCCAAACAAGGAGTAACAAATGAGAATTTCTCTAAAGCCTAACCATCTGAAACGATATAAGGACATTGCTCTGCTTTTGTGGAAATACGGACGCTCCGATCTCGTACGGCAAATGGGCCTTGACGAGGCCGTTGAGCCACAGACACTGACGCCGACCAGTGCCGGAGAGGCTACGCCGGATCAATTGGCTGATGACCTTGAAGCGATGGGACCAACCTATGTGAAGTTGGGCCAGGTGCTATCAAGTCGGCCGGACTTGCTGCCAGAACCGTATTTGAAGGCGCTCGCACGGCTTCAGGATAAGGTCAAACCGTTTTCCTTTGCCGAGGTGGAGCAAATCGTGATGGCTGAACTGGGAGTCCGGATTTCGAAGGCCTTCTCGCGTTTCGATCTCCAACCGATCGCCGCCGCTTCTCTCGGTCAGGTTCATTCAGCGGCGTTGCGTGATGGCCGCCTCGTCGTGGTTAAAATCCAACGCCCTAATATTCGCAAACAAATAGCCGATGATTTTGAAGTGCTCGAGGAGATCGCGGATTTCTTGGATGCACACACAAAATTTGGTCGGCGTTACCAATTTCTCAAAATCTTGGAAGAGTTCCGCATTACTGTTCAACAGGAGTTAAACTATGAACGGGAAGCGCAAAATCTGATCGCACTCGGAGCAAACCTCAAGGAGTTTGAACTGATCCAGGTGCCCCAGCCGGTTCATGATTACAGCAGCCGTTGCGTTCTCACCATGGATTATGTGCAGGGCCGGAAAATCACTTCGGTCGGTCCCTTGGGCCGGTTGGAGATGAACGGCGTGCCGCTGGCCGAGGAACTGTTCAAGGCGTATTTGAAACAGGTGCTCGTGGACGGATTGTTTCATGCCGATCCGCATCCTGGAAACGTTTTTCTCACCGACGATGGACGCATTGCATTGCTCGATCTGGGCATGGTCGGTCACACGACACCGGGTATGCAGGAGTACCTGCTGAAGCTGTTGATGGCGATCAGCGAGGGAAATAGCGACGAAGCCGCCGACATCATGATCCAAATGAGCGAGACGACGGAGGAATTTAACCAGACCGAATTCTGCCGACGTACCAGTCAACTCATGACTTCACAGCAGGATCAAAGCCTGCAACAGATCAACGTGGGGAAAGCCATGTTAGACCTAAGCGGGAACGCTGCCGACAACGGTCTCTTCGTTCCCAGTGAGTTGACGCTACTAGGAAAAACCCTGCTGCAACTGGACGTCGTCGGGAAGATTCTCGACCCCACGTTTGATCCGAATACGTCAATCCGCCGCAATGTGGGTGAACTGATGTCGCAACGGATGCGCAAGCAGGCCACCCAGGGAAGCTTCTTCAACTCGCTGCTGGAAATGAAGGGTTTCATCGGCGGGTTGCCGTCCCGGCTCAACCGAATTATGGATGTGATCGCCAACCAGGAGTTGGAAGTCAAAATTAAATCCGCGGACGCAAAAATAATGGTGGAGGGCATCCAGAAAATCGCCAATCGCATCACGGCAGGTATACTATTGGCCGCCATGATAATGGGAGCGTCCATGTTGATGCAGGTCCAAACCAGCTTTCGAATATTTGGTTATCCAGGGCTGGCCATTCTCTGCTTTATAGCTGCGGCGGCCGGAGGATTCTGGCTGCTAGTGCTTATCTTTATTCAAGACCAAAAAGGCGGAAAGAAATGAACCCACTCCGACAGGGAGAATACGTGGGGCTTAGCGGAGCGGCGAAGCAACCAATCCATTAACACTTATAAAGCACAACCCCTCCGGAAATGTTGCGCAAGGTGGACGCCTGCAGGCGCACCGAGAGATTTCCGTCAAACTGGTGGTGGACTAACCGGCAGAGCTGGCACAAGGGTTGGAGAACTCTTTTGCCGTACCGTTGGCGGCGAAGCAAAACAAAAAATAACAAATCATGAACTATTATGACTACACTCGAAATCAGAGGCGACTGCAACATCACCAAGGGCAAGCAGAAATAGAAGTGGGTCAAGCTCACAGAGGACGATCGAGAAACAAATGGGGCACTCCATTTTCCTCTAGGCTGAAAGGAGAACTGACGGAGGGCGAACCTTTAAAATAATCGAAGGCGAACCCTTACAAATTAGTTACGGAGAAGATTTGTACAACAGAATATTCCGCAATAGCTTAGCCATTACTAAATAGATGATAAAGACTTTTCACGAGGAGGAGCACATGTCAAAGATAAAAAAGATAATGGGACGAGAAATTCTGGATTCACGGGGTAATCCGACAATCGAGGTTGATGTTATTCTGGATAATGGCATCATGGGTAGGGCGGCGGTCCCCTCGGGCGCATCTACGGGAAGCAAGGAGGCAGTAGAACTCCGGGATAACGATATGAAGCGGTACCTGGGCAAGGGTGTTCTCAAAGCGGTGACTAATGTAAACAAGGTAATCGCACCAGAGCTTATCGGTAAAAGCCCCGAGGACCAAAGTGCGCTTGACGCGCTGATGATTAAGCTCGACGGCACCGAGAACAAAGGCAAACTAGGGGCAAACGCGATTTTAGGCGTTTCTCTTGCAACGGCAAAAGCAGCGGCTCAGGATAGAGGGCTGTCCATTTTTCGGTATCTTGGCGGTGATAATGCCCGGCGTTTGCCGATCCCGTTTTTAAATATTCTGAATGGCGGCAAACACGCGGACAATAATGTTGATATCCAGGAGTTTATGATCTCACCTGTGGGAGCAAAATCATTTAAGGAAGCGCTAAGAATGGCCTCTGAAACTTACCATACTCTGAAAGCGGTATTGAAGTCGAAAGGTTTGAACACCGCAGTTGGCGATGAGGGAGGATTCGCGCCTAATCTTTCTTCAAACGAAGAGGCGATTAAGTTCATCATCTCTGCAATCGAAAAGGCGGGATATAAGCCGGGGAGTGATATTTCTATCGTCCTGGACCCGGCTGCGAGCGAATTCTATCAGGACGGCAGGTATGTCTTGAAGGCGGATAACAGCAAGTTGACCTCGAAAGAAATGGTCGGCTACTATACGAGCCTGATCTCAAAATACCCAATTATTTCCATCGAAGATGGGCTTGCAGAAGACGATTGGGATGGCTGGCAGATACTTACAAAGGAGCTGGGAAAGAAGATCCAGCTGACGGGAGATGATATATTCGTCACAAATCCTAAAATACTGGCCGAGGGCATCAAAAAAAGCGTTGCCAATTCCGTATTGATAAAGCTCAATCAGATCGGCACTCTCTCCGAAACGCTGAAAACTGTAGAAATAGCGAAAACAGCCGGCTACACGTGCATGTTCTCTCACCGGTCGGGAGAGACGGAAGATTCGTTCCTGGCGGACATCGCTGTTGCGACGAATGCGGGCCAGTTAAAGACTGGTGCTCCGGCACGATCCGAGCGATTGGCAAAGTATAATCAGCTGCTTAGGATTGAGGAAGAGTTAGGTCAGAAAGCATTGTTCAGAGGGGACTTACGCTGGTAATCAAATAAAGAGGCATACATACTTGAGATCGATATTCCTGGATTGACCCAGTTAGACTGGCGCATCTGGTCTCGGACTTCACTGGAACATTGTCTGTTAACGGCAGACTCCTGCCGGTTATGCGGAAATGTTTAAATAGGATCGTCGAACTGCTGAACATGCATATTCTGACATCAGAAACTTTCGTGAGGGCATTGAACATAGCTGCTTTCGGCTACGGCAATAACGATTGCAGGGTGCTCAAGATCGCGCGGATCGGCATCGCGGTTACCGACGCAACACGTGATTGAATTTATTCAGAATCTGCAGCCTATCCTGTTATCAAGAGAAACTGGTTTCGAACCGCCTGGAAAAATCGCGCGGGGAAGATCAATTTTGACGAAATTTTCCAGCACTCGATCGATTTGAGCTCATTAGGAATAGCAAGCCGGATTGTGAGTCGTTTTTTGCGATGGGACGCAATACAAATTTCAGATTGTATGCAATATGGTTTTGCTGAGCGTCTCGCCTGGGGGGCCACCATTTTACTGGCTGATTTTATTTTTGCGGTTAGAAAACACAAATCCTTCAATACACAAGATCGGGAAATAGTATTAATTGGCTACCTTATTTTGACCATACGGACTGATCACAATTTCTTCTTCTGGACAAGATCGTGGAGATATTCCGATTTTAGATCATCGACCGTATAATAGTCCGCGTTAAGCAGAGCCGCTACTGAAGTGGCACGATCAGTAGTCGTGAAGCGGCCCTTTTCTTCGGTGTCCACCACGATAACATCAATCCCAGCTCGCTCACGCAGCAATCCGGCAATCCGCGTTATTTCTTCGTCCGGGGCCATACTGCT
>Ga0074045_10002499_pt1 | contig 17005 bp, 14 predicted proteins | sample BogForMeECP23OM2_FD_94442 | JGI IMG/M metagenome (GOLD analysis project Ga0074045, IMG submission 94442) | Bog forest soil microbial communities from Calvert Island, British Columbia, Canada - Bog Forest MetaG ECP23OM2 | ecosystem: Environmental > Terrestrial > Soil > Wetlands ...
GAACAGCGCCTGGGAGCGCATTTGCGGTATTGGTCGGGAATTCGTTGTGGGGAAAAACGCCCGGGACCTCGTGAATCAAAAGTACTATACCGAATCTTCGGTGATGGCGGCAATCACGGCCCGCCAAAAAACGTCGATCATGCTCCAGATGACCAGGGGTGAGAAGGTCGGTCAGAAAATTCTCGCGACAGCCATTCCAATCTGGGACGAAAACGGGCAGATACGGCGAGTGGTCGCAAATATCAGAGACATAACAGAAATACTCTACCTCAAGGAACTTCTTGAAAAAACCAAGCAGCTCAATGAGCTATATGCAGCAGAACTCGAGCAGATGCGCCTACAGCAGATTACGAAAAATGGTGACATCATTGCTCGAAGCCCGAAAACAAAGCTGGCACTTGAAATGGCCGCCCAAGTGGCCAAAGTGGATTCCTCCGTATTGATTACAGGCGAATCGGGGGCGGGCAAGGAAATAATCGCCAACGCAATCCACCGGTTGGGCCGCCGCTGTGAAGGACCGCTCATAAAGATAAATTGCAGCGCAATTCCCGAATCGTTGCTCGAGTCAGAGCTTTTCGGATACGAAGCGGGAGCCTTCACCGGCGCCGGAAAACAGGGCAAACCCGGCATGTTCGAGATGGCCGAGAAGGGCACCCTTTTTCTTGACGAAATAGGAGATATTTCATGCCACATACAGGCAAAACTGCTGAGGGCCCTGCAGGACCAGACAATCATGAGGGTTGGAGGGCTAAGGCCCATTGCCGTTGACGCCAGAATTATTGCGGCCACCAACAGGAACCTTAAGGAGATGGTTAATACCAAGTCCTTTCGGGAGGACCTCTATTATCGGCTCAACGTTGTTTCAATTGAGGTTCCTCCGTTGCGCGAACGAAGGGAGGACATCCCGCTCCTTGTTCTGCACTTGGTCGAAAAGATAAATAAAAAATATCAATTTTCGAAGCGGGTTTCATCGGAGGTAATCGATCACTTCATGCTCTACTCCTGGCCTGGAAATATTCGTGAACTTCAGAACGTAACCGAACGGATGCTCGTTATGACCCGGGATGAGCATATCACGCCCTTCCATCTGCCTTTGAACATTCGGAGCCAGGCGCATTCGCATGGCGGCAAAGCGGCTCTAAATGAGACCATTCCATTTAAGAGAGCTATTGAAGACGCCGAAAGACAAATCATAGAGCAGGCCCTGAAAAAATATGGAAGCACGCGCAAGGCGGCAAAGGCCCTTAAGATCAATCAGTCGACAGTGGTTCGAAAAACCAAAAAGCATGGACTTTCTTGTTTGAGTCACGAGGTCGATGACCCGGAAAACCCGTTTGAGAATCCGAAATTGCGGCTTTAGAGAGGATGACTGCGATGCGGCAATCCGATGCAAACCAACATCTATGATGCCGTATCGCATCACCATGAGTTTCTGCCGCCGTCAGGGCATAACAGCCTTAATATCCTCTGAAATTAGCTAAAAGATTGGTGATGTGATAATGCATCACATTGATAACCTTTCCAAAATTGTACCCCCGTCTATGCCTTCCGCATCTTGGTTTAGCAAGTCCCCAAAAGGCTGGCACGAAGTTTGCCGAAAATGTTCGTGGAGCCGTATCAACAGCTTTCTCCCCTGGCTTGCTAACCGCTTATCTGAATAGGAGATCCTTATGGCTGTATTCATGTCTGCCGAAGAAGCAGTCAATTTGATCAAATCCGGGGATACGGTCGCCACGTCCGGCTTTGTCGGCATGGGACACCCGGAAGAAATTTCGAAGGCAATCGAGAAGAAGTTCCTGGAAACCGGTCAACCCAGAGATCTTACCTTGACCTTCGGCGCCAGCCAGAATGACGGCAAATCTAATTGGGGGTTGAATCGCTGGGCCAAGGACGGCTTAGTGCGCCGGGTTATATCCGGCCACTGGGGCCTTCAGCCCGACCTGATCAAAATGGCTGTCGACAACAGGATCGAAGCATACAACATTCCCCAGGGTGTCATCCTGCATCTCTACCGGGCCATAGCGGGCAAGAAGCCGGGCATTCTCACCCATGTCGGCCTGAAGACTTTCGTTGATCCCAGGGAAACCTGCGGGAGGCTGAACAGTATCAGCCACGAAGAATACGTCCGTCTGATGGAAATCGACGGAAAGGAGTACCTTTTCTACAAGTCCTTCCCCGTAAACGTCGCCATAGTCCGTGGCACCAGCGCCGATGAAAACGGCAACATTTCGATCGAGCGTGAGGCAATCTCACTGGAATTTCTTGCCCTCGCTCTCGCCGCCAAAGGATCTGGCGGCAAGGTAATTGTCCAGGTAGAGAGGAAGGTCAAGGCAGGCACACTCCATCCGATGCTCGTCAAGATCCCCAGGGTCGCCGTCGACGCCATTGTCATCGCAAAGCCGGAGAACCACTGGCAGGTGCCCATGGCCGAGCAGTACAACCCGGCTCTTTGCGGCGAAGTCCGCATTCCCCTTAGTGAAGTCGCCCCGCTGCCCTTTGATGAGCGCAAGGTCGTATGCCGCAGATGCGCCATGGAAATGATCCCAAACGCTGTTGTCAATCTGGGCATCGGCATGCCCCCCGGTGTTGGAGTGGTCTGCGCCGAGGAAAGCATGAGTGATCTGATGACCATGACAGTGGAGCCGGGAGTAGTGGGCGGAGTGCCCCTGGGTGGGCTCTATTTCGGTTCGGCGATCAACCCGGAAGCCTTGATTGACCATCCCAACATGTTCGACTTCTACGACGGCGGCGGACTCGACCTCGCGGTCCTCGGAATGGCCGAAATGGACCAGATCGGAAACGTCAACGTCAGCAAGTTCGGACCCCGCATCGCTGGTGCAGGTGGCTTCATCAACATAACTCAGAGCACCAAAAAGGTCGTTTTCTGCGGCACCTTTACCGCTGGAGGATTCGATTTCCAGATCGGCGACGGGCAATTGAAAATCGCCAGGGAAGGCAAGATTCGCAAACTGGTCCAGAAGGTCGAACATATCACCTTCAGTGGCGAGTACGGTCGCACCAGCGGTCAGAAGATTCTCTACGTTACGGAACGCGCGGTTTTCGAACTTCGACCGGAAGGAGTTACCCTGATAGAAATCGCCCCCGGAGTAGATCTCGAAAAGGATGTTCTGTCGCAGATGGATTTCAGGCCCCTGATTGAGCCGGGGGTCAAACTCATGGACCCGAGGATTTTCAGCCAAAAGACCCCAATGGGGATCAGGAACGAGATACTTAGCAAGTATCGTGCGGAAACGGCTGTTGAAACCGTACCCTTTTCGACTGCCAAAAATTGATTCACTCTCATGAGAGGAGAACCGCCATGGCGTTAAAAACCAGAAAGGAGTATCTGGAGTCCCTGAAATCGATTCGGCCCAACATCTATAAATTCGGGGAACTAATCGAGGACGTCACAACCGATCCAGCTACTAAAAGGACTGTGGAAAGCCATGCCAGGGCTTTCGACGCCTCACACGATCCCAAGTATTCCGACGACTTTACCGCAACCTCAACTTTCCTTCCAGGCGAGAAAATCCACAGGTGGAACGGTATGATGGAAAACCTGGAAGAGGTGATGGCCAATTCCAGGATGAAGAGGTGGATGTTCCGGTTTACCGGATCGTGCACCGGCGGGCTGTGCGTTGGCTGGAACGCCCAGAACGTGCTGTGGAATGTGACCGCGCTGATTGACCGGGAAACCGGGACCGGTTATCAGGAACGGCTCAGAAAATGGATTATAAACGCACAGGAAAAAGGCCTGGTTGTCGCGGGGGGGCTCACCGACGCCAAAGGCGACCGCAGCATGAGACCCTCTCAGCAGTCCAACCCGGACAGCAACCTGCGCATCAAGGAAGTGAGGCCGGACGGTATCGTGATCAGCGGAACGAAAGCGATGATCTGCGGCGTGGCCGCCTCGAATGAAATCTACCTGCTGTCCGGCAGCGGCTACAGGGAAGAGGACCAGGACTATGCGCTCGCCTGTGTGGTCCCCAGGGGCATCGAGGGGCTTACCATAGTGGAAACTCGCCGTCCCAGCGACACGAGGGAAATGGAGGATGGGTGGGATATACCGGTCACCGGAATCACTCAGGCTTACCTGTTTTTCCAGGATTGTTTCGTTCCGAACGAGCGGGTTTTCATGTGCAGGGAGTTCAAGTACACCGGAAAGATCATCGAGTATTTCACTGCAAATTACCGAGCCTGTATCGGCGCCTGTGTGGCAGGACAGGGGGACGTGATGATCGGAGCGGCTGCCCTGATGGCCCGGGTAAACGGCCTGGCGGCAAGCACGTTTGCAGGCAAAATTGTTGATATGTCGGTAAACGACGAGACCACCTACGCAATGGGAATAGGGGCGATGGCTTTGGGCAAAAAGGGGCCGGGAGGAATGTGGGTACCCGACTCGCTGGTCTCACATGCCAATAAAGTCCACGTGGCGACCCTTCCCTATGAGACAAAGCGCCTCTGCCAGGATATCGGCGGGGGAATCGTTGAGACCGGCTGCTTCCCATCCTGCAAGGATTTCAGCAGCCCCGTCTATGGTGCGCTCGTACAAAAGGCTGTCCAGGCGAGCGACAAGTTCAGCGCTGAGGCCAGGGCGCGGGCAGCCCGCCTGTCGGAATGGTTGACCCTGGGAGCCGGCGTTCCCGGATGCATGCATGGGGGCGGCTCCCCGGACGGCGCCAAACTTGTGGTAAGGGCTCTCACCCCGATCGAACAGTTTGTCGACCACGCGCGCAACATTGCCGGTATTACGGAAGAGATCCCGGAACCGGAGAAGAAGAAAAAATAGTTCTTATCGATGAAAGCGGGCAATCCAATGGTTTTGCCCGCGCAGGGACCGGTCCATTTCAATTTCCGGGCAGAAGCGGGCAGTGCTGGGGCTGCAATGGACCGGTTCCGGACTCCATCTGGCCAATTACTACCCGGGGGACTCCAGGCCCAAGATTAAGCCCGCTTTGCTTTTTGGCCGTCATGGGATTTTCTTCTAAGAGCAGATCAAGGGGGAAAGCGATGAATTTCAATTTAACCGAAGAGCACCAACTGATACGGTCAGGCGTGCGTGAGTTTTGCCAGAAGTACGTTGAACCCGTTGCCGAAATGACCGACTCTGAAGCAAAGTTTCCGGCGGATACGGTGAAAAAGCTTGCCGAGCAGGACTGGCTTGGCATTCCATATCCGCAGGAATACGGCGGCGCGGGCTCCGATTACCTGAGCTACATAATAGTTGTGGAGGAACTCTCCAGGGCTTGCGCAACAACCGGCTTTACCCTCGAATGCCACACTTCGCTTGCCTGCTATCCTCTTTTCAAGTTTGGAACCGAGGAACAGAAACAGAAATACCTTGCGCCGCTTTGCAAAGGAGAGATGCTGGGCTCATTTGCTCTCACCGAACCCGGCGCAGGGACCGACGCCGGCGCCGCTTCGACCACTGCGGTCCTGCAGGGCGACCAATGGGTCATCAACGGCAGCAAGATCTTCATATCCAATGCCCCGGTGGCCGGAGTCATCATAGTTTTCGCGATGACCGACAAATCCAAGGGAACCAAAGGGATCAGTGCGTTCATTGTGCCTGCCGGCGCCCCGGGCCTGGTGATCGGCAAGCACCTCAACAAGATGGGCATTCGCGGATCTCTTACCGCTGAGGTTTTTCTCAAGGACTGCCGTATCCCGAAAGAAAACCTCCTCGGCGGGGAAGGGCAGGGATTCAAGATAGCCATGATGACCCTGGACGGAGGCAGAATCGGGATTGCCGCGCAGGCCCTGGGCATCGCTCAGGCGGCGCTTGATGAATCCATCAGGTACTCAAAGGAGAGAGTCCAGTTCGGTAAGCCTATTGCCACCCTCCAGGCGATTCAGTGGATGGTCGCCAATATGGCGACTGAGGTTGAGGCTGCGAGGTTTCTCACCTACCACGCAGCATGGTGCTACGATCAGGGGCTGCCCTACAGCAAGGAAGCGGCAATGGCAAAGTTGTTTGCCTCCGAAACGGCTTCCCGTCAAACAGACCGCGCCGTACAGGTCCATGGGGGTATCGGGTACATCAGGGGGACCAAAGTCGAGCGACTCTACCGGGACGCCAAGATTACCGAGATTTACGAAGGCACTTCGGAGGTAATGAGAATGGTAATTGCCGGCAACCTGCTTCGGTAAGCGGCAGTGAATGCTAAGTACCATTGAAGGGGGAGACGCGAAGAGGTGGGGTTTCAAATTACAAAAGCTTAGCACCCGTGAATGCCTTGAATCAATTTTTCGGGAGGCCGGGGAGGGCCGCTTCCCGGCAATGGTCGACACAGGTTGCCAACATTTTGCTCAGGGAGGGCAATATCAATGAGTGATGTGACCGTCGGACTTTCGGTTTCAAGGACAGAATTTGCCAGCCTGGCCAAGCGCATGCTTCGATACCGATGGCTTTGCTACGGAATACTGCTTTTAACTTACATCTGCGTCTATTTTGACCGGGTCGCACCTGCCGTCGTGGCCCCGGAACTCATGAAAGAATTCGGTCTGACGGCGACAAGTCTTGGGATCCTTGTATCAATGTACTTCTATCCTTACGGCGCGATGCAGATACCCTCGGGAATCCTGTCCGACTATCTCGGACCGAGGTTTTCGGTCGGCACATTTTTCATCATTGCGGCTGTCGGCACTGCGCTTTTTGGTCTCGCGCACAGCTTCGGGACGATTATTTTAGGTCGTTTCATGATGGGGGTTGGCGTGGCTGTCGTCTGGATCCCCTGCATGAGGATACTGGCCAACTGGTTCAGACCCAACGAGTTTTCAACTCTGACCGGCACAATGCTGACGTTCGGAAACGCAGGCGCTCTGCTCGCCTCGGCGCCTCTGGCCTACCTGGTCGGCATGGTTGGATGGCGGGCAGCATTTTATTGGTTGGGCGGTTTTATGTTGATAATGGCAGGTCTGAATTTCATCGTGCTCAGGAACAAACCCCAGGACAAAGGTTTTCCCACAGTATCCGAGATCGACGGGGTCGACTACTACGCCCAGAAGACCACGGCCCCGGTTTCCTTCAAGGAAAATGTTAATAAACTCTTCAGGATGCGGAATTACTGGCTCCTCGCCATTTACGCATTTGTGATCTATGGGACGGTAATGGGGTTCCAGGGACTGTGGTGCATTCCTTACCTCCAGCATACCTACGGATTACCCAAACAGCAGGCCGCAAACATCCTGATGTTCTGGGCCATCGGAATGGGAGCCGGCTGCTTCACCATCGGCTGGGCTTCAGACCGGATTTTGAAATCACGCCGCAAAACCTCTCTTTACGGGATGATCGTTTACGCGATCACCTGGCTGCCGATGATCATCTGGCCCGCTTCCATCCCTGTTTGGATGTTTTATCCACTGCTTTTTATAATGGGATTCTGGTGCGGCTCCTACGTGCCCAACTACGCACACATCGCTGAAGGACAACCCCATAGCTTTATAGCAACGGCCAACGGGATGCTCAACATCTGGTACTTCGCCGGAGGCGCGCTGTTCCAGACGTTAATGGGAATTGTCCTGGACTGGTACGGCAAAGTCGGCGACAAATTCCCGGTTGCAGCTTACCGGATGAGCTTCGTTTTCTGCCTGATGACCCTGCTGATCGGCGCAATCGCCATGTATTTCACCATAGATACCCAGGCGCTCTTGAAGAAAAAGGAGGGGTAGTTTTTCACTCGGTCTGCCCGGCACGCAATTCGGATATTCGAGCAAAGTCACGGAGAGCGGATTGAGTGCCGGGAGTAATCTAAAATCCAAATTCAGCCAGCAGCGAATCGACCTCATCTTGAGAGTGGACCGCGTTTTCCACAGCGGCGTGCGCCGGACCATAGAGTTCTTTGCTCTCCTTTTGCCTGCAAGTTTCCGTCTTTACCCCGAACGTGCGGATCAGGTTGACAAGTTTTAGTTCCATGTCCTTGAGCAGTTTGGTTATCTTGTGTATGATCTGGCCGCTCAAATCATGGAAGTCCTGCGCGATAAGAATTGTATCCAGGTCTGAGCGGTTTTCGCTGATTATCGTTTCCATGGCGTCCAGAGCTTGAGCACCCTGCTCGAGCCTTTTCCCGGCCGAATCACCTATCGCGTTCAGTCCTCCGAGGAGCCCACGCAACCCCGAGATCTGTTCCATTTCACTCGAAAGTCGCGCCTGCATGGCTTCCACGTGATCCAGGGTGGTTATGGCCGCCTTTTCCGTCATCTCCAATATGTGTTCGAGACGATTCCCGGAGTCGGGTATCTTGTTCTCGACAATCTCATGGAGACACGGATCAAGAGTAATGAGAAAACCGCGTATCGAATCGTGCAGTTCCCTGGCCATGCCTCCAATTTCTTTGTAAAGGCCCGAGGAGTCGAACTGCTGGTTGGCCATGTTCAGCAGGATCGTCTGCGCGCCGGCCAGATCGCCGCCGGAAAACGCTTTTGTCAACTCCTTGCCCCTGGCGATCAAACCCTCGACCACGACATCTTCTGCAGGACGGTGCGACTCCTCAGCCATAGGGTCCGAAGCGCTGAGGAGCTTTTCGATTTTTTCCAGGGAATCGGCCGAACGCGTGAAGGTAAGGATGAATTTAGCGTCGGGGTCTCCGTCGGGGGTCACGGACAATTCACCACCCCAACTCCTCACCAACTCAATCAAGTTAGTGAAACCGGGCTTTTCTGCACCTCCCTCGAGAGATTCAAGACCTGCTTCATCCATACCCCCGGAAGCCTCAGGCGCTGTTTCGAGGAGCAATTCATTTCCGCCGGGGACGCACGCTGCCGTCTCCGATGGTCTCAATATTCCCAGTAGTTCGTTCAAATCGATTTCGGGGCTCCGGCTGCCGTTTTTAAAAGTCCCCATCTGGTCAATAACCAGGCTTACTGCGAATCCCAGTACGGCAATAGAGTCTGTTGCGCCCGGCGACACTTTGTCGGTCAGGAATCTCTCGAGTTCGAGTCCGGCCTTCTCCAACCCCCCCAGACCAAGCATGGCCGCTGTAGTATGAAATGACACAAGAGACCGGCGAGATCTTTCCATATCTTTTTCGCCATCCCCATCGACCAGAGCAGACACGCTTTGCTCAGCGTCTCGAAGAAACTTGATCAGTTCGTTCCAGTCCTGCGATTCCAATGCCATCATCTTGTGCTTTCCTCGTATAGGCTGATTATCCCTTTTACATCGATTATCAATGCAATCTTACCATCTCCCAGTATGGCGCCCCCCGAGATCCCCGGTAGTTGCTGAAACATGTCCCCAAGACTCTTGATCACCACCTCCTGCCTGCCGATAATTTCATCGGCAAGCAGACAGTATGAATTCTGGCCCTCGGTCACCACCATGAGCAATGCCTCCCAGGGGTTGCGGAACTTGGGTTCTTCATGGAAATAGCTGTGCAAACGTACAAGCGGCATAAGGGAATCTCTGACTTTAACCAGTTCTCCCCTCCCCTGGACGGTAAAATACGCCTCCTTCGACAGCCTGAGGGATTCCTTGAGGGCAATTGTCGGCACGATATATCGTTCGGCCCCGATCTGTATGATCATCCCGTCGATAATGGCCATCGTGAGCGGCAGTTTCATATGGAAGGATGACCCCTTGCCGAACTTGCTTGAGATTTCCATCTTGCCGCGGAGGCGCTCGACGCTTTTCTTTACCACATCCATCCCAACGCCGCGCCCCGAGACTTCGGTCACCTTGTCCTTAGTCGAAAATCCCGGATGGAAAATCAGATCAAAGGTCGCCTTCTCATCGAGTTGATCCGGGGCGCTGATTATCCCCCGTTCAATTGCTTTATCGCGAATCTTTTTGGCGTCCAGCCCCCGTCCATCGTCCTCTATGTCGATTACAATGTTGCCCCCCTTCTGTTCGGCGCAAATAAATATCGTTCCCGTTGGATCTTTGCCGACCCGGGTGCGTTCCTCGGGCATTTCGATTCCATGGTCAACGGAGTTTCTGATCATGTGCACGAGCGGCTCATATATCTCTTCGACCATGTTGCGGTCGATTTCGGTCTCCTCTCCTTTCATTTTCAAAACGATTTCTTTTCCGGATTTTTTCGAAAGATCGCGAACCAGCCGGATCATCTTTTGGAAAGTGCTCTTGATGGGGACCATGCGCATCGACATGCTGATACGCTGTAGCTCGGCGGTAATTCTACTGAGCTGAACGCTGTCCTTCTGGAGTTTTTGATCTTTTATTCTCATTATGTCAGGATTCTGCAATACCATCGACTGGGCAATGACCAGTTCTCCAACCATATCGACCAGGTTGTCCAGCTTGCGTGTGTCAACCCTGACAGACGCGGCGTTTTCAATCGCGTGCCGCTGCTCGCGTAAAGCCTTCGAGACCTCTCGGGGGCTGGCCGCCCCCTTATCTATTGCCGCCTCACCGAATTTCCTGCCTTCCGATCTGCCCTTCTCAGCAATATCATCGGCTGCTTCATCCTCGAGGACTCCATGCTCAACGAGGATTTCCCCAACTTTTCTGACTGGAGTCTCACTGCCTACCGAGGGATCTCCGCTGAAGTTCTTCACTTTTTCAAGAAAGCTCATTACAACCGGTGAAGTCTCTTTGCGCCCTCCCTCGCCTTTTTCCAGTTCCTCGAGCAGGCCTTTCAGAATGTCGGTGCCCCCCAGGACTATATCGATCACCGAGTCGGTTATAGCCAGTTTACCGGACCTTGCCAAATCCAGCAGGTTCTCAACTTCATGGCTCAGGTGATGGATCTCCGTCAAATTGATAAAACCAGCGACTCCTTTTATGCTGTGAAATGGCCGGAATACGGCGTTTATAGCCTCGATGTCTTTTGGGTTCGTCTCAAGGCCAAGCATGTTCAGTTCGATCGTCGAAAGATGCTCTTTGGCTTCATCAATGAAGTCTCTCAGCAGTTCAGGGTCCTGCATCTCCTCAACTTTAGGACTGCTTTCCTCATGGAACAGACTTTCCAGATCGAGGGCCGATTCGCCGGACCCCCAATCGTTGTCCGAAGCCATGGACGCCGGCTCAAGAAAGTCTTCGTCCCCGCCTGGTCGCGCCGCGCTCTCCGTTTTTATCTGTGTGCTCTCCCCTTCGCCGCTCTCCACCGCGTCGGCAGTGCCAAGGGAACCAAGGAGCTTTTGAACCTCGAGCCAATCGGCGCTCGGATCAGATGACTCCTCCAGAATAAGGCGCTTGAAAACCAGCCTTGCTCTTTCAATAATTCCAACCAGCGGCCCTGCCTGCCCAATTTGACCCTCGAGATCGTCGAGAAGGTTCAGGCACTCCCCGATTCCCATCAGATCGTCAGGACCGTCAATCACCCCGCTGGCAAGCCGATTAACTATCGTTTCCATGAATAGCACTGCCCCAATTAGAATAACTGCGCAAATTCATCGCCAAAAACGGCCTCGGACAAGTCAGACCCTTCCCCCTAACGCGCCAGGATCTTAGCCAGTTTCTCTTCGAGGATCGCAGCCGTGAATGGCTTCACTATGTAGTTGCTGACCCTCGCCTTGACCGCTTCCACTATATTTTCCTTCTGAGATTCGGCGGTAACCATCAGAAATGGAATATCCTTGATACTGTCGGTGCTCCGGACCTCTTTGAGCAATTCCAGGCCGGTCATCCTGGGCATGTTCCAATCTGAGACGATCAGGTCGACTCTTGTCCTTTTAAGGACATCGAGGGCTGCCGATCCATCTTCCGCTTCGATAATGTCTTCAAAATTCAGGTCGCGCAGAATTTTTCTGACGATGCGCCGCATCGTAAGGAAATCGTCAACTATAAGAACTGTAAGGTCCTTGTAGGCCATGGATGCCACCTCCTTTAAATCTCTTTCGCCTTGCCTGCGGCCGGTGCTGTGCAGTCAACAGAGCCTTTCCCCGAATTCAGATAATTCATCAAAGTTCGTGGTATATCGGGCAAAGATGCGATTGTTTCGGCCCCACCCAACCGGATCGCCTCTTTGGGCATCCCGAACACCACGCAACTCGCTTCGTCCTGGGCGACGGTATATGCGCCCGCCTTTTTCATCTCGAGCAATCCGGCAGCGCCGTCCCTGCCCATGCCTGTCATAATCACACCGAGCGCGTTCGCCCCGGCAAAGCGGGCAACGGAAAGGAAAAGCACGTCTACCGACGGACGCTGGTGGAAGACGAGCGGGCCGTTTTTTACCTCTACGTAATAAGTGCCGCCTGCACGCTTTATGAGCATATGAAAGTTCCCCGGCGCAACCAGGGCGGTCCCGGGCAGAACTGCGTCCCCGTCTTTGGCCTCGCTGACTTCGATCTGGCACAAGTCGTTAAGCCGGTCCGCAAAAGTCGTCGTAAAGCGCGGGGGCATATGCTGAACGATCACGATTCCAGGGGAGTTAGAGGGCATTGCCATAAGAACGGATTTCAGAGCTTCGGTCCCCCCGGTCGATGCACCCATTGCAATAACCTTATGGGTTGATCGCTTGAGAGCCAAGCTGGGCACCGGGCCGTTGTTCTCTCCGATAGGCTCCGCCTTTGGCGTAGGGGTACGCATACGCACGCTGGCTGCCGCCCGGATTTTTTCAGCCAACTGTGCGCTCATGTCACCGACCGAGTATGATCCGCCCGGCTTGGCCAGCACTTCGACTGCCCCGTATTCCAACGCCTCCAGGGCCATTTCACTGTTGGCCGGGGTCAGTGAACTCACGATAATTGCCGGTATCGGATGGTACTTCATCAACTTTCGCAGAAAGCTCAAACCGTCCATCCGCGGCATTTCGATGTCCAGAGTGATAACGTCAGGCTTTAGATTGACGATCTTATCCCTGGCCACAAATGGATCTGGCGCCACACCTATAACCGAAATATCGGCGTGTTTAGACAGTTCCTGTGAGAATATCTTTCTCACAATAGCCGAATCATCAACTATGAGTACCCTTATCTGCTTCATTTTCACTGCCTGACAGATTCATCTCGAGTTATTTCACGACCCTGAACTCAACCGGACAAATAACTGAGAACGGCAGAGCCGGCCGGTTCTTCAAAAAAGCTGAAATCAAGCCGGACGGCGGCTTGAGCCCTATGCGTTCGGTTTGGCCCGATCCTCCAGACCCCGGGTATTCCCAATTGCCGTCCCACATCACTGATTCGGGCGTGATATCCGCCACCGACCATGTTTACCAGTTCCTTTATGCTGTCCAGGAGATCCTCATCTTTAACCTGGTCTTCCTCGATGCCCAGAAAGCCGGCGGTTATCATTCTGGCGAATTCTTCACTCAGTTGCAGGGAAATGACCATCCGTCCCTCGTGATTCTGAAGCTCGATTTCCGACTCATAGTCGAAGGACCGATCTCCCCGTCCGCAATCTTGGAATTCCACCACTGAAAAGAACATGGTCTCGATTACTTCAGAAATCACATCCTTCAACACCGGGTCCCAATCTGAAACCATCTGTCTCCCCCATGATGCGACTCAGAAAAGCCCCCATTTCTTCCGGTCGGAAGGGTTTGCGTATGTAACCCCTGGCGCCCAGATCCATCAATTGATTGAGCCTGTCTTCGTTGGCTTCGGTTGTAATAAAGACCACCGGAGTATCCCTGCAGATATTTTTCTCCCTCAGGGATCGGATAAACCCGATGCCGTCCATCACAGGCATATTAACGTCGGACAAAATCAGGTCGATCGACTTGCTCTCCAGAATGTCCAAAGCTTCCTGGCCGTTTGAAGCTTCCAGGCACTCTCCAAGCTCAAACCCCAACAGTCGAAGAATTTTCCAGATGACCTTTCGCATCGACCTGGAATCCTCCACTACTAGAACGTTGCACGACATGGCGCCCCTCGCGCACCTGGGGGAGACCGCACATTTGCTGGTCTCCGTCCCGAAAAGGTTTTTCAGGTTTTTCCCCTGGCCTTAACGAGTGAAAAGTGTTTTCTGCTCTTAATTCAGAGATCATATTTCTATCTCAACTCCGGTCCCCACCTTCACGATTACTCTGCCGGAATCCATCTCCAACCGCACTGTGCGGTCGATTTCGCCCCCTACGTGCTCAGCGGAAATCGCCACGTTGTTTTTCCAAAAAATCTTCCGCATCGCCACATAGTTTTTCTTGCCGATATTGAAAATACCGTTTGGGTCGAGCATTTGTGCGCCCCCGACTGTTTTCACCACTATGTGCTCTTTTCTGGCCCCCATAAGGTAGCTGTTCTTAAAAAGAAGCGTGATCCCCGTATCCGCAAACATACTTGGGTTCTTCTTTGCCTTTTCCGGATCGAGCGAAGAATCCGGAAGCATGTAATGAAGCATTCCGCCAATGCTTGCGAGCGGGTCGAAAATTATTACAGCAATGCAGGAACCCAGAGAATATGTGATCAGAAGCTCATCTGGCGAGTCGCTGACCGCCATATCCGCCACCCCGACTATTCTTCTCATTTGAGACTTTCTTGTATCAAACAGCGCCGGATATTCCATCAGAGCTCTAATCCCGAATGATCACCGCCGGCTAGTCTACGACCTGATTGCGGTATATTGCCGGCCGAACATAAGACAGCTTATGCGCCAGTCCCGTCAGGCTTTCGGAGTGGCCGACAAAAAAATAGCCCCCGGGGCTGAGAAAGCCCGCCATCCTGTTGACGAGTTTCTCCTGCGTTTCCTTGTCGAAATAGATCATTACGTTTCGGCAGAAGATGAAATCAAACAGGCCTTTAAAGGAATAAGGCTCTTTGAAGTTCAGCCGGTGAAAAGTGATGATCCGTTTGACATGAGGAGCTATCTGGAATTCCGGTTTCCCATTTGTGCTGCTGATCTTTTGAAAATTCACCGACCGGAGTGCGGGCGGGACTTTTTCTACCTTCTCCTCGGAGTAAATCCCGCGGCTTGCCGTCTCCAGCACGCGTGTCGATATGTCGGTTGCCAGTATCCGGAAATCCCATCTCGCCATATCCGGCAGGTGTGCCAGCACACACATTGCCAAGCTGTATGGTTCTTCGCCTGTCGAACACCCCGCGCTCCATATCCTGATCCTGGAATCCCTGTCTTTTCGCTTTTTCGCGATCAGTTCAGGCAGGGCAACCCGATCCAGAAAATCAAAATGCTGGGACTCTCGAAAAAAATAGGTAAGGTTTGTCGAGATGGAATCGAGAAAATGGACGAATTCGCCGGGATTCGCCCCGGAGGTTATGAGTTTGAAATATTCTTTGTATGAACCGATCCCGGTCAGTCGCAGCCGCTTGTTGAGCCTTGCCTGCAGAAGCGCTTTTTTGCCTTCGTGTAAATTTATGCCGCACTGCTCATAAACAAGCAGACTGAACTGCTTAAACAGGCGATCCGGCAGATCGTTTTCCATTCCGTCCACTGTCCTTCGGAGCTCTACCCACACTAACAGCCGGTTTCCGTCCTGAAAGACTTCTTCAGGTTTTCCGCCCTGGCAGTACAAAGAAGAGTGAAGAGTGAAAATCAGGCCACTTTGTCCAGAAAACTTATTTCGTTGTTGCTCAGAACACGGTCAATCTCGAGCAGTATCTTCACGCCTCCGCCCGTTTTGGCCATCCCGAGGATGTAAGCGGTCTCCAAAGCGGTCCCGAAGCTCGGTGTGTCTTCGATATCGGCGCCCTTTATGTTGAGCACCTCAGAAACCGAATCCACCACCACGCCTATGTGCAGTTTTGCGCCCGAACCGTCGATTTCGACCACTATAATGCATGTGCGTTCGGTATAGCCGTTCTCGCTCATGCCGAACCTGAGCCGCAGGTCAATTACCGGGATCACCTTACCCCTGAGATTTATCACCCCTTTAACGAAGTCGGGTGTCTGCGGGACCGGTGTAATCCTCATCATCCCGATTATTTCCTTGACCTTCAAAATGCCGATTCCGTATTCCTCATCCCCCATGGAAAAGTTGAGATACTTCCCTTCCCTCTCCAGTCCCGAGCTTCAACTCCGATTTACCTCGCCTGGCTGATCTTTAATAAGAAATCCCTTCCTGTTTTCGCCCGATATGCATTCCTTTTTGGCAGGCGGCCGGTAAGTTGCGGTCCCGCGAACAACCGCTCCGGCCCTCCTGACGCCCGGCTGATTCCCCATCCTGTGAGAGCCAAGACTTAAAATGCGACAGTCTTCGCCGCTCTTTGCGTATACATCGGCAGAAGATTTCTTTTTCTTCAATACAACTCTTGAAAATTATGCGCAAAATGGCATCGGGAGACCGGGGGACACGGAGAGACGGAGAGACCGATGACTTGCGGAGCTTGTAGTTTTTGAAAACGTTCACCGCATGCGCGGCAACACCGAAAACGTTCTTGACTTTCACCTTTTGTTCACCTAAATTGAACTAAACGTTCTGAAAAGGAGCTCAAGATGACGGGGCTTACTCCGGCGCAGGAAAAAGTTTTCCGGTTCGTGCGGGAATATATCACCCGGCACGGCTATTCTCCATCTTATGAGGAAGTGCGGCGCCATCTCGGGTTCAAATCCCTCAATTCCGTCTACAAGCACCTGAAGCAACTCGAAGAGCGAGGGTATCTGCGGACGCCGTGGAACAACAAAAAACGCGCCCTCTACCTGACTCCGCTGCGCTCCGCCGTGAAGGCCGGGGCCGCAAGCATTCCCTTCCTGGGGACGGTTGCCGCCGGAATACCGATCGAAGCGGTCCATACGGCGGAATCGATAGAAGTTCCGGAAAATTTTCTCGGCAACGGAAGCAATTTCGCACTGCTGGTCCGAGGCGATTCAATGATCGAAGACGGCATTCGGGACGGCGATATTTTGATAATCACTCAGCAGCCCCATGCCGAAAACGGGCAAACAGTCGTAGCCCTGGTGGGCGGGGAAGCGACAGTAAAGAAATTTTACCGCAGAGAAAACGAAATCGAATTGAAGCCGGCCAATTCCCGGATGAAATCGATTGTGGCAAGCGCCGAAGAGGTCGAGGTGGTGGGTGTTGTAATGGGCCTGCTGCGCAATTACCGGAACCATAGACACCTCGCGGGGCGTGGAGATTCAGGCGGGAACTGATGCTCCGGAATATAGTTCATCTCGGGGTTCCCGATTTTTATACGGCAATCGAGGAACTTAGGC
>Ga0074045_10002500_pt1 | contig 16980 bp, 12 predicted proteins | sample BogForMeECP23OM2_FD_94442 | JGI IMG/M metagenome (GOLD analysis project Ga0074045, IMG submission 94442) | Bog forest soil microbial communities from Calvert Island, British Columbia, Canada - Bog Forest MetaG ECP23OM2 | ecosystem: Environmental > Terrestrial > Soil > Wetlands ...
CGCACGAAATCATCCACAGCGAGCGCGACCTCTTCCACGCCCTCCTCGGTTTCGCCCCCAACGTCCTCGTCTATTTCATGAGCTTCCTCACCCTCGGTATCTTCTGGGTAGGCCAGCAAGCCCAGCTCAATCACCTCAAGCGTTCCAACGTCCGCCTCACCTGGATTCACCTCATCCTGCTCTTCGCCGTCACCCTGCTTCCTATTTCCACCAAATTCCTCGCCGAGTTCCTCGTCTATCGCACCGCCCTGCTCGCCTACTGGTTCAACATTCTCGTCTTCGGCGTGGTCCTCTACGCCAGTTGGACCTACGCCACGCGCAACGCCCTGGTCAACGACGATCTCCCCCGCGAAGTCACTGCCGCGATCTGCCGCCGCATCCTCATCGCCCAGGCGCTCTACGCCTTCGCCGCCGCGCTCTGCTTCCTCAGCACCCGCTGGAGCATCGCCCTGATCGTCCTCTTCCAACTGAACTTCGTCCTCACCCCGGGCTTCCGCGAAACCCGCGCCGCCCAAGAAGCCGCCGACACCTAAATGCGCTTGATCGCTGTCCCGTGGACAGTTGAGGCGAAAGAACCAGCAGATATCTACTTAAGTTCCGATTCGTACTATCTGGCCAGGTTGGATGGTTTCTATCTGCAGGAGGCAAGCGGCGACGTGCGGAAACAGTTCACTTAAGCGGCTTGATTTCACAAGAAAGACAATAATGGCAATCTTTCGCCCAGTCAGGTTTTGCTGGTATTCGATGCCTTTATCCACGGTGAGGAAAACGTCAAATTTGGCTCTCTCCGCCGCAGCCAGAAGATCGCCATTCTTCAGTCCAGCCAGCGCGGCGTAACGCGCAGTCTGGCAATCGTGACCTGGGAAGGAATTCCGGAATCGCTCATCAATACATTCGTCAATCAGAATGCGCATTTAGAGACGCGCGAGCAACAACTGCTTCGCTTCTTCCAGCGCCGCGACCGCCATCTCACGCGTGACGGTGGGAAACCCCTGCAGAAAGTCTTCGAGTGTCTCTCCGCCTTCCAGGTAGTCGAACATCGCCTGGATCGGCACTCGTGTTCCGCGAAACACCGGCGTCCCGCCAAGAATTTCCCGGTCTTTGACAATCACTCCCATTCCCCGATTGTACCACCCCGCTTTTCCGAAAGGGCGGTTCTTCTCTCCAGTAGCATAGGCTTCAGTTCACCCTGAGCGACGCCGAAGGGCCTGTGCTCTTGGGCTGTTCCTCTACCCCCTGCGGGAGGGCACGATCTTTAGTCGTGTCGCAAACCGCCGCACAAAAAATCTTCCCCAATCTCTTTCCGAGCTCCAACCCACCGGTGATTTCAACCGGCGCGAACGACTCTTCCTGCTTTCCTCTTTTCTTCCTAAGCCATATACCACAACGTGGTATATTCCCTCGAATCATGCCCGGCAAAACCAAGGTAAACATTTTCGACGATCTCCGCGAAGCGCTGCACGGCGCCGCCTACGAGCGCGGCGAAGCCGTCAATCTCCGGGTCACCCACATCCCTCCGCGCCCCCACCCCATTTCCGCACGGGAGATTCGCCAGATCCGCCGCAACCTCAACGCCAGCCAGGCGCTCTTCGCCACTTATCTCAACGTCAGCCCCAGCGCCGCCCGCAGTTGGGAGCAGGGCCTCCGTCGCCCCCGGCAAGCCGCCCTCAAACTTCTCATCATCGCCAAGAAAAACCCGAAAGCCCTCCTCCTCACCTAGCCCATCCCGGTCGCGCACACTTCAGCCGACGTTTCCAAGCCCCTCTTTAATCTGAAATGTAGGCGCTCGCTTTTAAGTCAGCGCTCTTGAGTTCCTCGCGCCATTGCACCGATCGCCTGGGGCACGCGGCAAGGATGGACACCCTCCAGCTTATTTAGATTTATGAGTGAGCGAGAGTTGACTCGTTCAATCGCCTTGAGTGATTAGGAATGAAGCCACTATTATCCGTGCCACCCGCCTTTAGCCCGGCCAGCGCCCTTCCTCCCTCATATACGAATTCCCACTCACCAAATCGTGCACCGGCTCATGTCTCCCGCTTTGCGCCTCGAACCGCCGTGCTATGATGCGCCCCGGCTTTTATACGAATCCTAAAATCCATTCATAGGAGGAAGTCACTCGCATGATGCGAACGAGCTCGTTTTTTTTCTGCTTTCTCTCTCTCTTTTCCATAAACATCGCCGCCGCGGGAACCAGAAAGGTCATCATCGATACCGACCCAGGTACCGACGACGCCATGGCCATCATGCTGGCCCTGAACTCCCCGGAATTCGACGTCCGCGCCCTCACCGTTGTTCCGGGCAATGTCACCGCCGCGCAGGGCCTCGAAAACGCTCTCCGCCTCGTCTCCCTCGCCAATCGTTGTGATGTCGCCGTTGCCGCCGGCGCGCAGCACCCCCTCTTTCAAAAGCTGATCACCGCGGAGTATTGGCATGGCAAAAACGGCATGGGCAACGTCGAACTCCCGCCCAGCAAGTGCAAAGTGGACAAGCGCTGGGCCCCCGACCTGATCATTGAAATGGTCCACGCCAATCCTCATGAAATCACTCTGATTCCGATCGGACCCCTCACCAACATCGCCTTGGCCGTCGAAAAAGATCCCTCCATCGTTCCTCTCGTCAAGGAAGTCGTCATCATGGGAGGCGGAATCACCGGCGGCAACGAGAATGGTGCCGCGGAATTCAATATCTACGACGATCCCGAAGCGGCCCAGGTAGTCTTTCAGGCCGGCTGGCCGCTCACCATGGTCGGGCTCGACGTTTGCGACAAAACATTGCTCACCCGCAAGCACATGGAAGCCCTCGCCAAGAGTCCCGGACCCATCAGTGGATTCATCTATCAGTTGGCGGACTTCCTGGTGACACTCAACGAAAAAAATGGCGAACCAGGCACCAAAATGTTCGACCCGCTCGCGGTTGGCGTCGCCATTGACAGCTCTCTTGTCCACGCGTCTCTCATGCACGTGGATGTCGAAACCCGCGGTGAATTTACCCGCGGCGAAACGGTGGCCAATCGCCAAGGCTTCGTTGATCACGAAGTCTTGCAGCACTCCCCCGGCGGCGACCGCTACGTCGTGGATGGCATGGAAAAAGTCACCCCCAACGTCAAAGTCGCCACCGAGGTCGACAGCGAAAAATTCATCGCCATGTTCATCTCCCGCATCCAGGGAAAATAAATCCAGCGCGACGAGCTCCAGGGGCCGGGCGCTCCACTCTTCGCGCCTTTTGCGATGAGTGGGCCTTGATTTTTTTCGGATTTTCCGTTGGTGACGTTTCGAAGCTCGGGAGTGTTCCCCGGCCCCTTTACTAATTGTTGTCCAAAGCAATTTATTCCACATTAACTGCGCCTCGCGCGTGCGGCCTGCCCCCAGCTTTCCTTTCTTGGGCGAGGCTGCCACTTTCGCGCGGCTTCGCGGCGCTTCGCCGAGCCTGCCGAGTCCCGCCGCCATCCACTTCTTACTGCCATAAAACCCCTTCAACAGCCTAGGCGGCGGGCTGGCGTGAAAGCCAGCGCTACATTGGGGACTGAAGAGAGGCAGAGTGGGGAGTGGCGAACGGGCGGCACCGGGCTGTCCGGGAACGCCAATTTCCACATCGGCAAGTCGAGATACGCCTACCACGCCATTCGGGAGAATCATCCCGCTTAAACTGGGGGATGGGGCGGAGGTGACCTTCCGAGGGACGGAGGTCAGACGACGCTAAAGAACGGATGTATCGGATTGGAAAAATTGATGCGGGGAATCTCGCGGAACTTGGTGGGGGAACCTTAAAATGGAAGGGATCAACTGAGGACAGCGAACGATTCAGAAGACGAGCTGATCGGAGAGCCATGAAGTCCGCGTTGCAAGTGATGAAGTTTGGAGGGACGTCGGTTGGGGATGCCGCGTGCATCGCGCGGGCTGCGCAGATTATTGCCGCGGGGGCGCGGGCGGGGAAGTGCGTCGCGGTGGTTTCGGCTATGAGCGGGGTGACCAACCGGCTGATCGAAGCCGCGAAGGCCGCGGAATCCGGGAATGCGCCGGCGGCGATTGCGATGCTGGAGGAGTTGGCGGCGAAACACGAAGCGACCCTGGCCAGCGTGGTGAAATACGAAGCCGAGCGCGCGAAGGTCAGCGAAAAGATGAAGCTGGTTTTCGGCGAAGGGCGCCGCTTTTGCGAAGGCACCGCGCTGTTGCGGGAGCTATCCCCGCGCACCCTGGATATGATTTCCAGCCTCGGCGAGCGCTTGTCCGCGCCACTGGTTTCGGCGGCCGTGAAAGAGCTCGGCGTGGCCAGTGAAGCGGTGGAGGCCAACTGCCTGATCGTCACCGATGCGTTTCACGGCGGCGCGGATCCGCTGATGGAAGAGACCCGGCTGAAAGCACAGGCGAAGATATTCCCGCTGCTGGAAAAGGGCATCGTTCCAGTGGTAACCGGTTTTATCGGCACCACGGTGGAGGGCGAGTTGACCACGCTCGGGCGCGGCGGCTCCGACTATTCCGCAACTATTCTGGGAGCGGCGCTGGACGCGGGCGAGGTGATCATCTGGACCGACGTGGATGGCGTGCTGACCGCCGATCCCCGGCTGGTCAGCGAAGCGCGAACCATTCCGAACATCTCTTATCGTGAGGCGGCGGAGTTGGCCTTCTTTGGCGCCAAAGTGCTGCACCCAAAAACGCTGAAACCGGTGATGGAAGCCGCGATTCCGGTCTGGATTCGCAACAGCTTTGCGCCCGAGAAGCCCGGCACAAAAATTTCCCCGAAAAGCGGCAGCAACGCGGGTGTGAAAGCGCTGACGGCGATCCGCGACGTCACCCTGATCAGCATCGGTGGCCCCGGAATTGTGGGCTTGCCGGACGTGGTGGGGCGGACGTTTTCCACGATTGCCGGAGTGCGCGCCAGCGTGCTGCTGATTTCGCAATCGTCTTCGCAGAACGACATCTGCTTCAGCGTGTCCTCGGCCGACGCGGGGCGCACCATCGCGGCGTTGCGCAAGGAGTTTGCGCAGGATCTGAAGCACCAAAAGGTTGAGCACATCAACGTTGATCCCAACATCGCCATCGTCGCGGTGGTGGGAGAAAACATGCGCGGCACGCCGGGAATCGCCGGGCGGACGTTTCAGGCGCTGGGCAAGGAAAACGTGAACATCATCGCCATCGCGCAGGGCTCCTCGGAAAGCAACATTTCCTTTGTGATTGAAGAGAGCGCCGTGAAAAAAGCGCTGCTGGCCACGCACCGCGAGTTCGGCTTGCACTTGCCCGCGAATGGAAGCAACGGAAACTGACTCGCGCCGATTTTCAGGATTTTGCTTCCGCGCGTTTGCGGTGATAGCGCTCCAACCCCCGCCAGGATAATTGCAGGGCGCCATTAAAAACATAATGAGAAAGCTCCGCCGGCGTCAGCGAACCGGCCGCGTCCGCCGCGACCTGCTTGGCGAAGGTGTGCACGGCCTTCGTTTGGTCGGGCTCGCGCGCCAGAATCTCCGCGGATAATGCGCCCCAGTGCCGCAAGCTCTCGCGGTAGTTTTTCAGGTGGCGCTCCGGCTGATCCGAAAATCCGAAGTGGGTGAGAAACAAACGCAGCGGACGGAGTTGCGCGATGGCGTCGAGCGAATCGGCCCAGAGTTCCAAGGAAATATCCGGCGGCGGAGTGGCGGGAAGAATGAATGGATGGCCTTCCACGCAGATGCCCGCGGTGTCACCGACGAAGACTACTTTCTCCGCGGTATCGAAATACGTGACGTGGTGCGAAGCGTGCCCCGGAGTGTAGAGCACGCGGAGTTCGCGCGAGCCGAGGGAGAGAGTTTCGCCACCCTGCAGGATGCGTAGATTCGCTTCCGGGACGGGTAGAAAATCTCCGAAAAGGCGCTGCATTTCCTGGCCATAAAGGCGCTCGGCGCTGCTCAGCAGCTTGGAGGGATCGGCCATGTGCGCGGCGCCGCGCGAGTGGACATAAACCGGGAGCGCAGGGTTTTCCAGGAGGAGGGCGCCGGCGGCCCCGGCGTGATCCAGATGGATATGCGTGAGCAGGATGGCGTGCAGGTCCGCAACGCGCAGCCCGTGAGCGGCGAGTTGTTCGCGAAGGGTCTCCAGCGTGGAACCCGGACCGGGGTCGATCAGTGCGTTAAAGCCGTCCGAGCGAAGGAGCGCGGTTCCGATGCACTGGGCGTGTCCCATCCAGTTCAGGTCGAGCAGGGCGGTGGCAGGCATAGTGAATAAAGTGTAACCCAGGCTCCCGCGAAATAGCGGGGGCCGGGGATAGGAACGCGGGGGCGGACCTGTGGCCCAAAATAGGAAATGCTTGCAGAATGATGAACTTATAGAATATGCTTTCAGCCGCAGTCACTTGTTTCATTCCACCGCCTGCTACACGTATTAGCGAGCATGGTGTGAAATCGCCCCCAATTTAATTGGAGAAACAAGGAATCGGCTGCGAATTTTCCTGCGTCACCGTCCAGCGCAGCAGCGGCTATTGATGAAAGGTTGACGCTTGGAACTCAAGGGATTCTTAGGAGCATCTATGGAGGAAACAATGCGCAAATGGTGTGCAACCGTGGCAATGGGCGCGCTACTCGCTCTGCCACTCTGTGCGCAGCAGAAGGACGACAGCACAGCAAACAGCAACAATACAACGGAGTCGACGAATGCGGTCCCGGCCAAGGACTTCAGTATCGCTCCCGCATCGCCAAATCTTTTTGCGATGCCGGCATCCGCGGCCAAGCCGGCGTCCGCGGATGTCTACACGGATTGGGCCAATAACCCCTGGAACCGTCATGCCTGGGGACAGTTGACACCGAAATTCGAAGTGGCGGGATTGTTCAGCTACGTCAACTTCTGCCCGTGCAGTTTCAAGTCTTATAACAATTATGGCGCGACGGGCTCGTTCACCTACAACGTTAACAGGTGGCTGGGGATCGTTGGCGAAGTGGGCGGCTACCGGTTCGACCGGCAGATTTATGTGTTTGACACCGGGACGCAGACGCAATCGCTGGCGACCATCAGCGGCAACATGCAGACGTACCTGTTTGGTCCGCGGTTGAATTTGCGGCGCTTCGATCATTTTGTGCCGTTCGCCGAGGTTCTGTTTGGCGCGGCGCGCGGCAGCCAGCAGGTTACCGGCGACAGTTCGCAGAGCGCGTTTGCCCTGGCAGTGGGCGGCGGCGTGGACGTGGTGCTCACCAAGTATCTCGCCTGGCGTTTCTTCCAGGCCGATTACCTGATGACCAATTTTTCCGGCCAGTTGCTGAGCCCCGACGGGCGGCAGAACAACTTCCGGATTGGCAGCGGCGTTGTGTTTCGCTGGGCCTATCCGCCCGCTCCGCCAAAGCCGAATCACCCGCCGGTGGCCGCCTGCTCCGCAGCGCAGCCATCCGTGTATGAGGGTTCGATGGACGCGGTGGCGTTTCACGTAAACGCGACAGACGCGGACAATGACGCGCTGACCTACAGCTACACTGCAACGGGCGGCAAGGTGGACGGCACCGGCCCGGATGTGCGCTGGAGCCCCGCGGGCCTGGCGATCGGCAATTACACGGTCACCGCCAAGGTGGATGATGGCCATGGCGGAACCGCGAGTTGCGCGTCCGACATTGCCGTGGCCAGGCGGCCGAACCAGCCTCCGGTCATTTCCTGCGCGCCGGAACGCAACCCGATTATCGCGGGCGAGCGCGTGGCGATTATTTCCAAGGCCAGCGATCCGGACAACGATCCGCTGACATACAGCTACGCGGCAACGGGCGGCCAGATTTCCGGCAACGGCCCGACGGCGCAGTTTGATTCCACCGGACTCTCTGCGGGAAGCTACACGGTTACGTGCACGGCAGACGATGGACGCGGCGGGCGCACCAGTGCGACCACCACGGTCGACGTGCAGCAACCGGCGCCTCCGCCGCAGGCCTCCAAGGTCGGCGATTGCGGCTATACCAAGCTGGGTGCCGGCCGCTTCGACAACGCTTGCAAGCGCGTGGGCGATGACGTGGCCCTGCGCCTGAAGAGCGAACCCAATGCCAAGGTGGTGATCGTGGGTTACGCCGATGCCAAGGAGCCCAACGCCAAGAAACTCGCGCAAACCCGCGCGGATGGCGCCAAGAAGTATCTCGGCGAAAAGGGCATCGATGCTTCGCGCATCTCTACCCGCGTCGGGACTGCTTCCACGGAAAAGGGCATGGAAAAGGCCAACCGCCGCGTGGACTTCGTCTTCGTGCCGGAAGGCGCCAACTACTAAACGTTTCCGCTTGGCGCGGGCGGATGGCCGCCGGTGCCGAAAGGGAATGAGGAAACCAGCAACCGGGCTCTCCGAATCAAGGTTCGGAGAGCCCGGTTCATTTTATAGAGGCATGAAATTGCGGCGGATAAGAGCGCGGGAGTTCGCTTGAGATTTGCAATTGTCTTTTTGTTGCTGCTGAGCGCGGGGATGCGGCTCTCCGCCCAGGCGTGGGAGCGTCTGGGCCCCGAAGGCGGCCTGGTGGTTTCGCTCGGCGCGGATTCCGGCGGTGCGGTTTATCTGGGCACCAGCGACGGGCACGTCTTTGTGAGTGAGGATCGCGGGGGGCACTGGGAGTTGCGCGGCCGCGTAGGGTTGCGCACGGATGCGGTGATTTCTGCGCTGGCGGGCGATCCGCGGGTAGCCGGGCGAATCTTTGCCGCAGCGTGGTTTCGCGAAGCGGGAGCAGGCGGCGGAGTGTTTCGCAGCGATGACGCGGGAAGGTCCTGGCAGGCTTCGGGATTGCAGGGAGAAGCGGTTCGCGCGTTGGAGTTTGCGGCGTCTCAGCCGGAGACGCTGGTAGCGGGGACGCGCAGCGGGGTCTTTCGTTCTGCCGTCGCCGGTAAAAGCTGGGAGCGGATTTCTCCGCCGGACGATCCGGAATTGCGCAACGTGGATTCCATTGCTATCGCGCCCGGCGATCCGGGCGTGATTTATGCCGGGACGTATCACCTGCCGTGGAAGACCGGGGACGGCGGAAAAAGCTGGAAGTCCATCGGCACGGGACTTATTGACGATTCGGATATCATGAGCCTGCGCGTGGATGCCGCGAATGCCTCGCGCTTGTACCTGAGCGCCTGCTCGGGCATTTATCGCAGCGAAAATCGCGGCGCGCTGTGGACCAAGCTGCAGGGCATTCCGTATGCGGCACGCCGCACGCAAGCGATCGTGCAGGATCCGCGGAATCCCCTGACGCTGTATGCGGCGACGACCGAAGGGCTGTGGGTGACCCGGGACGCCGGCGAGAGCTGGCAGCGCACCACGCCGAAGGACTGGGTGGTCAATGCCGTGGCGGTGCTGCCGCCGCAAGATGGCGCGGCGACGCGCGTACTGATTGGCACGGAAGCCCAGGGCGTAATGGCGAGCGAAGACTCCGGGCTGACTTTTGCGCGCGCCAACCGGGGATTCACGCATGAGGTTGTGAAGCAACTTGCCGGGGATGTGCGCGACCCGCGGCACTTGTTGCTGCTGCTGGAGCGAGATGGCATGGAACTGGTAGAAAGCCGGGACGCTGGAAGAACCTGGAGCAGCATGCTGACGACGGCCATTGGCGTCGCAAAGAATGCCGGGTGGAGCGCCGACCGCATCGTGCGGGTTTACAGCAGTCCGTGGGGCTGGTTGGCCAGGATGGCGGACGGGACGCTCTGGGTTTACGCAGAGACATCCCATGCCTGGCAGATCTGGAAGGGGAGTTACGCGGTACCCGCAAGAAAAGGGAAAACAAGCTCGGGGGTCGCGCGAAAAGCCGCGGTTGTGCCTGGCGGGGGGCTCGTTTTCTCCTCCGAAAATGTTTATCTTGCTGCAGCGGAAGGTGTGTTGCGGTGCGACCGCGCCGGAAAATGCGAACCGCTTCCAGCGTTTCCCCGGGCCACGCGAGCCTCGGCTCTTTGGGTTTCCCCGGAGGGCCGATCGGTGAGTTTCGCAAGCGATGGGAAAATCGGCATCTCGCGCGACGCTGGAAAAACGGCCGTGTGGCGCGACCTCCCCGCGGGGATAACAGAGGCCAATTGGATCCTGGGGGATTCGCGCGATTTTTCCAGAGTGTTTCTCGGCACCAGGCGGGGATTGTATTTTTCCCGGGATGCCACGGAGCACTGGACGCTCGCTCGCGAAGGCCTGCCAGCCGCCAGGATCGAGGAAGGATTGCGGAGCAGCGACCTGTTCATTGTCGCGCTCCCCGAGGGCGGTATGTACGCCTCGGAAGACGGAATGGGAAACTGGAATCGCGTCGACGAAGACGCGGAACGCGGCCGGGTCACCGGCGTGGTCGAAACGCAGCCGGGGCAATTTGTCTTCGGCTCGCAGAGCGAAGGTGTTCTCTTGTGGCAAACCCCAAAGACACACTGAGCCCAACCCTTGCGGCAAGGGTGTGTGCATGAGCGGAAGCGAACTTCAGAAGCGGGGACAATTCCAAAGTGAACCAGCCCACGTTCCAGTCTGATACACAGAACGGTAAAGTCTGATTTAGATAATTGCATACTTGACAATAGAACTTTTCTGAACTAGAAGGGAAGGGCAGTTTCCCGGAATGGGAACGGGTCCAGCCCTTTTCCTGCGCAGGTTCCGTCGGAGAAGGTCGTAACACGTTTCCCGGAGAAGAGGCATTATGGCGGATACATCTGTGGGACGCGTAGCCGGCGCGGAGTTGGCAATGTCCGCGGGTGTTTTTGCGATCGGGAAAGAAGAACGCGCCGCGCAAGGATTACCTCCCGTGCATCTTCTGGTGGTTGACGACGAAGAACAGATTCGCGGCGTTTGCCGCTCGATTGCCGAAGAGGCGGGGATGAAGGTGTTCGATGTGAGCACCGCGGAAGAGGCGCTGGAAGTTCTGGAAGTTTCGCCAGTGGATATCCTGCTTACGGACCTGCGACTGCCGGGGACCAGCGGGCTGGAGCTGTTGAAGCGGGTGACACGGTTGTTTCCGGACATGGCGGTGGTGATGCTGACGCAATATGGCACCATCGACTCCGCGGTGGAGGCCACGCGCATGGGCGCGGCCGATTACGTTACCAAACCATTTAGGGTGGAAGAGATGCGCGCGCGGCTGGAACAGGTGGTCCACGCAGTGGAATTGAAGCGCGAAAACCGCATGTTACGGGAACAGGTGCGGGCGCGGCCGGGATTTGGCGGGCTGATCGGCATGTCCGCGCGGATGGAGCGGGTGTACCGACTGATCGAAAAAGTAAGCCTGCGCGATCATCCAGTGTTAATTCTGGGTGAGAGCGGAACCGGAAAAGAGCTGGTAGCGCGCAGCATTCATTTTCTGGGACCCCGCAAGGACAAACCGTTTGTACCGGTGGAGTGTTCGGCGCTGGTGCCCACGCTGATCGAGTCGGAGCTGTTCGGCTACACGCGGGGAGCGTTTACGGGAGCGCTGCAAGCCAAGCAGGGGCTGATGGAATCGGCCAACGGCGGAACGCTTTTCCTGGACGAGATTGGGGAGATGACCCTGGAGATGCAGGCGAAACTCCTGCGCGCGCTGCAGGAGGGCGAGATCAAGCCGGTGGGCTCCACGGAGCGCCGGCCGATCAACATCCGTATCGTGGCGGCCACCAACCGGGACCTGGAATTGGGCATCAAGAATGGAAACTTCCGCCAGGATCTGTTCTTCCGGCTGAACGTGGTGCAGATCAAGCTGCCGCCGCTGCGGGACCGCAAGAGCGACATCCCGATGCTGGTAACTTCTTTCCTGGAAAAATTTTCGCGGCAGGACGAGATGACCCGCGAGCTTACGGAAGATGCCATGCGCCGGCTGATGGCCTACGACTGGCCGGGCAACGTGCGGGAACTGGAAAATACCGTCGAGCGCGCGGTGGCGCTGGGCAGCGGGCCGTTTGTCAGCGTGAGCGACCTTCCGACTACCTTGCAATATCCGACCACCGAACGCGCGCCGGAAAGAGAGGAACTGCTGCCTCTCGACGAACTGGAGCGCCGCGCGATCCTGAGCACCCTGCGACAAACCGGGGGAGACAAGCAGGCGGCGGCGCGCATGTTGGGGATCGGGAAGACGACGCTGTACCGCAAATTGAAGCAGTATCAGATCGAGCGGAGCGACGCATAAGCTGCGGAGCCGCGTATCGAATTGGAAAAATCGGCGGCGGATTCTCGACTTGAAAAATCTTCCTACGTTCTAACCCTTCCTAAGACAACAAGATGGCCGTGATTTGCTTTGGCTTCGCCAGTGCATAGAGGTGTGGCAGCTGTTGAGGTGCCACGGTGTTCAGGCGAAACGATCCAGGCAAGCGTCCGGTCGAGCGAGCATCGCGAGGTATGGTGCATGCGGCGTGCGCCGGGGCGAGCCGCGAAATCTGGATTTCGCAGGCCATCCAGGAACTGCGGTTGGAACCCGGCGGAGAGCGCTGCGGAGTCTGGCTTGAAAATCCGGGCGGCGAGGAAATTTCGCCGGGACGCCCGGAAGTCTTTCGCGGGCAGGTTTGGGAAATTGGCCAGAGCAGCGGCTCCGGGAATTGGACGCAAATCTCGATGGAGTTGCCGCTTCCCCTGGAATCATTGGCGGCCGGAAAAGTAGTTGAGATGACGCTGCCGGGCGAGTCCCATGAACCCGTCGTGAGTCCGACCTTGGGCATGCAACACGTGCTGTGGGTTCCGGTGCTGGCGCAGGACGTGTTGCGGGGACTCCTGTTGGTGGCGTCTCAGGATGCGGAGACTCCCCTGCCGCGGGTGCTGGCGGAAGAGGTCGCCGGGGAACTGGGGCTGGCGATGGAGTGGGAACGGCAGGCGCTGCTGGCGCGGGAACGCCAGGCGGATCTGGATCTCATAGCGCGGGTGCACACGCTACTGGCCAGCAAATTCGATGGCGACGGCATCCTTGCGGCGCTGGCGGAAAGCTGCGGGCAAAGGGATGCCGCCGAAGGAGTTGGCGCGGTGTTTGCGCTGATCGGTGAGCGGCGGACCGGGTTGGCGGTGGCCGCGCCATCCAGCGCGCGGGCGGAGGAGCGGCTGCAGATCCGGGCGATCAGCGGCGATTCCGCCTGGGGACACAGCGTGGAGCACGGGCCACTCGAAATGTTCTGGCGGCAGACGGTGGAAACCGGGCAGATAACCAACGCAGAAGCCGGAGGGTTGCCCCTGGCGCGTGAAATTGCACGGATCGTGGCCATCCCGCTGGCCTGGGAGGGCGCCACGCACGGGGTCCTGATCGCCGGGCTTCCGCGCGGCCGCAACCATGCGGAAGGAATTGAACGGCTGGAGCGGCGCGCGCTGCTGGCCGCGCAGGTGCTGCAGCAAAAGGCGCGGCTGGCGGAGCGCGCCCGGATGGAAAGCTGGCAGCGGGCCTTGCTGGAATCGAGCGAACAGCCGGTGCTGCTGGTGGACCACGGCGGATTTTTGCGGGGCATGAGCCGGGGCGCGAAGAAAATTCTCGCGGGGGAATCTGCCGTGGGAGCGCTGCGCTGGGAAAAGCCGGAACTCCGGTTCGTGGAACTTTTTCGCCCCCGGGAGTGGGAACGCGCCAACCGTTGGCTGCAATCGGGCAGGGCCGGATTGCGCCGGGGCGGGGAAGCGGAACCCGAACCGTTGAGCGTGCAATTGCAGAAAGGTTCGGGGGTCGAATGCCGGCGTCTGGATCTTTCGAGCGGAGAATTTCTGGCCGTGGCCATCGAGCCGGCCGCCAGCGCAACCCGCGAACGCCGCAAGGAAGACGTGGAGGCGGAGCTGCGGCAGACCGTGAATTGGATGGAAGAAGGCGTGGTGCTGTTTGACGAAGGGGGAGGCATCCGCGCCGCCAACGAGCGCTTTTTCCGCTTGCTGGGACTCACTTCCGAGGAAGCCGCGGGAGCGCATACGTTTGAGGACCTGCTCCTGCTGGTTGCCGGGCACGCGGTGAACCCGGAGGAGTTTTCAAGGAAGTGGCGGGAACTTGGGGAGTCCGCGGAAACGGAGACCCAGGAGGAGCTGGAGTTCAACTGGCCTTCGCCCCGCGGACCATCGAGCGCTGCACGCGCGTGCTGGAGCGAGAAAACGGGCGGCGGCTGGGGCGCGTGGAGGCGTACCGGGAGACCACCGCGCGGCGAACGTTCCAGTCGCGCATGGTGCAGACCGAGAAGCTGGCGTCGCTGGGGCAGCGGGTCAGCGGCATCGTGCACGAATTGAGCAATCCATTGACGACCATCCTGGGCTACGCGCAACGCCTGCTGCGGCACCCGCAGGACATCGGGAGCGCGGCGAACCGCGAGGTGCACGGAATTCTTTCGGAGGCCGAGCGAGCCGCGGGGATTCTCCGGCAACTGTTGCAGCTCTCGGGCGAGTCTCGCAGCGTGCGCGAGCCGCTTTCGGTGAACGAACTATTGGATCGGACCGTGGAGCTCTTGCGCGGGACGCTGCGGGGCGGCGTGATCCGCCTGCTGGTGGAGAAGGAAGCATCGCTGCCGCTGATTGAAGGCGACTTCGGGCAATTGCAACAGGTGCTGCTAAACCTGCTGCAGAACGCGCAGCAGGCCATCGAACAGAGCGGCCGGGGCGGGCTGATCGGCGCGCGCACGGCGAGCGCGGGAGAAAATCGCGTGCGGCTGGAAGTGTGGGACGACGGGCCGGGCATACCCGGCGCGATTCAGGCGCGCATATTCGATCCTTTCTTTACCACCAAGCCGCCGGGGGTGGGCACCGGGCTGGGCCTGGCGATCGTGCTGGGGTTTGTGCGCCAGCACGGGGGAACGGTGAACGTCATCAGCCCGCCCAAGGGGGGCACGCGCTTTCTGGTGGAACTTCCGGTCGCGCGGCTGGCGATCGCGGAATCGCTGCGAATGCCGGCAGTGATCCGGTTCGCCCTGCCCAAGAGTAAGAACGAGAACGATCCTTCGGGCGAACAGCGGTCGCCCAAAGTGCTGGTGGTCGAGGACGAGCCTACTGTAGGCGGGTTGATTGCCGACGTGCTGCGCGACGAAGGAATGCGCGTGGATGTGCTGCAGGATGGCCACGCGGCGCTGGAGCGCGCCGACCGCGAGAGCTACGACCTGGTGATTTGCGACCTGAAAATGCCGGGAATGGACGGGCAGAAATTTTTTCAATCGCTGGGGCTGCGCCGCAATCCACTGCAGGAACATGTGCTATTCGTAACCGGAGACGTGGTGGCGCCGCGCACCCAGGAGTTTCTGGAGCGGCACCGCCTGCCGTACGTGGCCAAGCCTTTCCGTGTGGAAGAGTTGAGCCGTGCAGTGCACGGCATGCTGTACGAGGAGCAGCAACGAGGTGCATGAGGAACAGGATTCGCGGGAAACTTTAGCAAGGATAGTGCCGGAGCCGCTGCCTTGCGGGCCGGGGGAAATGGTCCTGGTTTGCGGAGGGGATGATTTTTGCGCCGAGGCCCGGCGGGAACTGCAGCGGCGGCGGAGAGAGCTGTGCGTAGTCGTTGCGGAAAGCGTGGAACGCGCGCGGCTTTTGGTGGAAACCCGGGCGCCAGCTGTGATTCTGGCCGAAGGACGGATGCTGGCGGAGGGCGCGGGATCGCTGGCCGACCGAAGGCAGGCGGTTTCGGCCGGGGTCTCGCTGCTGGCTGGATTTGCGCCACTGGTGTGGATTGGCGGTGCGGAAGAGGGTGCGGAAATCTCACCGGCGCTGCGTTTCGCACAGGTGGATTTCGTGCCGCGGTCGGCTTTGTGCCTGACGGCAGCCGTCACCATGGTGGAGCGCCGGCTGCGGAGTTCCCCAGCCACGCGGAAAGAGAGCAAACCGGCGCGGGCTGTCGTTTCGCTTGGCGAATTGGGGCTGGACGACCGCGACTTCGGGGAGGTCCTGCGGCACGAGCTGAACAATCCGCTGACGGGGATTCTGGGGAACGCGGAGCTGCTGCTGCTGGAAGTGCGCCGGGGGAAGCTGGAACTCTCGCCACAAACGCGGCAACGGCTGGAGACCATCACGATGCTGGCGGTGCGCATGCGGGAAACGGTACGGCAGTTGAGCGACCGCTGGGAAAGCGTGGGCGAGAATTCGCCCGCGGAGAAGCAGGCCGCGGCGGATCGTTCGGCCTGACCGGTTTCCGGCTAACGTTGCGATCGGGCAAAGAAATCCAGCACCCGGCGGCGGAACTCTTCGGGAGCGAAGCCGAGCGCGGCGGTGTGAAACGCGCCGGGAACCTCCCACAATGATTTCGGGCCGCGGGCTGCGGCATAAATTCTTTCCGCGTGGCGGCAGGGCAGGGTGGTATCCGCCTGGTCGCAGATTAAGAGCACGGGAAAATTTCGTGCAGCCACTGCGTTTTCCGGGGAAACTTTGGCGGGGGAAAATCCGGCGAGTTTTCCGCCGCGGTACAGCATGACCCAGGCGCCGGGTGCAAAGAGCGTTCTGCCCAGGAGCGGATATTCCTGCAGCCCGGCGTAATCGTAGGAAGCTTCGCGCAAGCTGGCAAAAGGCGCTTCGGCCGCCACGGCCTCGATGCGGGGGTCGGCTCCCGCGGATTGCAGGGCGATGCCCGCGCCCATGGACTCTCCCAGGGCAAAAATGTGCGCGGGATGTTCGCCGGCGACGAGCGCGTCGACCACCGCGCGGGTATCGTTGCGCTCCAACCAGCCGTAGGTAGCCATCGCGCCGCCGCTTTCGCCGTGGGCGCGGGCATCCATCATCACCACGCTGTAACCCGCGTGGAGCAGAAATTCGGACTGGCCGATGACCCCGACGCGGTTGTCGGCGACGCCGTGATAGAGCAGCACCCAGGCGCCGTTGGGATTGGGCGGGCGTACTTTCCATCCGCAAAGAAGTGCGCCGTCGGGAGCGGTGACTTCGAAATCTTCACGATGCGAGCGGGTTTGCGCGAATGAGGCGTCGGCTTCGCGGATCAGGTCCGGCGTTAGCGGACGGCGCTGCGGATGCAGAAAGGAAGGCGCGACCATCCAGCCCATCACCGCGGCCATCAGAGGCGGGAGCAGAAGGAGAATCAGGAGAATGCGGAAAAGGAGGCGCATCTTAAGATAAGAAACGAAAAAATGGACTCGATTGTTCCCGTGGCGGAGCGAAAAGCACGACGGGAATGCGTTGGAACAGGTGGCGGAAGACAGGTGCGGTTCGCAG
>Ga0074045_10002501_pt1 | contig 16980 bp, 12 predicted proteins | sample BogForMeECP23OM2_FD_94442 | JGI IMG/M metagenome (GOLD analysis project Ga0074045, IMG submission 94442) | Bog forest soil microbial communities from Calvert Island, British Columbia, Canada - Bog Forest MetaG ECP23OM2 | ecosystem: Environmental > Terrestrial > Soil > Wetlands ...
GGATAGGTTGCTTTCTGAATCAGTTCGTCGGCCACCGCGTAGGGCTGGTTTTCTCCTTGCCGCTTCTCGTTCTGTACGACACCTCGTTGCAGATCGAGAGTCTCTTTATTGATCGTTGAGTAAAAGTGGCCCATGCGATCGGACTCAGCGAACAGCGCGTAATCGACAGCGGAGGTGGGTACGTTCTCGAAGTAGTTCGTGCGATCCTCGCTGGTCGTGCCGTTGAGGTCGGTAGCGCCGATCTTCTCCATGGCTTCTATGTAGCGGCCCTTCACATTCTCGCTGCCGCCGAACATGAGGTGCTCGAACAAATGAGCGAAGCCCGTTTTGCCGGGTTTTTCGTTCTTCGATCCGACGTGATACCAAACGTTGATGGCGACGATTGGCGCTTTGTGATCTTCGTGAACTAGGACGGTCAGTCCGTTTGGCAGTACGAACTTCTCAAAAGGGATATCGACGTTCTGGGCGGCCAGGAACGGAACCGTAACCAGAGCGAGAACGCCAACCAGGTTGCGCATGCGGAAAGAACTCCTGTTTTCTAAGACGGATTGTCTAAATGAAGGATAGCCTTTCGGGCTTGGCAGGAGTTGAAAGGCGGCAGAGGATGATGGTTGCATGAGTTGGTCCGATGAATTGAGATCTTCCCGCCGCAGCGTACTGCTCGGGACACTGATGGGCGGCCTTACGCCCGTTCTCCTGCGACCTGCCGGTTCCGACGATCAGGGCGGGGCCGGCACGGCAACAGGGCCGGCCGCGGCTAAGCTGCAGGGTACTCCCGATGTGGTGATTGCGTTCACGGAGAAGGATCGGGTTGTTCTGGAGCGGCAGGGGGAAGCTTGGGCCGGCGGCGGCATCAGCGTCCGGTTCGTGACGGACAAAGCCAAAGTGCCCGCCGAGACCCGGATTCTTGTGCACGCACCCAAGGCGGCTCTCACGCGGATTCACGCACGCTGGCAGCTTCCGTTGAAGCCGGGACTGCGTTACATGGGAGACCATTGGGAGCGCAGCTATGGCGATCTTGCCTGGCGAGGACTGGAACCAGATCGCGCGCTGCCCTGGTATTTTCTGGCATCCGACGGACAACGCACGCTGGCCGCGGGAGTGAAGACCAATCCGGCCGCGTTCTGCTTCTGGCAGGTTGACGGCGGCGGGGTGAACCTGTGGCTCGATGTGCGGAACGGCGGTAGCGGCGTGATGCTGGCCGATCGAGAACTGACGGCGGCGACTGTGATCGCCGAACAGTACGACGGTGTTTCTGCATACGAGGCTGAGCACTCCTTATGCCTGCACATGTGCGATTCTCCCCGCTTACCAAAGGAGCCTGTTTACGGCGGGAACGATTGGTACTATGCCTACGGTCACAATTCGGCGGAGGGTATTCTGCGCGATTCCACTTTGATTGCATCGCTTGCCGGAGACCAGAAGAACCGGCCCTGGATGGTGGTGGATGATGGCTGGCAGCGGGACGCGACTGCCGGGCCGTGGCGGGAAGGCAACAGCCACTTTCCGGACATGGCAAAGCTCTCCGCCAACATGCGATCGGCTGGCGTGAAGCCAGGTATATGGACGCGCCCGCTTTTCACAATGGAAGATGTGCCGGTGTCATGGCGATTGAATTCGCCGGCGATTCGAAAAGACGAGAGCCGGCGGGGCGGAGCGACGCTCGATCCGACAGTGCCGGAGGTGACAGCGGCCCTTGAGGCGGACATCCAACGAATCAAGTCATGGGGCTACGAGTTGATCAAGCACGATTTCTCCACATACGACCTGCTGGGCCGGTGGGGCTTCGCCATGGGACCGCAACTCACCGACGACGGATGGTCCTTTGCGGACCGAAGCAGGACGACGGCTGAGATTATACGTGCCTTCTATGAAGTGCTGAGAAGGGCGGCGGGCGACACGCTCTTATTAGGTTGTAACGCGGTAGGTCACTTCGGCGCCGGACTATTCGAATTGCAGCGAATCGGTGACGATACCAGCGGCCGGGACTGGAACCGTACGCGCAAGATGGGCGTGAACACGCTGGCGTTTCGAGCCGCGCAGCACTGGGCGTTCTTCGCTGTGGATGCGGACTGCGTCGGGCTGACGAACAACGTGCCCTGGGCATTGAGTCGTCAATGGCTTGATTTGGTGGCGCGCAGCGGAACGCCGCTGTTTGTTTCCGCGGCGCCTGACGCAATTGGACCGGAACAGCGGGCGGCGCTAAAGGCGGCCTTTGCCGCGGCGGCGCAGGGTGGAAGCACAGCGGAGCCACTGGACTGGATGGACAACAACCAGCCGCAGCGTTGGAGGCTGCACGAGAAGACCACCGAGTACAACTGGGCCGGTCAAGACGGCGTCTCGCCGTTTGCAACCTGAGCGCGGCCGGTCGCGCCGGGCTCGCGCCGGCTTCACTAAAATAGAGGCGACGGAGGTTCCTATGGATCGTCGCGAGTTTCTGGCCGCATCCGCCGCTTTGACGACAACGGCCGCTCTGGGTTCGACAGCTTCGCTCCCCAAGCGCCCGTACAAGGACGGAATCAACCTGTCGGTCATCGGGTTGGGCGGCATTGTGGTGTGCGGCCTGCCACAAGACCAGGCCTCGCGCCGGGTTGCGGAAGCATACGATCGCGGCGTGAACTACTTCGATTGCGCCCCTTCCTACTTCGACGGCGAGGCGGAGATGAAGCTCGGCGAAGCGTTGCGGCCGTACCGCGACAAGATCTTCCTCGCCGAAAAGACCACTCGCCGGGATGCGCAGGGAGCACGCGAAGAGCTGGAGCGAACCTTACAGCGCTTTCACACCGACCATGTGGACCTCTATCAGTTCCACGCGGTCGGCTCCATGGAGGACGTCGATCAAATACTGGCGCCAGGAGGCGCAGGGGAGACGTTTTTTGCCGCCAGGAAAGAGGGCAAGGCCAGGCACCTCGGATTCTCAGCGCATAACGCGCCCGCCGCTCTACGCCTCATGGATGCACTCGAGCTCGACAGCGTCCTCTTTCCAGTGAATGCCAATGCGTGGGAGATCGGTGGATTCGGCCCACAAATCTTGGCGAAGGCAAAATCGAAAGGCATGGCCCGACTGGCGCTGAAGGCGCTCGCGTTTGGCCTCTGGCCGGCCGGCGTGAAGGAAAGTGATCGCAAGTATCCCAAGTGCTGGTACGAGCCGATCGACGACCGTGAAATGGCCTGGCTTGCCTTGCGCTTCACACTGAACCAGGAAATCACCGCGGCCATCCCCCCGGGCGACGAACGCATTTTCGGCCTGGCGCTCGAACTCGCCTCCGCTCCGCTGCCGAGGCTGAGCACTACCGAACTGGCGGGTTTGAAAACCAAAATCTCGACGCTCCAGCCAGTCTTCCACGTCTGAGTTGGCCGCTGGTTCCATCCCTCTTCGTGAGTCGGTGGGGCTCCCGGGCGAAGTTATCCGTCCTTTTGTCGTACGGGCCCGATCGAGTTGGTAGAGATATAGTAAAACTTCTAGCGCAGCGCTTTCGAAGCAGCATCTATTTAGTAGTACCTAGAAGATCATCGATGTACGTTCCGTGCGGTTCAAGCAATCCCGAGTTTCCTTCGCATAACGCGTCGTACGAGATGGTTCCCGACGAGCCGCGCGCTCGTTGGATGACTCGGTTCCTGTGCCTGGCGGGACTTTATCACATTCTTTTGGGCTGCTCGTTTGTGCTATGGCCGAGCTTTCTGTTTCGCTGGCTTGGCTTTGCCGCGCCGAATTACCTGGAAAGCTGGCAAATCGGCGGAGGTATCGTTGCGAGTCTCGGGGCAGGTTTCCTCGCAGCGTCCCTCAACCCGCTGCGACATTGGCCGACCGCACTCGTTGGACTCTTCAGTAACGCCGCGATGTCAGCCGGGCTGCTAACGGTGGTGTCAACGGGACGTTTACCCCAGTCTTTGGCCCTGACCGGCGCGGCCTATTTCTTGATGTGGTGTGTTCCGTTTGGCCTGATCTTGAACCGTGCGTATAGGAATTCAGTAAACCTTAGCCGGCAGGCTTCGCCCGAGGTTCAGGAGATGGCCCTTCGCATCCGGACGAACAAGGGGACCCCACTGCTGGAAATGTCACGCGTTGTGCCGTTGCTGGTGGTTTTTCTTCGGCACGCTGGATGCCCCTTCTGCCGCGAGGCCCTGGCAGACCTCGCTTCCCAACGCCGGCGCATCGAAGCAACCGGGACGCAGATTGTGCTGATCCACATGGGGACCGACCAGCATGCCCACGAGTTCTTCTATCGGTACGGGTTGTCAGATCTGCCCAGGGTCAGTGACAGCATCCGGACCCTCTATCGCGCGTTCGGCCTGGGACGCGGCGGAGGCTGGCAAGTATTCGGACCCAGCGTCTGGTGGCCCGGTTTCCATGCCGCCATCATTCGGCGACATGGCATTGGATGGCCAGTGACCGACATGTTTCAGATGCCGGGTATCTTCTTGATCTTCCACGGGCAAGTGCTTCGGAGTTTCATTCACCGCTCCGCGGCGGACCGGCCAGACTATGCCAAGCTGGTTGAACTGGACGGCTTGGATACGGATAGCGCCGTTGCCAGCTGAGCCTTTCAAGTCTCCCTTCTCTCGAGTTTCCGCCCGAAAGACTTCGGCGGCTTAGCCCGCGAAGAACTCATCTAAGTGCTGAGAGTCTTCTCTAGCATGGGGTTCGGTTGGAGTGGTTCTCCGCGCCAATGCGATTACCCCGGGAAAGGATTACGTTGCAGAGCGAACATCGCGTTGTAATTGTGGGTGGAGGGTTTGGTGGATTGTATGCGGCCCAGGCACTTAAGCGAGCGCCGGTCGATGTGACATTGGTCGACCGCCGAAATTTCCACCTGTTCCAACCTCTGCTCTACCAAGTTGCTACCGGATCCCTCTCGCCAGGTGAAATCGCAGCCCCGATACGTAGTGTGCTTCGCGATCAGAAGAATACGAGGGTACTGCTCGGGCACGTAGTCGACTTTGATCCGGCGGCCCGGCGGGTAATCCTGGAAGAGGGCGAGACGGTGGAATACGACTCGCTAATCGTCGCGGCCGGATCCCAGAGCAGCTACTTCGGGCACGACGCTTGGCGCGAGTTCGCCCCCAGCCTCAAGACAGTGGAAGAGGCGACCGCCATCCGGCACAAGATTCTCTACGCATTCGAGGCCGCCGAGCGGGAGCAGGATCCAGAGGTTCGAAGGGCATGGCTCACCTTCGTCATTGTCGGCGCAGGCGCAACAGGGGTCGAACTGGCTGGGGCGATGGGCGAAATCGCGCAACATACGCTGAAGAGCGAGTTCCGAAGCATTCGTCCGGAGGAGGCGCAGATCCTTATCCTAGATGGCTCGGCGCGGGTGTTGCCAGTGTATCCGGAAGATCTCTCTCGAAAGGCCGAAGGCTCGCTCATCAGACTGGGCGTGCGAGTACGCAGCGGAGTGCGAGTGACCGGGATCGACCCGGACGGCGTGACCTTTCAAACGAATGGCTCGACGGACAGGATCCGCGCCAAGACCGTGCTATGGGCGGCCGGGGTCTCCGCTTCGCCCTTGGGAAAGATTCTCGCGGAACGGACCGGAGCGGCGTTGGACAAGGTTGGGCGGTTGAAGGTGAACTCGGACCTCACGTTGCCCGGTCATCCGGAGATCTTCGTGGTGGGAGACCTGGCACTCTTCAATGATGAGAAGGGCAATCCTCTTCCGGGAGTGGCTCAGGTGGCGATGCAGGGCGGAGCGTATGCAGCGAAAGTGATCGTGAAGCGCGTAAAGGGTGAATCGTGCCCAAGACCATTTGCATACTTCAACAAGGGTGACATCGCTGTCATAGGGCGTGCGGCCGCGGTGGCGAACATCTTTGGCTTCCATGTTTCAGGTTTGCTCGCCTGGCTGGTCTGGCTATTCATCCATCTGATGTACATCGTGGAGTTCCAGAGCCGGATTAAGGTGTTCCTTCAATGGGGATTTCAGTACCTGACCTTCAGCCGGGGAGCGCGGCTGATTACCGGACCGACCGTCGGCAGTCCTGGGTCGTAACTGGAGGCCGCACTTCGCGGCACTAAAAGCTCGATTACTGCAAGAGGCGGGTTTCTGATCCATGCATAGTTCACCACAATAGCCTTGAAATGCTTTTGAGGCACCGCTATGTCGTACTCGGGCGCGTGTCATGGAACGACCGCCAAGGACAGCGCAAGAATTCTCCGGTTCAGTGCAGGTTTTTGCCTCGATCTCCCATGTTATTGCGGCGACAGCTGAGAAAAGCGGACTTGCTTTTCCACTACCCTGCTGCAATGCTCAGAAGGCGGCCTCATGACGCGCCCTTCAACCGATTGCGGGAACAAAGTCGGTGGCTATCCCGCTACGCCTCCAACGTCACATCGCAATGTGGCGAGGACGGCATCATCGCCAAAGCTTTGAGCCGGCTGTCTGAGAACACTTCGTGGTGTGTCGAGTTTGGAGCGTGGGATGGAAAGCTCTACAGCAATACCTACAATCTTGTAAAGTCCCAAAATTACAACGGAGTGTTCATTGAAGCTGACCCGGTCAGATTCCGTGATTTGGAGCGAACCCATGGGGGCTCGGGACGGAACGTGCTTCTGAATGCTCTAGTTGGCTTTTCAAAATCCGATTGCCTTGACGTTCTGCTCTCACAATACGATATTATCCCGAAGAAATTCGATCTTCTCTCTATCGACATAGATGGCAATGATTACTACGTTTGGGAAGCGTTTGAGGAGTATCGCCCGAAGCTGGTTGTAATCGAGTTCAACCCGACGCTATCAAATTCGATGTTGTTCGTGCAGGAAAAGGATCACGGAATAACACAGGGATCAAGCCCAGCTTCACTTGTCGAACTGGCCCGGCGAAAGGACTATGAGTTGATCGCGGTCACAGCATGGAATCTCCTGTTTGTGAGCTCGGAGCACTTCGAGGCATTTGGCATTCCCGACAATTCACTACCTCTTATGCGAGACGACTCGGACGTGCCTCATATTTTTGTGGGTTACGACGGCCACGTGTTTCTATCTCAAGCAAGCGCGCTCGGTTCTATCACGTTGCCCTGGCACGGGATCGAACTGAAGGAAGCTGATGTACAGGCGCTTCCGGAGCATCTTCAGAAGTATCCAGGTTGATGTGCAGGTAGTTAGCGAGCCAGGCGTGTCATAAACCCTACTGTTTCGACCTGGATAAATCCATGCTGGACCACTTTGGTTGGCTGCCTGGAATCAGAGGCGGGATTCCGCCCTTGACATGTCAGGCGAAGACAAGCGGAGCGTGTAAACCCCGGGAGCCCGCGTTGGCCGCAACCTAGACTGTGAGCTTTCCTTCTCCGGTTCTCGCCTTAGCCTTCCGCGAGGCAGGCGAAGTCGCGTACGAGTTTCGGCTTATATGACTCGTGCGCCTTCTTGAAGGCGACCAGTTCTAACAAGGCGCGCTGGTCGTGTGCGCGCTGCAAACGCACCATCGTGAGAGCCCACATTGCCAGGTCACGGGCGGCTACGGCGTGCCGAAAGGCCTCAGGGTGTTGCGGGCCAAATGTTTCGAACACAGCCCGCTGTTGAAGAACTAGCTCCTGAACCCGGACATAGTTGCGGTCTTCGACGGCATGGCGAAGCTGGGTGTGAATGCAGTCAAGCGCGACGAAGCCGTCCGAGTTTGAGGACTCATCCGCACAGCCGGACATTGTTGTCTGATCGTAGGGCATTCGTTGCGTGCTCCTGGCTATCCGTTCGAAGTTCCGTTGGCGTTGGGGAAGAAGAGATCCTGGAAGTAGGTCACCTGGTTGGAGAGAGTTGCGATGGTTGCGTCACTTTGCGACAGCTGCGTCGCCAGGTTCTGCTGATACAGGTTGATGGAATTGACCTGGTCGGTGATTTGGCTGCCAACTTTTGTAATGTCGCTATTAAGGGTGGTTTCCTGGGCTTTAAGGATTCCGCTGACCGGATCCTCCAGAGAACTTATCGCGGACGTGATACTCCCGAGGAATCCTGACGTCGGATTTCCGAGGAATTGGCTCAGCGCGTTGACGTTGGCGCCCCCGCCGGCGGCGAACTCGCTGGCATTGAATGTCAGATGCCCGGAGGTGTCCAAATCAAGACCAATATCATTGAGTGTCTGTACGCCGCCGCCATTGAGGCTGTATGAATTGATGCCTTGGAGGACCGAGCGCGCTGTCTCCAGGATGCTGTTGCCGGCCAACGCGCCTGCGCTTGACCCGTGCTGTGCGGCGAGTTGATCAACGACCGCGTTATAGGCCGTCGCGAGTTGTTGCAATGCGCTTTGTGCAGACGTGGTGGTCTGTTGCACAGTCACGGTCGTTGGAACCCCAGGTGTGCTGGTGCCCAGGAGATTGACCGTGACGCCGGGAGCCAAGGTAACTGTGGAGGACGAGCTCGATATGGTATCCGGAAGGTTATCCACTTTATAGGTGGCAGGGGAGCCAGTGGAGATGGTATTCAACAACGAGTTCGAGCCGTCATTCAACTGGATGGCGACATTGCCCAGGGATGTCGATTGCACAGCTAACCGGTAGCTGGGCGACCCGGGCGAGCCCACATTAACCATGGAAGCACTGACGCCCAGCGACGAATTTTGATTGAGGGAGTTGACGAGGTCCTGGAGAGTGTTGCCTGCGGGTGTGATGGTGGTAGACGTCGTGCCAACGGTTAATTGGAAGGAAGAAGCCGAGCTAATGTTTTGTGCGGTCGGGTCGGCAACTGTTGGGAGACCACTGGCACTGACGGTTTGGGTAGTGGAGCCAAGGCTATCCACTTCCAGCGAATAGACACCGCTGGTCGCGCTGCTGCCCACGGCGACCGAGGCGATACTGGCATCCGCGACGGACCCGGTGTAAGAGCCGGAACCAATCGCTGTGGTTAGTCCACCGATTGCGCTTTGCAGGTTAGCGAACGATTGATCGAGAGACTGGACCGCGGCAAGCTGGTTTTGATCATTGGATTGCTGGGTTTGCAGCTGGCTCAGTGGCAGCGACTGAAGCTGGACGGCGCGATTAATAATGTTCTGAAAGTCGGACGCGAACTTGCTCTGTCCGTTGAAGGTAACCGGGGTAACGAGGCTCGACATAAGACTCCGTCTTGATGCTTATCGGTTAATCGTGGCTCGAACTTTATGGAGGCGTGCGGCGAGTTTCAGCACCCCCAAGAAAAAAGGGCTGGGCAACGCCGTGAGGCGTCGCCCAGCCGGGCAGGTTTAGCTGTTGAATAAAGCGGCTCAGGATTACTGGAGGAGCTTGAGAACGGCTTGCGGCATGGAGTTGGCTTGGGCCAACGCGGCCATTGACGACTGGCTGAGGACCTGCTCCTTAGTCAGCATGGAAGCCTCGGTGGCGATGTCCGCGTCGCGAATCTGGCTTTGATCTGCCGCGTAGTTCGTGATCTGCGACTGCGCGAGACCGATGGCGAAGTTCAGCTGGTTTATGCCGGCGCCAACGACGCCCTGCACGTTGCCGAGGTTGACGACTGCCGCGGCGATGGCAGTGATCGCTGCCTGTGCGCTTGCGACGTCCGTGATGCTCAGGTTAGTCGCCGCAGTGGCTGCCGTGCCTGTGGCGAGGCCCAGACTGTAAGCATCGACCGAGTTGAAGTAGGTGGCGGAAATTGCAACTTGCGTGCCGAAGGAAGCGCTGGCGGTGTTGGTGTTGCTGGTATTGGACACCGACATGGTGCCAGTCTGCGTAACGGCAGCTTGTGTCGCCGTTGCGTTGGCCAGGTTGATGGCTTCGACCGAGGTGCCGATCTGCGCGCCGTTTTGGTTGCCCAGGCCGCCACCAACGTAGACGTTCAGTGCCGCATTGAACTGGCCGCCGGTGTTCAAGCCGATGTTCGAGGCCTGGCGGTTGAGTTCTCCGAGGTCGGTCTGGAACTCGTTGTTCAACGTATTGAAGTTGCCCGTGAAGGTGCTGGAGGCAGCCTGCGTCGCGAGCGTCTTCAGGCGGTCGAGGATTTGCGAGATGTTGTTCAGGCCGCCATCGATGATCTGCAACTGGCTAACACCGTTGTTCGCGTTGGCGACGCCTTGCTGCAGTTCGACGCCTTCTGATCGCAGTGAGTTAGCGATGGCCAGGCCGGCGGCATCATCGGCCGAGCTGTTGATCCGGAAGCCGGACGTGAGTTGCTGAATGGTTTTTGCTTGGTTGGCGGAATTTAATTCGAAATTCTGCTGACCGTACAGGGAAGCGACGTTGGTTTGAATGGAAATCACTGGGTTTCTCCTTGGGTTTTTACGAATCTTCAGCAGCATCCCGACATTCTCGCCGGCCAGGATTTGTTTCCTGAACTTCTGCTGTCACTATGCATATCGGTGTTGGATCTGAAGCTTGAATGTTTTTTGTGGGTGACAAGTTTTTGTCGCGTGCGTTCTTCAACAAACAAAACTGAATACCTCCAGGTGACGAGATTTTGGCGCCTTCGTGGACGCACTTTACAGAAGGCGACCGCGAAGGCGCAATCGAGTCGAGAGGCACGTCTGCGGCTTGACGGTAGGTGGTCATTTCGAAGACACAGCCTCCGCGTGCTGGTTCTGGGACACGGCCTCGTGCGCTCCCGAAGCACTGGCGCACCACTTGGCGAACATCTGAAGATAGGTGTCTTCCAGCCCTTTGGTGAATAAGGGATAGTCGAATACGGGAGTATTCGGCAGGTGGCTGCGGAAGTCGCGGCGGAACTGGGCAAGCAGCTCGGGGTGACGGGCTAGATCCGCCGCTTGCTGAACATACTGATCCGGATTTGCGGCGACCATGCCGCTTAACCCGCAATAAGTGAGAAGGGAGGCGCCAACGCGAGCGGCAAACCGATCCCCATACAACGTGACCACAGGAACGCCCATCCAGAGAGCCTCACAGGTGGTGGTGGTTCCGTTGTAGGGAAACGTGTCAAGGGCAATATCGAGACTGTTGTACGTATTGCGGAAGTTTGTTCCGGCCCCGCCGCCGAAGATCTGGTAACGGTCGGCTGGGACACCGGCTTGGCGAAACATCTTATCGACACGCGCCGCGACGAGCGGGTCGTCGTAAAGCATGTAACGCAGCAAGAACTTGGAATCCGGCACCTCGCGCAAAAGGCGAGCCCACCAATTGACGACGTGCTGGTTGATCTTGGAGGGGTTGTTCAGGCAGCCAAAAGTGATATAGCCATTTTTTTCAAATGGAAGCGGCCCGATATCGGGGGAATCCGGAGGGGGCGTAAAGCAAAGGAAAGAATTCGGGAGACGGACAGGCTCCTCCGTAAAGAAATGCGGCTCGCCAGGAGGTGCGATGATGTTGTCGGCAATAATGTAGTCGACTACGTCCAGACCTGTGGTGTTGGAATACCCGCACCACAGAGCTTGCACTGGCGCAAGTCGCCGTCCCAGCAATAGCAGGCGATTGGCGCTGGTGTGTCCAACTAGGTCGACCACGATATCGAGCTCGTGTTCTTTGATCAGCTCGAGCGCCTGATTGTCATCTTTGCCGTGGATATCGACCCAGGCGTCTGCGTTCTGCCTGATCCGCTCAGTCACGGCGTCATGGTTCTTGGTGTTTGAGATGCAGCAGACACTGACGCGGCTGCGGTCGTGCGCGGCGATGGCTTTTTCTGCGAAACACATCACGACATGCTGGGTGAAGTCGCTGGAGAGGTATCCGACGCGAAGCGGCCGGTCGAGCGAACGTGGATTGGGAAACTCGCAGCGCGGTGGCCCAACTATGCGCCGGACGATGTAGCCGTACTCCTTATGCTCGGCGAGGACCCGTTCATTCGGGATTGCCGGATCGTATTGCATGCCAAAGAGCAAGTGTGTCCGGGCCGGCCACGAGTCAGGATCGGCTTCAATCAGCCGCCGGTAGAGAGCGATGCTCAAATCCGGCTCGCCCAGGGAGATATAGGCGCCAGCCAGACCCTTAATCGCCTCCAGGTTGTTTGGCTCGCTGGTCAAGGCCAGCAGATACGACTGAACCGACTCGCCATACCGCCGCTGGTTCTGGCGGAGCGTACCCAAGGTACACAGGACTTTCACTTCCGAAGGACTGATGCTAAGCGCCCGCTGGCAAGCCTCGTCACACTCTTGCCAGCGCTCGGTTAGCAAATAGAGTGCAGTGAGATTGATATGAGCTTCCAACTGTTCTGGATTGTGCTTCAGGCTCAGCTTGAGAGCCTCCTCACATTCGGCAAAGCGATGGCAATTCAACTGCGTGAAGCCCAACGAGGCATACAGATTAGAGGGGTTCAGTCGCAGGCGCCGGAAGGCGGCGATCAATTCCCGATAGATCGCTTCTGCCTCCTCACAGCGGCCCTCCTGCTGGAGGGATTTCGCTTCCTGAAAGCGCTGTTCAGCCACCCGAGCGAAAAAGGGATCTGCTTCCCGCTGCAGAGTCTGTGGCTTTTGGCGTGTCTGTGCGAATGGATATCTGCCCATGCTGGTTTCGCCGGCGGTCGTGCGCCTTTGAAAGGTCTATCGGAGGACGGCGCACAGATCTGTATGGGCGCCATGCCATCAGCCTTTACCAAGACCCTACGAACAGGGAGAATGTTCGAGACCTGAAAACGCTCCTCGGATTTTCCCGAGACGCATCCTCGTTTGCGCTGGAAGAGAGAATTCGGACGGGCCGCGCCCACCATGTCATGGAGTGGTGCGCCTCCATGATCCTCACCTACCAGAGCCTTTCCGAAGAGCAACTCCGCTTTGCCGCTGATCACTACGAACAAGCCGCCCGCGGCCTCGAACAAGCCGGGCATCCTTGGCTGGCCCAGTTCGGCCACATCGCGGCAGCCGAGATCGATCTGTTGAACGAGGCAAACCAGCAGAGCTGGGGCGGTCCTTTTAACGGACAGGCGGGCCGGACGGCGATCATGGAATCCATCCTCAAGAGATGCGCGATCCAAAACGTGGTCGAAACGGGAACATTCCGCGGAACGACAACGGAGTTTTTAGCCAAAAGAGTCACGGGACGGGTCTACTCGTGCGAAAGCCAACCCCGCTACTTCCTTTACTCACGCCGCCGCCTTGAGCCTCTCAGCAATGTCGACGTTCATCTCGGTGACTCGCGCGCGTTCCTTCAGACCTTACTCTCGACGGATGTTCCCCGGCAGGCGAGAACGCTGTTTTATCTGGACGCGCACTGGAGTATCGATCTGCCGTTGGCTAGCGAAATAGAGATCATTCTCGAACGGCATTCCTCAAGTATCGTTGCGATTGACGATTTTGAGGTCCCCTTCGATCGGGACTACGGCTTTGATGACTATGGGCCGGACAAACGCCTGTGGCTGCCGATTCTTGCGCCCTTTCGCCATGCCGTACCCAACTTCTACGTGCCCTCCATCTCGGCGGCTGAGGAAACGGGCGCCAAGCGTGGTTGCATCTGGTTCGCTTCAGCTGAGCACTTGGATCAGTTGCTGGCGCAAGTGCCGAACCTGCGCCAGGTGGACGAGGGAGACTGGGCCCTTTACGGCACTGAAGCGGGGATGGTGGAGGGCAATTGGAGGGCTGAGTCTTGAAGCGTTGACTGCAGCAAGAGAAGCGAAGTCTGTCGTATGAGGCCCTCCCGTATCGCCAGTACCGATACAATTGACCGTCCCCGGTTGGGGTTGAAAATGAGGTAGGGCGTAAGGCGAATTTCGTTCCGTACACGTACTTCGATCTCGAACATCCCGTAGCGGCGCTCTGCCAGCATTTCAACCAAGGCCCGGCCAGTTAGGAAATCATGAGTGTCCACGGGCAGTTGGATGAAGTCTATACGGCCCTGTGCCAGCAGGGTCTTGGCGCCCCGCAAGATGTGGCGTCCCATCGACATGCTTCCAATGTTCAGAAAGTGGATGTGTGGAATGCCTTCGGCGGCCGTGTCTTCATCCAGGTTCAGGCCTGTGTTGTTGGATGATCCCGGACTGAGTTCCTCGGCCTGGTTAAGGCCCAGTCTGCCGCGCGCGTCCCTTTCCGCTTCAGGACTCGCGTAGAGTAGCGCACGGATGTTCTGGCGCTCGGCGAGCGCGGCTTCCGCCCACTCGCTCCCGGATGACGACACTTGCACGATGGTTTGGCCGTCTTGAATTAGACGCCGAATCAAGGTCCGCTCACTGATCGAAAGCTCCTTGAATACGTCAATTGCCGAGGTCATCATCTTCTTTCTCCCTTATGCCAGCCAATTCCCTTGTCGTGGCGTTTGCTCACCCTCGCAACTTCACATAAACCGCATCGCCCCAGGCCCGGTGGATAGAGTAGGTGTTCACGCGTTCGAACCCATGACCTTCGAGCAGCAGATCAATGTCGTCAATCTGGGCACATCCCTGGTACAGGTCTTCGAAATGGATTTCGGTAATGATCGCCTGGATATGCGCCAGCGTGCCGGCCGCTCCCCGCAGCGCCAGCAACTCCGCACCTTGAATGTCCATTGTCAGGAAGTTGAAATCCGACGGATCAAGGCAGTTCTCCTCCAACACCGAGTCGAGCGTCGCGCCTTCCACAGTCACGCTTTCAACCGCCTCGACGCCCGGATAATGCTGCAGATGGGTCCCTAAGGCCAGGATCGAGCTGCTCTGGTCAAAACTTGTCACGTTTAAGGGAATGGGCCCAGCCTGGTCCGTGACGGCTCGGTTCACAACCGTGACGCCCACGGCATCGCCGGCATTCATTCGAAGCTTCTCGAACACCGTCGGGTTGGCTTCGATGAATACGATTCTCTGGAAACCACACGTTTGATACCAGGGAAGTTCTGTGCCCTCATGGGCGCCCACGTGGATGATGCCGCGTGGCGAAAGTCCGTGTGCTGCGCAGATTTCGGGAATCATGGGCCCGGCAGCGACGTGCGCGGGCACCATGCGGAACAACTTCAGCAGCCTCTCATGCACAGCCAGCAGCGTCGCGGTCGCTCTGGGCCGTTGGGGGTCGAAGAGCGTGTAAGGCGAGAGGATTGCTTCCATGTCCTCGATGACGCGATATTCCAACAGCACGTACTTCCGATTGATGAGCGATTCGACCAGCGTTTGGTTGGTCAGGAAGTCGTACGTGTCGAGGGGAAACTGCAAGAAATCGATGCGAGAGTGTTTCAGCAGGCGGCCGGCGCCATGCAGCACAGCCCTAACTGCGCTCCGATCCGAAATGTGCAGGAAGTGGATATGGCGGATCCCCTCCGCGGCCATGTCAACATCGAGATTCCGGCCGGAGCTGTCTTCACAGCAGCGGTCGAGGTTTGTCCCTGCGCTCGAAGATAACGAATCGAGTGTCTGCTGTTCGGCAGCGGGTGTCGAATAGAGCAAAACGCGCATTCGTTGACGTTCAGCCAAGACCTGCTCCGCCCAGTCAGCCCCGCCTTTTGATATGTCGACGACGGTCTGGTCATCCCGGATAAAGGTGCGAATGAGTTGGTGGTCTCTGGGGGCGAGGGCGGTGTTTGCGGCTTCAAGCATCACGGTTTCTCCGCAGGACCGCCCCGGGCAGTCTCGACGGTAGGCCCGCCTAAGCGGACCGGGCAAATCTTGTTAATAAGAAGTTGCTACCCGGTCGGATTTTTCTCACCGCAACTATGCCCAGCCCCAGGGAGGCCGCAAAAGCCAGGTTTTGACGAGCAGCAAAGTCAACAAGGTTGTGTTGCTTGGCGTTTCAAGATTGTCGGCCGCCGCACCGAGTGTCTTGCTTCCCGGCGCAGGTCCGACAGATTGGATTCGGCCACCTCAACCTAACCCCCCGAGTAATCCACCCCACAAACCAAATAAGGCGGCGCGCACTTTCCGAGAAATTCTGACTATTGTCATCACCCGATTCGCCGCCTGGTGTATAGTTGACCCACGATGCCGCCGCAGGCCGGCTGGTGGAGCGCCATCTATTCGCGCGAAATGAGGACAAAGGAGGGAAGGATGGCTGATTTGACGAAGCTGCCGCAAGCAGCTGCTGGGTGTCTGCCGGCAGGTGTAACCGACCAGCACGGGAAGAATGCTTTCGAGGTGCGCTTTGGTACTGCGACAGTGGAAGCGACCAAGACCGGCAGCGTTACACATGCCACCAACGGCGACGAAACGCTCGCCGACAAATCTGCGACCTACACCAAATGCCTGAATCAGATTGGCTTTGGCATTGTCGATCCGATCGCTTATGCATTGTTCAAGGCCGCCCTGGCCAGCGGCAATCCAGCCGACTTTGAGAAGCCAGGCCTGCTGGGCGGCACGCGGCCGTTGAATGGCCCGCTAGGCGCGTTCGCCCTCACCTTAAATGGCGCAGACTCGCAGTGCTTCGGGGATGCCGTTGTGCCTCCACCGCCCAAGGTGAGTAGCAAGGAATACGCAACCGAACTGGTGGAGCTGTATTGGGCCTCGTTGCTGCGCGACGTTCCGTTCGCTGAATACGAGACCAACGCTACGGCCATCGCCGCTGCCCATGAGCTGACACATCTCAAAGCGCACTACGCCGGCCCGTTGGAGGGCGGAAAAGTTACGCCCCATCTGCTCTTCCGTGGCGGGTTTACCGACCCAACGAAGTTTTTCGCCGGGGAGCAGTTTGGCCCGTATATTTCGCAATTGTGCATTCACCCGACCAACCTCGGCGCCCAGCAGATGGACCAGAAGATGCAGACTTTCCAGGCGGGCATCGATTACTTAACCGATCCGGCTGAATGGCAAAATGTCCAAAGCGGCGTTTCGACCCCGACCACGACGGCGGGGGATATTGTCGACCCGCAACGCCGTTATATGCATAACGGCCGGGGGCTGGGCGCGTTCACTCATCAGGACGAGCTTTATCAGGCTTATCTGAGTGCGTATCTCGTGTTACACACGCTTGGAATTGGGCCGAACCCGTCCAGTCCTTACGCTCCCCCTGCGGGGTTCGAACAACAAGTGGCGTTCGGGACCTTTGGAGGGCCCGATATCGCGGCCACGTTGGGCGCCGTGGCGCGTGCGGCGATCAACGCCGTGTGGTATCAGAAGTGGCTCGTGCACTTGCGCCATCGCCCCGAGTCCGGCGGCGGACTCGTGCAATTGCAGAAGACTGGCATGGGAGCCGATGCGCAGGTCCACCCGATCGTGCTGAACTCGGCCGCACTGCA
>Ga0074045_10002506_pt1 | contig 16973 bp, 16 predicted proteins | sample BogForMeECP23OM2_FD_94442 | JGI IMG/M metagenome (GOLD analysis project Ga0074045, IMG submission 94442) | Bog forest soil microbial communities from Calvert Island, British Columbia, Canada - Bog Forest MetaG ECP23OM2 | ecosystem: Environmental > Terrestrial > Soil > Wetlands ...
CCATCGATTCCAATTGACTTTTCTGGACCTCGTCGACAGGCAGAGCAGGAGAGCGAACAAACATGCCACTATTGGATCACGAATCCGGTGTATTGTAAATCATTAAATGGGACGGGACACTAGTGCGCCGAACACTCCTTCTCGATGGTCTTGATCGAGGTGATGGTTAACGTCACCGAGGCTGGAGCACCGGTTTTGGTTAATGCGTCGGAGCTTGTCATCATCGACGGTGACTCCTTCCCGGTTACTTCCACTCGTTGTCCCAGGTAATTGCGGAGCCTTATTTTGCCCGTAACCTGCAGTTCGTAGGTCATGCCTGGGTCTTGCTTCATCAGTATGTAATCGCCGCTGGACCGGCCAACGCAGCCTTGAATGGTTACCTGCCCTTTGGAATCTTTCGAATTCTGCTGGCTCGTGTTGCTGGGATTGCTGTTTTGGGCCAGGAGAAAACTGCCTGAAAGCAGCAGAGCGAACCACATCTTTTTCATAAACATTTCTCCTCTCACAGAATGGGATGGCTTCGCCATTGCACCGGTTGCATTTAATCTGGGGCGAGAGGGATTACTTGACCCGAGTTTCCTGATAGTGCAGTTCCTTCCATTGCCCGGCGCGCTTCACCCAGATTTCGCTGATGTATACCCGTGAGTAGCGTATCTGTGCGTGGGGCGGGAACTGTATGGTGCTTTCGTAGATAACCAGGGCGGCATCGGACCCCAGCGGAATCAGCTTGAAGCCCCACAGCGTATAGTCGAAAACATTCTGGTTGACCAGTTCGTTTACAGCCTGAATCTTATTCCGCTCGCCCCCACCATCGACTTCGATTCCCTGATAATCGTCCGCCAGCAAGTCGGCGTAAGCCTTCTTGTCTTTGTTCTTCAGCGCATCCCATTCGACTTTGATCTTCGCTTGGAACATATCCATTAGCGCCTTATCGGTGGAGACACCGCTAGATGGCGGCGTCTCGCCAGCCTTCGGCGGATTTGCCGGTTTTTGCGCCAGGGCAAGAGAAATCAGGGCCCCAATACAAACGACGACGAAACAAACTCGCATTAGTCCTCCGAAGCGAAATGCAGCGAATCAAATCAGGTGTGCGCCAAGTCCGGCGCAGCTCACGCTATTGCAACTCTTTGACTTTCTTTCTCAATGCTGCCAGCAGCGGCGGAGGCAGTTCGGAATACCCTTCCTGAACCGCATATTGCTGACCATCCGTGTAGATCCAATCCAAGAGATTGCCTAACGCCTTGGCACGAGCTAAATCAGACGGTGGAACCCGCAGGTAAATCCAGCTGAAACTGGCAATGGGAAAAGAATCAGCTCCGGGCTGGTCGATCAACGAAGCAGAGAAGGCCTTCCAGCCTGGCGCCTCTGCCGCCTGGCATGCCGCAGTCACACCTTCAGTGGAAGCCCTAAGATACTTGCCGGCGCGATTCAGCACCGCGGCTTGGGGAAGATTGCTCTTCACCGCGTATTGATACTCCACGTAGCCAATGGAGCCGTGGCTGTTCTTCACTTTGTCTGCCATATCGGCACTGCGTTCCGCCGACTCCCCAACCGGCCACTTGGGCGACGGGGTGATTCCAACCTGGGAACGAAACTTGGAACTCGCCTTGGAGAGAAAGTCAGTGAAGACATAGTTGGATCCCTTTCCCGCGGGGCGGTTGACCACCTGGATTGGAAGATTCGGCAGGGCGATCTCTGGATTGAGCTTTGCGATTTGTGGCGCATTCCACGTCTTTATATCACCGAGGAATATTCCGGCCAACACTTCCCCCGAAAGCCGAAGCTCCTGCGGCGCCTCGGGAAGATTGTAGATGGGAACGATCGCGATGAGCACAACCGGTAATGCGATCAAACTGCCCTCTTTTCGCTCCTTATCCGTAAGCTGAGTTTCCCCGGCGGCAAAATCGCCCACGCCATGTGAGATCTGCTTGATCCCTTCACTGGTGCCGACCGTGACGTATCGCATCTGAAGGTTGGGGTTGCGCTTGCCGAACTCCTGTGTCCACCGACTATAAAGGGGCGTTGGCACACTCGATCCGGATCCCACCAGGACAAGCGTGTTTTGGGCCTTGGCAGGAGCGCTGGCGAGTCCGAGAGTAAGAAGAGACAACAGCCAGAGATGCGAGAGCAAACTTCGGTTGGAATGTCGCTGCGCAATATCCGATGACGAAGATCTTGCCGGTACCCTCATCGTGTTCCTCCTGATTGTGGCTGGACGGCGTCGAACGAACTCATCCTGTTGGCCACCGGAGTACTGAAGATAGCTGACGACTGTAAGGTACCACCGCTTCGAGCGAACCCACAGTGGCAGGTACGGGTAGCTGTTGTCAGACTAGGAACGGCCATCGTTCCGTCCTCGTTTTTCCGAGAGCTAGAGTTGAATTTTCACTCCAACAGTGCGGAGTGAAACGGAAGAGGTGAGCCTTAGCCTGGCATTGTGTTTCTACCGGCAGTGCGACCTTGGGGAGCGAGGAGCTCAAAAACGGCTGGTGTTAAAATTCCGGACGTCCGGACTTACTATCGTGGCAAATTACGCTGTGTGCTCGTAAGAGCCGGGCTCGCGAGACGGCGCTGCGAAGGCTGAAGCGACTTTATGTCTCAAGATCTTACGTCATCACACGGTGAAATCGAGGCTTTAGCTCGGGAAGTGCTGTCCGCATATGAAACGGGCGAGATGATTCGTATCCCTCCCTCCGAGCGCCCCGGCTTCGATCTCAACGCAGCTTATGAGGTGGAAGCAACCCTCAAGCAGTTCCGCGAAGCTGGCGGATATAGAGCCGTCGGCCGCAAGGTTGGTTATGCCAATAAAGCCATGTGGCGTGTGCTCAAACTCGAAACCCTGGTTTGGGCCCACATGTACGACGACACGGTGCATTACAGTGACCGCAACTCCGCCACGCTGGCGCTCGCACATCCTCATTCGCTGAAGATCGAGCCCGAGATTGTTTTCGGTCTGAAACAGCCGATCATTGTTAACCGCGGCGAAGTTGAGGGCGGCGAAGCCCCAGCTCCCTCCGCTGTGCTCGCATCCACGGAGTGGCTGGCGGTGGGATTCGAAATCATCGATTGTCCTTTCCCCCAATGGCAGTTTCAGCCCAGTGATTTCGTTGCCTCCTTCGGACTCCATGCTGCGCTGGTGATCGGAGAGCGAGTGCCGCTGCGTCCCGACGGTATTGCCGCGCTGGTGGAGGAGTTGCCACGATTCAAGGTGCGCATGCTGAAGAACGGACAGTTTGTGGAGGAGGGATCCGGCCGGAACAGCCTGCGGAGTCCAGCATTGTGCCTCGCGGAACTCAGCGCAGCCATCATGCGTCGGTTCCCAACCGAGCCCTTGCGCGCTGGGGAAATCATCAGCTCCGGAACGCTCACCGCCGGACATCTGACCGCCCGCGGCGATCTCTGGACCGCTGAGGTAGACGGGCTGCCGCTGCCGCCGCTGACATTGCGTCTGACTTGATCGTAAAGCTACGTTTGGCGTGAATGGCCCATGGGCTGTGACGAAGATCACAGCCTGTGATTGTGCACAAGCGCAGACTAATTCTGGTCGCCCGCGCGCCGCAATGCCACTGACGAGCTACCCGTGGATCCGCCTCCGACCGCAAATGGAACGCTCAGGAGAAACCCATGTCATTCACTAAGCAGCAAGCACTCGACTACCATTCTGGGTCGCGCCCGGGAAAAATTGAAGTCACCCCCACAAAACCGTGCCGGACGCAACGTGATCTGAGCCTGGCCTATACGCCGGGCGTGGCTGTACCATGCCTCGCGATTCAGCAGAACCCGCATGACGCCTTCAAGTACACGGGCCGCGGAAATTTAGTCGCCGTGGTAACCAACGGAACCGCCGTTCTCGGACTGGGCGACATCGGCCCTCTCGCCGGCAAGCCCGTCATGGAGGGCAAAGCCGTCCTCTTTAAACGCTTCGCTGACGTGGACGTCTTTGATATCGAGGTCGGCAGCCACGATCCCGACGACGTCATCAAGGTATGCCAACTTCTGGAGCCGACCTTTGGTGGCATCAACCTCGAAGACATAAAGGCCCCGGAATGCTTCTACATCGAAGAAACCTTAAAGAAGACAATGAAAATTCCGGTCTTCCACGACGATCAGCACGGCACCGCGATTATTTCCGGCGCTGCGTTATTGAACGCTCTGGAAGTGGTAGGCAAGGACATCGGCAAAATAACCCTCGTCATCAACGGCGCCGGCGCCTCAAGCGTTGCTACCGCCGAGCACTACGTTCGGCTGGGCATGAAGAGGGAGCACATCACCCTCTGCGATACCAAGGGAGTGGTTTACAAGGGTCGCACGGCCGGCATGAATCCTTATAAGGAGCGCTTCGCGCAAGACACCAAACTGCGCACGCTGGCCGAGGCGATGGTCGGAGCCGATATGTTCCTCGGACTCTCCGTCGGTGGCGTGGTCTCGCAAGACATGGTGCGCTCGATGGCGCCCCGTCCAATTGTCATCGCCATGGCGAATCCCGATCCGGAAATTACCTACGAAGACGCCAAAGCCTGCCGCTCCGACGTCATCATGTGCACCGGCCGCTCCGACTATCCCAACATGGTGAATAACGTTCTCGGCTTCCCCTTCATTTTCCGAGGAGCCCTCGATGTGCACGCTACCGCCATCAACGATGAGATGAAGCTGGCCGCGACGCGAGCCTTGGCTGCACTGGCCAAGGAGGACGTACCCGACTCGGTCTGCCGCGCCTATGGAGTGGAACGCCTGAAGTTCGGCCCCGATTACCTGATTCCCAAACCGTTCGACCCACGCGTTCTGATCTGGGAGGCCTCCGCCGTGGCCGAAGCTGCCATGCGCACCGGCGTGGCGCAGGAACCAGTCAACCTCGCCGAGTACCGCGAGCAACTCGAGCGTCGCCTGGGCAAGGCCCATGAGGTCTCGCGGATCATGATTCGCAAAGCCCAGGCCAAGCCGAAGTCTGTCGTCTTTCCGGAAGGAGAGAATGAGAAAATCCTGCGTGCATGCCACACCCTGAAGGAGGAGAAAATCGCTGTTCCCATCCTGCTGGGCAACACCTCGGTGATACGCGCAAAAGCACTCGACCTCGGGTTAGATATAACGCACGTGCGCGTCGTTGATCCAGCCGATTCTCCGCTGCGCGAAAGCTACATTCAGGAACTCTGCCGTCTGCGGCAGCGTCGGGGTGTAACCGCAAGCGAAGCCCGCACGCTGATTAATGACCGCAACGTTTTTGCTTCCATGATGGTGCACAAGGGCGACGCCGATGCGCTGGTTTCCGGGGTCTCGCAACACTATCCGGATGCCATCCGCCCGGCGCTGCAGATCGTGCGTATGCGCGAAGGGCTGCACACGGTTGCAGGGTGTTATGCCATGATCACACGCAAGGGAGACATTTACTTCCTGGCCGACACCACCGTGAATATTGATCCCACGGCGGAAGAACTGGCGGAAATTGCCCTCTGCGCAGCCGAGGCGGCGCGGCGTTTCGACGTCGTACCACGGGTCGCGATGCTTTCGTTTTCCAGCTTCGGGAGCACCAAACACCCGCTGACCGAGAAGGTCCGCAAAGCCGTCGAGCTACTGCACAAGGCGGACCCGACGCTGGTGGTCGATGGCGAGGTAATGGCTGACGTTGCCCTCTCCCCGGAGATGCTGGAGGAAATGTATCCATTCAGCTCGCTCAAGGGCGGCGCCAACGTGTTGGTTTGCCCCGACCTCAATTCCGCCAACATCGCCTACAAGTTGCTGGCCAAGATCGGTGGCGCCGAGATGGTTGGCCCCATTCTCATGGGAATGAGCAAGCCGGTGCATTTGCTGGCGCGAGGCGCGGAGGTGGAAGAGATCGTCAACATCGCCGCCATCGCGGTTATCGATGCCCAGGAACTGGAGCACTCGGATTGGCTGCCGGAAGTCCCAAAACCGGCAGCAGTCGCCGACTGAAAGTAGCCGACTGAGAAAGTAGCCGACTGAAGAGGAGCACAAATTGGCTGTGTTGACCTGTCAGCACAGCCAATTTCTTCGTCCGCCGTCGTACCCCCTCAAAATCAGCTGGATGAGACGGGGAAACAGAATCTGACGTGCTATGCCGTTGGTGATCTCCCCCCAAGACAACAACCACTCTAGGATTAGAGTTCAGTTTGGACTCTCCCGACTCCTCCCGGCAGAGACATGGCTGACGACTGGCGCGAAGTTTGTCGCCAGCACAAGCGACAAGGTTATCAAAATTAACTTCTAAGAAGAGGCGATACCATGGCTGCTGGAGCTGCTCCCGCCCCCGAAAAAAAGGCGGATACAACAACTCAACCTGCAGAAACTGGCAACAAGCACGTGACTCTGAAGCAGCGCATCCAAAATCTGATTCATGAGATTTTCAAAGGACGCGAAGAGCACCTGGGCTGGCACCAGTAAACCCTGCCGGGCCGAAGGGAAAAAAGTCGGCGTCGCGCCTGATTCTTGGGTGGCGCATCCGATTTTGGGTCTGGCACCTGATTTTGGGTGGCGCAGCGGTTCACCGCTGCGATAAGAGACTCGTTTACGACGATGGCGTTAGCCGCTGAAGGCCGGCGGGGCGTACATCGCACCCTTTCCGCAAGCTGTTTATCCGTGCCGTAATGTCGTTGAGAAATGTCCGCGCTTTAGCGACTGAAGTTTCCGCTGTTCTTCTGAATCCTTCATCCTGCCTACTTACTCTGCATGCTCAGGGCCGCGCTGGCGACCTGCTCCAAAGGCACAACCACATTCACGGCGCCGCGCGCAATTGCCTCTTTCGGCATCCCAAACACAACGCAACTCGCTTCATCCTGCGCGATCGTTTCGGCGCCAGCTTCCTTCATTTCACAGAGGCCTTGGGCGCCGTCGTCGCCCATGCCGGTCATGATCACACCTACCGCCCTTTGTCCAACGGAGATGGCCACCGAACGGAAAAGCACATCAACGCTCGGACGATGCCGTGAGACCAGCGGCCCATCGATGACTTGGACCACAAGTTCCTCTCCACTGCGATTAACCAGCATATGCCGGTTGCCCGGGGCAATCAGTGCCCGACCGGTTTGCAACCGGTCGCCATCCCGCGCCTCCTCGACTTCTACCACACATTCCCGGTTCAGGCGTTCTGCGAAGGCCCGCGTAAACACTTCGGGCATATGCTGCACAATCACCACCGGCGGGCAGTCGGGGGGCAGGGCGGTGAGAAACACGCGCAGGGCCTCGGTTCCACCGGTTGAGGCGCCCACCGCAATGACTCCGCTCGGCGCTTCCGCACCGCGGGACTTGCCTTTCCGCGGCAGTACAACATCGGCCGTCAGTCGAGGCACTGCAGCGATCGGCCGGGGCCTAACCTGCGCCTGAGACGCACTCCAGACCGCATCCAGCAGGGTCACCGCCGATTCGTGCAGGAAGTCACGCACGCCAACCTTGGGCTTGGTGATCACCTCGACCGCCCCTTCTTCAAGCGCGCGCAGTGCGAGTTCCGTCCCGCGAGCCGCCAGACCGGAGCAGACCACCACCGGCGTAGGCATTTCCGCCATGATTTTTCGGATGAAAGTCAGGCCGTCCATCCGCGGCATTTCGAGGTCCGTAATGACCACATCGGGAGGTTCCTTCTGCATCTTCGCCCATGCAATCAGCGGATCTGCCGCGGTTCTGACATTAATCCTGCGGTTGATGCCCAGGATGGCCTGCATCACTTGGCGGACCATCGCCGAGTCATCCACCACCATGACGTTCAGATCATCTCCATGCATACGTGGCACGCTCGTTTCGCTCCGGGCTCTTCAGCGGCCCTCTTTGTCTCCGGTCTTTGTATTGCCTGTACTTGTATAGCCCGTCCTTGTATAGATGGTCGGCTCCAGGCTCCGCAGCTCGGAACACATGCTGCTCAAGTTCTCCGCGTGGCCCACGAACAAGAGACCGTTGGCCGTGAGATGACGGACCAGGTTCGCGACCACCCTGCGCTTTGAAGCCACGTCAAAGTAGATCAGCACGTTACGACAAAAAATGGCGTCGAATGGACCTTCGCTGAGATCCGAATCCTGGTTCAGATTCACCCTTCGGAAGTCAACCATCTGCTGGATTTCGACTTTCACTTTTATCTCGCCTTGTCGCTCCGCCATTCCTCGCAGCATGAAACTGTGCAGCAAGTCCTTGGGGAGTTCCTCCGACCTCGCGATGTGGTAAATCCCCTTACACGCCTTCTCCAGCACGCGGTTCGAGATGTCGGTGGCCAGAAGCCGAACGTCCCAGCCCGCCTCCGCCGGAAGATGCCTGGCCAGCAACATGGCCACCGAGTACGGCTCTTCCCCTGAAGAACATCCGGCGCTCCAGATCCGCACTCTCTTTCCATGAGGACGCAACCCGTTTTCGGCGTCCGCCCGCCAACGAGGAAACACTCTTTGCACCATGAAATCGAAATGCCTGGGCTCGCGGAAGAAACGGGTTTCATTGGTGGTGATGGCGTCGATCATCCGGGCGCGTTCCTCGTCCTGGTCCACTCCGGAAACGCGCTCATAGTAGTCTTTCAGTGAAGTGATCCCCAGCGTCCGCAGCCGTCGAAAGAGCCGCCCGCACAACAACGCGGTTTTCGAGCTTCCCAGCCAGATGCCAGTTTCGGAGTAGATTAGCTTCTGGAATTTTTGGAACAGCGCGGGACTGACGGAGAGCTGGGAGGGCTGCCCAAGGCACGCATCAGAGGAGTCAACGTCAACATCGACGTCAATATTGCGGGATTTGCCCGAATCCTTGCCGGCAGCGGTCCCAGCGGACACAGCTACGCTCCAGCCTCGAAGTGTGCCTCTTTAGCGGATCCACCATTGGCCGCGTCGTCGGCAACCGACTCGGTCACGGCAAGAAATTCGTCGGCGGAAAGTACTTTGTCGATATCCAGAATCAGGCAGAACTTCTTGCCCAGTGCTCCCATGCCGAGCAGGTATTCGGTCTTAACACGAGTGCCGAAAGGTGGGGTCGCTTCAATTTCGTCAGCGGAAAGCTCAATCACCTGGCTCACGGAGTCAGCCAAGACTCCCATGGTCAAGTTCTCACCCTGGAACATCACTTCGGTGATGATGATGCAGGAGAACTTGGAAATCTCACTGGCTGGCAGCCCGAACTTCACCGCGAGATCGACTACCGGCACAACCCTGCCGCGCAGGTTCGTCACACCGCGGATCCAGATCGGAGTGTTGGGCACGGTGGTGACAGCCTCGTACTCAACGATTTCACTCACCTTCACGATACCGATCGCATATTCCTCGCCCGCAGTAAAGAAGGTAAGGTACTGCACCGTGCTCACCGGGAGTTGGCTCTTTCCCTGGTTCAACGTCCTGTGGTCCGACGCTCCCCTAGTTAAACTCATTTCGTCTCGCTCCTCTGATCTCACTCCTTGCATTAGGGACGGACAATACGTCCACCTTAGAACGGAGAGAAGTTAGCTTCCTCCGCCAGCTTGCCGTGGACCGGCTGTGCGTTGGTAAGTTGCGCGTATTCCTTACTTAACGTTCGCCGCTGAGGAGTGACCGCCTGCTGTTTGCCGTTACCGCCGCTCTTGGTCGGCTGTTCTCCTGCAACGCGGAAGAAAGTCATCAACTGCTGCAGCTGCTCGGACTGTGCAGCCAATTCTTCCGCGGTACTGGAAAGCTCTTCCGCGGACGACGCGTTGCGTTGCGTGACCGTGTCCACTTGCGACATCGCTTTGTTGATCTGCGTCACTCCGCCAGACTGCTCCGTGGATGCGGCAGCAACGTCCTGCACCAGCTCGGCGGTCTTCCTTATGGATGGCACGAGGTCAGACAGCAACTGTCCGGATCGTTCGGCCACGCTAACGCTCTTGCCGGCCAATCCACCGATCTCCTGCGCCGCCATCTGGCTCCGCTCGGCCAACTTTCGAACTTCGACTGCGACCACCGCAAATCCCCGGCCCTGGTCTCCTGCGCGCGCCGCTTCGATGGCGGCGTTGAGTGCAAGCAGATTGGTCTGGTAGGCGATCTCTTCGATCACCCCGATCTTGGCGGCAATTTGCTTCATGGCTCCGACCGTCTCTTTGACCGCCTCGCCACTCTCTTCCGCCGCGGAGGCACCCTTGGCAGCCGCCTGCTCCACTTGCCGGCTGTTGTCGGCATTTTGGGTAATGGACGCATTCATCTGCTCCAGGCTGGAGCTCATCTCCTCCACCGAAGCAGCCTGTTCGCTCGTTCCCTGCGAAAGACTCTGCGACGAGGCAGAGACCTGCTGCGCCGCCGAAGCGACCGCGGCGGACCCTTCGCGAACGTCCCTGATGATGCCCGACAGCCGGCTGCTCATTTCTTGCATGGCCTGCTGCAATTGGCCGGTCTCGGAACCGTTTGTGACCGTTATCTCCCTGGTCAAATCGCCGGCGGCAATACGCTCCGCGTGCGCGACGGATTGCTGGATCGGAACGGTAATGCTCTTCGTAACGCTAATAGCGGCGAACGTGGTCAGAATCAAAGTGACGACCAGTATCAGCAATCCTATCGCGCGCCCCACGTTGTAAGCGTTTTGGCTCTCCTTCATGCTTTGCGCCATGGCGGCGGTCTGAAGGTCAATGAACTTCTGCCACGAGGCACGATACTTGTCGAGTGCGGGGATCACCTCCGCGCTCAACGCTGCCAGTGCCAGGTCGCGCTTCTTGTCCGCCAACAGACCCTTAGCTTTGTTCCGGGCCGCAATGTAGGCCTGCCGGTCTTGGGTGACGATCTCAAACTGTTCCCGCTCATGGGAAGAGCTCAGACTCTTTTCAATTTCCGCGATCTGAGCGCTGATTTCGTGACTGATCGCCTCGTTTTGCTGGTTCAGCTTCTTCTCTTCATCGAGGTTGGCGGTCTCGAACAATTGCAGCGTGATACGGGCGTTAGTGATTGAGTTTTCGATGGTCTGGTGCGTCGACTCAACCGTGCTGTAACGCTTCTGCATCATGCCTGACAGGTTGGAGTTCAGATGACCGAGCCAGCTCAGTCCAAACCCTCCGATGGCAATCACGCCCAGCAGAATTGCCCCGAAGACGACCCCAAGTCGCGTCCCTATTTTCCGATCTTGCCAAGTTTTCATTGTCCTTCACCTTTCGATAATGACTGCCCTATAACGACTGCACCTAGCTAGCTAAGCGTGTGCCTGCAACGACGACTGCATCACTTCGCGCAGCAGGCTGGGAACGTCGATGATCAAGCCCACCCGTCCGTCCCCAAGAACCGTAGAGCCGGCGATCCCGGGAACACCCCGAAACGCCCTGCCCAGCGGCTTTACTACCGTCTGCATCCCTCCCAGCAATTCGTCGACTGCGATTCCGGCATGGAACTCATTGATCTTGACGACAACGATGTTCTCCTTCTTGGGAGTCACGCCCGACAACCCAAACGCACGCCGCAATCGCACGTAGGGAAGCGCGGTTCCGCGCAGACTAAGGATCCCGCTGGCCTCCGTGTTTCTCTGTGACACCGGCAACTCCGTACACTCGATCACATGTTCCAGAGGAACGATAAAAGTTTCATTCCCCACCCTCACCGAGAATCCCTCGATGATGGCCAGGGTCAACGGCAGACGAATGGTGATGGTGGTGCCTTTGCCCGCTGTACTTGCTATCTCCACCGTCCCGCGCAAAATGTCGATGTTGCGCCGGACGACATCCAGCCCGACGCCGCGCCCGGAAAGATCGGTGACCGATTCCGCGGTGGAGAATCCCGCGTGGAACGCCAGGTCGTAAATGTCACGGTCGCGAATCTCGTCTTCGCCGGACACGAGTCCAACCCGTTTCGCTTTGTCGAGGATCCGTGCGCGATCGAACCCGGCTCCATCGTCTTGCAGCTTCACCACGATGTTTCCGCCGCTATGGGCGGCCGATAGCCGGATCAGTCCGCAAGCATTCTTGCCTTGACTCTGGCGCACGGCCGGTTTCTCAAGACCGTGATCGACCGCATTACGGACCAGGTGCAGCAAGGGATCTTTCAATTGTTCGAGCACGGTCGTGTCCACCTCGACGTCTTCTCCGGCCACTTCGAGACGAGCCAATTTTCCATGGCTCTTGGCAAGGTCCCTAACCGAACGGACAAACTGGCGGAACAAGGGGCCGATTGGGACCATGCGGATACTCATCACTTCACTCTGCAGATCCATGTACAGCCGCTCCGCCTCGCGATGCATTTCCAGGATGGCTCGTCCCTGCTCGGTGCCGAGCTTCTCGATCATCTGGCGCAGGCGGCCTTGCGCAATCACAATTTCGCCGGTCAGATTCAACATGTGGTCCAGCTTGGCGACATCCGCGCGCAGCGTGCGAGGACTGGTGCCCGGGAGCGCGTCGACCTTAGCTGTTGCACTCGATTCCCCCGGTGCCCCACTGACGGTGTCGACTTTCTTCGCCCGCTTTTCTACTTCCCGCGTGATTTTCTTTATGAGGTTCTGTTGTTCCGCGGTTAGTCCGGCGGTCAGCTCGCGCAGCCCCGTCGCCGCGCTTGAGGCCATGGCACGAAGTTCATCCACAGCCTTCAGCAGCAGTGAAATCAAGTCTGCGGTGGGCAGCGCCTGCTGCTCACGAAAGACGTCCAACAGATCCTCGACGACGTGGGCAAACCCTGCCAGTTCCTTGAGTTCCAACGAGGTCGCGTTTCCCTTGAGGGTATGCGCGACACGGAAAATCTTGTGCAGCAGTTCTGGGTCGGAGGGACTCGATTCCATCTGAACCAACGCCTGCTCCATCAAGTCCAGGCCCTCTTCCGACTCGACGAGGAACGACGCGAGGACTGCTTCACGGTCAAAATCCGCTAATTCCACTGTTTCTCCCCTCGTGGTTCGCTCCCATGGGCAGCGACCCATTTCTAACTACACTGGTCTGACAACAAAGGTGTTCACTAAACCTGGTCAAAATTTCTGATCGTCGTCACACCATCGAAAATCTGGAAGGCCAACCTGCGGCCACGCTTCCCCGAGATATCTCTTTCCACTATCGGAATGCCCGCCGAGTGAAGAAAATTTTCAGCAAGCTCCACATTTCTCGATCCCACCTACAGGGCTGGGTTCGAACCAAACGCGCTCGACCCGCCGAAGATCTTGGCCTGCATATTTCGGACTTCGCATCCCAACGCCCGGACCTGTCTCAGTAGTTCAGCATTCGCGGCGCTGCCGTAGCGCAGCCGGTTCGGTCCCTCACCAGCCCCGTCAGGCAGCAGATAGTGATTCATTCCTCCCGCCCTCTTGTGCCGGTCCCAGAGGCAAACCGCGGCGCATGACCCGAGTATGGTTGAGATGGTGATCGGATCGCAGGTTACGAACACCTGCCCTGGATAGAGGAAGTGCCGAGGTTCTTTGGAGTCCGTGTGTTCAAAACGCTTCATGAACTCCGCTGGCAGCACTGCGGGATTGAATTGGGGGGGCTTCTCTTTCATGCTCTCATTCCTGGTTCATCGCTCAAACGCCCATCGCTCAAACGCTCATCGGTCAATTGCCCGTCGGTCGTGCCAAACAACGGCATAGCGGCTTCGTCGGAAAGAAGCTTGAACAGTTCCATGTCCGACACATCGAACGAGGCCTTTTGCGGCAGCAAACGCAATATCGCAAGCACCGCTACCGTTTGGTTTGCCAAACGGATCGGAATAAACGCCTGCACCTTAGCCACGGCGCCGGAGTGGTCGCGTGCTGCGAGTTCAACATGGCATTCACCGCCCATCACCCGCCGCAGTCCGGCATCACCCAGAGCCAGCAGCAGGTCGTACTGCTCGGGGTCGATTCCAAAGGACCAAACAACCTGCAAGGTGGCGCTTGTTTGATCGACCCTGAGCAGGCCGATTTCCTCGGAACCAAGAAAGTTGGCCACGATCTCACGCAGGCCCTCGATAGCATCTTCCTGACCCTCGCTCTCGGCCAGTCTCTTCCGTGCCGCAACCAACCGCAGCTCATTCGTTGCGCCGGCTCCGGAAGCCTTCGGTCCCGATGCCTCGCTCTTGCTATCGGTCATAGAAGTCCTTACTTGACTGATTCATCCAACAGCGAAAAAACGCGAACCGGTGCTTCGCCGCTCTACTCGCCCAAGTAGCTCTGTATCAGGGCCACCAGTTCAGCGCCGTCAACCGGCTTGGTGATGTAGTCATTGCATCCGCTCTGGAACCCAGCCTCCATGTAAGACTCTTCGCCGCGGGTGGTCACCAGAACAATGGGAATCTCGCGCATGCTCGCTTGCTGGCGCATCATCTTGCAGGCCTCAAACCCATTCATGCGGGGCATCACCACATCCATCAAAACCAGGTCAGGGTGCTCTTGTTGCGCCTTTTCGACCGCTTCCTGCCCGTCGGCCGCGGTCACACACTGGTAGGTCGTACGCTTTTCCAGAATCTCGCGCTCCATCATCAAGGCTGTCTTGGAGTCGTCAACCACAAGAATTTTCTTGGACATTGTTCTCCTCGAACCGTAGTGCCGAAAGCGTGCGCAAACCGCGCGGGAGGATCAAATCGGGCCAGGTCCCACATCGGTGTCTATTAGAAATTTCTAACACGTGCGAAGATTACGTCGGTAATTACGTCGGTAATTGCCGATGCCGCAGGTCACTACTGTCAACGCGCCTTCAGGCGCCGGATTTCGGCATTCGAGTTTCAGTGAAGAAAAGCTTGCCCCGCGCGTGCGCACTGACCCAGACTCGGTTTATGCTGGAGCGGTCAGGCTGCGTCAATGACTGGATTGTGCGCTCGGCCCACACGCTTCGAGTGACGCGCGCGTAAGGAGAATCGTATGTCAATAGCGATGACTGACCCGGTGCGTTGTCCCCGCTGCGGCCACCCGGGCGCCACGGCTGATAAGTTCTGCGCCGAGTGCGGACGCTTTCTCCGAGACGCATCGATTGACCAGCGCCTGCTCTTGGCGCTGGCGCATGAACGCGAGGGACGGCTGCGGGAGGCACGGCAGGAGCTCCAGCATTTGCTCGACGCCGAGCCCGATCACGTCCTCGGCAACCACCAGCTCGGCGTCCTTCTTTTTCACGAAGGTCTGCTGGATTTGGCCATCGAACACTATCGCCGGGCAGTGACAGCCTCGTCGACATTTATATTGGCTAATTACGACCTGGGGGTCGCCTACTACCACCGCGGTAACATGCCACAGGCCGCTGCCGCCTTCCGCCGCTGTCTCGACATCAATCCCAATTACAATGCCGCCCACTACCGCCTTGCCCTGGCGCTCTTTCACCAGGGACAACTGGCCGAAGCCCGCGAGCACTTTGAACTCGCCGCGACCCTCACACCCGATTACGTGATGGCCCACTATCACCTGGGCGTGATTCACGAGCGCGAAGGCGCCACCGAAATCGCTCGCCGGGAATTCGAACGGAGCCTGGATGAAGGAGTTCACGAACTCAGCAGTCTGTTCCACCTGGCGGTGATCCGTCGTGCGCAGGGCAACGATGCCGAAGCAGAAGAACTTTTGCGGCGAGCCGGCGAGTTTGGCAAATTGCGCCCGACGGTATCGGAAGTCCGCAAATAGCAGATACCCGCAAGATTGAGATAAACGATAAACGAGAGAATGCAGCATGGGAACCTCGGAGGGAAACGGCCTCATCTTCGACTGGGCAAGCGCCGGTCCGCGGACTCCCTCGTGGCCCGCGCACGTCATGCTCGACGACGAGACGCTGCGCGACGGGCTGCAGAGCCCCTCCGTTACTGATCCGCCCGCGGTGACGAAAGTCGAGATTCTCCATCTCATGGAGAATCTCGGAATTGAGACGGCCGATGTCGGGCTCCCCGGCGCAGGCGCGCGCCAGCGCGAAGCTGTACTGGCACTTTGCCGCGAGATCTCCAGCCAGCGGATGCGCATACGCCCCAATTGCGCGGCCCGCACCATGATGGTGGATATTCGTCCAATCGCGGAGGTCTCGCAACTAACCGGCGTACCGATTGAAGCCCTCATATTTATTGGCAGCAGTCCCATCCGCCAGTACGCGGAAGAATGGACCCTCGATCAAATCCTGCGCCGCACTCGGGAAGCGATCCGCTTTGCCGTAAAAGAAGGCCTCGACGTGACGTATGTGACGGAAGACACCGTACGATCCTCGCCGGAGCACCTGCGTCTCTTGTTCAAAGAAGCGATCGAGGCTGGAGCCAAGCGGCTATGTCTCTGCGACACGTGTGGCGCCGCGACGCCGGAAGCGGTCTGGAACCTGGTCTCCTGGGTTAAGAAGTTCTTGGCGGAGACTGGGGCCGGTACCGGAATCGGTATCGACTGGCACGGTCACCGTGATCGCGGTCTCGATGTGGCGAACACGCTAGCCGCCATCGAGGCAGGAGCGACACGCGTACACGGCACCGCTCTCGGAATCGGCGAGCGCGTGGGAAACACACCCATGGAACAGTTGCTGGTGAATCTCAACCTGCTCGGCATGAGGCACGACGACCTCAGTTCTCTGCAGAAGTATGTGGACTCGGTTTCGGCGGCAACCTCCGTTCCAGTTCCAGCGAATACTCCAATGATCGGACGTGATGCCTTCCGCACCGCCACTGGCGTCCACGCGGCGGCCATCATCAAAGCCCAGAAGAAGGGTGATCGCTGGCTCACCGACTATGTCTATTCCGGAGTCCCGGCAAGCCTGATCGGACGCAATCAGGAAATTGAGATTGGGCCCATGTCGGGCAGTTCGAACGTCATCTTCTATCTAGCGCAGCGGGGAATCGCGGCGAGCCTCGAACTCATACAAACCGTCCTGCTGGCCGCCAAAGAATCCGACCGCATTCTGCAGGAACCGGAAATCCTGGCCATAGTTCGCCGCTTTGATAGTTCGCCGCTTTGATAGTTCGCGCTCTGATTGCGCTATCTACCGGATGCCCTGAGTCGCGGACTGCCCCCAGGCCTGAAGCTGGAGATTTCGTGCCTGACCGACGCATGGGTGTACCCCAAGAAAGTGATGGCTCATGCGGCCCTGCGTTCTGATCTGCGTTCCCAGAAGTCTTGAAAACGACCACTGAGTTTTGAGCAGCGGAGAGCGATGATGGCATTGGAGCCTGGAA
>Ga0074045_10002507_pt1 | contig 16972 bp, 11 predicted proteins | sample BogForMeECP23OM2_FD_94442 | JGI IMG/M metagenome (GOLD analysis project Ga0074045, IMG submission 94442) | Bog forest soil microbial communities from Calvert Island, British Columbia, Canada - Bog Forest MetaG ECP23OM2 | ecosystem: Environmental > Terrestrial > Soil > Wetlands ...
AGATAGCCTTTATGTTCGAGGGCGGTGATGTGTTTATGCACCGTTGCCAGCGACGCCAATTGCAGGCCGTGGGCAATTTCGTCGTAACTGGGGCAATACCCCTGCTCATCCCTGAAATCGGCAATCAGGTCAAGCAACTGTCGTTGCCGTTTGGTCAGCGCCATAGGCGGATCTCAGTCCCATTATGGGCGAAGAAAAAGGGAAAAGCAAGAGCGTGGCGCGATTATCTACTCGACAATAATGTGTGGTTAGGGACATAGTGGGTTGTGATGGGCATCTACGATCCACTTAAAGAGTTCCTGAAAACGCAGACCGTGAAGTCAATCACGTTTACGTTTGGCGAGATTGAGGCAATCCTGCGCCGGCCACTGCCGCGCGGCGCCTATGAGACGGACGTTTGGTGGACAACGCAAACTGCCTGGCTGGTGAACGGATGGCACGTGATCACCGTCGATAGAGGGAACGAGAGCGTACGCTTCATTCGGTAACTTCGCTTTTTGACTGACGCGGCATTGCAGATGAGCGTGCAGGGCCGCGCCGCACCGGTCGCACCGAATCCGGTGGGCTATGGGTTTGACTGGTATGTCCGGTGCGGAGCCGTTGACACGTACGCCTGAAAGCAAAATCGGTGGCAAGCAGGAGCAACGCCACGGGGCGTGGCCGATTTTCGAGTGGCTGTCAAACAGGCAATCAGGTAGAAAGAAGACCGTTGTGGACAATCCCGCGGTTCCTGCGTCGGTTTGCGGGCATTGGCTAAAGGTTTCCACCGGTCCTGCCGATAGTAAAAGTGAGGCCGGGCTATGCTCTCGATTCGGAACAACATCAGCGAACTGGAGCGGATCGCGGCGGAGCGCGATAGCGCTGTCGATTGTTATCGCGACACGATCCACAACGTGGCGAGCTACGCGGTGGAGGTGGACGAACAGACCACGTCTCAGCATCGCCGTCACGTGACGGCCGTGGCGGAGGGTTTGTCCTTCGAGAGCCTGCGCGAATCCAACTCGACATTGCGGGCGCTATTGCGCGACTACCGGGCAAAAGCGGCTGCCTACTGGAACGGAATTCGGGAGCAACTGGCGTCCACGGCCCGCGCACTCGAGGCGGTAATGGAATCGTTGGCGCAGACGGATGGCGATTCCGAAACTCGAATGCGCGCCGCTCTCAACGGCTTGCGGGAAGTGGCGCAGCATCCGGCCGCGGCTCCGATTCGCGACCTGCTGTCGGCCGCGACCAATGTGGTCGGGCAAAGCGTGGAAGAGATGCGCAAGCAGCACCAGGCGCACGTGGCGCAATTCATGACGGAGATTCGCATGCTGCACCAGCGGATCGGCCAGTTGGAATCGGCCGCCACCATCGACGGCGTCACTCAATTGTTAACTCGCGCGGAGATCGAGCGGCATATACAATCCCCGGGGCCACGTGAAGTCAGTCTGCTGCTGATGAGCACTTCCGGCCTCCGGTTGGCCGAGGCGCGTTTCAATGTCACCGTGGCTGCCGAGCTGGCGGGTGCGTTCACAAAGCAATTGCGCAATGTTCTTCCTCCGAATGCGGTCACCGGAAGGTGGAGCACCGAAGAATTCGTCACCGTCCTCAACGCGCCGGCGGCCGAGGCCATTACACTGGCCAAGGCCGTCAGCGACCAGCTCTCCGGCACATATACCTGCTTGCTCGACGGAAAGGTAGTCCGGCCCGATCTGCAGGTTCGTGTGACGGTGGTCGAGCCCGCAGACGGGGCCCCGGACCGGCTGCTCGCGCGCGTCCGCGAATTCATGGCGCGGGCGTTAGAGATGTCGGCCTAATGCCGCTGGGCCGGAAACGGACCTTCGCTGTAAATGTCTTTTGCGGGTCCACGCCGCGCACAGCAGGGAGCGCGACGATGGCCACCGAATTCCTGTCCAGATTCCCGTCCTGAACATTGCTGCTCTCGACGACGGCAGCCAAGCCGCAGCCTGTTCGTCTCCCTCGAGAACTGCACGCGGGCCTAGCGGGTTGGAGGCGACGGTGGCGCGTCCGGCGAAACATACGGCCGCCGCCCCCGGTGGCGGATCTCGGGTGTTGCTGAAGCCTGTGCGGAAAGCGCGCTGGTGCCGCTCGAGTCTACCGCAGCCACCTTATAGTAGTAAGTTGTGCCGTTGGTCAAGCCAGTGTCGCTATAGAACGTGCCCACGATGCCGGTAGCGATCGGCGTCTGGCCCTCGCCGTCCGGCGTCGTTCCACGGTATAAGCCGTAGGACGTTGCGCCGCTGCTCGCTGCCCAGATCAGCGTAACCTCCGCATCCCCAGCCATCGCAGTCAGTCCTCTCGGCACTGGCGGCACACTACCTCCCGGTGTCGCCGAGACTTCAGACGAAAGCGGGCTGGTTCCCCCGGCGTTCACCGCGGCAACCTTGTAGTAGTAAATCGTTCCATTCGACGCCGTGGTGTCAGTATAAGACGTCGCGGTGATGCCCGTGGCAAGCGCGGTCGTACTCTCGCCGCCCGCGGTTGTGCCGCGGTAGACATTGTACGAAGTCGCGCCGGCCGAAGCCGTCCAGCTTAGTTTCACGGAGGCGTTCCCAGCGGTGGCTGTCAGACCGGTGGGCGCGGATGGCGCGGAAGGTTCCGGTGTCGCCGAGACTTCAGCCGAAAGCGGGCTGGTTCCCCCGGCGTTCACCGCGGCAACCTTGTAGTAGTAAATCGTTCCATTCGACGCCGTGGTGTCGGTATAAGACGTCGCGGTGATGCCCGTGGCAAGCGCGGTCGTACTCTCGCCGCCCGCGGTTGTGCCGCGGTAGACGTTGTACGAAGTCGCGCCGGCCGAAGCCGTCCAGCTTAGTTTCACGGAGGCGTTCCCAGCCGTGGCTGTCAGACCGGTGGGTGCGATCGGTGCCTGCGTTCCAGCAGTGACGGTGATGGTTGCTGCGTTGCTGTTCCAGTAATAATCGGTGGTCCAGGCGGAGTCAAAAACACCGATCTCCACGGTGTAGGATCCGGTCGCAGTCACCGCTGGTGATTGGGCGGACGGAGTCCAGGTATACGTGTACGATAGGGTCCCACCCGCGGTGAAGTTCTGGCCGCTATAGACTTGGTAGCCGCACGCCGTGCCCGACGAATTGAACACTTCGACCTCGACGTTGGCGTTGGTGAGACCGGACGATCCCGTGTCCTTGACCGTAAACGTGACAGTCGAGGAGCCGCTGGCGGCGATCGAGGTAGGATTCGCCGTCGCCGAAGACGTCCAGGAGAGCGAGGAATTGACCGTGATAGCGCCCGCCGAACTGTTCATGCTCCATTGTTGCCCGGTCGCGCTTAACACTTCGACTTCCACCGTGTACGTTCCCGGCAGCGATGGTGTGAGCGAGGCTGTGTACGTCTGAGACTGGTTCGTGGTGAAGCTCTGTGCAGTGAAGCTCTGGGTCAGGGCCGTGGCGCCGGTCGGGTCGAGAGCGATGACCGCAACGGTGCCATTAGTCAGCGTGTTCGCCGTGCACTTGACAGTGGCAGTGATGGTGGTGGCGGAACCCTGTGTGACGGGGTTAGGCGACGCGGTAGCCGAGGAGGTGAACGTAGGTGGTGCGATTGGGACGGCCGAAACCGGTGTCGAATTCGGACCTGTTCCGATCTTGTTGGTACCCGAAACCACGTAGTAGTAAGTCGTGCCGTCCGTCAATCCCGTGTCGGTGTAAGTGGTGGGCGAAGGGCTGGTGACCGTTCCGAGGGCGGTGAATGGACCGCTGCTCGACGACCCGCGTTGGACCGTGTAGCTGGTCGCCCCACCGCCGGCATTCCAGGTGAGCGTCACGGTGCCGTTACCCACGGAGGCCGCCAGACCGGTCGGGGCCGTCGGTGCGGTTGTGACGCTGCCCGCCGGAATTACAAACAGGGTGACGCTCTGCGAAGGAGCGGTGGCACTTATCGAGTTGCTGGCCACAGTGACGCTGCCCAGGCTGTTGATCGATGTCTGCGTCGCCGAAGAGATCTGATAGGCACTCGCCGTGCCTGTGCTCGAGAAGTTTGCCAGGCTGATGGTCACCGGCGTGCTACCCGTCTGCTTGTTGATCACCATCACCGTAAGCGCGCCATCCGAGGAACGCAGCGCGGCAAACGCAGACAAATTGTCCGGATTGGCCACCGTGGTGGATACGCTGGTATCTCCGAAGGTAGAGAGCTTGCCATCGTAGTTGCGGTATATCGCGAACGCTAACTTGGCCGGGGTGTCGGATAGACCCCAGGTGGCTGCCAGGTCGAAGCCGTAGTACCCAAAGATGCCCAGCACGTCGGCGTGCACGGTTGCGCCGGCCAAGGTCGTGTCGTCTTCTCCCCAGCCCTCGTACTCCGTGCAGCCGATCTGCGGACCGTCGCCATTGGGAAATGCGGCATTGACCCAGTTCTGCATTGTGGGAATGTAGTCTACAATTCCCCCGTTTTGGCCGCCATCGGCAAACCAACCGCCGGAATCCGTAAAAGTCGGATCCCAGAGCATGCGCGTAGCCTGGTTGTAATTCGAATTCGTGTCGTTGTAGCAGTGAACGCTCAATATGTCGATCAGGCTCGTGCCGTGGGCTGCCTTATACGCGGCAAGCTGCTGGAGCAACCAAGGGTAGTAGTAAGTGTTGTTATGAGTCGCGTAATCCGATCCGGCTCCGGTTCCGTTGGCCTGGTCGTATCCGCTGAGCCACATCGCCCACCAACTCCACTCCTCCGGACCGATTACGATGGCGTTTGGATCGGCGGCCTTAATGGCGCCCGCGTAGGACTCAATGTCGCCCCAGATCTCATCGTACGTCTCCTCAGCCGGATGAGCATCGCGATGGGTGCTGCTCCAGATCGAGGGCTCGTTGTCGAGTTCATAGTATTTGACGCCCGTGCTTGTCGTCGATTCTCCCCATTTGCTGACCAGATGGTTGACCCATGCCGATTGGATGGCAGCGCTGTTTGGCACATAGGCATCGGTGGGGTTGTTGACGATATTCTTGCCCGTGGCGGAGCTGACGCCATTTCCCGCGTCCGGCTGATACGGGTCGGCACCCGTTTGCGCGCCATACTTGGCAACCGAGAAGGACCAAAGCGAGGCCGCGCCCGTTGTGGCGTTGGAGGCGACCTTCGCGATGTTGGGAAGCATCGGGACCGTGATCATTGGCTGGGTCCCCACGTTGGCGGCGTGAGTCGTTTGAATAAAACTGTCGGCGTTCGCTCCTTCCACGACTGGAGGGCCGTCGAGGAGGTAGCTCTCAAAATACCAGTCATTGTCCAGGTTCCACGCGTCCTGTTGCCAGTTGTAATCGCTGGTGTTGTTGCCCCCGTAGCGGTTGATAGGGGAGTTTAGAGCGGCAAGGTCCGAGGTCCCAAGCCAGGCAACGCCGTAGATATTGGGGTTGATGGGATGCCGATTCGCGCCCGCGTTCACGCTGACCGTGGTCGCCGGGTTCGTGGCGCTGGCGTCTGCCACTGGCGGCCTGGCTTTCCCGGCGCTCTCCGGCTGGCCCACCATTTGCTGGTCGGGGGCAGGAACACCGGTGCTGCGGTTAACGCTGGCAGGCGGCATCGCCGCTTTCCTGGAGATCTGGCGCGCAACCACCGGCCCACTCTGATCGCTCAGTTGCGCCACGCACACCTGCGCCAGAAGCGCCGCTGCCAGCAGACTCCAACCGGACCGCACCCGAAGCCCGTTCCTCCATGTTCTTTTGCTCGTCAAGACAGACATGATTGACTCCTCTCAAGCGCGCCGACGGCCGCATCCGATCCGCCAGAGCACAAACGTGGCAGTCTTATAAACCAAAGTACTAGTAGTACTCAGGTTAATTATATCTATCCAAGCCAAGAAGTCAATATGAGCTTCGTTTGCGTTTTTGTATGTCTTTCATTATAATTGAACTACGTAGAATGGAGCGCAAGCTATACCCACAAATGTAGGTAGTTAACTCAGTGAAGTTTAGTACTATCGAATAGTACTAAATCAGTGTGACTCTTGATTCTGCTTGCATCTTTCGGATCGCCCGCTCAAAGCCAGGTAGCGAGCGGTCAATTTCGGGTGACGAGATCGTCAGCGAGAGTCGCATGTAGCCACTGCGGCCGAAGCCGCTGCCGGGGACGGCGAGGATGCCTTCTTCCTGCAACGCCCGAATGAAAGCGATATCGTCGGCAATCGGCGTCTTGGGAAAAACGTAGAATGAACCCTCCGGTCGCGGCGCATCGTAACCCAACGCCTGCAACGCGTCGCACAAGCGGTCGCGTTTGGCCTGGTAGGGGCCGACATCGACGGTCGCATCCGGCTCCATCGCCACCACGCGCTGCCAGATAGCGGGTGCGTTGATATAGCCGAGGATGCGGTGAGAGAAGGTGCAGGCATTGGCGAGAGCCGCGGCTTCCGCCAGGCGCGGCGATATCGCCAGGTAGCCGATTCGTTCGCCGGCGATCGCCATGGCTTTCGACCAGCTCCAGGCCAGCACGGCGCGGTCGATCAGGGCCAGCGTCTCAGGCGGTACGACGTGGTCGTACACGATCGGGCGATATGGCTCGTCGCTAATCGCGATCAGCGGATCGCGCACAATCGCATTCAGTTCGCTCAAGAGCGCAGCGGGGTAGAGGCGGCCGGTGGGATTGTTCGGCGAGTTGAGAATCAGCGCCTTGGTGCGCGGCGTCACGGCGGCGGCGATGAGGCTGGGGTCGGGCAGGAAGCCGGTGGTGGTCTCGACGGGCACCACGCGTCCGCCATGGTTTTCGATATAGAAACGATACTCGGGGAAATAGGGATTGAGAACGATGACTTCGTCGCCGGGGTCGAGTATCGATTTGAGTACGGTGTTGAGAGCGCCCGCCGCGCCGCTGGTCATAATGAGATGCTCGGCCGCGAAGCGAAGGCCGGTGGATGCGGCCAGGCGGCTGGCCAGCTTCGCGCGGACTTCCGGGTAACCGGCGTTGGGCATGTAGCCGTGGCTGTGCGGACGGTCCTCCGCGGCGACGCGGCGCAGTGCGTCCATCACCGCCGCGGGCGGTTCCACTTCCGGGTTGCCCAGGCTGAAATCGAAGACGTTCTCGGCGCCGCGTTCGCGGCGAAGCTGGATGCCGATTTCAAACATGCGGCGAATCCAGGAGGCTTGCTGGAGTTGCCCGGCGATGGATTGCGAGATTGGCATGGATATCGGTGTCGAGGGTTTGCCCGCGGCCTACGGTTCGGCTTGCCCCTGCCGGCCACGGATGCGATCGACGATTTCCCGGTTGCGGCGGGCGTCCTCGGCCTCCAGGTGAAACACAGCTTGCGGGCGAAGCGACGCGAGCAGCGCCTCCACATCCGGCGCATCGGCGACCAAGACGTAGTCTACCACCCGTAATGCGGCCACCATGCGGGCCCGCGCGTGGATATCGAAGAACTCACCGGGGCAGGGAAGCACGAGCGCGAGGAGAGAACCGTCCAAGTTGCGTTGGCGGATGGCCGCAAGCTCTCGCGCGTGTTCTGCGCGGAGCACGTCGAAGTAGCCGGTGACCACGGCCAGCGGGCCGGGCAGCGCGTGCGCGGCGTCGGCGGTCAGGATTTTGTTTCGGGTATCCATCTCACGTCGGTTGCTTTCAACAGATCCAGCGAAACCGCGGCGACGCGCTCCGGCGTGACGCGGGTCATGCAGCGATGATCGATAGGGCAATCGCGCAGCAGGCACGGGCTGCATTCGGCGTGCTCGCGCACCACGCGCGCTAGGGGGCCTCTGGGCCCGGTGGTCGAGTCGTCGGTGGCGCCGAAGATGGCCACGGTCGGCACGCCCAGCGCGGAGGCCACATGCATGGCGCCGGAATCGTTGGTGAGATAGAGGCTGCAGGCGGCGGCCAGGTCGATGAATTCGCCTAGCGTGGTGCGGCCGGCGAGATTGCGTGCGTCCACGCCTCCATTGCGCAGGCCCGTGGCCACGGCCTCGCACAATTCGCGCTCGGCTGCCGAGCCAAATACGAGCACTCCGGCGCCGAGCGCGGAGGCCACGGCGCGGGCAGCCTCAGCGAAACGTTCCGGCAACCAGCGCTTGGCATTGCCGTACGCCGCGCCTGGGCTGACGCCGATTGCGGCGCCCTCCACTCCAAGCTCGCGCACGCGGTCGGCGCCGGCTGTGCGCGCGGCGGGAATGGCCTCCAGGCGGATGGCGGACGCTTCCGGGAAATGCTCGATCAGCCCGGCGCGCCTCAGCAGTTCCAGATAATAGAAACGCTCATGGCGTGGAATGTCGCCCGGCTCCGGCCGCGCGATGGCATGCGTGAGCAGCCAGGAGCGTCCGTCGCGAGCGTAACCGATGCGCTCCGGAATGCGGGCCAGCCAGGCCACCAGCGCCGCATCGAATGAGTTCGGCAACAGAAACGCGGCGTCGAAATGCTGCGTGCGCAGGCCGGCGGCGAAGGTGCGGCGTTCGCCGAGCGATCGCAACGCAGGGCAGGGGACTACCCGGTTAATGGAAGACTCGCGCGTGTACAGATCGGCCAGCGAGGGCCGCGCCAGAAGCGCAATCTCGGCACGCGGGCACGCCTGCCGAATCGCGCGAATCGCCGGCAGCGACATCACGGCGTCGCCCAGCCAGTTGGTGGCGCGGATCGCAATGCGTTCGAACGCGGCGGGATTGAAGGCCACTCCCGTTTAGCATAACAACCGCGGGGGCGCCGCGAGCGGAGCCGCCGGACCCATGGGCAGCCGGGCTCTCTCGGACAAGTAGCACCCCATTGACGTGGTGCTCTATTCGGAATATGATTCAGGCGGTGGGTCTTACCGGACCCGGCCGGCTGGAAAGGAGGTCTGCCATGTTAGCTACCGCGATGGCAGAGAAGAACGCATACGAAGTCGCACTGGAGAACTTCGACTTGGCGGCGGATGCGCTGGAGCTCGACGACAGTGTGAGGGCGATGATCAAGTATCCGGAACGCGTCCTGGTGGTGAGCGTGCCGGTGCGCATGGACACGGGGAAGATTGTCCGTTTCGAAGGTTTTCGCGTGCAGCACAACACCACGCGCGGCCCGGCCAAAGGCGGCATTCGTTATCACCCCAACGTGACGGTGGACGAAGTGAAGGCACTGGCCACCTGGATGACGTGGAAGTGCGCTTTGGTGAACATTCCGTTCGGCGGCGGCAAGGGCGGTGTGACGTGCAACCCGAAGAACCTGTCGACGGGCGAACTGGAGCGCTTGACGCGGCGTTATGCCAGCGCCATTCTGCCGCTGATCGGACCGGACAAGGATATTCCGGCGCCGGACGTCTACACCACGCCGCAGATCATGGCCTGGATCATGGACACCTACAGCATGAATATGGGATACCCGGTGCACGGCGTGGTGACCGGCAAGCCGATCTGCCTGGGCGGATCGCTCGGGCGCAATGAGGCCACCGGGCGCGGCGTGTATTACACGGTGCTGGCGAGTTGCGAACATCTGGGCGTTCCGGTCGCCGGCGCGCGGGCGGTGGTGCAAGGCTTCGGAAACGCCGGATCGATCGCCGCCATGCTGCTGCACCGGGCTGGCATGAAAGTGATCGCGGTGAACGACACACGCGGCGCCATTTACACTGCCAAAGGCTTGGACATACCGGCGGTAATCGCGTTCAAGGAGAAGACCGGCAGCGTGATGGGCTTCGCCGGCTCGGAGGCCGTGAGACCAGCCGAGATGCTGGCACTGGAGTGCGAAGTGCTGGTGCCTGCGGCGCTCGAAGGCGCGATCACCGAAGAGAACGCCGAGACGATTCGCGCGCGCATCGTCGCCGAGGCGGCCAACGGTCCAGTGACCCCGGAGGCGGACCGCATCCTGGACCGGCGCGGCGTGTTCCTGATTCCCGACATTCTCTGTAATGCCGGTGGCGTCACCGTGTCGTACTTCGAATGGGTGCAGGACGAAAATCACCTGTTCTGGGACGAGCAGGACGTCAACCTGAAGCTGGAGAAAGTGATGACGCGCGCCTTCCGCGACGTGCTCAAGATTCAGATGGACCGCAAAGTGAGCATGCGCCTGGCGGCCAACATCGTGGGAATCGGCCGCGTTGCAGAAGCAGTCAAGATCCGAGGCCTGTATCCGTAAAGGAAAAGAGTGGGGCAGGTCCCCGATCTGCCAAACCGGACTCCCGGCCCGGCTGTTGCCAGGTCGGGGACCTGCCCCACGAGGGCTCAGCGCGCCTCCATAATGCTCGTCCCCAGGATGAAGGACGTGACCCCCGCGAACGTGTTGGTCTCCTTCGGGCAACGAATATACGCCCCAAAGTTGTCCATGATCCCGATGCTGCTGCAATCGGCGATGTCGAGGCGGCCGTCGGCGGCCGGCACGGCTTTCGTTACGATCCCCGCGTAGGCCTTGCGCACCACCGGCATGTACTCCTCGCGCCCGATGTAGCCCTTGTCGATCGAATTGCGGATCAGGTACGTGAACATCCCCGTGCCCGACGTTTCGTTCCAGTTGCCGGCTTCGCGCGGCTTATCGACAACCTGGCACCACAGTCCCGTTCTCGGGTCCTGCACTTCCTTGAGGCCCGCGCACAGGCTGCGCAATGCACTCAGCAGTGCGGCCCGGTCGGGATGATCCTGCGGCAGATAGTCGAACACGTCGGCGAGCAACACCGCGAACCACCCCAGCCCCTCGCTCCAGACCTCCGGCGCGAGGCCCGTCCGCTTGTCGGCCCACGTAGCAGCGCGCGACTCGTCCCAACCGTGCAGCAGCAACCCGTTCGGCTTGCGGCAATGGCCGATCACGAGTTTCATCTGCTCGGTGACCTGGTCGAACGCCGCCCGGTCGTGCATCACGGCTCCGTAACGCGCCTCGAACATCTCGCCCATGAACACGCCGTCCACCCACATCTGGTGCTTCGCCCAGTCGCCGTGCCAGAAGCCGCCGTCCGCGTTGCGCGGATAGTGCGCGAACGCATTGTGGATGGTGGTGGCAGCGATCCTGTACTTCTCCAGCTTTGTCTGTTCGTACAGGAACAGGATTGCGTAGCCCGGCAAGAAATTGTCGAGCGCCGTGGGCTGGAAGCCCGGGATGCGGCCCTGGCCGTCCACCTGCTGGTCAACGTAACGCTGGATGTAGTCGAAGTAGCGCCGCTCGCCGGTCAGCCGCCACAGTTTCTCCATGGTGAACATCACGTAGCCGGCCTGCCAACTGAATGAGTTCGTCTGCCCTCGCCAATGAATCGCGTCCGGGTCGGGGAATCGCGCGATCAGAGTGTCCGCCACCGCCACGGACCACCGGAACCCCGCCGGCGCCTCCGCGGCCGCCGCGGCGCGGGCCAGGGCGATCACTGCCAGTCCAATCCCCAACCCCAAGCGCGGCGCAACACGTCCACGATTCATCCTCACAGTCCCTCCTCGCCCATCCGCAGTCCATCGCGGGCAGAAGACATCTTAACAGGCGACGGGGCTGTTGGCAGGTCGGGGACCTGCCCCACGGACTACGCGATCGCCCAGTGAATCAGGCCGGGCAAGAACGGCTGCGGCTCGTCGACGTGGTACGGAAGCACGCGAACGGTATAGCCGTGCATGCCGCTCTCGCGGCAGGCGGAGGAACGGGCGGCGAAGATATACACGCCCTCGGCGGCCTGGCTCACCTGTTGCATCGGCACGGCGGCGGCATCGCAGATTTCAAAATCGGCGTCGAGCATGCCGAGATAGAGCTCCACCGAGACCTCGTCGCAATTGAGGGAGCCGAGGCGGACGCGCGCCCGCACTTCCACTTCGGCGCCGCTGCGCAGCTCCGTCGCCGGCAGCGCATCCACGCTTTCGATGGCCACCTGTCCCCAGTTGTCGCGGATGCGACGGTTCCAGGCGGCCAATGTCCGGGCGGCGGCGAAACGATCGGCCATCAGATGCCGGTGCCTTTCATGGCCGCGCAGATAAAAATCGGTGGCGTACTCGGTCACCATGCGCTGCATGTTGAATTCCGGGCACAGGGTGGCGATGGAGGACTTCATGCGCGCGATCCAGCGGCGCGGCAGACCGTCGGCGCCGCGCTCGTAGAAGGAAGGAATGACGTCGTGCTCCAGGATCTCGTACAGCGCCAGCGATTCGACCTGGTCCTGATAATCCTGGTTGTCGTAACTTTCGCCGCGGCCGATGGCCCAGCCGACGAAAGGTTCGTCCTCGGTCGCCGGGTGCCATGCCTCGTCCCACCAGCCGTCCAGGATGCTGAGGTTCAATCCTCCGTTGGCGAGCGCTTTCATGCCGCTGGTTCCGCTGGCTTCTTCCGGCCGCAGCGGCGTGTTCAACCAGACGTCGGCGCCCTGCACCAGGGAACGCGCCAAGGCCGGGTCGTAGTTTTCCAAAAAAACAATCCGGCGGCGGAACTCGGGGCGCTGCGCGAGTTTGATGATCTGCTGGATAAAGGCCTTGCCGGCGTCATCCCGCGGGTGCGCCTTGCCGGCGAACAGAATCTGCACGGGCCGTTGCGGATCGTTGAGGATGCGCGCCAGCCGGTCCGGATCGCGCAGCACCAGGGTGGCCCGTTTGTAAGTGGCGAAACGGCGCGCGAACCCGATGGTGAGCGCGTCGGGATTGAGCACTTCGTCGGCGGCGTCGATTTCCGCCTGCGAGGCGCCGCGCCGCTGCAGTTGCATGCGCAGCGTGCGGCGCGTGAAGCCCACCAGGCGTTCCCGCCGCCGCTCGTGGGTGCGCCACAGTTCTTCCGCCGGGATGGTTTCGGCGCGCTTCCACAGCTCCACGTCGGCGCCTTCTTCGCGCCACTTCGGACTCAGATAACGGTCGTACAAGTGGTTCATTTCGGCGGAAATCCAGGAGCGGAAGTGCACACCGTTGGTTACCGAACCGATTGGGATTTCGTCCTCCGGCACGCCCGGCCAGAGCGTCTTCCACATCTTGCGGCTGACCACGCCGTGCAACTGGCTGACGCCGTTGGAGGAGGCCGCCATGCGCAGCGCCAGCACCGTCATGCAGAACTCTTCGGAGTCGTTGGCGGGGTCCTGCCGGCCGAGCCCGTAGAAATCCTTCTTGGAAAGGCCCAGCCGGTTGGAGTAGTCGCCCAGGTAATGATCGAGCAGGCCGGGCGAGAAGTAGTCGTGCCCGGCTGGAACCGGCGTGTGGGTGGTGAACACCAAGCCGGCGCAGGCCGCTTCCCGCGCCTCGGCGAAGGTGAGGCTGTCGCGCTCCATCAGCCGCCGCACGCGCTCCAAAGAGAGAAACGCCGAGTGCCCTTCGTTCATGTGATAGACCGTGGGCTCCAGGCCGAGCGCCTCCAGGGCCCGGTAGCCTCCGATGCCAAGCATGATTTCCTGCCTGAGCCGCATCTCGGTTCCGCCGCCATAGAGCTGGTCGGTGATATCGCGGTCTTCGGGCCGGTTTTGCGCCACGTTGGTGTCCAGAAGGTAGAGCGAAACGCGCCCCACCGCCGCGCGCCAGATCTGCGCGACGACCTTGTTGCCGTCGTAGGTCAGCTCCACCGTGAGCGGGCTCCCGTCCGCGCGACGCTCCAACGTGACCGGCAGGTTCTGAAAGTCGTTATCCTCGTAGGTTTCCTGCTGCCAGCCGGCGGCGTTGAGATACTGGCGGAAATAGCCCTGTTGGTACAGCAGCCCGACGCCCACCAGCGGAACGCCGAGGTCGCTGGCGGCCTTCAGGTGATCGCCAGCCAATATGCCCAACCCGCCGGCGAAAATCGTCAGGCATTCGGTGAGGCCAAACTCAGCCGAAAAGTAGGCTACCAGTACGCCATCGTTGTCCCCGCACGTGCGCCGGAACCAGCTCGACTCCCCGGACAGGTACGATGCCAGCGCGATTTCCGTGCGGTGCAAATGGGAGAGAAAAGCCTCATCGCGCGCGGCAGCCTCCAGCTTCGTCTGGCCGATCAGCCCCAGCAGCTTCACCGGGTTGTGACCGGTGGACTCCCATAGATCGGTGTCCAGCCGCCGGAATAACTCAATGGTGTTGTGATCCCACGACCATCGCAGATTGTATGCCAGGGTCCGCAGTCCTTCGAGCGAGGGTGGCAGAGAGGGGACTACCTTGAATACATGCGCCGGTTTCATACCACAAGTATAGGCGCGTGAGATCTGAATTTGTCTTGAATATATTGCGAATTCGATGTGACAAACGCGCGGCGCCGGAGTGGTTCGCAAGGCGGAACTGGAAGAGTCAGACTCGCGCCGCTCCTCATCGGTTCTCATCCCTGTCTGGATGAATTCTTCGCGGCTGCTCAGCGGCTGGAAGTCAAATTTCTAGCGCGCAACTCGCGGAGGGCGTCCTTGGCAATCCAGTGGGCGGCGCGCGAGTCCAGGCAGTTGATGCGCTCGGCCGCGGCAATCGCTTTCTTTAGGAGCCGCCCGTTGCGTTTGCCAATCTGGCGCAGCGCCCAGTTCACAGCCTTCTTCACCATGTTGCGGTCGTCGGTGGCGGCGCCCTCGATGAGCTTCAGGAAGTCTTCGAACTGGGTGTCGCGGATAGGATTGCGCTGTGCGGCGAGACCGGCCATTAGTGCAAAACCGGCGCGGCGTACGAATTCGCGGGTAACGCCCGACCATTGGACGGCCTTGGCGCAAGCGTGCGGGGTGCAGCGGAACAGGTTCTGGCAGGCCTGATCGCACATGTCCCAGGAATCGAAGTCGCGCGTCCAGCGGTCCATCTGGGCGGCGGTCAAGCGTGCCGGATCTGCCACCATGGTGGCGAGGATGCGGGCCTCGTGAATCCCGGAGGCCCACAACGCGGCGGCCAGCGCGTGATCCTTGCCGGCCCGCCTGGCCATCGCGCGCAGGATTGGGATCGGCACGCCCAGCGCGCGGTCGGTTGCGATGCCGTAGCGCGCCATACCAGCGGCGTTGGCGGGATTGGCCTCCGCCTGCAATTCCGCGATCGACTGTGCCGACCGCTCCCTCGCGGTTGCACCCCGCAACGTTATCGGAGCCACCGCCGCAGCGGCCGGATGTGGGCGGCGGGGATGGGTTTTTGCCGGCAAGGACTCACCCCTCGGCTTCCGCCAGTTGCTGGCGCGCGGCGCGGACCATGCCGAGGAAACGGCGCGCCAACTCGCGGATGCGGTCCGGATGACGGTGCTCGATGCACTCCGGCGGGATCAGCTCGCTGCCAATACCCAGCGCCGCCGCGCCGGAGAGAATGAATTCGAGCGCGGTGGTCTGCTTGACGCCCCCGGAGGCGATGAACCCTACGTCCGGAAACGGCCGCGACAAAGCTTGAATATACTTCGGGCCGCCGACCTGCGCGCACGGGAACACTTTGACCAGTTCGCACCCGGCCTTGCGCGCCGCCATCACCTCGGTAGGCGTCAGCACGCCCGGCCACACCGCGATCTTTTCGTCCAGACCGAATTCGACCACGCTCAGGTCCAGCCCCGGACTGGTCAAGAAGCGCGCGCCCGCATCCAGACAGCGGCGCGCGGTTTCCAGATCGAGCACCGTTCCCGCGCCCACGACCATCTGCGGGTGCTGGCGCGCCAGCTCCGCCACCACCTCGAGCGCGCCGGGCACCGTCATGGTCACCTCGACGATGGGGATGCCCCCGTTCGAGACCGTCTCCGCGGCGAACAACGCGTCGTCGGAAGATGAAACGCGAATGGCCGGAACGATGCCGATTTCTTCCACTCGCCGCCGCACGTCGCCTGGTGTCACCGTCGGACTCTCCCGTCAAATAGTATCAACAAACGGGAGAACATGCTGCGCCGATGGCCGGCGGCATGCGTGCCCAGCCCCTACTTCGCGCTGATGAGGTTGGCGAAGAGACGATACGCTCCGGGGACACCGGCGGGCAACTGGCGGAACCAGCTCCACGCGGTGAAGATGTAAACGCCCTTGCCATAGCGGGTCCAGAGTTCGCCGCCCTCCAAGGGCGATTCGCCGGGGTCCTGCGAGGCCAGCACGGTTTGATAGCGCTGGTCCCATTCGGAGGCAAAGTACAAGCCGCGCTCCTGCACCCAGCCTTCGAAATCGAGCGCGGAGATCGGGTTGGGCACGTGCAGCAACGGGCTATCGGCGTGGGGGAAGCTGACGGGGGCTTCCTCGACGGTGACGCGATAGTGCGAGCCGGGCGGCACGGTCATGGGATAAGGGCCGAGGTTGAGCTGGAGGTCGCCCGTGTTGTACTGGACGATGTAAGTGCCGCCGCCGGCAACGTAATCGAGCAGCCGCTGCTGGTTGGCGCGAAGATCGGCGCGCACGTTGTACGCGCGGACGCCGGCGACGATTGTCTCGAAGCGGGCCAGGTCGCCTTGTTCGAGATCCGAGGGCCCAAGCAAAGTGACCTCCAGGCCCAACTGGCGCAGAGCTTCCGGCATTTCGTCGCCGGCGCCCATGATGTAGCCGATGCGATGCGCGGTGACCTGGACGTCGGCGCGCACGAGTCCGATTTCCGCGGGCGGAAACAGCGTCTGCACCGGGAAGTGCGGGTAGGAAATGACCTGAATGCCGTCCGATATTTCGCGCCCCGCGACCATGGCCACGGCGCGCAGCGAAGCGGTTGCCTCGCCGGCAGGCGGCGTCACGGTGAAGGCGAGGTCGCTGCTTTCGTCGCGCGCGGCGATTTCGAAATGGCGCGATGCCGGTTCCACTTTCCAGGCGGGCGGCGCATCGAGCCGCAATGCTCCAGCGGCCTTGTCCACGTGCGCCTCAACCGTCACATGGACGGTGCGTGGGGACGGGGAAGGGAACACTGCGACCGATTGCGGCAGATTGACGGCGACCGGCGGCACCACCACCAGCGGACGCGTCCGTTCACCCTCCGCGCGGCTGGCGTAACGATACGCCACGGGACGCACGAGCTCGATCGTGGCTCCGGCCACCAGGAGCTTCACGCGTACATTGGCCACCGGCGGCGTATCGGCCCGACCGACCAGGCGCTGATCTTCCACCGTGTACACGTCGCCGGAAGGAGGCTGGCGTAACCAATACGGCTGCGAGTATGGCTGGTCGATCGGCACGTCGCGACTGAATTCGATTGCATCGGGTCGATTGAATTCGAGCGGCGTGCGCTTGACGGGCAGATCCTGATCCCACATGCCTTCGATGTGCGCGCTCGAGAGTTGCACGGGCTCG
>Ga0074045_10002508_pt1 | contig 16971 bp, 18 predicted proteins | sample BogForMeECP23OM2_FD_94442 | JGI IMG/M metagenome (GOLD analysis project Ga0074045, IMG submission 94442) | Bog forest soil microbial communities from Calvert Island, British Columbia, Canada - Bog Forest MetaG ECP23OM2 | ecosystem: Environmental > Terrestrial > Soil > Wetlands ...
GAACCACGTACTTCTTTCCGCCGCCGCGCTTCTTGCCCGCCACGAATCACCTCCATCGCCAGATTTTTGCGATGGAGGTGATTCACGAAACGGACTCAGACGCAACGACGCGCAGCACTAGGGCCTCACTCCCTGGACCGCGAGGCCTTCTGCCAGACCGCGAAGGCGGACCTCTGGCGAGAAATCGCGGCTGGCCACGCGGGCGCTCGTTGATCGTCGTCGCCGCGGGGACGAGAATTCGCGTCCCCGACGGTCTCCCAGAGGAACACAACTGTGAATTCACCGGGCAGGAATGCTGACGGGGGCAACTCGGCGGAGCCCAAGCCGCCGACCGAGCACGCGCTGGCCGCCAGGCGCCGGCAGCGCCTGGATTTCGCGATGGGCAGGATTTTTAGGACGCGCGCCGGGATCGCGGTCGACGCGGACGAAGCGCGGTGCACGATCCTCGTCGAGGCCTGGCGCGCGGCACGGCCGGAATTCAGGTTTAGCCGCTACGTCTGCGCGTGAAGACCGCCGCCGCCCTCGCCGGCGTAACTGGGTTGGCGGGGGATTGACGATGGGCGAAAAGGCCGTCATTTGAGGCGCCGAAAACTCCAATCGAAACCGTTCAGTGGGGCGCCATGTCCAGCATCATCGTCACGCGCCGCGCCGCGCTCATGAGCTTCGGCGCGCTCGCCGCGGCAGGCCTGTCCGGCTGCAACACGACCCAAACCTCTGCTGTGCCGGCTGCGGCCGCGGGGGCGGCGCCCGCGCCCGTCGGCTATCGGATCGCCAACATCGTGGTGGACACCTCTCCACTCGTCGGGCAAAGCGGCGACCCGACCGCGCAATGGGCGAAGCAAGCGCTCCCGGCGGCGCTGGCGCAGGTCTTCGCGTCCCACATGGCGCCGGGCGACCCGAGCGGCGGAACGCTGAGCGTCGTCGTCAACTCGATCTATCTCGGCGGAGGCGGCCCCGCCGACGCCGACCGCATGAGAGGCGTCGCGACGCTGAACGGACAGCAGGTGAACGTGCGGGCGACGTCGACATATTTTCCCAATCCGACCGACCAGGCGCTGGTCGAGCAGGCGCTCCAGAACCGGGTCAACGCCCTGTCGGTCGCGTTCGCCTATCGGCTGAAGCGCCGGCTAGGGCGGTGATCGGACGGGACGTTCAGCGGCGCGCCGGGCGCCTCCAAATACGAGCGCCCAGGCGGGGCGGGTGATCCGCATCGGCAACTCACGCCTGTCCTGACGTCTGGTTTGATTGGTCATTTCCAATTATCATAAAATGGGCGGCCAGACGGCTCAGCAGAAGGATCCGAAGCGATGTCCGACTTCGTACTCTGGGGCTTCGACGCTTCAACCTACGTGCGCACGGTCAAGATGGTATTCGCGGAAAAAGCGTTCACGGATTACAAGCAGGTGCAATTGAACGTCCTCAAGGGCGATCCGAAAACTCCCGAACACCTGGAGCGTCATCCGTTCGGCAAGGTGCCTGTCCTCGATCATGACGGAATGCGAATTCTCGAGACCTCAGCGATCGTGCGGTATCTGAACGACGTTTTGCCGGGGAAATCGCTGATTCCTCCAACGGCCAAGGATCGCGCCCGAATGGATATGACCATTGGGATCATCGACTCTTATGGCTACGGCGCGCTGCTCGGCGGCGTGGCCGCCTTTCATCTGTTCCCTGATTTTGTCGGCGGCAAAAATGAGGCCATGCGGGCCGGCGGCATCGAGCAGGGCCGTCAGGTCATCGAATTCGTCATGAAAACCAAGGGCTCTTCGCCGTTCATCGCCGGTGACTTGAGCTTGGCCGACTTCTTCCTGGCGCCAATCGCCTTCTATGTGGGGCTCACGCCTGACAAAGATGCGGTTTTTGGTGTCGACGGCTTCGGAAGCTGGTGGAAAGATATCCAGGCTCAACCCGCGTATAAAGACACTCAGCCCAATCTCGGCTGACGCGGAAAACGACTGCCGGGGAATTGCCGCCGACGACCGCGCCGCCGGCCGCTACCGGCTCGGGTACCAGTACGACGCCTGCGGCTTCGTGCGGTCGACAACCACGAACTGGTTGGCGAACACGCGGTAGGTCGGGCTCCATTCGCCGTCCGGCCACTGCACGCGGATCTCCGCCCGCTCGGCGGTGCCCAGGCCCACATGGATCCAGCCGGCGTGGCCCGACGCGTCGCCTCCGCCGATCTGAACGGTGCGGGTCTGGGTTCGCACGCCGGTCTTGACCGAAATCTTCGCGCCGACCGCGTTGCGGTTGGGGTTCGGCTCAATGAGCCGAATTTCGGTCCAGTTGCCCGAAGGCAGGGGCGGTCCGTCGTCGTTTTTCGCCCCAAGGTTGCGGAAGAGCGCGACGTTCGAGCCGCGGTCGATCTGCAAGATGTCGAGCTTTCCGTCGAGGTTGAAATCGGCGATCAGCGCCCCGCGGCCGGTGCGGGCGCCGGCGACGCCGGCGAGGTCGCCGGCTTCGGCGAACTTGCCGCTCCACTGGCCGATGAGAAGATTGCTCGGATCGTAGGCGGCGAAGTCGGGCATTTGCGAGAGGTTCCCCTTGGAGACGAAGATGTCGAGCAGGCCGACATTGGTGAAGTCGGCGAATTCCGCGTGCCAGGCGGTCGAGGGTCGCTTGTCGCCGCCGGTATAGGGAATATGCGCCGTGACGCCGAGTTCGCCGGCCTCGTCGCGATAGACCGGCAGTTCGCCGCGGCCCGCTTCGTCCGGATCGAGCTTCTGCAGCTTCTCGTCGCCCATCGAGGTCAGGAAATATTGCGGGTAGCCCGAGCCGTCGATGTCGGCTTCCGCGATCCCCATGCCGAAGATCGAAACATGCCGCCAGCCGTCGGCGCGGGTGAAGGGGCGGGGCGTCTTGCCCGGCTCGACCCGCCAGAGCTGCTCCTCGCCGCCGCGGTAATATTGCCGGTCGTTGGAGATTCTGAGCGAGGGCACGCCCGACTTGTTCCAGTCGGTGAACAGCATCGACAGCGCGCAGAAGCCGGGCGCGAGCGCGGTGCGGACCGAATAGTCGGGCTTTTCGCCCGGCTGCGGCCGGAGGAGTGAATTGTCCTCGCAGGTGCCCCACGGCGAGCCCGGCGCGTCGCGGTCGACGTAATGGCCGACGGCGAGCGTCGGGAACTTCTGGCCCGGCTCCCATTCGGCGGCAAAGGACGTCGTCCAGCCAGGATCGCCATCGAAATTCCATTCCTTGTTGGCGAGGGTGAACGCGCAGTCCGGTCCGCCCTTCAGCATTAGGTTCATGCCGACCCGCAGGACGAACAGGTCCATGTGGCCGTCGCCGTCGATGTCGATCGGATAGGCGCCAATGACGTTGGTCAAGAGCTTCGGATCGATGTCGATCGGCTTCTCGATGAACCTGAGCGGGCCGCCGGACTTGGAGATGTTGACGTATAGCTTGGCCCGGTTCTTGCCACCGGCGAGGAACACCGAGGGAAAGCCCGAGCCGTCGCAGTCGAAGGCCGCTCCGCCTCCGCCGACGAAGAATTCCCACGGGCCGTCGTAAACGCTGTTCAGACCCGCGTCCTCCGCCTCCTCGTGCATGACCGGCACATCGCCGACGGGCGCGAGCCGCCCGTCGGCGGCGTAGGCCGCAGACGCCGCAAGAATGGACGCGGCGAGCGCGAAAAGAGCGGATCTCATTGCGGCGCCTCGATCACCAGCGAGCGCAGGAAGGCGACGACGGCGTCGCGCTCCGGCGGATCGAGAGCGAGATACTGGTCGCGCGAGAAGCGCGCGTCGCCGCCGTGAGCGGCGATGATCTCGTCGAGCATCCGGAACGAGCCATTGTGGCCATAAGGCGCGGTTGAGCCGACGCCCCACAGGCGCGGCGTCAAGAACACGTCACGCTCGACGAAGCGCTGCGCCTGCAATTCATTGCCGAGCGCGTTGACCTGCTCGTCGACGATGAGATGTCGCTTCAAGTCGCTCATCAGCGGGATCAGCCACTCGCCCTTGTCGTTCTTCTGCAGGGTCTTGGCGAAGGGCAGCGCAGAGAGGTCGATGACGATCGGTTTCCTGACCTCGCTCGAGCGAAGCGTCCCGGCCATGTCGTAGGGCGCCGGGTCGGTGAAGACCAACGACTTCAAGGGCAGCGTCTTGACGTGGCACGACGGGCAGCCGATCGCGTCGAACGACTTCGCACCTTCCGCCGCCGCGGCGCGCCAGTCATCGGGAAGGTCGGTCTTGACGGTCGGCGGCGGCAGGGTCGCCTGGAAGGCGACGAGGGCGGAGACGTCGCCGGGCGTGATCGCGTCGGGCACGCCGCTCTCGGCGAAGTCGTGCGTTCCCATCCAGCGGACGCCGAAACGCTCGGACGCCTCCATGCCGTGATGGATGTTGAGCGCGTTGATGGTGAACTGGCGGAGCGAGGTGAACACCCCCTTCCGGCTGAACGGCCGGATGATGAGGTCCGAGTCGACGCCGTCGACAGAGTCGAGGCCTACGATTCCGTCCGGATGCGCCACGATCCAGCCGAAGCGCACGCCTTTGCTGACGAGGTCGGCGCGCACTTCCTTGCCGGACGCGCAGGCCTGTTTCACCGCATCCGCACGGGTCGCCTGGAGGTCGGCGGTCATCTCGCGCGCCAGAAGCTCGATCAGCCCGGCACCCATGAGCGCAATGGTGTGACGCTCGCTCGAGAACGAGGGGTCGATGTTGTCGAACTGGGCGCTCTCGAAGCCCTCGGAGACGAAGACGTTCGCGACGTCGTCGCCCGAGCCGCCCTCGATCGGATCGTTGTGGCAGCCGAAACAGGAGTTCGAATCCGGGCCGCTTGTTCGGGTGAACGGCGGATTGACGCCGCTCTTGCGCTTGGTCGGGATGATCGCCTGGGTCGCCTTCGGCCGTCCGGCGCCGTCGACCGTAGTGAACTTGGCCTTGAAGAGTTCGCGGCCCCTTTCGACAAGGGCGGGCAACGCCGAAGGACCAGCGGCGGCGACCGCGTCGAAGTCGACATGCGTGCCGGGCGCGAAGACGCGCTCGTCCCAACTCCCGCCGAGGGCGGCGCCGGCCGCCAAGAGGCACGCCGCCGCGCCGGTCGCGGCCAAGGCTCCCAGGTTTGGTTTCATGTCCCTTCGCCTCGCCGCTGAGGCGGCGGATTGTTGGCGTTTGTTTGTCACGTTCCGGCTGGCCGCTGCAAGCCCAATCGAACCCCGCCCTCAAAATTCTGAGTTGCGCACCTCAACGCTGATTGCTATGCAAACGCCAAAGAGCAGGGATATGGCAGCAAGCCACCTCACGCTGAAGGATATTGCTCGGGAGGCTGGAGTGAGCGTCGCGACGCTCGACCGCGTTCTGCACGGCCGCGCGGGCGTGCGCGAGGACACCGCTCGGCGGGTCCGGGAGACGATCGACCGCTATGCGTTTCGACCGTCATCGGCGGCGGCGGATTTGGCACGGCGGCGGACGAGCCGGTTCGCCTTCGTCATGCCGGAGGGGGGCAACGTCTTCATGCAGGCGATCGTCGGCGCCGTTGAGGAGATGACCGCATGGCTAAATGCCAGGCGGGCTAGCGCGGAAACGATCAACGTCGACGTTTTCAACCCTGTCGCGCTCGCGGACGCCCTCGAATCCATGGTCGGCCGTTATGAAGGCGTCGCGGTGGTGGCGCTCGACCATCAGAGCGTGCGGGCGGCGATCGACGACCTCGTCGCAGGCGGGACGCATGTCGTGACGCTCGTGTCCGACGTGCCCGGCTCGCGCCGTCACCATTATGTCGGCATCGACAATGTGGCCGCAGGGCGGACAGCGGGTTCGCTGATCGGTCGTTTCGCGTGCGGGCGGAACGGCAAGGTTGGCGTCCTCGCCGGGTCGCAGTCGCTGCGTGACCACGCCGAGCGCGTGTTCGGTTTCAACCAGGTGATCAGCCTGGAATATCCGCTTCTCGCTCCGCTGACTCCGGTTGAGGGCGGAGATCGGGACGATGCGAATGAGGCCCTCACCGCGATGATGCTCGCCGATCATCCTGACTTGATCGGTCTCTACAACGTGGGGGCGGGAACGCCGGGCGTCGTCAAGGCCCTCGCCGACGCCGGCCGAGAGGCGGATGTCGTATTCGTCGCCCATGATCTCACGCCAGTCACGCGGCGCGGCCTGCTGCGCGGCGTTCTGGACGCGGTCATCGTTCAGGACCCAGGGCACGAGGCTCGCTCCGCGATCCGGGTGCTGCTGTCGCTCGCGCGCCGCGAGCCCATTCTTACCGAACAGGAGAAGATTCGGGTCGAAATCGTGATGCGGGACAACCTGCCGTGAGTGCGGTCGGGCGAGCCGAGGCCTCCTGTGGAACCGCATCCGAAGGTTGCGCTCGCGCGGCGTCAAAGGCTAGTGTCGTGGTCCCGCACGATCGCCCGGTGAGATAGCGATCCAAGAGCTTGTAACCGGTCCGCGAGAGGAATCCGAACGTCGGTCCTCGAAGGGGCCTCTAGTGGAGGAAAGAAATGAAAGTTGCATACAAGTTGGCGGTCGGGGCGGCCTTGCTCGCTTCCGCGAGCGTGATGTCCTTCGCCGCGTCGGCGAAGGACATCACGGTCGGCGTCTCCTGGTCGAACTTCCAGGAAGAGCGCTGGAAGACCGACGAGAAGGCGATCAAAGAGGTTCTCGACAAGGCCGGGGCGAAATACATTTCGGCCGACGCACAGGCCTCGCCCGCTAAGCAACTCACCGACGTCGAAAGCCTGATCGCCAAGGGCGCGGACGTGCTCCTGATCCTGGCGATGGACAACAAAGCGATCCTGCCGGCGGTCAAGAAGGCGACCGATGAAGGCATTCCGGTCATCGCCTATGACCGCCTGATCGAGAGCCCGAACGTGCTCTACATCACTTTCGACAACATCGGCGTCGGCCGCATGATGGGCAAGGCGATCGAGGCCGCCAAGCCCGCCGGCAACTACGCCTTCATCAAGGGCGACAAGGGCGACGCCAACGCGGACTTCTTGTTCTCGGGCATCACGGAAGTGCTGAAGCCCGCCATGGACGCCGGCAAGATTAAGGACGTCGGTCAAACCTACACCGACGGGTGGAAGCCGGACAACGCCCAGAAGGAAATGGAGCAAATCCTCACCAAGAACAACAACAAGGTCGACGCGGTCGTGGCCGAGAACGACGGCATGGCGGGCGGCGTCGTTGCGGCGCTCGCGGCGCAGGGCATGGCGGGCTCTGTTCCGGTGACGGGCCAGGACGGCGATCACGCGGCGATCAACCGCGTCGCGCTCGGCACCCAGACCGTGTCGATCTGGAAAGACGCGCGCGACCTCGGCCATGTCTCCGCCGAGGCGGCCGTCGCCCTCGCCAAGGGCAAGAAGCGCGCCGAGATCGAAGGCGTGAAGCCGTTCACCGGCGGGCCGGGCCACGTGAAGGTCGACGGCATCCTCTTGACCCCGCTCGCAGTCACCCGCGACAACCTCAACGTGATTGTCGACAAGGGCTGGATCACCAAGGCCGAGGTCTGCGCCGGCGTGAAGCCCGGCACGGTCAAGTTCTGCGATTGAGTTGACCGTCCCCTCCGGGGGTGGAACATAACAAGGCCGCGCCGTTTCACTTGGCGGCGCGGCTTTCTCTCAAGGCGACGGCGACCGCTCCGCTCGCGGCGGTGCCGAACGAGAACCGAAAAAAAGGGGAGAGCCCATGACCTCCGCAGCGCCCGGCGCGACCAGCGCCGCACCCGACGAACCGGCCTTTCGCCGCCTTCTCCGAGCGACGGAGGTCGACACCCGGATGATCGGGATGATCGTCGCGCTGCTCCTGATCTGGTTCGGGTTCAACGTCTACACGCAGATCCAGAGCGGCGAGGGCCTGTTCCTGACCCCCCGCAACCTCTGGAACCTCAGCGTCCAGACGTCTTCCATCGCGATCATGGGGACCGGCATGGTGCTCATCATCGTGATGCGCCACATCGACCTGTCCGTTGGCTCGATCATCGGATTCGTCTCGACCATCATCGGCGTCGCCCAGGTCCGTATTCTGCCGGCCTATCTCGGCCTCGACAATCCGTCGATCTGGATCCTCGCCATCCTCATCGCGCTCGTGGTCGGCGCCGCGATCGGGGCGCTGCATGGGTCGCTGGTCGCGTATCTCGGCATTCCCGCCTTCATTGTGACCCTCGGCGCGCAATTGTTCTGGCGCGGCGCGGCGTGGTGGGTGACGACTGGCCAGACGATCGCGCCGCTCGACGGACGCTTCTCGCTGTTGGGTGGCGGACCGCACGGGTCGATCGGCGCGACATGGAGCTGGGTGCTCGCCCTGCTCGCCTGCGTCGGCATCGTCGCCAGCCTCTATGCCGGGCGGCAGCGGCGCGCCCGCTTCCGCTTTCCGCAAAGGCCGATGTGGGCGGAATATCTCATTGCCGTCGTCGGCTGCCTGATCGTTCTCGGCGCGACCATGATCGTCAACGCCTATCCGTGGCCGGAGCGGGTCGCCGCGTCCTGGGCCGAGGCCAATCACATCACGGTTCCTGAAGGCGGCCTTTTCATTTCGACCGGCTGGGCGATCCCGGTGCTGATCGCTCTGGCGATCGGCTTCGCGATGACGTTCCTCGCGCGGCGCACCCGATTCGGCCGCTACGTCTATGCAATAGGCGGCAATCCGGAGGCCGCCGAGCTCGCCGGCATCAACACGAAGCGGATCACCGTCCTGGTCTTCGCGCTGATGGGCACGCTCGCTGCCATCGCGGCTTGCATCGATTCGGCGCGCCTTGACTCGGCGACCAACGTACTCGGCCAGCTCGACGAGCTCTACACGATCGCCGCGGCGGTGATCGGGGGTACCTCGCTCGCCGGCGGCGTGGGCACCATCTACGGCGCCCTGATCGGCGCGCTGGTCATTCAGTCGCTCCAATCGGGCATGATCCTGCTGGGCTTCGATTCGGCGTTCCAGCAGATGGTGGTCGGCGTGGTGCTGGTCGGCGCGGTCGGGCTCGACACCTTCTATCGCCGCAGAACTGCGAAGGGCTAAAACCATGGACGCTGAAGTCCGCACTCCGCTGGTCGAGATGAAGGACATCTCGATCGCCTTCGGCGGCGTCAAAGCTGTCGACCACGCCTACATCGATCTCTACCCCGGCGAGGTCGTCGGCCTGCTCGGCCACAACGGCGCCGGCAAGACGTGCCTGATCAAGATCCTCAGCGGCGCCTACAAGCGCGACTCCGGCCAGATCTTCATCAGCGGCCAGGAAGTCACAATCAACAATCCGCGCGACGCCAAGAACTACGGAATCGAGACGGTCTACCAGGCCCTCGCGCTCGCCGACAATGTCGATGCGGCGTCGAATCTCTATCTCGGCCGGGAGCTCCTCACCCGCTGGGGAACGCTCGACGATTCCTCGATGGAGGCCGAGGCGCGCAAGGTGATGGGGCGGCTCAATCCCAATTTCCGCCGCTTCAAGGAGCCGGTAATCGCGCTTTCGGGCGGCCAGCGCCAGTCGGTCGCCATCGCCCGCGCGATCCACTTCAACGCCAAGATCCTGATCATGGACGAGCCGACAGCGGCGCTGGGGCCGGCCGAGACGGCGCAGGTCGGCGAACTCGTCAAGCAGCTCAAGGCCGAGGGGATCGGCATCTTCCTCATCAGCCACGACATCCATGACGTGTTCGACCTCGCCGACCGCGTGACCGTGATGAAGAACGGACAGATTGTCGGCTCGGGCCGGGTGACGGACATGACCAAGGACGAGGTGCTCGGCATGATCATCCTCGGCAAGTGCCCGCCCGGCGCAATTCCAGGGCCGGGAGCGATGCAGGGCTGAAGGGACGTACTCTTCTCCCGCTCGCGGGGAGAAGGGGATCCGGTCAGAGGGCGAGGCGATAGCCGTAAACCGGCATGGCGCCCTGGACGAAGTCGAGGTCCGGAGCGCGCGCAAATCCTCGCGCCGCGTAGATGGCGCGGGCGGCCTTCATGGCCTCGGTCGAGTGGATAACGAGGCGACGCCGGCCGGCCGCCCTTGCCGCCTCGATGCAATGCTCAACCAGCGCTTTCGCGACGCCGCGCCCCCCCCCCGCCGCCGCATCGACGCCGAGAAAGCGGAAGCCGGCGGCGTCCGTCTCTGCGGTCGCCGTTCCGCCCGAACCGTACTCGGCCATGTCGGCGTAGAACACGACCGCACCGGCGACTTGCTCGCCCTCGAGCGCGACAAAGAGTCGGACGCCTGGCTTTTCGGTCTGCCCGCCGATCTCAGCCAGCGATCTGAAATAGTCTGGCTGTGTTTCCGGCCTCGGGAAACCTTCGAGCCCGGAATAGACCGCCACCAACATCCGGCCGATGGCCTCGAACTCGTCGGGCCGCACGTCGCGGATGACGAGCGGCGCCTCGCCGCCCGCGAGCGCCATCGCCCGCGCGTCGAGCACGGCCTGGGCGAACTCATGCGGCCGTTCTTGGGGCAGATTGTGGCCCGTGTCCGCGAACACGCGGCGCTCGTGCGCCCCGAGGAATTTTTTGGCGTGATGCCCCGTGCCGAAATTCACCCCGTCTCGCGCGCCGTCGATGGTGATTGCAGGAACGCGGATCGGAGGCTGCGTCGCCAGACGCCGCTCGATGTCGGCGTAGGCTGGGTCGCCTTCGGCCAGACCGAATCGATGCCGGTACGAATGGATCACGACGTCGACGAAGTCGGGGCTGTAGAAGGCCTCGGCCGTCCGTTCGAAGGTCGCATCGTCGAACGGCCACGTCGGCGACCATTGCCGCCAGAGGAGGCGCGCGATCCCCCGCCGATCCTTCGTCAGGCCGATCCGCCCGCGCTCGCTGTGGAAATAGTACTGGTACCAGAGAGCCGCTTCCTCCGCCGGCGTGGCTGGCTCCATCGCGCGAGCGATATTCTGGACGTTGTAGGCATTGCCCGAGACGAGCGCGACGGCGCGCCCCGGCCATAGCGCCGAGACGACGCAGGCCGCGCGGCCGCCCCAGTCGTAGCCGACGAGGACGGCGCGCTCGATCCCGAGCGCGTCCATCAGCGCCAGAAGGTCGGCGCCGAGGGCCGCCTGCTCGCCCGAGCGCGGGTCCTCGGACGACAGGAACCGGGTCGGCCCGAAGCCGCGCAACCAGGGGACGATCACCCGCGCCCCCGCCTCGGCGAGGATCGGCGCGACCTCGGCGTAGGCGTGGACGTCATAGGGAAATCCGTGTCCCAGCACGCAAGGCCAGCCATCCGCCGGGCCATGCTCTTCATAGGCCGCCCGGAGCGCGCCGGCGCCGATCGATCTGAGGGTCATGCGGCGGCTCTATATCACGCGCGGCCGCGACCCGGTGAGGGGAAGCGCGTGACGGAAATGCGGAGAGCAAACCAGCGGATGGGTCTCCGCAAAGGCCCCGCCAATCAAAGACGCCGCTTGAGACGACGTGGACTTTGAGTTCGGACGCGCGCCAAGAAAATTGTTTACAGGCATTTCAACATAGGCTAACTATGTACACATACTGCTTTTGCGCAGGCTTCGGCGCTGGTCGGAAGCAGGGGTAGGCGCATTCAAATGGGGGTTCCCAATGTCGAGGTCGTTTTCTCGTTATCAGGTGATTCTGCTCGCGACCACGGTGCTCGCGGGCCCACTGGGCGTGGCAAACGCGAAAGTCGTACCCGTACCCACCTACAAGCTCGGTCTGCAGGAGGGCGCTGGTGCTGTTACCTTCGTCTCCGGCAGCAGTTCGCCGCTAAGCTGGGGTACGATCACGAAATCCAAGGCTTTCGGGGATTTTTCGAAGGTTTCAGCACAGGCCGCGTTTCCCACGACTTATCCCGGTCAATTGACCCTGACTGAGTATATTATGCAGTCAACAAAGACCAGCAAGATCTTGAATCTCTTCGAGGAGGCTTACAATCTCGTCTATACTGGTAATAACGTTGGTGTGATTCCGTCGTTCGTCGGTCCGAGTTCATTCGCTAGTGACCCCGTTACGGGCGACTCGGGGCTACCGGCCGGTTGGACGCTTACGGACAAGCTCTATTTTTCCAGCACCAATGCGAAGCTGGGAACGAGCGGCAACGCCACGTCGGGTTTAACGTATGAAGGGTCCGTGACGTTTGAGTCCAATGCAGACGGGAAGACGGGATCGTCACGGAAACGGGCGACACGCTCAAGACTCCGAAGCTGACCAGCGATCTTTACTCGGTGGTCTTGGAAACGTCGGTGAACGCGCCCACCATGACAGGGGCGACCATCGGTTCCACCTTTACCGCGAGCGTTGGCACTGTTCCGGAACCGTCGACTTGGGCTATGTTGGCGATCGGCTTCGCCGGCCTCGGGTTCGCCGGCTTCCGCAAGAGCCGCGCCCCCCGGGTTGTCGTCGACTGAGGGCAGGGCCTGACGGACGTTCGCGTGGACAGAGCCTCTTGAAAGCAACCCCCCGCCGGAAGGCGGGGGTTTTTTTATTCCGTCGCCTGACGCCGCCGGGATGGCGTCGCGCGAACCCTCGCCATGCCGGCGCAAGCCGACGTAGCGGATGCCGGGGAAGCTGAACCCGAGCATAGCCAGGGCCTCCGGAAACGACGCCATGGTCCCGCGGCGCTAGAGCAGGATGAATTCAAGTCGATTCGTCTCCCGTCATTGCGAGCGAAGCGAAGAGCAATCCAGGGGATCGTAGGGCGCTCTACCTTCCTGGATCGCTTCGTCGCTGCACTCCTCGCAATGACGGCGGTGGTCGAACCCATATTCATTTCGCTCTTGAGGCAGCGACGGTCCCTTTGGAGTTCAACGCCGAACCCAGATGTCCCCAACTTTCTCGTAGCTCCGCTTCACCGCCGCCCAGGCGATGCGGAAGGCCGCCTCCTCCTGACGGGGATCGTGGGCATGCGCCGCATAGGCGGCATTGAACGTCTCGCGAAAGATGTCCTGGGCATGCTCCGGCAGATGATCCCGGACCGAAGGCGGCAGATCGGCGTTGATCCGGTAAGGCATCTGCTTGTGCTCAGGCGATGATGTCGGGCGTCAGCTGGTCCTCCAGCAGGACGAGCTTATCGCGCAGCATCAGCTTCCGCTTCTTCAGCCGCTGCAACTGCAGCCGGTCGGCCTGGCCGGCTTCGCTGAGCGCCTCGATCGCGCCGTCGAGATCGCGATGCTCCTCCCGCAGCCGCTCGATCTGGGCGACAAGGGCGGCGCGTTCCTCCTCGGTCAGCTCCTTCTCCATCGTTCCACCACGCGACGACCGACTTGACGCGCAGGGCGCGTCTCGCTCCGACCGAGACTATGGGCGCGTGGACTGGCGGAGGCAAGGCTCTCCACGGCCGGGCGGCGGGTTTGACCTCCTGCCGCGGCGCCTCCGGTCGGCCTGACCTGACGATCATTCAGGCGCATGGGGGGTGGGCCGTGGATTTCCGTGGATTGCCGCCCTGCAAGGCCACGATTGTCTGGGCGCTGCGCCATTTTGCCGCTTGCGCGCTTCGTTCGTTGTGTCACACTTCCGTCGTTTTGGATCATACGGAGCAGTTCCATGTCGATCGACTCGCATCTCAACGAGCTGGTGCGCCGTCATCAGGCGATTGAAGAAGCGATCATGGCCGAAGAGAGTCATCCGGCGTTTGACGACATCAAGGTCCACGAACTGAAAGTAAAGAAGCTGCACCTCAAGGACGAGATCGAAAGGTTGAGGCATGAGGCGCAAATGGCCGCCGCGCACTAGGGCGGACCTGGCCTAAAGAGAAGGGGGCGGGAGGAGCGATTCACGGTCGGACGAGCGGGGGGCGGAACGCCATTCCTGCGAGACGATGGGGTCGGGCTCGCTCCCCCCTCTTGCGTCGGCGAGAGCGGAAAATTCTTTTCCTGAAAGCGTCTGCGCGAGCGCCCACACGGCTGCGCCGCGAACGATGGGCTCATTGTCGTCGAGCCTTTCCCGCGCCGCCGCGGCCAGCGCCGCATCTCTCGCGTTGCCGATAGCGACGAGGACGTTGCGCACGAAGCGCGCCCGTCCGATTCGCTTGATCGGGGAGCCGGAAAACCGGGAGCGAAAAGCGGAATCGTCGAGCCGCGCCAGTTCAGCGAGCGGCGGCGCGTTCAGATCCTCCCGGGCGGCGAGCTTCGCCTCGCGCCCGGCGGCGGCGAACTTGTTCCACGGACAGACGGCCAGGCAGTCGTCGCAGCCGTAGATGCGATTGCCGATCGCCGGCCTTAAGCTCCGGGGAATTGGCCCCTTCAGCTCGATCGTCAGGTAGGATATGCAGCGCCGGGCGTCGAGCCGGTAGGGCGCGGGAAAGGCCTTGGTCGGACACGCGTCGAGGCAGGCCCGGCAGGTTCCGCAATGGTCGGTCTCAGGCTTGTCCGGCGCGAAGTCGAGATCGGTCAGAATTGCGCCGAGGAACAGCCAGGAGCCGAACTCCCGCGACACGAGGTTGGTGTGCTTGCCCTGCCAGCCGATCCCGGCGCGAGCGGCAAGCGGCTTCTCCATCAGCGGCGCAGCGTCCACGAACACTTTTGCGCCGGCGTTAGCGGGTCGGGCCGCGGCGACGAGATGCGCAGCCAGCTCTTTCAGCTTTCCTTTGATGACGTCGTGATAATCGCGATTGCGGGCGTAGACCGAGATCGCGCCGCGGTCCTTGCGCTCGAGAGCCGAGAGCGGATTCTCCTTCGGCCCGTAGTTGAGCCCGAGCATGACGAGGCTTCTGGCCCCCACCATCAGAGCGCGCGGATCGGCCCGCCGCTCAAAAGTCTCCGCCATCCAGGCCATATCGCCATGGGCGCCGTCGGCGAGCCAAGCGGCGAGCGTTGCCTGCATCTCCGGGGCAGGATCGGCGGATGTGACGCGGCAGGCGTCGAAGCCAAGCGCGCGGGCCCTGGCTTTGAGGGAGGCGAGAATCGTCTGCGAGCGGATCGGTGCGGTCATGTGCGCGGCCGGCCGTGGGTACGCATTCTCCCCTTCTTGGGAGAGGCATCGTCGAGGCCCGGCGCAGGGCGAAGCATGCGACAGTCTTGCAAACGGATCAACGACTTTTGCGGTAGGACCGGGAATGCGGAAATACGGCGCCCCTGTCTGATCCGGGCTTCCATTCCCGGTGGAAAGCCGGCCGATCGCAGGGCAAAATCCTAAATCGTTAAGCGGCGAAGAGCTTTGTGCGGAACTCTGGGTCGATGCAGGCTCTGAGGCGCTTTCGGCGGATGGAGCCGCGGGTCTTGCCGGCGCTGAGGAGATTGTAGCCGGTGTGTTGGATGACGGCGAAGTTCAGCGGCGAGGCGTCTTTTCTGGTTCTGCAGCGGTCTTCGTCGAACGTCACGTCCAGCGTCCAGTGGAAAATCTCGATCCCCCACTGGGCGCGCGTTGCGGCGAGAATGGCCTGGGGTCGGGTTCGAGGGACGTGATGTAATACCGGGTCTCGAGGCTTTCGCGGCCGGTCTTCTTGTCGACGCGCCGGGCAGTGACCGCGGCGGTGCCCTCGGCGAACCCGCCCGTCCGTGTGGTCAGGGGCGCTCGCATCCGGTTCGCGCCGGGCCAGCCGCCCGGCCTGCATCGCCATCCGATGTCGACCGTGGGCGTCGTGACGCAGGGAAGCTTCACGTTCCAGCCGGGAGGGCGCGCAGGTGTTTCGCGCCGGCCAGGCTTCTTCGAGCCGGCGGGGCGGACGATCCTTCGATTTGACAACGCCTCGTCGATGGAGCCCGCGGAGACTGTCGCCTACACCCTCACCGATGCAGAGGACCGCCCGGAAATCGAGATGCTTGACGGCGGCATGGCGGCCCAACGGGGCGAGGGCTGACCGGCTGAATTCGCGGTCTCGGTTCGCAGCGGCTCTAAAAATCCAGATTCGCGTAGGTCGCGCTCGGGGCCATGCCCGGCAGGCGTTCCGCGAGAAGCGGGCGGAACGAGGGCCGCGACTTCACCCGCGCGTACCAGATCCTCGCGGTCTCGTTCTCGTCCCATTGCACGTCGCCCAGGTAGTCGAGGCAGGAAAGATGGGCCGCGGCCGCGAGATCGGCGTAAGTCAGTCGGTCGCCGGCGAGCCAGTTGCGAGACCGGATGAGGTGGCCGATGTAGCGCAAGTGATAGCGCACATTGGAGCGCGCGGCCCGCACGGCCTGCATGTCGGGCCCGCCGCCGCCCTGTGCGGAGTTCATGAAGCGCTTGTAAACCTTCTCACGGACGACCCAGCAGCTCGCCTCGTTGAAGAACTTGACGTTGAACCACGCCATCAGCCGGCGCGCCTCGGCGCGGCCGGCGGGATCGTCGGGCAGCAGGCGCCGGTCGCCCAAGCCCAGCCCTCGCGTCTCGTCGAGATATTCCGCGATCACTTCGGCGCCGGGCAGCGCCGGCGGGTGATCTTCGATCAGGACAGGGGTAGCGCCTTCGGCCGCCATCAGCAGGAATTCGCGCCGCCGCTCCCACGCCCGCTCCTCGACGAGCTTCGGCTCTATCCCCATCTCGCCGAGCGCCAGGCGGACGAAGCGGGAATGGGGGCAGAAGGGATGGTGATAGAGCGTGACCATGGCGACGCCGCTGGGATTGGGAATTTTCGAGCGCGCATCGGGGCCCCGCTCCTAGGCCCTTCCATGCGGCGCGACAGGTTAACCGATGGTTAACCGCGACGCGGGGCCGACGCCGCAGGGTTAATTGAGCCTCAGGTCGTGGAGACGAACGGCCGCTCGTCGTCCTCGTGCCCGTGTGCGCTGGCGGCATTTCTCTCCTCGCGAGGGTCAAAGCGATCCGGGAGCCGGGGCAAGCTTGGCGTTCGCCGGCCCCTTGGTTTTGAGCGGAGTAAGGCGCCGGCGCCCTCCACTCGCGTGAACGGCGATGGCGCGACTTTTGATTGAGGAAAAACAGAAATGCCGGTATGATCCCTTCATGCGAGGCTCGGACCGAGCTCAAGCGGAGCGACGCCGTCTCGGACGGGATGGGCCGTTTACCCGGAATCAGGACGAAGAATAATCGGGCGAAGAGATTTTTCCGCAAACGCGAGTGTAACGCATTGAACCTAGAAACGGCAGTTTGGTTTTGGCGTGAGGGCGAGAATCGCGCATTCTCAAGGGCATGAAGCGCGACTCTTCGTCTCCTTGGGCTCACCGGC
>Ga0074045_10002509_pt1 | contig 16970 bp, 13 predicted proteins | sample BogForMeECP23OM2_FD_94442 | JGI IMG/M metagenome (GOLD analysis project Ga0074045, IMG submission 94442) | Bog forest soil microbial communities from Calvert Island, British Columbia, Canada - Bog Forest MetaG ECP23OM2 | ecosystem: Environmental > Terrestrial > Soil > Wetlands ...
CCGCCGGCTATGGCCCCGACGATCAGGAACGGCTCCTTCCCCGCCGCGACGGCCTCCGGCAAGGGAGCGTCCTCCGGTTCGTGGGACACGTCCCTCCCGCAGGCGAAGAACCTGACGAACGTCCGGCGCCGGTTCGTCGCGCGGTCGCGGATGGTCCCGCGAAGCATCGGGTAGGACGCCTCGATCGCGTCGATGACGGAGCGCTGGGTGGCCCGGCCCCTGACCTCGAGGGCCACCGGGCCGCTTGCGCCCGCAAGGGCGCGAAGGTGCGCCGGGAGAACGACCTGGATCACGGCAGAGTCTGCACCTCGACCGACAGCACGGCGGGCAGGTCGCGCACGATCGGGGCCCAGGAATCCCCGCTGTCGCTCGACGCGTACACCTGCCCCCCCGTGGTGCCGAAGTACACGCCGCACGACTCGAGCGAGTCGACCGCCATGGCGTCGCGCAGCACGTTGACGAAGCAGTCCCGCTGCGGCAGGCCCTTTGTCAGGGGCTCCCAGTCGTTCCCCCCGGTGCGGCTGCGGTAGACGCGAAGCTTGCCCTCGGGCGGGTAATGCTCCGAGTCGCTCTTTATCGGCACGACGTAGACGGTCTCCGGCTCGTGGGCGTGGACCTCGATCGGGAACCCGAAGTCGGACGGAAGGTTGCCGCTGACCTCGCGCCACGAATCGCCGGCGTCGTCGCTGCGCATGACATCCCAGTGCTTCTGCATGAAGAGCACGTTCGGCCGGGACCGGTGCATGGCGATGCGGTGGACGCAGTGGCCGACCTCGGCCGTCGGGTCGGGGATGTGCTCCGACCTGAGGCCGCGGTTGATCGGCCTCCAAGTCGCGCCGCCGTCATCGGTCCTGAAGGCTCCCGCCGCCGAGATCGCGATGAAGATCCTCCCCGAGTTGGCAGGGTCCAGGAGCACCGTGTGCAGGCACATCCCGCCTGCGCCGGGCTGCCAGTGCGGCCCCGAGCCGTGGCCGCGCAGCCCCGAGAGCTCACGCCACGTCTGGCCGCCGTCCTTCGAGTGGAACAGCGCCGCGTCCTCGACCCCGGCGTACACGCCTTCCGGATCCGTGAGGGACGGCTCGAGGTGCCAGACCCGCTTGAATTCCCACGGGTGGGCCGTGCCGTCGTACCACTGGTGGCTTCCCGGGACGCCGTCGTACGCGAAGGCGTTTCCGACGGGCTCCCACGACTTGCCCCCGTCGCGCGAGCGCTGGATCAGCTGTCCGAACCATGCGCTGCTCTGGGACGCGTAGAGGCGGTCCGGGTCCGCGGGCGACCCCTTCACGTGGTATATCTCCCAGCCCCCGAAGTGCGGGCCGTCGATCTTCCACCTGCTCCGCCCGGCGTCGGACCGGAGGACAAAGGCCCCCTTCCGCGTGCCTACAAGCACACGGACGCTGCTCACAGCGGACCCCTTTCTGTCGACTGGCCGATCATATCGCGTTGTCTGAAGCTCTTCCTAGGTAACCGCCGGGCCCGTGTCTACCGCGAAAATCCTGGCCTTTCCGGCCTACCCGGCCGGCCCCGGGGACGGGAGTGAAGGCGGCCCCCGGTCCCCGTCGGAGTCTTCCCGTTTGCGCTTGCGGGCCGGGCCGCCAATGATTCGCCCAACCATGAAACCCCGCTGGTTCCCGGTCCTTGCGCCGTGCGCGGCAATGCTGCTTGTCCCAGTCGCCTCGCGGGCCGGGCCGGGAGCGCCCTCCCCCGCGTCGGAGCGCTACGTATTTCGCAACGTCGCGATCGGCGGCGGCGGCTTCGTCACCGGGATCGTGTTCAACCCGGCCGAGAGGGGCCTCGTGTACGTGCGCACCGACGTCGGCGGCGCCTATCGACTGGATGCCGCGTCGGGCCGGTGGGTCCCGCTGCTCGACTGGGCGAACCAGACCGACTGGAACCTCTACGGGGTGGAGAGCCTGGCCTCGGACCCGGTCGAGCCGGTGCGGGTCTACATCGCGGCAGGGACCTACAACAACCCGGGGGTAAGCTACGGGGAGATCCTGCGGTCCGCGGACCACGGCGGGACCTGGAAGCGCACCCCCCTGCCCTTCAGGTTCGGGGCCAACGAGGCGGGCCGAAACAACGGCGAGCGGCTGGCCGTCGACCCGAACGACGACCGCGTGCTCCTCCTGGGTACGCGCACAAACGGCCTCTGGCGCAGCGGCGACTTCGGCGCCACCTGGGCGCGGGTGGAGTCATTTCCCGACTACGACGAGGCCCTCGGCCCCCCGAGGAAGGCGGGAGGTTACGTCTACGCCCCGCAGAGCACCGGGATAAACATCGTCCGGTTCGACGCGCGCTCCGGCATGCGGGGTTCGCCCACGGCGGTCATCTATGCGGCCGTCTCGACGCCCAACGCCAGCATCTTCAGGAGCTCGGATGCCGGGGCCACCTGGTCGCCGGTCCCCGGCCAGCCGCTCGGCCTGCGCCCGACCCGGTCCGCCCTGAGTCCGGCGGGGATCCTTTACGTCTGCTACGGCGACGAGCCGGGCCCGAACTCGATGGCCGACGGAGCCGTCTGGAGGCTCGACACGGCGTCCGGGGCCTGGGCCGACATAACGCCGGAGAAGCCGGGGCCCCAAAGCCGCTTCGGCTACGGCTCGGTCGCGGTGGATCCCGGCCATCCCGACACGATCCTCGCGGGCACGTGGAACCACTACAGCCCCGTCGACCAGGTCTTCCGCAGCACCGACGGCGGCCGGACCTGGGCCGCCCTACTCGGCAAGGCGCAGTGGGACCATTCCAGCGCGCCCTACACGGAGTCGATGCACCACCATTGGCTGGCCGACGTGGAGATCGACCCGTTCGACCCCGATCACGCGGTGTTCTCGACCGGATTCGGGATCTGGGCGACGCGCGACCTGCGCGACGCCGACCTGGGCCGGCCCACGCGCTGGAGCTTCGACGACCAGGGGATAGAGGAGACCGTGCCGACCGTGCTGGCCAGCCCCCCGAGCGGGGCCCACCTGCTGAGCGGCGTCGCCGACATCGACGGGTTCAGGCACGACGACCTGTCGGTCTCGCCGGCGGCCGGGCGCTTCGGCGCCCCCGCCTTCAAGGACACCTCGAGCATGGCGTTCGCCTGGCGCCGTCCCGAGGTCGTGGTCCGCTCCGGCAACACCTACCGGAACGACCTCATCACGGGGGCCTACTCGCTCGACGGCGGCTCCAAGTGGAGGGCGTTCGCATCCGAGCCCCCCGGCACCATCGGCGCCTACTGGCGCGGCTCGGGCCCGATCACGATCTCCCCGGACGCCAGGACGGTCGTGTGGTCGCCGACCGGCGTGGCCCCGCACCTGACCCTCGACTGGGGCGCGACGTGGTATCCGTGCGTCGGCGGTTCCGTCAACCTCGCGGTCGTCGCGGACACGGTCAACCCCTCGAAGTTCTACGCCTACGACACCGAGGCGGGCACGATCGTGGTCAGCTCCGACGGGGCGAGGAGGTTCAGGGCCACGGCCGGGGGCCTGCCCGCCGCGAAGGGGCGCTGGGGCCCGGCGCCCGGGAAGATCGCCGCCGTTCCCGGCCGCGAGGGCGAGTTCTGGGTCATCGCGGGCGGCGCGCTCCTGCATTCCGCGGACTCTGGCGCCACGATGGCGGCCGCCGACCGGGTCGAGGCCACGCTGGTGGGCTTCGGCAGGGCCGCCAGCGGCGGGGGCGAGCCGGCGGTCTTCATCGCCGGCAAGGTCGCGGGGGTCGAGGGCATCTTCCGCTCCGACAACGCCGGCGCCGGCTGGGTGCTCATCAACGACGACCGGCACGGGTTCGGCCAGATGAGGGCGATAACCGGCGATCCGCGCATCTACGGGCGCGTCTATCTCGGCACGGGCGGCCGGGGGATACTCTACGGGGACCGCGCGAATTGATCCCCGGGCCGCGGCATGCTGCGGCCCATGCGCCCCGCCCCGCGGCCCGGGTCAGCCCGGGCGCCTGACCGGACGCGGTTTGCCGCTCGAGTCGATCGCGACGTAGGTGAAGACGCCGTGGGTCACCCGCCGCTGCTTGTCCTCGGCATAGTGGTGGGACCAGACCTCGATCGATATTCTCATCGATGTGCGACCGATGCGCTCAAGAAGCGCGTAGCAGCTGACCGTGTCGCCCACGTTCACCGGCTCGACAAAGCTCATCGCGTCGATCGCAACCGTGACGACGCGGCTGGCGGCGACCTTTCGCGCCAGCACGGCCCCGCCGAGGTCCATCTGCGAGAGCAGCCACCCGCCGAAGATGTCGCCGTTGGCGTTGGTGTCGGCGGGCATGGCGATCGTGCGGATGACGATCTCGCCGCGCGGCTCGGTCGCTGGGGACGGGTCGGCCATTGCGCCACGAGCCTGGGCGCATGCCCCCCGGCTTGCAAGCTGGCGAAGAGGCCGTCCCCGGTCCGCCAAGATTGCACGTGCACTGGCGGGCGCGGCCGGCATAATCCGGGCGCATGGTTCGGGTCCTTGTCTCGGGCTGCTACGACATCCTGCACGCCGGTCACATCCAGTTCTTTCGCGAGGCGAAGGCGCTCGGCTCGCACCTGACCGTGTGCTTCGCGTCGGCCGAGGTGCTGTGGCGGCACAAGCAGCGCCGCAGCTCCCTGCCCGACGACCACAAGCGGGCCGTGATCGGCGCGCTCGAGATGGTGGACGAGGTGATCGTGACCCACGGCCTCGAGCAGGGCCTCGACTTCAAGGATGACTTCCTGCGCCTGAAGCCGGACGTGCTCGCCGTGACCGAGGATGACGACTACGGCCCGTCAAAGCGCGAGCTGTGCGCGCAGGTGGGCGCGCGCTACGTGGTGCTGACGAAGACCCCTCCGCGGTTCACCCCGATCTCGACCTCCGAGATCGTCCGCTGGATCAAGGCGCCGCAGGAGGCGCCGCTGCGGGTGGATTTCGCGGGGGGCTGGCTCGACGTGCCGCGCTACGCCCGGGCGGGCGGCTACATCGTCAACTGCGCGATCTCGCCGACGGTCTCGCTCCGGAGCTGGCCGTACGAGCGCAACGCGGGCCTAGGCGGCAGCGGCGCCTGGACCCTGCTGAACGGCGGGGACGGCGTCATGGCCGAGCTCGACCTCGGCGTCGGCTGGCAGGACCCGGCGGTCATCCAGGAGGGCGGCCTCTGCGTGTGGCGCAGCGGGCTCCGGCCGGAGCTGGAGATAAAGACCTCCGCCGGCTGGCTGCGCGGCCGGATGGCCCTGCGCTGGTGCGGCAAGGAGCACTCGACCCCCTCGATGGTAAACGACGCGCGCGACTACGACGCGATCTTCAGGGCCGGCAAGGCCGCGCGCGACGCCGTGTGGCAGAACAGCCTGGAGGGGCTGGCCGCGGCTGTGCGCCAGTCCTATGCCGTGCAGCGCTCCGAGGGCATGGAGCCGCTGCCGGGCGACCCCACGGCGGCCGGCGCCGCCCTGGGGCCCTGCCGCCCGCTGGCGTGGAAATACTGCGGTGGGGGCTTCGGCGGGTACGCGGCGTATCTCTTCGCCGAGCCGGCCGAGCGCGATGCCGCCTGCCGGCTGCACGGCTTCCGCCCTGTCGAGCCGTACCTGCGGGTCTGAGGCCTCGCCAGCCCGACGCAACAGCCCGAATGCCATGCAGTACCGCACCCTGGGGTCCACAGGAGTAACGGTCTCCAAGCTCGCGTTCGGAGGCTCCTCCATAGGCTCCGCCTTCCGCGACATAGACGAGTCCGAGGCAATCCGCTCCGTCCACACCGCGCTCGACAACGGCATAAACCTCATCGACACCGCCCCCTACTACGGGGCCACCAAGGCGGAGACGGTCCTCGGCAAGGCCCTAAAGGGCGTCAGGCGCGACCGCTACGTGCTCGCCACCAAGGTCGCCCGATACGGGCCCGACGCCGCAGACTTCGATTTCACCGCCGCGCGCGTCACCCGCAGCGTCGACGAGAGCCTCTCCCGCCTCGGCGTGGACTACGTGGACTTCATCCAGGTCCACGACATGGAGTTCGGCAGCCTAGATCGGATCACCGGAGAGACCATTCCGGCGCTTCGAAAGGTGCAGGCCGCAGGCAAGGCGCGCTTCGTCGGCATATCCTGCCTTCCCGTGCGCCTCTACAGGCAAGTCATCGACCGCGTGCCGGTGGACCAGATTCAGAGCTACTGCCACTACTGCCTGAACGACACGGCGCTCGCCGATCTCCTGCCCTATCTGAACGGCAGGGGCGTCGGCATCTTCAACTCCGCCCCGCTCGCCATGCGCCTGCTGAGCAACGAGGGCCCTCCCGCATGGCACCCGGCCCCCGCCGCGCTTCGCGCGAAGTGCGCCGAGGCCGCGGCCCACTGCCGCTCGCGCGGAGCCGACATCGGCAGGCTCGCCCTCCAGTACGCCCTCGCCAACCCGAACATCCACACCCACGTCGTCGGCACGGCGAGCTCCGCCCGCGTCCTCGAGAACCTCGCGGCCGCATCCGCCCCGCCCGACCCCGAGTTGCTCGCCGAGGTGCTGAACATCCTCGCGCCGGTCCACAACCTGACCTGGCCGTCCGGCCGTCCCGAGAACAACTGAGCCTGTCGGGTCCCCGAAGTGCCTGTCCTGCCACCACAATCCCGTCGATCGCCGGCTGAACTGGCAGGTGGGCGCGCCGCACGGGCCGCGGCGCACTGTCGTCTCGCCGGCGGCTGGCTGGTCATCGCGGCCCTGATCGCTCCTTCTGGCGGGCGGGCGGTGGCGCAGTTGACGCAGGGCGCCGCCGCCGCCAACTGCGACGTGCGCGCCTTCGGCGCCGTCGGGGACGGCAAGCGCCTCGACACCGGGGCCATCAACGCCGCGATCCGCGCAACCGCCCGGGAAGGCGGCGGCACGGTCGAGTTCCCGCCGGGCGTCTACCTGACGGGCACCATCGAGGTCCTGAGCAACATCACGCTGCGCCTGCAGGCCGGTGCCAGGATCCTGGGCAGCCCAAACCCGAGCGACTATCGTTCGATCGATCGTGCTTCCGAGGGCCGTTCCTCGTCGTTGATCCTGGCGCAAAGGGCCGAGAACATCGCCATCCTGGGGCCCGGCACCATTGATGGAAACGGCCGCGCCTTTGTCATGCAACCGACCCAACCGCACCCCTCCGGCTTCTTTGACACGGCAGCCACGCGCCAGGGAAAGGCGTTCTTCGACCGCAACCAGACGAACCGGGACGGTCCCGACCGGATGCTGGATCGTCCGGGAGTGCTGGTGCTCCTCCTGGAATGCCACGCCATCGCGATGCGCAACCTTTCGGTGGTCGACGCGCCGAACTGGTGCATCCATCTCGCCTGCTGCAGGTCCGCGGTCCTCGCCGGATTGACCGTGCGCAACAGCCTTCGCGTCCCGAACGCCGATGCGATTGACCTAAGCTCGTCGCAGGACGTGCGAGTGACCGACTGCAACCTGGAGGCCGGCGACGACGGTATCGCGGTGGGACCCTGCGCGGACGGCTACTCCCCGAAGGTCGCCGAGAACATCACAGTCAGCAGATGCGTGATCACAAGCCGCTCCGCCGGAGTGCGGCTCGGCTGGGCGGCGAGCGACATTCGCCATCTCAAGTTCGAGCACCTGGTCATCCGCGACAGCAACCGGGGCATCGGCATCTTCGTGCGCGGTCGGGAAACCATCGAGGACGTCCTCTTCTCTGACATCACCATCGAGACCCATCTGGTCGACGGGGCGTGGTGGGGGCTGGGAGAGCCGGTTCATATCTCGGTTGCGCCCTATGGCCCGGACGGCCCGCCGGGACAGGTGAGCAACGTGCGGTTTGAGAACGTGGCCGCCTCAGGCGAGGCGCCCATTGTCCTGTACAGCCGCGATCCCGGGAGGATCCGGGGCATACTCTTCAGCAATTGCCGGCAGAGGGTTCGGTGCGGCCCACTCGACCGCTTTTATGGCGGGAATCTTGACCTGCGCCCTGTCAGGCCGAGTGCTCTCGGCATCACCAGGCGCGATCTCGCAGGCCTCCTGGCCTGCGGCGTGGAGAACCTTGAACTGCGCAATCTCGGGCTGGAGTGGCTTGGCGCCCAGTCCGCCTTCATTACAGCCGGCATCGAGGCCGAGGGCTGCAGGAACCTCGTGGTCGAGGGTCTGCAGGGAGGCGGGCCGCGAGCGGGGGCGCCGGCGCTCCGGGTGGACGGGAAGGCGGTCGAACCATGAGGGCCCGGACCTGCCCCCGCGCCGGATCCCGGTCAACCCGGCCTGTCCGAGGCGGCCTTTAGCCACTCGCCCTTGTGTCATCAGCCCCTGCGAAGCGACCCCCCCAGAAGCCCGCCACTGAACTGCTGAGGTTCCGCGAGAAGGTCTCGTATGGCTTCGGCAACCTGGCGTCCTGCCTGTACTGGCAGACGTTCATGGTGTACCTGACGATCTTCTACACCGACGTGTTCGGCATAGGGGCCGCGGCGGCGGGCACCATGATCGGCCTGAGCAGGAGCATGGACGCGTTCTTCGACCCCGTGATGGGCATGCTCGCCGACCGCACCAGGACGCGCTGGGGCAAGTTCCGCCCATTCCTCCTCTGGTTCTGCGTCCCGATGGCGGTCGTGGGCGTTCTGACGTTCACCGTGCCCAGCATGGGCGCCTCCGGTAAGCTCGTCTGGGCCTATGTGACCTACAACGCCCTGATGCTCCTCTACACCGCCATCAACATCCCGTACATAGCGCTGCTGGGGGTCATCTCGCCAAACCCGAGCGAACGGACCTCGCTCTGCTCGATCCAGTTCGTGGGCGCCTTCGCAGGGGGCGTCATCGTCTCGGCGACGCTGCTTCCGATGGCGAAGGCGGGCGGATGGCTCGGAGCCGCGACCGTGGCGCGGGGCTGGCAGCTGGCGTTCACGCTCTACGGCGCAGCCGCGGTGCTCTTCTTCCTCACAACGTTCCTCAACACCCGCGAGAGGGTCAGCCCCCCGAGGGCCCAGAAGACCTCGGTCGCGCGCGACCTCGGGGACCTCGTGACCAACGGGCCGTGGCTTATCGTGCTCGCGACCACCATCACCTTCGTCCTCTTCTGGGCGATCCGGAGCAGCGTGACCGCGTACTATTTCAAGTATTATGTCGGTTCCCGGACGCTGACCCTTCCCAGCTTCCTGCCCGGCCGCGCCGCCGGGACGCAGGTCTGGAGCTGGGAGAGCCTCGTCTCGGTCTTCAACACCAGCAACCAGGTCGCGTCCCTGGTCGGCGTCATGTTGATTCCATTCGTCGCCAAGGTCGTGGGTCGGAAGGCGGCGGTCGTGGCCCTGATGCTTGTCGCGATCGCATCGACGGCCTCGTTCTACCTCCTCAGGCCCGACCAGCTCGCGCTGATATACGGGATCAACCTGCTCGGCTCCGTCACCGGAGGCCCGATAACCGCCCTCCTATGGACCATGTACGCCGACTCGGCGGACTATGCGGAATGGAAGCGGGGCCGCCGCGCGACGGGCCTGATCTTCTCGGCGTCCATCTTCTCCCAGAAGCAGGGATGGGCGATCGGGGCCTGGGCGGCCCTCGCCCTGATGCAGGCGGTGGGTTTCGTCGCCAACGCCGCGCAGACGCCGGCCTCGCTGCACGGCCTGGTGCTCCTGATGAGCGTGCTCCCGGCGTCGCTCGGCGTCCTGTCGACCGCCATCGTGCTCTTTTATCCCCTGAACGACGCGAGAATGTCGCGGATCACATCCGACCTGAAGGAGCGCCGCTCCCTCGACGCCGCCGGGTGAGCCTGCACCGGGGCGGGTCGCGACCGGGAGCCTCCGGGCCCCGTGCGGTTTCAGGCAACGAGTCTGGCCCGATTGCAGCCGCGGGCCCTTCCCTAAGCCCGAGGCGCCTCCCACGGATCGAAGGTCCCGACGTGCCAGACATGCCCCTCGGGATCCGCGCACGTGAACGCCTTGCCGCCATATCCCTTGTCTTCCAGGTCCATCAGCATCCTCGCCCCGGCGCCTTTGGCCCTGGCATAGGTCGCGTCGATGTCCGAGACGACGAGGTAGGGCGACTGCGTCTCCGCCCCGCCGCCCTCATCGGGCTGCTTGAACAGTCTCGAGGAGGGCGTCCCGTTGTCCACCGAGCCTATCATGACCATGCCGGCGCCGAGGGTGAGCTGGGCATGCATTACAATATCGCCTGGACCAGCATGCACGACCTGCCTCTCAAAACCGAACACCTCGCACAGCCAGTCGATCATGGCCTTGGCATTTCGATAGCGGAGGCCCGGGATCACCGATGAACCGGAGTTCCTTGAATGGGTTGTCATGGCGGTGATTCTATCATTTGAAGGCTACGGTTGTCTTGGAGGAATCGGAACTATGCAATTGGCGCGTGATTTTGCCAAGGCCCTCGATTCGCCGAGTACGTGGAGGGATCGATCCCTGAGAACGCCCGAAAGTCGTTCGAAAAATGGGACTGGTCGCAATAGCCGCAGGCGAGCGCCAGTTCCGCCCAGGGAAGCTCTATGGCCCTGTGCAGAGCCTGGACAGCGGCCTGAAAGCGGCCGATCCGGCACCACATTTTCGGGGCGATGCCGACATGTTCCCTAAAGACCTGTGAGAGCCGCCGTTCGCTGACCCCCACAGACCTCGCGCACTCTGCGACATTAAGACCATCTTTACGGAAAAGATGCATCGCCTCGTCGACCAACACGGAACGCCGCGCACCCTCACGAAGGACCCCTGTCAGGAGGGCCTCGAGGGTCCGCAGCTTTTCGGCGGGCGTAGGGCGCTCGCGCAGCCTCTCGGCGAGGCCCGGGCAAGCCCATACCTGCTCCAGCGCAACTGACTGCTCAAACAAAAGGTCGGCACGCTCCTGGAACAGTCCGGCAAAACCCCCGGGACGGATTACAACTCCGGCAAGCTCCTCCATGTCCGAGGTATCAACGACCCCATATCGTGCACGCGCACCTACGATGATCGATTTGGGGAGCCGGAGGTTCGCCGCGCCGTCTTCGCCGCAGTCCGTAAGAAAATCTCGGGATAGGCTGATGATGATCTGAATGTTCCCGTTCGGCAAAACGCGTTCGCGGTGACACGAACTCCCTCCCGCACGGCAGTACCATAAGGAGTGAACCCACGGTCGCAGATGGAGGCCGGGGGGGGTCTGCAGAAAGGTCACCGGCATTATCTAAGTTTCCGACGGGCGTGTCGAGGGCGCCGGAAGTCGAAACGAATATGCCCGTGTCGGCAAACCGCTACTTGGGCGCGAATATGGTCCGGTCGCAACTTTGCTCCGGGCGCACGTGAACTTTCGGCGGCTGACCTATCGAATGGCGGCGCGGCTGTTGGTCCCGATTGAGTATTGCCTCTTCTAATGCTAAGGCCCGGTGCGGGTTCCGGGAGTCGAGGCCACCTAGGGACTATCGTAACCCCTTAGAGCGCCGGCACAAGCAGACTTGGTTGTGCCCCGGCGGCAGCCAATCCTGAAGAGAGACCGAGGAACGATGCCGAAAGGCAGGGACGTTGACAGGATTCGCTCAGGAACTTGAGCATTCATCCAGCACGAGCGAAACGCATGAGTCCGCCCGCCACAGCTCCCGAGGATCCACCGGTCCCGGGAGACCCACCGGTTGAAGGAAAGCCGTTCTCCGGCACGCCACAGATCGAACAGACCGGGTGCACCGAGGACCAGGTGGCGGCCCAGCAGGGCCTTTGCGACGCGGAGTTCGCTCAGGAGAATCCCGTCTACACCGGCTTCAAGGCGCAGTCGGATACCCAGCGCCACTCAGTCTATACGCACAACCTGGCCGTCAGCGGATACGAGCAGCACCTGGCCGCATACGAATCGGCCCTGGCTGATTTCGAGGCTGCGCTGGCGGACTACATGAACGAGCTGAGCGGCCGCACGTACACCACGACGGCGCTGAACGACGAGGCTGACCAGCTTGACGCGGTCCGGGCCGCGCTCTCCGCCCAGCGCGACCAGGTCATGGCGGAATTCACACAGCTGCAGGATGAAGCGGACGGCGAGCGGGCCGACATGGATTCCTTGAGATCCGACATCCAGGGGCTGATCCAGGCTCTGGCGGACTTCCTCAAGACTCTGAAGTGCGGTGTGACCTGCGGCAAGGTGAGCGCACTGCTCGCGCGTGCGCAGCTGCTGCTCGCGGCCAGCAGTTTTTCGGTCAGAGACCCATCCGCGCAGCCGTCGATCATACCGATGGTCCCTCGGCTGCCGAGTCCGCCGCAACCGCCGTCTGGCGGCGTTGCGCCCCCGCCGAGGCGCAAGCCACCAAAGACAACGGTCACTCTTGCCCCCGGGTTCAATGGCAAGCCCGAACTCATCCAAGCCGGGGAGATCTGGCCGAAAATCGTGCCCCTGGAGGGCGCGGTGCGCCTTTGCATCGGAGCGATCTTTTGGGAGTGGGCCGAGGTCCCCCGCGGAGCGAAGATCACCGCGAAGACGCCGGGCGTCCGCCCGGCCATGAGCGGGGCCTACGGAGTCTTCCAGTACAAGTTCCAGCCCGGGTCCCAGCCGGTCATCTCGGTGGCCGGAGGATTGCCGGTCTCGGATGTCCAGGTGTCGAGCAACGGCACGTGCGTGTTCTTCACGCTCCACGACCCGGCCCTCTCCGCAACGCCCGGGACCTACGATGTCTCCGTCAGGGCCGCCGACGGGACGCTCATAGAGCTGAGGTCCCCGGACCCAGGGACCTCGCTCACCTATCAGGAGGACGCTGGACTCGGCCTGGCGGGCTTCCAGTCAGGCCTGGCGCTCGCGGTCGTTTCCAGCTTCGACGCCGAGCTGGCGTCCCCGAGCAGGAACGACGATCTCCTGAAGAGGTGGGAGAGCCGGATTTCCGACTATGAGGAGGCCCTCCTGCGGCTCCTCCAGCGATCATCGGGCGATGCCGCGGCCTGGGCTGCGAAGATCGACCTGACCCGGGCGATGTTCCGGCCCGCGTCCCTCTATGACAGGGACAGCGGCCTCTGGGACCTCGACGCGGACGCCGGGTTGCTGTCGGGTTTGTGGACTGACGCCCAGTATGACATCTTCGAAAGGGAGTCCTTCCTGTCCGCCGCGACCGGCTACTGGCCGCCATCGGCCAACAGCGACCGCGTGCAGCAGGTTCTCCAGATGTCGCCGCTGCGGCGCCGGTTCTCGCCGCCCGTGGCTGGCCCCTACGACATACTCCCGGAAGGGGTGGACGTCTGATGGCCGAGACAGCACAGGACGCGCTCCACGCGGTCATCGATGCGACGAATTCGAAGCTCTTCTGGGCGGGGGCCCAGAACGTCCTTCCCGGGGACGCGAACCGGGCCTATGTCGGCCAAGCGGCCGGATACATCCCCTCGTCGGTGGCAGATTATGCCGCCGCCGTGGATAAGTTCACCGAATACTTCTACTACCAACCGGACTTCTGGAAGTGGAAGACCGCGAACCTGCGGACGCCCGAGCAGATGATCCAGGCCTATTGGGGCGACATCACGTCGGCCGCAACCTCGGCCGCCATACCGCCCGACGTCCTGGCCGGCGTTCTGCTCAACGAGATGCGCGCCTTCCAGCACGAGGACATGCTTAACGACATGGTGGCTGGCGAGACGAGCATCGCCGGAACCGCCTTCCGGGTCGCGAATGACCGGGGCTGGACCGATTCCATGCCTTCAATCGGCGTCGCGCAGCTCCGGCCGGACACGATCCTTGTCCGAGGTCTGCTGGGGAAAATGACTTGGCCCAATGGGTATGCCGCCGAGCAGGCGAACGGTGCGCCGGCCCAGGCGCTCACCGACCGCAAGGCGCTGACCAAGGAGAACTTCGAATGGTTCAACCAGAAGCTGGCGGACCCCGCCACTTGCATTCAATTCCAGGCAGCCCACATCAAGATGATGATGGGCCTCATTAACGGAGCGACCTGGGGCCTGCCCGACGGGGGCGGCTACGTGCCAGTCCCGGGCGCCAGTCTGATCAACCCGAAGGCGCTCACGGCGGCGCAGGCGAAGGTGGTCACCGATACCTATTTTGCCAACGGAATGGGATTGAGCCATCAGGACGCGCTCGCCCGCTTCGGCCCGCCGAAGCCGGACGCATTCGGCAGATTGGTGGTGATAGACTCGGATGAGCTGACGCTTTCGCGCTCCGACATTCTGGCGACGTCCATGGTCGCGAACAACGGATACAACCTGCGCTCGCAAAACGACGTGGCCTCCCTGGTCCTCGACGGCTCCTTCTTCCTGTGCCTGCTCGGGATGTACATCGACGAGAAGGACGAGAAGTGGAGGGACGCCGCCGGGAATCCCATGCTCAAGGTCAAGCCATTCTGGGGTATGGGAATTGCCGAGGCCGCAAAGGATGTGCGCCAGTTCATCCTCAACAAGAACCCGCCTGACTGGAAGACCTTTACGGACAATCGCAAGGTCTACGACGAGGTCGGATACTACGGCCCAAAGGGCCAAACGCTTTCCATTATCGTAGGCGCAGCCATCCCCAAGCGTTGGTGGGAGAAGATCTACTAGGCCGTGCTTGCAAAACCAACGAATGAGCCAGTCGACAACCGCCGCTAGCTGAACGAAGCCGAGGAAGGTTGTGGCGAGTTTTTCGTTTCGGGTGCCGAGGCGCCGGTAGCGCTTGGGACGGCGGAAGAAGTTTTCGATCTTATGGCGCCGCCGGAAGTAGCCGCGGTGAAAGGCCACAGGCCAACGGCGAGAGCGCTTCGCGGGGGATACAGATCCGCGTACGTTGTCTGCAAAGGCGCGCCCGAAACGTGTCGGCATCGAAGCCTTTGTCGGCGACTGCGCGAAGGTGGCGCAAGCAGGGCAAGAGCGGCTCGACCGCGAAAAATTCGTGGCGCTGTCCCCCGGGGCAGACCGGGCGCGACGGCTCGGCCGCCTCCCTCAACGATCGCGGCCAACTTCGTGCTAATTCCACCCTTAGTGCGACCGATCGCTTGGGCAGCCTGGCCGCCGCGCGGGTTCGCCCCATCCTGACGCAACCTTATGTGCGAGCAATCGATATACCGCAGTTGACCCGCGGCTCGCGTCGCAACGAGTGCCGGCATCGGGGTAAACAGCCCGGCGGTACACCAGCGGCGAAACCGCGCATAGACCTAACTCCACGGACCGAGTTGCTCCGGCAAGTCGCGCCACGCGATGCCGGTTCGCAGGACGTAGAATATCCCCGTGAGCATAGGTCGATCATCCTTCGGCGGACGCCCGCGCAGAGGCCACCTGCGGGTCTTACCCCGCGAGCGGTTGATTTTTTTGCCTTCGCCGCAACGGCTCGCGCAGCTCTCTGCGCAGGATCAGTTTCATGCGTCTGGTGGGATTAACACGAGCGATTCTAGTTCCATCAGGTCTTGCAAACAAGCGCTAGGCGGTTGCCTGGCCCTCCCGGACGATGTCTCCTGATGTGTTCGTATTCGCAGCCGACCCGATCCGCAATGACTACGGTCGCGCCCTCATGAACCTCGACCGCCTCGACAATGCGCTCGTTCAGCACCAGGCCGACGTCCGTCTCCAGCCGGGCAATCCCATCGTCCACCGCAATTACCCGATCGCCCTCGGCCGCCTCGGCCGGCTGGACGAATCAGCGGCCGAATTCAAGGGGGCCCGGCGGCTGGAGCAGGAGCACGCCGAAAGGTCGGGGCAATCGCGAAATTGAGCTGGACGAGGACGATGAAGCCAATGCTCCAGGCCGTGCTGAACAGGCAAAGGAGAGCCCCGAGGGCGTAGAGCGCCTGGGCGATCTGGATCCTCCGGCAGATGGCCGCGGCCGCCTCGTGGCCGCCGTCGGGCTTGAGGAGCCCATTGCGAGTGGCGTAGCCCCAGCACGCGTACAGCGCTCCTCCGAGAAGGACTATGTTTATCCAGTATTCGAGCAGGGCGGTCCGATACGTGTGGAATTCCGCGAGGAGCTGGGTGGAAAACGGCATGAGTGTAACGGAGAAAAGGAAGCCGAGGTGCAGCCAAGTGAGGTGCCGGTCGGTGCGCACCAGATGATTGATCTGGGTCTGCTGCCCGACCCAGAAGAGGCCCAGGGTGATGAAGCTCATCAGGTACATGACGAGCTGTGGCAGGATGCCGAGAAGCGCGTGGCCCAGCCCGTGCTCGCTTAGGATCAGGGCGGAGGCCGGCGTGCGCAGATCGAGGACGAGAAGCGTCATTCCAACCCCGAAGATCCCGTCGCTCAGCGCCGCCAGCCTCTCCACACTTTGCCCGGCCACTCGATTATAGTGGAGGTTCATGCCGGCCATCACACCGTGCCCGGCAGCGGGTTTCAAGTGCGGTTCAAGTCATCCTGATTCGGGCTCCATCTCTACTGCGCGGAGGCTGCGCTTTTCCGGAACTGACTTACCAACGGCCCAGCCTTTCCAACTACGCCTCGGCACTGCATCTTTACGCGGTCGAGCCACCTTTGCTGTCCATGCGCCGCCGTCGCGCTGTCGCCGACAAAGGCTTCGATGCCGACACCTTTCGAGCCCTCCGGTGCAGACAGCGAACGCGGGTCTGTATCCCTGAGAGACGCACTCGGCTGTGGCCGGTGGCCTTTCACCTCGGCTATTACCGGCGGTGCCATGGGATCAAGAGCCTCCTCTGCCGCATCAAACGGTGCCGCCGCCTCAGCACACGTTGCGAAAGGCTCGCCATCACGTTCCTCGCCGTCGTTCAGCTAGCGGCGGTTGTCGACTGGCTCATTCGTTGATTCTGCAAACACGGCCTAGTCCAAGCTTCGCGTTCAGCCGGATTGGTTCAAGGCTGACGCGGATGAGTCCTCGAACCCGGCCGGGCGCAAGTGGGAGAAGATCCTGACGTCACCCCAGCTGCTGGATGAGGCTGCCGTTTCGGTCGCGGCGCGAAGGCGCTCGATCTTTTTGACCCGGATTTCCCAGATTGGCATGACGAATGCTTCCAATGGATTCGTTTAAGATATTATCCATGAATGGCATAACCGATGTCGAGGCCGAAAAGTCCTGCAATCCGAAGGGTGCGACCAAAACCGAGCATATAAGATTGAGTTTCGACCGGCGTCTGGCGCTGGAATTCCATGGCGCCAAAATCTCTTCTGATGCCGGGCTGCTTGCCTATAGAGAGATGGACGAGGTTCTCGGGC
>Ga0074045_10002510_pt1 | contig 16966 bp, 12 predicted proteins | sample BogForMeECP23OM2_FD_94442 | JGI IMG/M metagenome (GOLD analysis project Ga0074045, IMG submission 94442) | Bog forest soil microbial communities from Calvert Island, British Columbia, Canada - Bog Forest MetaG ECP23OM2 | ecosystem: Environmental > Terrestrial > Soil > Wetlands ...
CACGTCAACACAACCGCTCAGTGCAAACGTGAGTGGCTTGCAGTCACGAAAGTAACCACGTCTGTTTGAGGGAGTGAGGCGGGGAAGTGCCAGTATCCCACCCTTTCGCCAAGCGATGGCGAAGGAATTGGGCGTCCGGCCCGACCAGTGTCTACCGGTTGCACTGTTCGTCTATGCTCTCTACAACTTTGTAAGCTCGCTCATAGTAGGTCTTTAACCCTACGAAAGTGATTCCGACGTCTTTTCCGTGAGCAATCAGATGACGATTACTCACGATAGTATCCACGGCGTCCCTTAACTCTCCGTCGGTCGCGATCTTCAGATCGTTGTGCCAACCAGAGTTGAACGATGCAGTCAATTCAAGAATGGCCTGCATCTTCGCATTACGAAATCCTCGGAGCCTCCTGAGTACAAATGACGCGGTATTCGGCGCCGAAGTCTTGGTTGCATACTCTCCGTATATTGAACGGAGGGATTGTTCGAGGAAGCCTGCAACGAGAACACAGAGATACCTTGCCCAATGCGCTCTCAACTCAATAGCGTCGTTGGGCAGTTCATTGACCTTGTCAAACAAGTTGTCAAGCTTCTGCTTAGCTCGAATTACGTCCCGGCAGTTCATTTGACGTACGCGAATGCCTTCGTCGCAATGTCCAGGCGACGTCGAACGTTTTCCTCGTCGGTCGTCGCGGTTTCGGTTGCCATAACAAATTTGTCATCCCCTAGCAAGCGCAAATATCTATCTCTCACCTCTCCGGCTCGTTTTATGGTTCCTTGCTGTAACCGTCGCGCAATTCCCACCATCACGGCATCGTAGAATGCGGCGTTAAGGGCCTTCTTCGGTTTGAACGCATTCTCGCCAATCGCATTTAGAATCGTATCGACAGTCGCTAGAAAAAGCTCAGCAAGTTCTCGACTCAGCTTGCTTTTTAGGTGACGGTTCTTACCCATATACCGATTCAAGAACGTAGCCATGGGTTTTGCATAACTGTCGCCACGGAAATACAAGGCGAAAAACCGGAGAATCAATTCTTGGTCGCGCATGTTTCGGTGAGGCGGTCCAAATAGCGCCCGCCATGGGGCTGCGGCGTTCAAATCAGAGAGCAAATCGTTGAAGGGGCCATGGTAAATACATGAGCGAATCTCTTGAGGTTTAAGCTCAACGCCTGTTGTGTTCAGCCGTTGGAAAATATAGTAAACGCTACTTTCGTCGTCCGATGGCTCATCCTGCCGGATGATTGTGGCATGTATGATGGAGTCTGCCAATTGCCGCCGATCTGAATCCGGCAGGCTGCGGTATGTGAGACCGACAAACTGGGCTTGAACGCCCTTCAGGGCAAATTCCCGCTTGTTTGCAAACACGCCATCGTAGAAATACTGGAGGGTCCTGAGCCTTTGTTGACCGTCGACAATGATCATCCTTCTTGAGTCGTACTCTTTTGCTAGAAAGATTCCTGGAACAGGTAGGCCTAGTAACAGCGACTCTATGAATCGAGAAGCGTCCCCAAAACTCCAGACGAATCCGCGCTGGAAGTGAGGGACATAAATGTCTTCGTCGCGCATTCGCGCCACCAGGCTATCAACGGTGTAGTCAGCTCCGTAGCTCGAAATCGAGTACTTGAACGGAACGACTTCGTCATCACCAGTTTCGGTGACAGTCACTTGCTTGTTCTTTTTCGGCACCCTTACACTCCATCACGCAGCAGAAATAGAAACGGTCACGAAATTCGGAATCACAAATTGTATCGTACGCTTCTGAGGACGGGTGGCCTGCCCTTTCGGTTTGAGACATGCCCCGGCTCCGGGCTCGAATACCACCTTCTTTCTCGGTGACTTCACCTGATGCGCTGGTTACCTTCGTAACCCCCGGTGTGACCTGCGTCACTAACTTTTTCCCTCGATTGTGCTAACTCTGAAACAATGTGGTGGGACTCGGCTAATTGCTAGAGCTTGTTTCAAGAACAGATTTGTAACAGGGCACGACCCTTCGGCTTCGCTCAGGGCAGGCTTTCCAGTCGTGCCGTTGACGGCAGCCCAAGGTAACGGCTTTAGCCGCTGCGAACAGGGGCTAAAGCCCGGCGGAGAGGAAACGTCTTTCGGCACGGCTGAAGCCGTGCCCTGATACAAACGGAATTATGAAACACGCTGTAGCCGCTAGCTGCTAATTGCAAGCCGCTAGCTGTCAGTCGCTTGCCAACAATGACCCTCAGAAAGCGAGAGGGTCTTATGTCATCCAAAACCTGCCACCACGTCAAAGTGGACGGCGCCAACTGTCAACTTCCGCCCCTGACCGGGCGCAACTACTGTCACTTTCATCTGGAGAGCCTGGGCCGCCGCATGCGCATGGCGCGCGCCCGGGCGCGCCGCCAGCCTTTTCTTCTCGTTCTGCCCATCCTGGAGGACATCAACTCCGTGCACGTAGCCCGCATGCAGGTGCTGGACGCGCTGGCCAGCGGCCAGATCGACCAAAAGCGCGCCGGGTCGCTGCTCTACGGACTACAGGGAGCTTCCACCGATCTGCGCAGCGCCAAGCCACCACGCCTGGGCGTGTACGACCCGGCCATCGACACCGCTCCCCGCGCCACCGAGCACCCCGGCTTCGAACAGAAGCACGACCTGCCGCCTGGCCTCGATCTGAGCCAGCCGCCGGAGGTGGTGTTCCCGCCGGCTGCGGAACCCGCCATCACGCAGGCCTGGCCCTCACCCTATCGCAGCAAACCTTTCGAGCACGACTACATTTCGCCCGAAGACGTCGAGCTGGAGGAGATCTTTAAGACGGAGGGCGAGGACGCCTACCGGCGGCGCGAGCACGAATTGAATCAACAGGCGATGACGCAAGTGATGGCGCGCAAGCGCGAGATCCAACGGGCCCGCTACGTGGTGGAGGCGGCGCGGCGCAACGAAGAGCGGATCTTGGGCACTCCGGAGGAGCGCGCCCGCGACAAAGCCGAAATTGAGAAGGAGCGGGCGCAAGCGGCGGCCCACTTTAAGGCCCAGCGGGAGGCGGAAGCGACGGCGGCCGCGGGCGAAGCCGCCAAGAAACCGCCAGCCACGGTGTCCGATACAACCGACTCCGCCACCGCGCAGGAAAAGAAGAGCGGAACGTAGCCCGCCCGCTGAATTTCGCGAAGCACTTGGTTAAGTGCGAAATGTAAGTGCTTAGCCTCGGAGGTGAAACGAACCACTCCCACATTGTCGGATGAAGTGGGAAAAGAAGTCCCGTAGTGCGGGACGAAAGAGGATCACTGCCCTTCAGGGCGGGACAAGCGTTCGATTTTCGACGTGAGCCCGCTGCACGGGAGGCAGCTCAACGACAACCGGAATTAAGACCATGCACGACAGAGACGATCAGACAGGGAGCGCGGTTGGCGATCAACGATGCGGCGCCCAAACTCGGTCGCATGTGCCACTGACAACTGGCAAGGCGCAACCGGCAACTGGACGTAAGTCCTTGCCCCTTCGTTATGAACGTGTAAAACCTTCTGGCTCTATTATTTGCAAAGATTTATTCGCCAAGTGCTTGATTCTAAATATGGCACAAATGGGGGGAGGGTCGTGGCGGGCAATTGCTACTGGAGGGTCGCGGCGGAGTCGGCCCAGCCACGAAAAGCAGGTTCCTCCGCTCGGGTCGGGATGGCAAAAAGAGAGCGCGAACTCTGCGAAGAGCGAACGGCGACGAGCGAAAAGCGGGTTCTATGTCTCTAGCGTATACCTCGAGGCGGCCAGCCGATACATGCGCCGCCAAACCAGGCGGTTGATGGTCACCACCACGATGGACATGACGATCGTCGAAGCCAGCAGCAGATCGAAATTGCCGGAGTCGCTGGCGCGCGAGATGGTCGCGCCCAAACCAACCGTGGTGTACGTCTGGTCCTTCAGCCGGAAGTACTCGGCGACGATGCTGGCGTTCCATGCGCCGCCGGAAGCGGTGACCAGACCAGTGATGAGATAAGGGAAGATTCCGGGCAGAATGAGCCTGCGCCAGCGTTGAACGCCTTTGAACTGGAACAGGTTCGACGCTTCCCTCAAGTCGGTGGGAATCGCCATGGCGCCCGCGATTACGTTGAACAAAATGTACCACTGCGTTCCCAGCAGCAGGAGCAAGATGGAACCGAGCCCCAAACCGCCGCCAATTCGGATGAGCACCAGCAGCACGATGGGAAACAGCGCCGTCGCCGGAACTGAAGCCGCAATTTGCGCCAGCGGCTGCGCAATGCGCGCCAGCTTGGGATTGAATCCGATGGCGACACCTACAGGAATTGTCCAGGCCGCGCCGATGGCAAGCGCCGCCATTACGCGGAGGAACGTCGCGCCGGCGCCGATCAGCACTGCGCTGTACTCCGAGGCGTCCAGGCCGGTGAGCATGATGATCGCTCGCGTGACCGCGTACAGCACGGCGAGAAGGGCAATAACGGCAATCGCGCGGCCGGTCCAGACTTTCCAGGGAGCTGGCGGCGCGTCTTCGTCGGTGGCGTGATGCAGGCGGGCGAAATGGAGCGCGAGCCGCTCGCCCAAGGGCCTGAGCGTTTTCTTGCGCAGCCGTCGCAATCCGCGCGACCCCTCGATGACGTTAAGAAACCACGAGCGCGGCGCGTCGGCGCTCTCCACCTGCTCCATCTTGAATTTTTCTGCCCACGCGATTACTGGTCGCCACACAATTTGGTCAAGCAGCACGATGACCGCGATCATGGTTCCAACGCCCCACAAGATCGCTTGCGTGTCGCCCGCGCTGGCCGCGGTTTGCAGATACGAACCGAGTCCTGGCAGACGAAAGTCGCGGTCGCCCAGCACGAACATCTCGCACGCCATAAGGAAAAACCAGCCGCCTGCGACCGACATCATGGAGTTCCACACGAGTCCAATTGCAGCGTAAGGCAACTCGAACTGCGTGAACCGCTGATACCAATTGAAGCGGTAGATCTTGGCAGCCTCGCGCATGTCGCGCGGAATGCTCTTCAGCGACGAGTAGAAGCTGAAGGCCATGTTCCAGACTTGGCCGGTGAAGATGAGCAGGATTGCGCCCATTTCCACGCCGATCTGGTGATGCGGGAAAAGCGCCACCATCGCGAGCATCACGCCGGGCAGAAAGCTGAGGACCGGAATCGACTGCAGAATGTCGAGTAGCGGAATCATGATGCGCTCGGCCTTCGCGTTATAGGCAGCAACGTAGCCGTAAACCAGCGTGAAGGCGAGCGAAAGCACGTACGCAACGGTAATCCGCAGCAGCGAGTAAGCCGCGTACATGGGAAGTTTGGTGGGATCGCGAGAGATCTCGATGTGAGGATTGAACGGGCCAAACCATGTGCGCCCCAGAACCAGCACGCCATAGAAGAACGAAAGGCCGGCGGCAAAGATGACGAAGTCGGTCAGCACCGACCAGGTTTGCGCGGGCAGCAGCGACCAAGGTCCCTTGCCGAGAATGCGAATCGGTTGCCAGCTTGGACGCGCCATCAGGCCTCGCCCAGAATCGACACGTCGGCATCTGCTTCCTCGCGATGGAACAAGCGGCCGGTCTCTGAGTCGTAGTCGAAGATCTCGGCGTAGCGTCCCCAGTTCAGAGCGGTCTCGAACTGGCGCTCGACTTCGTCGGAGCTGAAGTGCTCATCGAGGATGTCACGGAAGAACTCCTCGCCGATGGCGTGATCGCGCTTGGCGTGAAGGGTGTTTTCGATGAGACGCAGGATTGCGACGTTGTTCAGAGCAGCGTCCCGGAAGAGCTGCTTCTGCGCCTGGATGTCAGCCTCGCCGAAGCGGCGGCCTTCCGGCGTAATCTCGACGTCGCCCTCGTGCACCACAGCGAAACCCAGCATGACGGAAGCGTCCACAATGGGAAGCAGATCATCGACATCCATAGCGAGTTCGTCAGCCAGCTTGTACAGGTCGTCGCGGCCGCCGCGATCCGCGAGCAGCTCCATGAATCCGGCGATGCCGCCTGGCCGCGCGTGTGGCAGCATCTGGAACTTGGTGCGCTCCCGCGGCTGGCTCTCGCCGGAGGCTTGCACGGGCTGTCCTGGAACTGAAGCTTCCTCTTCGGGGCGAGTCAGGGTCTTGTAGATGGCATCCACGTAAGCCAGAAAGCGTGGCGACTTGCGATCGCGATACTGCGGAATGTCGACCTCGAAGTCCGAACGAATGCGCGCTGGATTGCGTCCCAGCACGATGACGCGATCAGCGAGCAGCAAGGCTTCCTCGATATTATGGGTAACGATGAAAATGCTGGTGGTAGGCATCTTCTTGGAGATCCACAACTCCAGCAGCTCGGAGCGAAGGTTCTCCGCGGTGAGGACATCAAGCGCCGAGAAAGGCTCGTCCATGAAGAGCACTTCCGGCTCGACCACCAGCGCGCGGGCAAAACCAACGCGCTGCTTCATCCCTCCGGAGAGTTCCTTGGGATATGCCGTTTCGAATCCATCCAGACCGACAGTGTCGATCATCTTCAGCGCCCGCTTGTGGCGCTCGATGGCGCCCATGCCTTTGGCGATGAGCGGCGCTTCCACGTTTTCCAAAACAGTGAGCCAGGGAAACAGCGCGAAGCTTTGAAAGACAATGGAGACATTTGGAATCTGGCCGTCCATCGGCTTACCATGCCACAGAATCTGCCCGGACGACGGCTTCGAAAGCCCGGTCAGCATGCGCAGCAGCGTGGATTTTCCCGAGCCCGATGGGCCGAGCAAAGCGACAATCTTCCCCGGACAGACGTCGAGGTCGGTAGGCGCAATCACCTCGATCTTGTTGCCGTCGGGCTGCGGATAGTATTTCTCTACCGCGCGGGCTTGAATGATCGCCTCAGCCAAAATCGTCTCCTGTGGTTTTGTGTTCTTAGTCTATGGGCTTTGTGCGGTCATGGACAATGGCAATGTACAGATTGTGTGAAAGGAGTGTTAATTTGGCCGTAGATTTGGCGCATCGCCCGGCCAGCGAGGTGCCTCGGTTCCTCGGTCGCCGAAACCTCGTCTCTCACGATGCATGCAGTTAACGGATTTTTGTCGGTTACGCTCCGAGTTTCGACGCCAAGTCCACTATGTCGGTGGAAACCACTTCGAAATCGCCCACCTTGGCATCATCCGCCCTGCCCGTGGGTCCGTATTCATTGGGCCTACGGATGAAGCCGGTGCGTAGGCCGAAGCTGTGCGCGGACATCAGATCGCCGCAGTGCGCCGCGCACATCATCACTTCTTCGGGCTTCAACTCTAATAGGCTGACCGCAGTGAGGTATGCTTCGCGATCAGGCTTGTAATGCCTGGCTAGCTCGGCCGAAAGAATCAGGTCCCAAGGTATACCGGCGTGCTTGGCCATGTCGGCGAGCAGCGCGATGTTGCCGTTCGACAGCGGCGCAATCGTGTACTTCTTCTTGAGGCGCATGAGACCTGCGACGGAATCGGGCCACGGCTTCAGGCGGTGCCAGACGCGGTTCCAGTGTTCCTTTTCTGCTTCGGAAAGACCGTCGATGTGAAATTCCTCGAGCAGGTCCTCTAGGAGCGCGCGATTCAGGTGGTCGAGGTTGGTCCAGGGCATTTCGCCTTTTCGCACCATGTCCATGGAAGGCGCGTAGCCGGCTCGCCATCGATCGGCAAAGCGGGCCCAATCGACGGTGATGCCCTTCGCTTTTCCCCAGGCCTTGCCTTCCTCGATTATCGATCCGCGCCAGTCGACCACGGTGCCGAAGGTGTCAAAGAGGAGTGCCCTCACCGAAGCCACCGCGCAGGCCGAATCCTGCGCGTGTGTGCCGTCGATCTCGCTCATCCTGCGGATTCCCCAATTTGTGTTCGAGCCAGGGCCAAGCTCCTGCCGCTAATGTTCCAACCTTCAAAGCTAAAGACTTTGACCTATCGCGCTGGCATTGGCTTCGTCTGATCCAGCGCCAGATTTACCTCCAGCACATTGACTCGCGGCTCGCCCAGGAATCCAAGTTGCCGCCCCTGCGTGTACTCGCGAATGATCTGCCGCACCTGGTCTTCGCTCAGGCCTCGTTCGCGAGCGAGGCGGGGAACCTGGAATTCCGCGGCTGCTGGTGTGATGTCCGGATCCAAGCCTGACGCAGATGAAGTCACCAGGTCGATGGGAACTGGCTGTCCAGGATTCTCCGCTTGCAGGTGCGCGACGTCGCCTTTAACCCGATCGATCAACTGGTGGTTCGTGGGAGCGAAGTTGGTGCCGCCGGAGTTGGCAGCGTCGTACCCGTTCCCTGCCGCCGATGGCCGCGAATGTAAATAACCCGGACCGGCAAAAGCCTGCCCGATAATTCTCGACCCGACGACTTCGCCGTTGCGCACGATGAGCTGCCCGTTGGCCTTATCGTGGAAAAGCACCTGCGCCAAGCCGGTTACTACCAGTGGATAGATGACGCCCAGCAGCACCGTTGTGACCACCGTCATGAGAATTGCAATCTTAAGATTCTGTTTCATAGTTTCCTGCCTCTACGCCAGTCCGACTCGGGTGATAACCATATCAATCAGCTTGATTCCAATGAACGGCACAACAATTCCGCCCGCGCCATAAATCCACAGATTGCGACGCAAGAGCGCCGCGGCGCCCATGGGACGGTATTTCACGCCCCGCAACGCGAGAGGAATCAGAGCAATAATGATGATCGCGTTAAAGATCACCGCCGAGAGGATGGCCGACTGGGGTGTGCGCAGCCCCATGATGTTCAGCGCGTTCAGCACTGGAAAAGTCCCGGCAAACATCGCAGGGATGATGGCAAAATATTTCGCCACATCATTGGCGATGGAAAATGTCGTCAATGAACCGCGCGTCATCAGCAACTGCTTGCCGATGGCCACCACTTCGATGAGCTTGGTCGGATTTGAATCGAGGTCAACCATGTTGCCGGCTTCCTTGGCTGCCTGGGTTCCGGTGTTCATAGCCACGCCGACATCAGCCTGCGCCAGCGCCGGAGCATCGTTGGTTCCGTCGCCCGTCATGGCGACGAGCTTGCCTTGCCCCTGCTCACGGCGGATCAGGTCCATCTTGTCCTTGGGCGTGGCCTCCGCGAGAAAGTCGTCCACGCCCGCTTCGCGAGCAATCGCAGCGGCGGTAAGAGGGTTATCACCGGTAATCATCACGGTCTTGATGCCCATCGCGCGCAACTGGTCGAAGCGCTCCTGCATGCCGCCCTTCACGATGTCCTTGAGGTGAATCACGCCAAGCGCTCGCCCCTTTTCGGCGACAACCAATGGCGTGCCTCCGGAGCGCGCGATGAGTTCGACGCTAGCTTGCACTTCAGCTGGCAGCAGACCGCCGTTGGTCGCCAGATAACGCGTGATCGCATCTACCGCCCCCTTGCGGATCTGGTTCCCATTCATGTTCACTCCCGACATGCGCGTCTGCGCCGTGAACGGCACAAACTCCATCTCATGCGACGACAAGTCGCGGCCGCGCAGACCGTACTTCTCCTTTGCCAGCACAACAATCGAGCGGCCTTCGGGCGTTTCATCCGCCAGCGATGAGAGCTGCGCGGCGTCCGCCATCTCCGCTTCCGTCACTCCGGGCGCCGGAATGAACGAAGCCGCCTGGCGATTGCCAAGCGTGATGGTTCCAGTCTTGTCGAGTAGCAATGTATCCACATCGCCGGCGGCCTCGACGGCGCGCCCCGACATGGCCAGCACGTTGTGCTGAATCAGGCGGTCCATGCCCGCAATGCCGATGGCCGAGAGCAGACCGCCAATCGTAGTGGGAATCAGGCACACCAGCAGCGACACCAGCACGAACACGGTCTGCGGCGAGCCAGAGTAGATAGCGAACGGTTGCAACGTAACGACGGCCAGCAGGAAGATGATCGTCAGGCCAGCCAGCAGAATGTTCAGAGCGATCTCGTTGGGCGTCTTCTGCCGCTCTGCGCCTTCAACGAGGGCAATCATGCGATCAAGGAAAGTCTCGCCAGGATTCGACGTGACCTTCACTTTGATCTGGTCGGAGAGCACACGCGTGCCGCCGGTTACGGCGGAGCGATCGCCGCCCGCCTCGCGAATGACGGGCGCAGACTCGCCGGTGATCGCGGACTCGTCCACCGAGGCGACGCCTTCGATGATTTCTCCATCCGACGGGACGAACTCTCCGGCCGAGACTACCACCGTGTCCCCAGCGCGCAGCTTCGAACTGGGCACTTGCTCGGTCCGGCCATCTTCTACGATGCGGTTGGCGATGGTTTCCGAGCGCGCTTTGCGTAACGTGTCAGCCTGTGCTTTGCCGCGGCCCTCGGCCATGGCTTCGGCGAAGTTGGCAAACAGCACCGTGAACCATAGCCACAACGTAATCTGGAGATTGAATCCAAAGTTCGTCTTGTCGCGGAATAACAGCAACGTGGTAATCACGCTGCCGACTTCCACGACGAACATGACGGGATTACCCATCATGTGGCGTGGATTCAGCTTGATAAACGAATCCATGATCGCGCGCTGGACGATTCTTATATCCCAGACTTTCTTTTTCGAACTCTTCGCCATGTTTAACCTCAGAAGACCTTCCCTGCTTGCAGCAGCAGGTGTTCAAGGATTGGTCCCAGGCTGAGCGCTGGGAAAAATGTCAACGCGCCCACAATCAGGATCACCCCTATCAGCAGCGCTGTGAAAAGTGGCGTCGTCACCGGAAAAGTTCCGAGCGAAGGCGGAACGTACTTCTTGCCCGCGAGGTTCCCGGCAATGGCCAGCATCGGGATGATCATCAAGAACCGCCCAATCAACATATCGAACCCCAGTGTCGTGTTGTACCAGAGCGTGTTGGTAGTCAGTCCGCCGAAGGCAGAGCCATTATTGCCGGCACCCGAAACATATGCGTACAACATCTGTGTGAATCCGTGCGGCCCGGGATTGCTGATGCTGGAAGTCCCGAAGCCATTGACCGACGACACTCCAGTGAACACCAGAATCACCAGTGGGAAGACGAGCGCGACCAGCATCGCCATCTTTACGTCGTAAGCTTCGATCTTCTTGCCGAGATATTCCGGCGTGCGGCCGACCATCAGTCCGGCGATGAACACCGCCAACACGACGTAAATCAAGACGCCGTACATACCGGCGCCGACGCCGCCGAAGATCACCTCGCTCAGCATGATGTTGACCAAAGGCACCATGCCGCCGAGCGGCGTAAACGAATCGTGCCAGCCATTAATGGCGCCGCAGCTCGCATCTGTGGTCACCGTTGCAAATAGAGCGGAGTTGGTAATGCCAAAGCGGACTTCCTTGCCTTCCATGTTGCCGCCCGGTTGCAGAGCGGTCACGTGCTGATCGGCCCCGGCGAGAAGCGGATTACCCCGAGACTCAGCCCAGTAGGCCGTTGTAACACCCACCAGAAACAAGATCGCCATGGCAGCCCAAACTGCCCATCCGTGGTGCTGCGAGCCAGTCATGCGGCCCAGCGTGTAGGTGAGTCCGGCGGAAATGGCAAATATGCAGAACAACTCGATCAGGTTAGAGAACGGAGTCGGGTTTTCAAAGGGATGCGCGCTGTTGGCGTTGAAGAAGCCGCCGCCATTGGTTCCCCATTCCTTGATGATCTCTTGCGACGCGACTGGGCCTTGCGCAACGTTCTGGCTGGTGACGGTGTCCATGACCGGCTTCCCACTCGCATCGACGGCCGGTTTACCGTCGGCATTCACATGCTGAACCTGCTGTGGTTCAACCAGCTTTACCGAGTCATAAGGTTTGAGATTCTGCACCACGCCTTGCGAAACCAGGAGCAGGGCCCCAACAATGCTGAACGGCAGCAGTACCCACAGACAGGAGCGGGTCATGTCCACCCAGAAGTTGCCAAGGGTCTTCATCTGCCGTCGAGCAATGCCGCGAATGAAAGCAATTGCCAGGGCGATACCCGTCGCCGCCGAAATGAAGTTGTGATAGGCGAGACCAGCCATTTGGGTGAAGTAACTCATGGTGGTTTCACCCGAGTAGGACTGCCAGTTGGTATTCGTGGTGAACGAAGCCGCCGTGTTGAACGCCAGGTGGGGCGGGTTTACCGCGCCGAACTTCTGCGGATTGAAGGGCAGAAAGCCCTGCACCCGCTGAATGAGATACAACAGCAGCATGGAGACGACGCTGAACAGCAGCATCGCGAAGGCATACTCGGTCCAGCGCATCTCGTGGTCTTCATCCACGCCGGTGACGCGATACAGCAGCCGCTCGATCGGCCGCAGTACCGGATCCATAAACGTCCGCTCGCGGCTGAAGACGTGCGTCAGGAAGACACCCATGGGCTTGGTCACGGCCAGGATCAGACCCAGAAACACAATGATTTGGAACCATCCATTGGCAGTCATGTCAGAACTTCTCCGGTCGCAGCAGCGCGTAGAAGAGATAGATCATCATCAACGCGCAAATGACCAGCATGATTGTTGACTCGATGTGCATAAATCCCCTCACTTAACCCGGTCGCAGAAATGGACGTACCCCAGCGACAAGGCAAAGAACGCGATCGTGATTGCGACAAATAACACGTCTTGCATGTTCAGCTCCTAAAACCCTAATCGTTCCATAGTCTTCCGTGGAGAACTACTTCGACTTTCCGTGATGCGATGGGACCAATTGCGATTGCGTTAGTTCTTTCACATCCAGTTCGCCGTCCTTGTTCTTGTCCAACCTGGTGAATTCTGCTTCCATAAAGTTCATGAACTCCTGTTTGGAGACCTTGCCATTCTTGTCGGTGTCCATCAGGAGCAACAGCTTCTTCGCATCAGCCTCCCCCGCCGCGACCTTCGGTGATTGAGGCGAGATGGTTTGAGAGCCAGGAGTACTCGCCTGACCGGCCGCGATGGCAGTTCGTACCATAGACCCAGCTGTGAACAGCCCTGCGACGAAGAAGATGAATAGTATCTTCTGCGGTTTTCTAAGCATATTGACCTCCTCGACCAGAACTAACTGTGACGATGTTGACTTCCCCCGACGCGACTTCTAGCTGCCTTTAGCCTTATCCCGAGTTGGTACTACAAGCCACACGGTTCCTCGGCCATCGCAGGCAGAACATCGTCTTCCTGCAACCGTTCCTGCCCCATCACATTGCACGCATCCGGCGATAATCTGCATCGAACCTGCTGCGGCCGGGGTTGGCTTTAGCACCAGCTTGGCATCGTGATGGTTCACCAGCCAATTCACCAGCCTGCGTTCGATAATTTCGCGGTCCTTTACGCAGAGCTGTTGGCGTCGCTGCTCCCACCACCCTTCCACGCATTCCAGGCAAACTGGCTCTCCGCCGTCAAACAGCGCCCCCCCATCGGACGCGCGGAAGAACCTACCGCACTGCGAGCAACCCTTGAGTCCAAGCAGAGACAGCGCCTCTCGTAAAAGGCTCAGTTCCCTTTCGATACGGGCCAGCGTTTCCTGTATTTGTCCGGACGACTCGTCAGGCATTTCGCTCACTCCCGCCAACCGAAAAATATCCCCGTATTTCCGGCGCACGTGCTCATTGCAACTAGAAGAAAAAGATCATGTCCCCTGCCGCGGTGAACTGGCTTTTCTTGGTGCCAGTGGAATACGCCGGTGCGTCAAAGGCATGTTCGTACCTGAGCTCAGGCCGGAACAGTATGGTCGATCCAACCCAGTGTCCCCACGCAAACTCATCCTCGATATATCTCGTCTTGAAGCCGGTCCGCTGGCCTCGGATGTCGTCAAAATACTCGTTGCGAATCGTCAGGTAGTTCGACTTGTTGATTTCCTTCTCCACGTAGTTGACGATCGCCCATTCCGGGGCGTAACAAGTCACCTGCTGCGCCGAAGCGCAAACCGCGCCGTTGGCGTTGAGGATGAGCAGGGAGGCCGCCGCCGGATTGTTTACATTGGGTGTGTCCTTTTCGTACTGGTACCAGCTCTCCGTCGCCATGTGCCATGACTTATTGAACTTGTGATACCAAGTAGCATAAAAAGCTTGTAAGTTGTTGTACGAATACTTGCCGGAGTTCAGCGAGTTGTCACACACATAGATATTGTTCCAGCCCTGGCTCCAGGTGTAGCCGACGCAGCCATTGAATGTGACCTTTGCTTCTGGCCCACCTACCCATGGTGCTATGTCGCAGCCCGGCGAGATACCTGCCTGCACCAGCCAATGGTTGCTGAGTTTTACTGTCGTGTTGACACCCGTCTGGGTATAGCAGTCGAAGGTGTAGAGAAGCGAATGGCTGTAGGTGTAGTTGTTGGGAGCTAACTGCGCCTCGATGTCCGGAAGCGAAATGTAGCGGCCGATGCGGACGTTCATGCCCTCCGCCACATGCGGGAAATAAAGGTCAAGGTACACCATGACCGGGTCGACTCCATACTGATAGCCGATGGTTCCATTCGGATTGGTGTGCAGCAGTTGGTGGCTGAACCAGCCTTTGGCGGTGGTGAAGCGATAATCGATTCCATATAAGGTCGCAACGCGGAAGCCCCAGTCGAAGTGGTCGGTTTGGACCGTATCCGGCTGGCGCTCGATGTACAACACCTCCTGGTCCGGCTGGATCGAGTTCGGTACGATGTCGTATGCGGTAGGGGCATTGGCATAGTGTCCGTTGGTCGAAGTGCTCACGTTGAAGCCACCGTTGACCCAACCGTAGATTTGAACTCCGCTTTTCTTCCACCCTTCACCGCCTGGGCCGCTCCAGATGGCTTCCATCAGCGGGCCTGATTGTGTCCACGGATAACCGATGGTCACCGAGCCGCCGTAAGGCCAGATCGTGAAGGGGAAGGGAGGATCGGTGACCGGCGGAGGATAGCCGCGATACTTGGCCTCCGGCCCGCTCGCAGCCGTCCCTTTCCAATCCTGCATGTACGCCTGCCCAAGTCTGCTTAAGAAGCTGCCGTGCAACGTACTCTCGCTTGTTGCCGTTGCGTCAGTGCCTCCAGCCGGTTCCTTGGCTCCCGCCGCTTTGGGATCACTCGACGAACTGGAGCCGCTCTGCGTGGAAGCCGGATCTGCGCCGGAATTCTGCTGTGGTTCTGGCGACAAACTGCGGGCTGAGTCGGTCTTTCCAGTGTCCGATCCTGCACCTTGAGCACGAAGCGCGACGGGCGTTAATACGAGTGCGAAAAACAACACTGCAACCGTCCGCCCGTGGTGCGAGAGGAACTCCGCCATCTGTCGTTCGAGGTGAACGAAAAACCGGCGCCCCGTCGCCGCGTCGATGACCGCGGCTTCCGCCAATTTCCGGACAATTGGCGCCTTCTTCGACTTCCGCACCGGCCTTGAGCTCTGGAACAGAAACACGACAAAGAAAGCCACACTCAAGGCACAGATTGAGAGAAAGACACTATTCATAACTCCCTTTCGCACACTCCTACGCGGGCGCTGCCAGCAAGTTAATTGGAGCACTCCGCGCGTAAGTGCCGGCTAAGAAGTTCGTAAATTTTTCGTAAAGACCGAGAAGGGGAAACTGTTACTGGATCGATCGATTTGAGTGGTTTGAATAAACTTTGCTTATAGAGAGCATAAAAACTATGCGTTGGACTGAGGGCGAAGGCTTTATTAGCATCGAAGTCTCTAGCCAACAAGCCGCGAATTCATCAGCCGGATTCGGGAGACAGAATTCGCATTGAAGCCTCACTTTCTCCAAAGTTTCGCTCGTTCACCGCGTAAGCGTATGGCTTGTAGTACCAAATTGGGACGACACTAAGGGCGCCTGGACGTCGCGTCGTGGGAAGTCACAGCTTGACGCCAAGCTGTACAGTTTAGGGGTTATGAAACACCTAAAGAGCGATGAGACATTCCCAGACGCAAAAGTCATTTGGCTGTTCGTTCGCGCGGCGATGATTGTGGCCGTAGTGGCAAGCTTCACCTTGCCCATTCGAGCGCAACAGCAGGCGCCAAACCAATCTGCGGACACGGTCGCCGTGTCGGCACAAACCATGGAACGACTGCAGCAACATGTCGCGGAACTGGAAGCCGAAGTGACGGAGTTGAAGGCGCAGATGAAAGAGATACGGTCTGCACCTTCGCCAGCGCCGGCCTCTGGCGCCAACGTCACGCTGGCGCACGACACGGCTGACGGTCCGGTTGAAAGTGCTGCTCTCTCCAGTAGCGGGCAATCACCACAAGGCAGCACCTTGCTCTCTGCTGATGATCGCAGCGTTCTCAACTACTTGAAGGGGACGACGATCAACGTTTCCGTGGACGGCTATTACGCCTACAACTTCAACGACCCTGTCGGAAGGGTGAATCTGCTGCGCGCTTACGACGTGCTTAGCAACGCTTTCAGTCTGAACCAGGCGGCGGCGATCTTCGAGCGGGCACCCGATGTCGACGCCGGGCGGCGCTTTGGCGCTCGCCTCGATCTGCAATTCGGACAGGCTACGGCTAGCTCACAGGGCAATCCGTTAAACGAACCTCGTCCCAACATCTATCGCAACATCTTCCAGGCGTACGGGACGTACGTTGTTCCGCTGGGCAGCGGCCTCACCGTGGACTTCGGCAAGTGGGCCAGCTCACTGGGAGCCGAGGGTAACTATACCCAGTTCCAGATCAACTACTCACGCTCCTACTGGTTCAACTTCCTGCCGTTTTATCACATGGGAATACGGGCGCAGTACAACGTAAACAAGAAGCTGGCGCTGAATTACTGGGTCGTCAACGGCACAAACCAAACCGAGCCCACGAACGGCTATAAGGATGAGCTATTTGGCTTCGTCCTGACGCCGAATAAGAACGTCTCTTGGACCGTGAACTACTACCTTGGTCAGGAACACCCGGACGCTACGCCGGTCTCCACGTGCGGCCCTGTGCCCGTCCAACAGGGGTTGTGCTTTGAGAAGATCAGCCCTGCGCCGAACGGCAAGCTGGATATCTTCGACAGCTACGCTAGCTGGCAGACAACGCCCAAGCTTCTGCTTCAGTTGGAAGGCGACTACGTTATCCAGCGCTTGTGGGCCAATGCCGGGCCGAACCAGTCGTCTGCGCCCTCGCACACATCGGGCGGCGCAGGTTACGCCAAGTATCAGTTGACGCCCAGGACCTACATCGCCGGGCGCGGGGAGTATCTCTCCGATCGCGGCGGGCTGTTCAGCGGAGTCAC
>Ga0074045_10002512_pt1 | contig 16961 bp, 18 predicted proteins | sample BogForMeECP23OM2_FD_94442 | JGI IMG/M metagenome (GOLD analysis project Ga0074045, IMG submission 94442) | Bog forest soil microbial communities from Calvert Island, British Columbia, Canada - Bog Forest MetaG ECP23OM2 | ecosystem: Environmental > Terrestrial > Soil > Wetlands ...
CAAACCGGCTATGATCCGACTAAGCCGGCTGACGGAACGTCGTCATTCCAGAAAAATGCAGAGTATCAACGTGCGATGGGGGCATGTCTTGATGCCCGCGGGTACAGTGTAAAATAGGGATGTAGAAAAAAATAAAATAAACGATATGCCGAGTGTGAATTTTGTTTATTACCACCGCCTGCATGTTTACGTCATTAATACTATTGATGGATCGCTTTAGTTTTTCAGATGCGGTGAGGAGGTCATTAAACATTGGACTTTCATCATTTTCGCGATCCATCGTGGAATAGGACAGATGTCGATAATTTAGCTTATTGACTATCAGTCATATTTTTTATTGACCATCAGTCACATTTTATGATATCCTTATCGCAAAATTGTATAAAAGTATCAGGGATGAATTTTATTTGAAAACAAATTACAAACAATTTGATATTCATTATGGAGTGTCCCCATGAAATTACGTGATGTAATAAATATCCTGGATGCCGAAGTGCTTGCAGGTGAAGATAATCTGGACATGGAAATAAAAACGGCGTGCGGGGCCGATTTGATGAGTGATGTACTGGCCTTTGTCAAAACTGGCAGCCTTCTTCTCACCGGATTAACCAACCCTCAAGTTATCCAAACCGCCAATATTTTGGATATTCCTGCAATTGTGCTGGTGAGGAACAAGAAACCTTCGGCCGATACTATCGCGTTGGCCAACCAACTTAAAATTCCCCTTTTAACCACAAAATATGTTCTCTTCGAATCAGTGGGCCGTCTTTATGCCAAAGGCATGCTCGCCCAGCCAATAGTTGAAAATACCCGCAAGCGAAATTAATCACAACATATTAGAGTTATTGATAAGCAAAAAACGAGGTATAAAACGATCTGCTTTATGTTTTTGGAAATCAAAAAATTCATTAGTTGAATGGACCTTTTCTATACCAGCTTTCTTTTTTTACTCCCGATTTGTTTTCGAGTAAGTTGATAGCCTGCAGAATTATAGGCCTCATCATTTGTTTTTATGTCAAAGGTAATACCGCTGCTCTTTAGCAGAATTTTCATTCTGTCCGAGAGATAGCAAATGGTGGTGGAGATATAAACCGGAAAATACCAGAAATATCCCAGCCCCGACGAAAGCTTTGCTTCAGAGTCATACTGCCTCCTTATGTTAAGTTAGAAGCAGGCTGTTTTTTGATTAGTTCTCAGAACCTTCATCCTCAACCTTTTGTCTTGATGAATGAATTTTAGATTTTTTCTTATGCAATGACGCCTTCCGGGTCATACAAAGTTTTTGATATAATTTGTCACAAGGGCTGCCGGTTATTATATCATTCCATTCACGGTTATTATAGGTATAACTGGTTAAAACTTCCCCCGCATCGTCATAATCTACATACATTTTCGTTCTGGCAAGTCTCTTGCGGCAATTAATTTCCGACAAAACAACGTTGTGGTCATAGTATTCATATTTTCTGGATTTATCTAAATCATTTTTCTTAATGGCCTCAATCTTCTGTTCCCTGAAGTCATCTGTTACAATATTATAAGTCCAGACTGATACAATATTGGATAATTTTGTGAAATTTCTTTTATTGTAATAAACATTATCCGAAAGAAATTCCCAGGATTTACCCATTGGTTTTCCGGATATTGCCGATGATTCCCTCACTGTTGTTTCTCGTTCTGTTGTTTCCTGTGCCGGTGTTTCCTTTACCTGCTGTTCCTTTGCTCGTTGTTCGTTCGCTTGCTGCTCCTTTACCTGCTGTTCCTTTACCTGCTGTTCCTTTGCCTGCTGTTCCTTTACCTGCTGTTCTTTTGCCTGCTGTTCTTTTGCCTGCTGTTCCTTTACCTGCTGTTCCTTTGCCTGCTGTTCTTTTGCCTGCTGTTCTTTTGCCTGCTGTTCTTTTGCCTGCTGTTCTTTTGCCTGCTGTTCTTTTGCCTGCTGTTCCTTTACCTGCTGTTCCTTTGCCTGCTGTTCCTTTGCCTGCTGTTCCTTTGCCGGTTGCTCCTTTGCCGGTTGCTCGTTCTGAGTTAAACCTAATTTGATGTATAATTTATCAAATATACTGTTGGGTTTGATATCTTTCCATTCACGATCTTTATATACATTACTCTCTAAAACATTTCCCTTATCGTCATAATCCTTTAATTCCTTTAATCTCTTTTGTTTATTCTTAGTATCAATTTCCCACAAACTCAGGTAGTGGTCAAATTTTTGATATTTTATAGATTTATCCAAATCAGATTTCTTTATTATTTCAATTTTCTCTTTCCTACTGTCATTTGTTACACTTTTGTAAACCCAGACTGATATAATATAAGATGATTTATCTATATTTGTTTTATTGTAATACCAATCGTTATCAAAAGACTCCCACACTTTACTGTCCGGTTGCGCTGAAAAACAAAGAGATGGGATTGAAAAGACCATAACGATTAAAAAAATCGGGAATGTTTTGAATGTCATAATTATTTTCCTTTCGATGAATGAAATACAAATTATTTCTTTTTCAATGTTTGACACATACCACGTATTGGTACCATATGTTAAGTTAAAATTCTGTCAGTTTCAAACTATTTTATTTTTTAAAGAATAACAATTTAGCGCATCGGCGTTGGCCGTTAAAACTTTTTTCCAAATCCCCAACCCATATCCTGTCAACATTCTGACTTATTATGTAATCTGATAGCCGTTCTCCCGGAACACCTTTAAGCAAGCCTGCACCACCCTGCGGTCATAGAGAGTTCCCGCGTTATTTTCAATTTCCGCAAGCGCAATTTCAAGTCCCAGTATTGGCCTGTAGGGACGGTAGGACATCATGGCTTCCACCACATCCGCCACGGCAAGAACGCGGGCTTCGATGAGAATATTTGCATCCTTTAATCCCTGCGGATATCCGGAACCGTCTATTCGCTCATGGTGCTGGTAAACGATATCCGCCAGCGGCCAGGGTGATTCAACGTCTTTTATAATGTCGTAACTGAACTGAGGATGATTTTTGATTAAGCAAAATTCAAGATCCGTCAGCATGGCCGGCTTGCAAAGTATTTCCGACGGAACTGAAATCTTGCCAATGTCATGAATAGCAGCCGCCATGCGGATGGCTTCAATTTTATCATGAGGAAGTCTCATCTCCGTGGCAATGGCGCGGGCGAGATCGGCAACCCTCTTCTGATGACCTGCCGTGTAAGGGTCTTTTGCTTCCGATGCCGTGCCCAATACCTGAATGGTTATTTTAATGGACTGCCGTAAGTTTTCCAATGTCTCATTTAGCTTCTTTTCGGCCTGTCTACGCAAAGTGATGTCCTGGTAAACAACCTGAGACTGTTTCTGTCCATTCCAGAAGATTTCCTTGCGTAAAACATAAAGATGGCGAATCTCGCCGTCTTTCCTGACGATGCTTATTTCATATTCAGACGGGCCAAACTCGCCCCGCAATCTTTTTTTCTTTCTTACCTTAAACTCGGCGTAGCTCTCCGGGGTATAACGCTCTTTCAACGGTGTGTTTTGCATCTCTTCGATACTGTCATAGCCATACATTTCCAGAATGGCGCTGTTGGCATAAATTGTTTCGCCTGCCAGGGTTGCTATCCGCACGCCCAGCGGAGAGTCATCGAATGAACGGCGGAAATTCTCTTCACTTTTTCGCAGAGAATCCTCCATTATTTTGCGCTCGGTGATATCCCGCCCTTCTCCCAAAATAGATACAGGTCTGCCGTTCTCGTCCCTGATGAAACTAAAAGAGCTTTCAATCCATAAAGTCTGGCCGTTTTTACAACGGCATTCGAATTCAAGTAAACGCTTTAAAAAATGGTTCGGAGGAGCCGCCAGCCTTTTGGACATTTCAGACGAGAAAAACTCCATGACGGTCCGGAAAGATGATAGCGTAAGGAACTTATCCAACGGGAGCGCGATAAGCTCTTCGAGTGTGTATCCCCACAACTTTTCCGCGGACGGACTGATGTATGTCCATTTTAAGTTCAAATCCATGAGCCATACCTGATCTCTCATGTGATCCGCAAGTAATCGGTATTTTTCTTCGCTTTCCGTGAGCATCCTCTCCGCCCTCTTGCGATCGGTGATATCGCGGACAATGGTCTGAAACGCCGGCTTTCCTTTCCACTCAATCATCCTTGTTCGCAAGTCCACCCACGATATCGAACCATCGAAGCGCAAGGAGCGATAAATGTTACCTTCGTAATACTGTTCGCCGGATTGTATTTTCATCAGTCTTTCCCCGGCTAATTCCCTCTCGTCAGGGTGAAGAAAATCAAGCGGGTTCCTGCCCACTAGTTCTTCGGCGGGAAGATGGCGGATACCGCAGTAAGCATTATTGACCATGACGATACGGGATTGGGCAATGATTATTATGCCATCAACACTTTGTTCAAAGAGCGATTTATAATCCGCTTCAGAGCGCAGATACGCCTCATTTACCGGCTTAACTATAAAAGTATCAGGGGAAGCATCCGTGGAATTATCAGGGGATTCCATATTTTTTTTAAGTGTTTCGTCACTTTCATTGATCATTTTTATTTTCCTCACTACCCCCCTTACTTAATTTTGATCTGCTCAGGAAACTTATACCATACGTTAAGTTAAAATTCTGCCATTTTCAAACTATTTTATTTTTTAATGCATAAAACGATAGAATGGAAAAATAAGAATTTCAGGAAGAGTCGTATGGAGATTTTTCAATTTAACAGGCAAATGTGGAAGAATTATTGAGGAAATGTGAATTTTTTAAGAATCGAAGATTCTTAAAGTAAATTATAATTGAAGTTCTCCGCGATAAACCGCGGAGAGGCTTCTATTCTTAAGGAATATTATAATTATATATTCGCTCACTTATTCTGTAGCACACTACACAAATGCGTTCGCTGCCGAATTCATTACAAATTCAGTAGCGCGAACATTTCTGTTTGCAAAAAAAAGACAAAGCCCCTCGTGAAATATATTATTTCTTGCGAGGGGTTAAGTGAGAACCGCTTATGCCGTCTCACATTCTCTAACACAGCAGTATCTCACTTGCAAAGTTTAAGCGTCGAAGACAGCTGCAATGTTCTTTTCAAATACCACTCATATCCAAAAATGCTTCCAAGACTGCATCCCGCTTGAGACATGGTGGATCATTCATTCACGTCATCCGCGTCCTGCAACAGTCTTCACCTATAAATTAAGCATGCCGATTGCCAATGTCAAGAGGTGTTTACGTATAGAATAGAATGTTTCGGTTTATCGAATCAAATCAAAACATATTAGAACAGTATCGCCTTCCGGGTCTAACCTAATGTTTTAGTCACGGGATGTTTGCTGGAATCGTTCGATCAGATCACGAATGGCGCGCGCGTCATCTTTGCGATGCCCATGGCTCATAATGGGATTGCTTCCCCCCGTCGAATCAATTCGGATTTCGGACCATATTAAGCCCGTTTGGATATTGACCGAAGCAACTTTAGCGACCGCGATGGACTCTTCGCTGGAACCAAAGAGACGCGGCTTAATTCGCGTAACCCGGTTTTGATTTACTTCGATACGCACAGGGAAAATCCGGTTGCCCGAGGTCAACCGGCTGGCGGTGAATATATGTTTCTCGTCAATCAATGCTATCTCCTTTGATTCGATAATTTTAGGGGTTTTTAGTAACCAGTATGTTATATCCCTGTGTATGGTTAAAGGGTTAATGATCATCAAACGAGTTCTTCATTTTCACCTGCCCGATAATCGCGAAAAGACTCTACCCCTGAAACCTCATTATACTTCCGGGCGGCTTTTTCATACTCTTCTTTCGCTTTGATGATAAGTTCATCTGCTTTACGCTTAATATCTTCACGCGTTTCCTTACCGCTTTTAGGCGCAAACAAAATACCTAAAGTTATACCGATCAATCCGCCAATAATAAAACCTGCAAGTAAATCTCCATTATTTTCTGACATAGAATACCTCCATAATTTCTACCAGGATTGTGTGTTACCATTTGATTTGGCCGCGAAACTTTTATCACTGTTTAAGTTAAAACCGCGCCATCTTATTTATCATTTATTGTATCCTTTTCGTTCATTCATTTCCATTTAAAAATATTGTATTATCGAAAATAATTAGAAAGGGATATTTGAAGATTCTTAGGGCGCAATATTATTAATTATTCTCTCGCCCCGGTTCCCAAATCCCTTTTGATAAGCTCCAAAAAGTTACCATATTACTTAAGCTGGTACAACCGTTCTCTTTTCCCGCGTCAGCGCCTTTAAATAACAGGTGTAAAAAATAGTTGATGCGACATTTCAAACGATCAAGATAACTTTAATAATACTTGAAATATAAGCCTGATTATTATAATTTATTCCAGTGGAAATAATATATTACGCGAAATGGAGGCTGCATGTCCGATCAAATGGATTATAACAAGTTACGCTCTTTAACCATTTTTAGAGACCTTGACAAAAAAGAACTTGAGATCATCCGAAAACATATCTTTGAACAAAATATTAAAAAAGACTCTATGCTGTTTATGGAAGACATGCCGGGAGAATTTCTCTATATCATCTTGTCGGGCAGGGTCGACATCGTAAAAGAGACCATAGACAAAGAAAAAATAGTATTGGCCTCTATGGGAGCCGACGAAATAATCGGAGAGATGTCACTGATAGATTCGCAGCCGCGTAGTGCAACCGGTGTAACAAGCGAGGACTCTGTCCTGCTGGTGATAAATAAACATAATTTCGATGAGATGCTTCAGTCAGACCCGCGCATAGCGGCAAAGTTACTCATGGGCCTTTTAAAGACCGTCAGCAGACGTTTAAGGATCATGGACAAGAAAATCGAAGGGATTAAAAAAATCGTAAAAAGATAGACATCATAACCGCGACAATTTGGAGGGTGTTTTATGTCAGATGATAATGGGAATTTACTTGCAGGTTTTATTATTGGCGGATTGATCGGTTTAACTTTAGGGCTTTTGTTTGCGCCCAAAAGCGGCAAGGAGATGCGTGAAGAAATTGCCCACAATACAGATAAGCTTTTAGTCAAAGCAAAAGATGAATATAAAAAAGCCGCGGACAAATGCAGCGATGCTATAAGCGGAGCAGAATCTTTTAAGGATTATTGGGAAGCAAACAATGAGAAAACAGTTTAACGGCCATTGAATATTCAATCTGATATGAATCTTCCATGTGAAATAAAGGGGAAGGTTTTATTTACAAAATATTGGAAGGAGGTTTTGCCGCATATTTTCAGTTAATAAATAAAGACTATTTCTTCCCAAAATAATAATGGGGGATATGGGGTCAAGTCTCCTCTTGGCTCATGTTAGCAACCTCGCCGCTTCTTCCACACGCTGCCGCATAATATCATTCCCGTCGCCTGATGCCCTTCGGGTACGCAGGCTGGAATCACGTCATTGTCTGTCATTACACCCATAGCCAGATGCTTCTCAGGCGTCGTGGCAATCTTTCCTTCTGTCATTCCCGACCTGATCGGGAATCCAGTGTCCTGTTTAATAGGGCGCCATCCCTATCTTTTGCCCTTATTCCCATTGCCCTGGTTATATGAAATTTTAAAAATACTTTTCCATTAACCGGTCTACCCACATGGGCGCTACGGGTGAATCAATTCTATCATACTGCGGATAATAAGGTTTTATATCAAGAACAGGAGTACCGTTTACCGCGTCCAATCCCTGTACCTCAATATAATCATCACCGACATTTATTATTTTTACGGCAGTAACGCCAATGGGATTTGGCCGGTCTTTCGCTCTTTGGGAAAATATTCCCACTTCGGGCATACTCTCAAGCCCGCGCGGCCTCCGCCGCAAATGTTTTTCTTTTTCGTATTTCGCCTGATGAAGAGAGGTAATGATAATCGCGTGCGAAAATTCTTCGAGGCCAGACAGCGCCCCTGTATATTCAGGTAGTAATAAAACGCGTGAAGTTACCCGACCCCAGTTTTCATCAGTTTGCTCAGTTATTGAAGACGACACGAATCCGACAGGCGTAAATTTAATTTCTTTTTCTTCCATAATAAATAATATTTAATTTAATTTATTTCATTTATCATTTTTTGTCATGATGAACTTGCCTGCGGAAGTTCCATACGCGACATACTTCCCTTCAATTGTTTTCCCGTCTGATGATGGTATTCCATCCATTTGAATCCCCCACGCGGGACACTTAATGGAGAGCAGGATTTGTCTACTGCTTTTAATATATTCACCTGTCACCGAACAGCTTTCTTTTTTATCATTTGTGTAATTTCCGGTTAATTGATCTTTATTTTGATTAAGCGACATAGGATTACGCGTGTTATTATCCAGCCATGTTACCGCCCACATGCCGGAATAATCGGTAATATCCCGCGCGAATATGGATGCCGCCAATCCCAATATTCCAAAAGCGCTAATGATTAAAACAGTCATCATCATTTTCTTCATGAATAAACCTTCTCCGATAATATACTTGTATTACAAGAGTCATCCCGTTAACGAACAACTATTAAAAATAAACGCGTTATTACAATGATGAAAATATAATTATTCCAATTCATCCCGCCGCTATTTCATTTTATTGTATTCTTCGATAACTTTTTTACTGAAGTCATTTCCCTTATCATAGTATGTAACCGGCATGTTTGCCACATCGACAACCAGAGCGTATTTTTCCTTTTTAGCAATAGCGCGGACAATTTTTATGATTTCCACCGTCAGTTTATCAGACAGCTCCTGATCGCGCTTTTGCATTTCATCTTCGGCATCCTGAACCAGAATTTGATAATCGCGCACCTTCTTTTCGTAAGCGGATTCCTTTTCATCGTGTGAATCATGGGTCATCAATTCACTTTGCCTATCCAACTCATCTCTCATCTTCTTTATTTCCGCTTCCGCTGATTTAATTTCCTCTTTTTTCTTTTCGTATGATTTTTGAAAATCATCCGTGGCTTTTTTACCGGCGACGGAATTATGCATTATTTCCTGCATATCGATAAAACCGATCTTATCCGCAGCCGGGCAACTCGCGCTCCAGGCACAAAGCAATAAGACAATTACTGTCATCAGGTAATATTTTCTTTTCATTTCTTCTCTAATTATCCGCGGCTAAAATATTTTTACTTTTATTCGCTTTTTTTTGGATGGACAAATTTGCCCCCCCAATGCTTGTACCATATTTAAAATTACAATTCTACGGCATTTGATTATTTACAATTAAAGATCATAACGCCAAACGGAAATAAAAAAAACCTGCATTGATGGAAGGCCGGGTTTGCGGGTCTAAAGACAAGGCCTTCGAAAACATATATGCCTGCGGCGCCTGCTCAAATAAATCATACCCTGGTATTCGTAGTGCGTACCTTTAGGTGCGCCGGGTTTGCGGGTCTATCATTGCGTGTCCTCCGCTGGCGGAGGTGTCGCAAAGCGACGGAGGTGGATAAAAATATAATGTAGTGCGTACGTTTAGGTGCGCGGGATTGGCGGGTCTAAAGACGAGGCCTTCGAAAGCAATGAAAAAGACAGATTGCCACGGCTTCCAAGGGTAACCCGCAATAAAAACTTAGGCTATGGTTTCGCTCAAGCAACGGGGGAGGAAACAAAGGATTTTTATTATGTCCCCCTTTAGAGGGGGTGGCGCGAAGCGACGGGGGTGGATAAAAATATACGCCTGCGGTGCCTGCTCAAATAAATCATACGCTGGTATTCATAGTATTGTAGGGTGGAACAAGCATAGCGGTTCCACCATTACTTGAATATTCGGTGGGTGCGCTCCGCTTCATCCACCCTACAGTCTACGTTTTCCTACCACCCCCCTTAATCCTCCGCTGGCAGAGGCGGGTGTGGAAATTTTTATTGTATGGATCGAACGCCTGTCGATCCGGGCGGCGCGTTTTTGGAAACGCGCCCTTCAATTAATGTCCTCCGCGGGCGGAGGTGTCGCGAAGCGACGGAGGTGGATAAAATGTAATGCAGCGCGTACCTTTAGGTGCGCCGGATAGGCGGGTCTGAAGACCCGAACTACGAAAGCAATGCAAAAGATAGATTGCCACGGCTATCAAGGGTCGCCTCCAATGACGATATTGATCATTTCTCCGGATTCTTAATAAGGTATTCGTTCAATCCCTTTACAAAAGCATTCGGGTCAGCGAACTTCTTGATGCGCAGAAGGTCTCCGAGGCTTGTAGGGAACGCTCCCACACAAAACACAAAACTGACTCCGTTCTCAATACCATAGGTTATGGCCTGCGGGTAGTCATTCACAATATCCTCCACGTTTGTTTGAAGAGTTATCATGACGATTTTCCCTTTATTTCCCATGGGTTTACCTCCTCCCAAAATATCAGGAGAGAGCGGCTAACACGTTATTGCCTGATGGCCGCTCTCCCCTGCCCCTTCTAGTAGAATCCTACCTTCTCTTCGCTGAGGCTGATAAAGATGTTCTTTTTCTGTGTGTAATGTTCGAGCATCATTTTATGGGTCTCCCGTCCGATACCCGACTTCTTATATCCGCCGAAAGGCGCGTGTGCCGGAAGGTTGTTATAATTATTCACCCACATGCGTCCTGTTTCAATGGCTCTGGCCACCCGAAACGCCCTGTTGATGTCCTTTGTCCATACCGCGCCGCCCAGACCATACTCACTGTCATTGGCCATGCGTATTACTTCCGCTTCTTCTTTGAATTTGATGAAGCACACAACCGGGCCGAAGATTTCTTCCTGGGCCACCCTCATCTTCGCCTTCACATCGGAAAGAATCGACGGCGTCATGAAGCATCCGCTTTCCGTGCCTTTTCCCGTCATCTTAACTCCGCCGCATGCCACCGTGGCCCCTTCTTTTTTGGCCACCTCTACATAGGCAAGGATTTTTTTGAGTTGGGCATCATTGACCTGACTACCCATTGTGGTGTCCTTTTCCCAGGGAAGCCCGACCTTGACTTTTTTGAATTCGGCTATGGTTTCCTTCAGGAATTTGTCATAGATATCCTCATGGAGGAACACGCGCGAACCCGCGCAACAGACCTGCCCCTGATTGAACAATATGCCCATCAAAACACCCTCGATAGCTTTTTTCCACGGGCAGTCGGGGAAATAGATGTTGGCCGATTTGCCGCCCAGTTCCAGTGTTGCCGGGATCAGTTTCTTTGCGGCCGCGTCGGCAATGCTGTAACCCACCTCTGTGGAACCCGTGAAAGCAAGCTTACGCAGGTCGGGATGATCCAGCAGATACTGGCCGGTTGTTGAACCGGCTCCCGTGATCACGTTCACTACGCCGGGGGGCAGCACTTTCTCAAAGAGCTTTGCCATCTCCAGAAGGCTCAATGGTGTCGCCGATGACGGTTTGATTACCACCGTATCGCCGGCCGCAAGCGCGGGAGCGATCTTCCATGCAGCCATCAGGAGCGGGAAGTTCCAGGGGATGATCTGGCCGACGACACCGATGGGCTCTCTGAGAATAATACTCAAAGTGTCCTTGTCGATCATAACGGCCTGCCCTTCTTCCGCTCTGATAACGCCGGCAAAGTAGCGGAAATGATCCGAAGCCAGCGGCACATCGACATTCATCGTCTCGCGGATCGGTTTGCCGTTGTCCAAGGTCTCCACCATGGCAAGCTTTTCCTTGTTGGCATCAATCAGATCGGCGATCTTCAGCAATAAGCCGGAGCGTTCCTGGGGGCTTACGTCTTTCCAGGTTTCGAAAGCCTTCCATGCTGCCTTCACCGCTTTGTCTACGTCCTCTTTTCCGGCCTCGGCGCAAACCGCAAGGAGTTCACCATTGGACGGACAAAATGACTTGAATGTCTTTCCTTCTTTACCATTAACCCATTTACCATCGATAAACAGTTTGTAACTTTCATCCATCGGTTTCGGCATTTTCATTTCCATACACCTCCATATTTATTTTTGCAGAGAGTAATTAAAAAGTTTACATCCGCCGCTTGTCCCTGGTTCTTTCAATTGAACTATTAAAAGGCCAGTCTGTTTGTCTCATTCATTCGAATGAAGCAATTGATGAAAAATCAAATTATGAAACACTATTTCAGATAGAATGGAAGGCTCTTATAGAGATAAGACAATCTCTATAAAAGCCTGAATGACGGCAATTTACGATTGGATATTTTTATGATGATTTCCTTCATGGCAGACACCGTTTGGCTCAGGGGTCGGCTAAGAGGTTGGCCGAGGGTCGGTTGACGAGTTAACACGAAGACGTAAAATAACAGTTTTTTTAATACGCCTGATAAAAGGGGATGTCAAGAGAAGAATGTTATTATGTTTTACTTAGCCTGTTTGCTTTTTGGTTTAAAGGTTTTAGTGATTTGCCTTGGGAGAGCTTCAATCAGGATATTTTGCCCTTGACATAATGTCGTTAATAACATAACGAATTAACACATACACTTGGAATTGTGATACCTGTGTGCTTCCAAAATCCGGCCAAGTGACGCCAATGACCATTTAAGTGTTAAAAGCAAGTCTTTATTCCGTATAAAAAAAACAAAGGAGGTTTTATGGATAGGTATCAGTTGTTCATAGACGGCAAATTTTGTGATCCGGAAAAAGGAGTGTACCGCTACACTTATGACCCCTGCACGGAACTACCGATCGCGGAAGTTCCGGTTGCCGAAACCGCGGACGCCACACGCGCCATTGCAGCCGCCCGCAAAGCTTTTGATTCCAGAAGTTGGAGCGGCATGACGGTAAAAGAAAGGGCAAAGAGGCTATACCGCCTGCTCGACATCGTTAAAGAGCATGAAGAAGAGTTTATGAAACTCGAAGCCATGGACGGCGGCAGCACCATCAAAAAGACAACCATGATGGATATCCCCGTCGGTATGGAACATATGAGGCTTTTGATCGAGGCCGCCGAACGCATTCCAACTTATGAGCCCCTTCCCTGGATCGATTTCCCCTCGGTGAGCTGGAACTTCGTAAACCGTGAACCGATAGGGGTTTGCGTAGGGATCATACCATGGAACTTTCCCTTTATGATGCTCATCTGGAAAGTGACCCCTGCCCTGGCGATGGGAAATACCATTATCTTGAAGCCCGCCTCGGACACCCCTCTAACAGCGCTTTTATTTGCAAGATGTGTCGCCGAGGCCGATATCCCCCCAGGCGTTTTTAATCTTATAGTCGGTTCGGGAAGCACCGTCGGCAGAGAACTGTGCGTCTCGCCCCTGGTGGACAAAATCGCTTTTACCGGTTCGACGGAAGTGGGCCGGGAAGTCATGAAAATGGCAGCGGAAACAATCAAGAAAGTGACATTGGAACTGGGTGGAAAGTCTCCATCGCTGGTTCTGGAGGATGCGGACTTCAGCATTGCCGTTGACGGATGCCTGTTTGGCACGTTCTTCCATCAGGGACAGGTCTGCGAAAGCGGCACCAGGTGTTTTGTCCCCGAGAGCATTTACGATGAATTCGTCGGCCGTATGCTGGCAAAAATTAAAAAAGGCATCGTCTTAGGCGATACCATGGATTTCGGAACGACTATGGGTCCGGTGGTAAGCAAGGCTCAGTACAACACGGTTATGTCCTATATCGAAATCGGCAAGAAGGAAGGCGCTGAATTGCTCTGCGGGGGCAAGAGACCCGCGCACATGGACAAAGGCCATTTTATCGAGCCCACCATCTTCGGAAACGTCAAAAACACCATGCGGATAGCCCGTGAGGAAATCTTCGGTCCCGTGCTTTCTGTGATAAAATACAAATCTCTTCTGGACGCCATTAACCAGTGTAACGACAATATCTACGGGCTGGCGGGCGCCGTCTGGTCGAGCGACATCCAAAAGGCGATTGATGTAGCCAAGCAACTTCGCACCGGAACCGTGTGGATCAACGATTACCACCTGCTCAACGCCCTTGCTCCTTTTGGAGGGTATAAGCAATCCGGCGTAGGCAGAGAGTTGGGAACCTATGGACTGAAGGAATACACACAGGCCAAGCACATCCACGTGGATTTGGGCGCCAAGAGAGAAACCAAGTTCTGGTTTGACTATATCTTCAACGATTAGAAAGAATACCAGACGTTGTTTAACATTTAGACTAAACCCCGGAAGGACGCCGATCCTCCGGGGTTTTTTTAATGAAAAGGTGGATAAAAATATAATGTAGTGCGTACCTTGGAATTTTTATTGTAGGGATCGTTCCCCGAACGATCCCTACTTCCCTCCGTCATTGCGAGATGGCCTCGCAACTCCGTCATTACGAGCCGCATCTCATGCGGCGTGGTAATCTCTAGGCTGTCATTCCCGCCCCCGCCTTCGCGAGGGTATAACTCCGGCGGGAATCCAGTATTGTAGGGTGGAACAAGCATAGCGGTTCCACCATTACTTGAACATTCGGTGGATGCGCTCCGCTTCATCCACCCTACAGTCTAAAGACTCGGACTACGAAAACAAATATGCCTGCGACGCATTATCAAATAAATCATACCCCGGTATTCGTAGTGCGTACCTTTAGGTGCGCCGGGTTAGCGGGTCTGAAGACCCGAACTACATTTTGGTTCCACCCCCTTAATCCCCCGCTGGCGAGATGTGGAAATTTTTTATTGTAGGGATCGAACGCCTGCCGATCCGGGCGGCGCGTTTGCGAAACGCGCCCTACTCTTTCGATCTGCAATTCTTACTGGCAGTTTCATGAATAATTGCCCTTGACAAATGTTAACATGCAGGTTAACATATAATCATGCAAAGAACGGTACTTTTTTACAAAACAATTGATGGAAAGTGTCCGGTTCAAGAATTTCTTGATTCCTTGTCAGGAAAAGTGGCGCAAAAAGTATTATGGACACTCAGGCTGTTGGAAGATTTAGAAATTGTACCAGCCATATATTTTAAGAAACTTACCGGAACGGAGGGAATTTGGGAGTGCCGGATTCAATATGGCGCAAATATATACCGGATATTCTGTTTCTTTGACAGTCATTCGGTAGTTATATTGACGCATGGTTTATTAAAGAAAAGTCAAAAAACACCACAACGTGAAATAGATAAAGCAGAATCATACAGGAAAGATTTTTTAAGCAGGAGGAAAATAAAATGAGCGATCTGAAAAAATATATATCAGAGAGAAAAAAGAAAGATAAAACATTCTCTGCGAATTTTGATGAAGGTTATGAACAATTCAAGATAGGAGTAATGCTTCGTCAGGCAAGAGAATCCGTGGGATTAACACAGGATGAACTTGCTCATCGTCTTAAGACAAAGAAAACTGCAATTTCGAGAATTGAAAACCATGCAGAGGATATTAAGCTGTCAACATTAAAACGGGTTGCCAAAGCCCTGGGAAAACAATTGCAGATTAACATTTCGTAAAAATCTCCAAGTGGCACGTTCTTCATTCTTTAATGTCAGGTTGTGGTGTCGCGAAGCGACGGAGGTGGATAGAGATAAAAATCACAAGAAATGTAATCACGATAGAAATAATCATCTTTAATCGCATCCACATGACGGACTCAATATGCCATCACAACACATAGCGCGGCCATTAGAACAACCGCAAACTCCGCCATGATGAGAACAGCAACCTCGCCGATTAACCGTCGTCAATGCCAACAATAAAACTGATAAAATAAGCAGGACTATAAGTACAATTTTTTTCATTTGTTCACTCCCTTTTTATTTTATTTCCTCCATTTGGCCGGGATTCCTTACAATGATTTCCGCAGTTCCTTTATATTGTTCAATCAAGCCTGATACGCATATTCTTTTATTTTTATAATATTTTTCAGGAGCATCGTGGAACTTACTTCTATCGTAACCCCAAATTAATGCTGTAAATATATGATATGGATAAGGCTTGTTGAGATTTAGAAAAGTTGGTTGTCCCTTACTCCGGTAGGAATAATGTGTACTGGCAACAGTTCCGCATACAATTGCCTGTTGACCGACATGGTTTATTGCTTCTTCAGGTGAAATAGAATCAGCAGAAAATGCGATGCCCGCTGTTAGTAGAATACTTACAATCAGAGCATAAAATATGGACTTCATTTTTTTCTCCTTTCGATTAAAATGATTAAAAGATACTAAACATTTTAAGATCTGCATTCTTCTAAACAATCGTCGTACTCGGATTTCGCGTCATCAATACAAGAACGAAGATCATCAGCATCATCCGGGTCGTCATACATGGAAATACAGTCTTCTCTTGCAGAATCGTAGTTATCGCGGCAATCGGATTTGCATCCGCCATAGGATGAACCGGGAAATAACAAAGAAAGGAGAATTAATAATAAATATAAATGTTTGTGAATCATTTTTACCCCCACTATGAAAAAATTAAAATATTATCATTTTAATTAATCAAACAAAAAAATAGCGTGGGATTCCGGGGACGCCATACCAATTATTATTTTATGAAAAATATTAAAGTGTTTTAATAAATAATAGAGGAGAATGGTCTGTGCTAAAAAGGGAAGAATAGTAATAGGAGCATTCGTTACGGAAAATACTCTTACAAAAAGTGAAAAAATAGTCAACAATAATTATTTTATTTTAACACGCGCCGGAAACCATGGTGTCGCGAAGGAACAGAGGTGGATAACCGTCCTCGCATGTCCTCCGCTGGCGGAGGTGTCGCGAAGCGACGGAGGTGGATAAAAATATAATGTAGCGCGTACCTTTAGGTGCGCTTTCAACGTCTCCGTCATTACGAGCAGCATCTCATGCGGCGTGGTAATCTCATGTCTACTTGTACCGTTTATTTCAGTTGTTAACCCCGTTTATATTATTGTATAATGATATAAATCAAAGAGGAAAAGCACCGCCCGTTTAAGACATAAGCGTTTACAGATTATCAAACATCATAAAAAAAGTCATTAAAGGAGGCGCACCATGAAAAGCTTCATAGACAAAACCATCAAACCGTTTTTAGTCATTGCCGGATTGTGTACCTGCACGGGAGGCATATACGCGTTCCTGCCGATATTTGCCGTAGAGAACTTTTCAAAACTGCCATTTGACGAAAATTATATCATGTTCGTCCAGCATTG
>Ga0074045_10002513_pt1 | contig 16957 bp, 11 predicted proteins | sample BogForMeECP23OM2_FD_94442 | JGI IMG/M metagenome (GOLD analysis project Ga0074045, IMG submission 94442) | Bog forest soil microbial communities from Calvert Island, British Columbia, Canada - Bog Forest MetaG ECP23OM2 | ecosystem: Environmental > Terrestrial > Soil > Wetlands ...
ACCGAACAACCGCTCCCTTGCGGTCGCGGCTCCGATGCCCGCCCGGAGCCGCGACCTTAAGGGAGCGGTGTCACATCGAATTCAAATCTGGCTGTGAGCGACCTAGAATCCGCCGCCCACCCTTATCGCACGACCACTTTATCCGCGGCTTGATTGGCGCAATCGTCTTCCACGCGGATGGCGACGGTGTGCTCGCCGGGAGCGGCGTCGATCGTGAGAGAGTAGTCGAGCTCGAGCGAATCGGACAGCTTGGTCACCGGGGCGGCCGCTGTCCAGTCGCCGCCATCGACCGAGTATTCCGCCTTGGCGATGTTGCTGAGCGCGTCGGCGGCGTGCCAGCGTACTTCGAGCTTGCCGCCGTTGCGGGTTGCGGCCAAGCCGGTGATGCGCGGCGGCGTGTTGTCGATCGTAAAAACGTCGCTCACCAATTCCCCGGTGAGCGAATCGGTGGGCGGATTGGAAGGCGCATCGGAAGCGGTGATGCGGACGCGGTAGTCGCCATCCGGGAAAGCGGTGGAATCCCATGAAAAGTATTTCTCGGCCAGCTTCTGTTTGAGGGGCTTCCACTCGGTTTCGGCTTCGCCGCGGATCTCGACGGTGTAGGTCATGGAATCGCCATTCGGGTCGGACGCCAGCCAGCGCGCGCCGATCCATCCCTTGGCCAATTGCAGGGCGGGCGTGGTGGTGGGCGGCGGCTCCAGACTTGGCGCCGGCGCGGCGGCTGTGCGTTTGCCGAGCGGCGGCAGCGTCAGCGATTGCGGTTGCGAGCCAGTGGTCGCGGGAGCCACGGGCGCTGGGAATTTGTAATTGGCGGGTGTGATTTCAATCTGCTCCACACGCGGCGCGAGATTCTTCGGCAGGTAAGCCACATCGACCGATTCCAGTTCGGGTGAACGGCCTTCGGCACTGGCGGTGAGGGTGGCGCGCCATTGCAGGAATCGCGCGGCGGGAGAAGCGACGGGCGCACCCTTATGATCGGCGATGGCGGCCGACCAAGGGCTCCAATCGGTTTGCGGCTGATCGAGGTTGCCGCTGCGTGTGGCCAGCGCGACTTGGCCACCGTCCAGGCGAGCCTCGAAGCTGAGCCGTCCCCATTGCGAAAATAGAGCGGCGTCGAACACATCGCTCTCGATGGTGCCCTCGCGCTCCAGGCCGGAAGCGATTTCGTACAGCTTGCCCACGTTGCCGGTAACGGCGTAGAGCCGGCCACCGGGACCGCTCGCGAACGCCGTCACTTGCGTGGAAGCGGTGGTGAGCAGCAGTGTGTGGAGAAACGGCGTTTCGAGGCGGTAGACACTGCCGTGGTTGCCGGCACCTAAGATGGCGCGGCCTTCCGCATCGAAACCGATGGCGTAGACGACATCGGCCGGGTTCGTCCAAATGCGCTCTGGGGTGCCATCGGGGTGAATGCGATAAACGTCGCTGCCTCCTGTCGCTCCAGTGGGGACGGCCATCGTAGCGGGCATGGGTGCCGCGACACGTGCCGTGGGTTGCGGCTGGGCTCCCGGCACTGCAGGCGTAGCGGCGGACGACGGAGGCGGCACAGGCGCAGGCGGAAGAGACGGAGCCGGCGTGGATGGCGCCAACCTGCCGCCGGTCGCTGAGGCGTAGATCGAACCGTCGGCCGCGACGGCCAACGCAGTCACTTCCTTCTTCGGCATCTGGTAAAGGACGAAACCCTCGCCAGCGGGCGAAACCCGCAACACCAGGCCGCGCGGTTCGGTGCCCACGATCAGGTTGCCTTTCCCGTCCAGCGTCATCGAACGCACGTGGGTCTCGTCGGCGTGGAAGAAGACAGCGCCTTTGCCATCGGGAGTGACGCGGTAGATCTCGCCCGGGTCGCCGGTGGCCACATAGAGATTGCCTGACGCGTCGAACGCGAGCGACCAGATGTATTTGGTCTTGGGATCGTAGAACACTTCGGGCTTGGCCTTGCCGGCGATGCGATAGACCTTGCCATCCGGCGAGGTGGCGGCGTAGACGCGATCCTTGGCGTCTATCGCGATGGCCTGCACGGTGAGGCCGTCCAACTCCGCCACCAGCTCGCCCTTGCCGCCCGGCGCGACCCGGTAGAGCTTGGCATTCGAGCCGCCGCCCGCATACAGGACGCCCTTCGAATCGCGCGCCAGCGCCCACAGATAGGCGAGCGAGGTGTCGAACAGCTCGTGCAACTCGGGCGCCAGTGTAATCAGGCCGTCACTGCGCAACGACAGTTTCTTGACGTTGCCCTTTTCGAAATCGGCGTACTCGCATTGCGACCAGAAGCGTGTGTCGCCGGCATGGAGCGCGGCGCAGGCGACAAAGACAACCGCGGCGCGGCGGAGGAGGATCGATAGTCGGTTCATAGGTGAGCTCGTCATGCAGGCATGTTGGCAGGCGAAAGCGCCTGCCCCACTTGAATGCGCGTCCGCCGACGGCGGGGTGGGGCAGGCGCTCTCGCCTGCCAGCCGATTTCTCCCTGCCTCTTGGGTCGGCGGTGCACTCATTTGACGTGGATGCGAAGCGAGAAGCTGCCGGTAACCACGTAATCGAACGGCAGCGCAGTCTGCTCGACGGCGGTCTCGGGCGTAGTGATGAAGGAACGGCCGGGCGATCGCCCCGCCTGCATCACGTTCAGCACGGAGCCGGGCAGGCTGGGCATGGTCTTGTCGTCGTAGTATGCCGTGGGACTGGCTTCAATCAGCGAAACATACAAGCGGTTGTTGGACCGCTCCTGGTTGAGCAGGGATACCGTTTCGGAGACGTCCATGAAGTGGCTCATCATCCCCGCCATGTTCTGCATGCGGTTGACGGTTTCGGCATCGCTGAGCAAGATGCGATGATCGCCCTTGGGGAGAGTTTCGGGAATGCGGATGGTGAAATCGCGTTCGATGGGCTCGCCGCGGTAGGGCCGCAGGAACACCTTGACCGGCACCGGCTGGCCGGCTTCGACATCGCTGTCGGCCACCCACGCGTTTTCGATGGATGCAATCCGCCGTTCCGGCAACAGATCCACGGTGACGTCGACGCGCTTCACTTCCGGCGTCTTCACATTATTGAGGTAAAGCCGGTTGAACTTCTCGCCGAACCATCCAGCCAAGAGCATCGGCGCCGGCATAGGTATCTCGCCGGTGGTCTGCATGGTGGACAATGCGATACTGCGGCCGCCGTTCATTTCCACCTGACCGCTGAGCCGGTAAGTGGCTTCGTCGGCGAACTCGTTCAACTGGGCGACAGAGTTATAAAGCGTGAGCATCATCAGGTACGGCGTCCACTTCTGCTGCACGAAGACGTGGAAGTGGAATTCCTGTTCGCGGGAAGCGTGGTTCTTCTCGTCGAAAGCGCGCACGCGCATATCGACCGGAATCATGCTGCTGACGCCGCCGAGCACGCCCTCGATGCCGCTATGCCGATCCTGATGGAACGCGCCGACAATCTCGGTCGCGTTGGCCATCTTGTTCGGCTGATAAGCAGAGGCGAGCGTCATCAGCACTTCGCCTTTGCTCATCGGCATGTCCACAGGCCCGAGATTGAAAAAGGGGTGGCCGAAGGCGAGCACGCGCTTGCCATCGTTGTAAGTCACGGTGCCCAGACCGCTCACGTTCAAGTCGCCATCCACCAGCACACCGGCCACGGCGTCGCCGGGATTGAGTGCGTGCTCCCAGCCGGGCGCGGGCTGGCTGCCGCGGAGATCGCCGGCGGCGCCTCCCTGCACCATCTGGACGCCCATCTGGCGAAACAGCGGGCCAAACTCGCGCAAGGTGCTGTCGGCGAAGCCAGAGAAGGCGAGCGGCGCCTCGATGGGCTCCATGGTCGGCAAGCCGGAGCTGGCTACCTCCGCGGCTGCCAGTTGACTCAGCAGTTCGCCCGGTACGGCGGCCTGATTGTTGCGCGGCGCGGGCTTCGCCGGGGTGCGCGAATCGTCGGGCCGGGTTTGGTCGAAATCCTGAATCTCGAGCATCGACTGAATGGGGGTGATGCCGCAAATTGCATCCGGCGAAAATACGCTGAGGCGCAGCGCAATGGCGCCCACCAACTTGCCATCGATATAGACCGGACTGCCGCTCATGCCCCCGGCGACGTTGGTGCGCTCGGCTTTGCCGCCCATCTTGGCGACGATGATGTCTTGTTTGGGTCCCCACATGTCCTTCCAGCGGCCGATGATTTCGATCGGGACCGGTTCGGGCTCAGTGCCCTGAAAGACGGTCCAGGCGACCCCTTTCATGCCCGGCTTTACCTGGTCGAGTGGAAAGATCTCCACCTTGCCGGCCTTGGGACGCGCCACGGGCGGATTGGCGGCAAGCATCGGGAGCGCAGCGACCGCGAACCCGAGTAGAATCGCGGCAGTGGGCCATTTCATGAAAGTCGAGGACTCCAGTTGCTTCAATTGTACTATGGAGGGGTGGACGGACCAGCCGCGCCGCGGGTTCCAGTTACTTGCCACCGTCCGGGCCTGAACAGTGCTACAAAGAATGTAGAGTATTTCCTTTCCGAATGCCCACGTCTGTGAACCCGCTTCGGGATATCGAAATAACTACGCTCGCGAACGGCCTACGCGTGATCAGCGAGCGGATGCCGCACGTGCGTTCGGTGTCGGTAGGCGTGTGGGTATGCACGGGCTCTCGGCGGGAGACGGCGGAGCGCAACGGCATCTCGCACTTCATCGAGCACATGCTGTTCAAGGGCACCACACGGCGGTCGGCGGAGGACATTGCGCGCTCGGTGGATTCGATTGGCGGCAACCTGGACGCATTCACCGGCAAGGAACTGGTTTGCTTCAACACCAAGGTTCTCGACGAGCACCTGTCGCGCGCCTTCGACGTGCTGGCCGACCTGGTGCTGCACCCGCTATTTCGCGATGAAGACATCGAAAAGGAAAAGAGCGTCATCCTCGAAGAGTTGAAGATGGAGGCGGATAGTCCGGATTACCTGGTGCAGGAAATCTTCTCTTCCAACTTCTGGAAAGATCATGCATTGGGCAAGCCGATCCTGGGTACGCGCGAAACAGTGAATCAGTTGGATCGAGCGGCCATCCGCGACTATTATGCCGCGGTTTATACGCCTGCCAACCTGGTCATCACGGCGGCGGGGAATCTGACGCACGAACGCCTAGTGGAACTGGCGCGCCACTATTTTGAAGCGATGCCGGCGAGTGGACCGGCGCCGGCGGACCAGGCGCCGCACACGCACGCGCGGATCGCGCTGCGCAACAAGCGGGCGCTGGAGCAGGTGCATCTGTGTCTGGGAGTTCCTTCGTACCCACTGCCGCACCGCGACCGTTTCACCGGATACGTGCTCAACACGCTGCTCGGCGGGGGGATGAGCTCGCGGCTGTTTCAGAACATACGCGAACGGCAGGGGCTGGCGTACGCGGTATTCTCCGAGCTGAGCCCATACCGCGATACCGGCTGCCTGTCGGTGTATGCGGGCACTTCGCGCGAATCGGCGCGGCGGGTAGTGGATTCGATCCTGAAAGAATTCCGCGAGCTGAAGGACCGGGCGGTGGACGAGGAAGAGCTGCGGCGCGCCAAGGATTACCTGAAGGGCTCGCTGGTACTCGGCCTGGAATCGACGTCGTCGCGGATGTCTGGCCTCGCGCGCAATGAGATCTACTTTGGCCGGTTCTTTTCGATGGACGAGCTATTGGAGAGCATCGAGGCAGTGACTGCGGACGGGCTGCGGGAGATGGCGCGAACGTTCTTCGACTCGCGCCACATCGCGCTCACCATCCTGGGCAACCTGGAAGACCTGCACGTGGGACGCGAAGACCTGGTCTGCTAAAGCGCGTACAACAGCCGTTTGCGGTTGAAACAGCGACACTTAACCCATGCCGGTTTGGGTACGAATTGGCCGGTTTCCTTCGCACGCGATTGAGCGTACAATCGAGTACAGGCAGGTGTGCCATGCACTTCGATATACCCGAGGTCCTGATCGTTCTCGGCGTGCTGGCCGGGATTGCATGGGCGATTTACAATCGCCTGCACCCGTACGTGGAGCCCCCGTCGCGGCGGCGCGCCACGGGGCGTTTACCTTCGCGTGGTGCCTAGCGAAGATTCGAGCGCGATGCGCACCAGTTGGCTGCGCGTGCGCACGTGAGTCTTTTGAAAAAGCTGTTGCAGCGTGGCTTTGACGGCGCTTTCCGAGACGCCGAGCTGCGCGGCGATCTCCTTATTGGTCAATCCTTCGAATAGTCCTTGCAATACCTCCTGCTCGCGTTCGGTGAGCAGCTTGCGAAGGTTCTGCTCCTCGCGGAAGCTCACGTTATCGGCGAGCGATTGAATGACTTTCTTGTCCACCCACATTTCGCCGGCGGCCACCTGGCGAATGGCCTGGGCGAGGCTGCCGGGAGAATCGTGCTTGAGGAAAATGCCGGAAGCGCCCAGCTTGAGCGCCAGCGAGCATTCGGCGGCGGTCATGCCGGCGGTGACCATCAGGGTCTTACCGCGGTAGCCGGCGCGAAGGGCGGCCTGCAGAAACTGGCCGCCGTGATCGTCGCCCAGGTCGTAATCGAGGAGGATGACGTCGACCGGGGTCCGGTTGAGGATCTCGAGCGCTTCGGCGGAGGTACCGCAGTGGCCAACCAGACGGAAATCCGGCTCGGAGGCGAGCAGGCGGCCGAGGCTCTCGCGAAACAGCACGTGATCGTCAAGCAGTAGCAACCGGATGGGTTCCATGTTCCGCCATACGCGAGGATTCGCGTTCGCTGGGGCCGGCCACGGCCAATTCGATGACGAACGAGCAACCGGGCACGGATGGGTCGTGCCGAAGTTCGCCGTGGAAAGAGCGCACGAAGGCGCGCGAAAGAAACAATCCTAGGCCGGTAGACTGCGCGCCGTGCTGAAAGGGCTGAAAAAGTTTTTCGGTGGTGCCGATGCCCGGGCCGGAATCGGTTACGCGGAGGAAGACGGCGCTGCCGCTGGCGGAGACCTCGATATCGATGCGCTTGGCGGCGGCGTTGTCGAGCGCGCGTTCGCTGTTCTTGATGAGATTCAGCAAAACCTGGAGGAGACTGTGCCGGTCGGCCCAGACGGGCGGCAATTCCTCGGGCACGTGCCACTGCACATCGATGCCGGCATCGCGGCAATAGGGCTCGAGGACGATGCGCAGTTCATCGAGGGTTTCGAACAGGTCGATGCCGGCCACTGGATCGGGGCGGCGGCTCTGCTTGAGCTCGACGGAAGCGATACGGGTCAGGGTTTCGACCAACGAGCCAAGGGCCTCGAAATCGCGGTCGGCGCGCAAGGCGCCGGAGCGGGCGAGGTTTTCGTAAATCACGGCGATGGCGCCGCAGACGTTGCGGATTTCGTGGGAGACCGCGCCGACCAGGATGCGCGAGCCAGCCAGCAACTGTTCGAGGCCGGATTCCTCGCGCTCCCGCAACTGCTCGGACGAATCGACGACCAGAGCGGCCAGGCGCGGGCCGATGGCGGTCTGGTAAGTGGAAAAGAAGACGTTGGCCAGAAAGACTTCGCCGCTCGAGCGCTCGCCGCGGCACTGCATTTCGGTGCGGAACACGGGCTGCGCGGCGCCACCAAAGGGCACGCGGCCGAGCGCGGGCACGTAGCGGCGGATGCTCTGGCCGGCGAGGGAGCCTTCGGACACGCCGAACAGCTTATGGGCGGCACGATTGGCCCGCAGCACCCTGCAATCGGACGCCATGGTCAGGATGGCCACGGGGCTGCTTTCAATCAGGAATTCGAGTTGCTCTTCGGCGGACCGGCGTGCGGCCACCTCGTTCTCCACCTGGTGAAGGTTCTCCAATTCTCGCGCGCGGGTCCGGCTAATCTCGAAGGCGAACAGGCCGGTGCCGGTCAACGCGATGAACACCAGGAGATCCTCCGGCAACGACACATTGAGGGGGAAAGGTGGCGCAAAGAGATGCGAAAGCAGGGTACACAGGGTCGCGGTCGCCAGGATTCCCGAGCGAGGCCACACGGTACCCACCAGAAGAATGGGGCCGAGATAGAGGAAGCCGAACGCCAGCGGTAGATCGACGTGCCAATCGATCAGGGCCACCGCCAGGATAAGCCCAGCGGCCACGGCCACACGAAGAGCGCCCTGAAGTTGTGGCAATCGCATTGGTGCGCCTTATCCAGATTGTAGACATAACCGGGCTGTAACCCAAGGCCTGGAACCGAAAGATAGGTCGGGCGCGTCCGAAAGATAGGTAGTGTGCCCTGCGCGCGGATCAGTAGACTGAATGGTGGAAGTTCTTGCCAGCCTTATCTCGGGTCCGAACGGCCCGCTTGCATTAGGATGAAACCAAAATTGATGCGAACCTCGATAACATCCGCCAACCGAATCGCGGGTGTTGCCCGGCGCATTGGCGCGGTCCTGCTGGCGGCCAGCCTGGTTCCCGCTTTCGCGCAGACGGCGCTCACCTGGCAACAGGTGAAAGATAAGTTCGAGGCGGCAAATCCAACCCTAAAGGCGGCCCGGGCGAACATTGAAGAAACCCGCGCGGCCGAGGTCACGGCGTTTCTGCGGCCCAATCCGGGGTTCACGTTTTCGACCGATGGGACGCAAGTCTGGCCTTATGGCCCTAACGGAATCTGGCGGCCGTTCGCCGGCACTCAGTTCTTGACCGGGCTCAGCTACCTCCACGAGCGCGATCACAAGCGGGAGTTGCGGCGTGACCAGGCTAAGGGATCCACTGCCATCACGGAATCGACTTATCTGGATCAGGAGCGCGGCCTGGTGTTCAGCCTGCGCGGCGCTTTTGTCCAACTGTTGCAGGCCAAGGCAGTGCTACAAAACGCGAAAGACAACCTGGACTACTGGGACCGGGAGCTCGACGTGAATCGCACTCGTCTCAAGGCCGGCGACATCGCCCAAGTAGATCTGAACCGCCTGGAACTGCAGCGCGTTCAGTTCGAATCCGATTTCGAAATCGCGATGGTGAATCTACGGACAGCCAAGATCCAGCTTCTGATGCTGCTCGACGACCGAACCCCAATTGAGCGGTTTGACGTCTCCGGCCCGTTCGATTTCACCGGCAACCAGCGGCCACTGGAGGAATACCGGGCCATCGCCGTGGATTCTCGTCCGGACCTGAAGGCCGCGGTGCAGAATGTGGAACTAGCCAGAGTGACACACCAGTTGGCGGTTGCCAACGGCTCGACCGATCCGACCTACAGCGCGTGGTGGACGCACAACCCTGCGTTCAACAACCCGGATGGCTTCAACACGCTCGGCGTCAGCGTCAACCTCTCGCTTCGTATTTTCGACCGCAACCAGGGCGAAAAAGAACGCACACAAATCGACATCGGCCGCAGTGAACGATTGCGCGATGCCAACGAGGCGCAAGTGTTCAGCGACGTCGATTCCGCCTATTGGGCACTCGTCCAGAATCTGAATCTCCTAAGGCCGTACAAGGCCAAGTACCTGAAGCTGGCGAACAACGTCCGCGACACAACGTCCTTTTCCTTCAAGAACGGCGGCGCTTCCTTACTGGATTATTTGGACGCGGAGAAGGCGAGCCGGGACACGCGCCTGGCTTACCTGAATCTGATTGGTTCCTATTTAACCGCAGCCGCCCAGTTGAACCTGGCGGTGGGCCGCGAGGTGATTCCATGAAGCTCGCATGGGGCATGACGATTTGCGCGCTGCTGGCGGTCGAGTTGGCGCTGGCCGGCTGCACGGCCAAGGGCCAGCCCGACCCCAAGGCCGAAGCGCCGCCGCCGGCGCAGATCGAGAACGAATCCGACGTGAACGTGATCCAAGTGGATCACCCGGAGCAGTTTCCGCTGGCCACGGCGGAATTGCGCGAGACGACGCCCGAGTTGCAAGTAACTGGCGTGGTGAGCGTGGACGTGTCGCGTAACGTGCCGGTGATTTCGATGGCTTCCGGCCGCGTGGTTGAGATTCACGCCAAGCTGGGCGACTCGGTCACTAAGGGACAGTTGCTGATGCGGGTGCAAAGCTCCGACATTTCTTCGGCTTTTTCCGATTACCGTCATGCGCTGGCCGATCAAACGCTGCTGCGGGCGCAGCTAGCGCGCGCGCAACTACTGTATGACAAAGGCGCGGTGGCGCAGAAAGATCTGGAAGTGGCGCAGGACGCCGCCGACAAGGCGCAGGTGGACGTGGATACAGCGCTCGATCGCCTGAAAGTGCTGGGCGTGGATGTTGCTCACCCGAGCGCGCTGGTGGATATCTTCGCGCCGATTTCCGGGGTGATCGTGGAGCAGAACGTGACCAACGCAGGCGGCGTAAAGACGCTCGACAACTCGCCCAACCTGTTCACGATCGCCGATCTTTCGAGCGTGTGGGTGGTCTGCGACGTATATGAAAACGACTTGCCGAGTGTGCGGCTGGGCGAGTTCGCCGACATTCGCCTCAGCGCCTATCCTGGGCAGGTGCTGCGCGCCCGCATAGACAATATCGGTCCCATACTGGATCCCAACATTCGCACCGCCAAAGTGCGGCTGCAAGTTCCCAATCCCGGTCCGATGCGGCTGGGGATGTTCGTCACGGCCACCTTCCACGGACAGCGGAAGGAATCGCGCGCGGTGGTTCCGGCGTCAGCCATTCTCCACCTGCACGACCGCGATTGGGTGTATGTACCGGCGGGCGGAAAGACGTTCCGCAGGGTGGAAGTAACGGGCGGCAAGATGCTACCGCCGAACTTGCAGGAAGTGCTAAACGGGATCGCACCGGGCGCGACGGTGGTCTCCAATGCACTCGTGCTTCAGAACACAGCGGAGCAATAACCCGGTGACGTTCGCATGATCCGGCGAATCGTCGATTTCGCGCTGAGCAGCCGCTTCCTGGTCGTGGTGGTAGCGGTGCTGCTGTTTTTCTGGGGCGTCGTTTCCTTTGAGAAGCTGCCGATCGAGGCGTATCCCGACGTGGCTAACAACTACGTCCAGGTGATCACGCAGTGGCCGGGACGCGCCGCGGAGGAAGTCGAGCAGCAAGTGACGATTCCGCTCGAAATCGTCATGAATGGGCTGCCGCACCTGGAGCATCTGCGTTCCACTTCGCTATTCGGTTTGTCCAGCATCATGCTGGTGTTCGACGACGATTCCGATAACGACTGGAACCGCTCCAAGGTGCTGGAACGCCTGTCGCAGGTCACTCTGCCGCAGAATCTGCAACCGCAGATAGGGACCGACTGGAGTCCGGTGGGCCAGATTTATTGGTACTCGCTGCACAGCGACAATCCCGAGTACGATCTGCTGGAGTTGAAAGCCCTCGAGGATTGGACGCTCGAAAAGCAGTTCAAATCGGTGCCCAACGTGGTCGACGTAGCCAGCTTTGGCGGTTCCACCAAGGAATACCAGGTCCGCATCGACCCAGACAAACTGGTGGACTACGGGCTGAGCATCGGGCAGGTGGAACAGCAGCTCGCTAACAATAACGTGAACGCAGGCGGCAATTTCATCGAGCAGGGCTTGCAGCAGGTCAATGTGCGCGCCGTCGGGCTGGTCGATCATATCGAGGACATTGGCAAGATCGTATTGAAGACACAAAGCGGCACGCCCATTCGCGTTTCCGACATCGCCACGGTCCAGCAGGGTCCGAAGATCCGGCTGGGGCAGATCGGCAAAGCCATCCACCGCGCGGACGGCAGGGTTATCGACAACGACGATGTCATCGAGGGCATCGCGCTACTGCGCAAGGGCGCGGATTCCGACCAGGTGCTGAAGGACATCCACGCCAAAGTCGACGAGCTCAACAACAGCATCCTGCCGCCCGGCGTCAAAGTGGTTCCTTTCCTGGACCGCAGCGACCTGGTACGCTACACGACGCACACCGTGCTGCACAACCTCACCGAGGGAATCATCCTGGTGGCAATCGTCCTCTTCCTGTTCCTGGGGAATCTGCGCGGCGCGCTGATCGTGGCATTGACGATTCCGTTTTCGCTGCTGTTCGCGTCGATCTGCCTCGACCTGCGCCATATTCCAGCGAATCTTCTCTCGTTGGGGGCCCTCGATTTCGGCATGGTGGTGGATGGGGCGGTGGTGATGGTGGAGAACATCGTGCGGCATATGGGCCAGCGCGATACGCCTAAGACGGCCATGGACCGCATCCGCGACGCCGCGCACGAAGTGCAGCGGCCCGTGTTTTACGCCATTGCCATTATCATCACGGCGTACCTGCCCATCTTCACGTTGCAGAGCGTGGAAGGGCGCCTCTTTAAACCAATGGCTTGGACGGTGGCCTTCGCCCTGGCCGGAGCCCTGCTCTTTTCCATCGTGGTGGCCCCGGTGCTCTCCAGCTTCCTGTTCCGCCGCGAAAGCACGGAATGGCGCAACCCCGTGCTGCTATTCGTTACCAGCCGGTATCAGGCTGCATTGAAGTGGACCATCGAGCATCGTTGGGCGCCAGTGGGCGTGGCCGTATCATCGGTTGTGGCGGCCGCGTATCTGCTGACCAGCGGAATCATCGGCTCCGAGTTTCTGCCGCACCTGGACGAAGGCGCCATTTGGGCGCGCGGTACGCTGGCTCCATCGACCGGCCCCACCGAGGGCACCCGGCTGATGAATCAGGCACGGGTGGTTTTCGCCTCGTTTCCCGAGGTCACGCAGGTCGTATCGCAAGTGGGCCGGCCCGACGACGGCAACGACACCACGGGTTTTTTCAATACTGAGTACTTCGTCGATCTGAAACCCAAGGAGCAGTGGCGGCCGGTGTTTCACCAGGACAAAGACGAACTGATCGCCGCGCTGGACCGCGAGGTGGAGAAACTGCCGGGCGTACTCTGGAACTTCTCGCAGCCCATCTCCGACAACATGGAGGAAGCTGTGAGCGGCGTCAAAGGCGAGCTCGCGGTCAAGATCTACGGTGCCGACTTGCGGCTGCTGGAAGCCAAGGGCGACGAGATCGTCAACGTAATGCGCACCGTCCGCGGCATCGAGGACCTGGGACTTTTCCGTGTGATCGGCCAGCCGAACCTCGAATTCCGCGTGGACCGCGACCGGGCGGCCCGCTTCGGCATCAACGTTGCCGATGTGCAGGACGCCATTCAAACCGCCGTCGGCGGCAACGCCGTCAGCCAGGTGCTGCAAGGCGAGCAGCGATTCGATCTGGTGGCGCGCTATCTGCCGGCCTATCGCGACAGCCGGGAGGCCATCGAGCGCATCCGGCTGCTCAGCCCCTCCGGCGAGCGCGTCTCGCTGGCGCAGTTATGCAATGTGCGGGAACTGGACGGCGCGTCGGAGGTTTATCGCGAGGCGAATTCGCGTTACGTAGCGCTGAAGTATTCCGTGCGCGGCCGCGACCTGGGCAGCACCGTCGAAGAGGCCATTCGCAAGGTGAAGCAACAGGTAAAGCTGCCGAAGGGTTACACCATCGATTGGGCCGGCGAATATGCCAGCCAGCAGCGCTCGCAGAAGCGGCTGATGTTGGTGCTGCCGGTCACGGTTCTGGTGATCTTCATCATCCTCTACACGATGTTCCATTCCTTCAAATGGGCGGGACTGATGCTAGCGAACATGGCCATGGCGCCGCTGGGCGGGCTGCTGGCGCTGCTGGTGACGGGGACGCACATGTCGGTGTCGTCGGGCGTCGGTTTTCTGGCGCTGTTCGGGGTGTGCGTGCAGACCGGCGTCATCATGCTGGAGTACATCAATCAGCTTCGCGCGCGCGGTTACTCGGTGGAGGAGGCTGCCATTCAAGGAGCGGTGCTGCGCTTGCGGCCGATCATGATGACGACGCTGGTGGCCACGCTGGGATTGCTCCCCGCCGCGCTTTCGCACGCCATCGGCTCCGACTCGCAGCGGCCGTTCGCGATCGTGATCGTGGGCGGGCTGATGGTGGCAATGGTGATGAACGTGTTTTTGCTGCCTACGGTGTATGTTTGGGTGGCGCGACAGCATGATCGGCTGCCCGAGCCGGACCTGGCGGAAGAAGTCTAGCGCGAGTGTGGGAGTGCTAACTTTCCGCCGGATTGCACGTGTTACTCTGCCATGCATGAAACTCGTCCTTGCGTTTTTCGCGATGAGCGCGATGTGCTTCGGACAGCCCCTGAATCCATGTGGTGCGGCGCGGCCCGCCGGGGCTGGTCAACAACGACCGCGTGTTACAGCGTGCTTTTCGGAGTCGCCGGCCCCGCAGTCGCTCCTGCTGGGCGTCCTGGGACTGGCCGGATGCGGCCTTCTCCTGGCCCGCCGGCGCAAGGCACTCGCGTAACGTAAGCGAAGCGGCGACCCGCTGCGGTCCTGTATAATTGGAGAAAGAGTGAACTTTCCCTTGTCTCCACGCGTGCTACTCCGGCTTTTCCTGCACAGCCAGATGCTGCCGATTCTCGAAAGCGGCGAAGAAACGCTGGTCGGCGGACAGGCTGTAATGGAAGGCGTGATGATGCGCGCTCCGCACAGTTACTGCGTGGCGGTGCGCAGGAAAGATGGCAGCATCGTTACCGACGAGAAACCGCTGCCGCGCCTTTCCGAACAGCACAGGATCTTCAAGCTGCCGGTATTCCGCGGACTTGGCACGCTCTATCAGGCGCTGAAGCTCGGTTACGGCGCGCTGAGGTTCTCGACCGACCAGTTTGTCGCAGACATGGAGCCTGCCGCACCAGATAGGAAACCGGCCAAGGAATTGCCCGGCTGGGTAGTCACGGCGAATCTGCTGTTCTCGGTCGCCTTCATGATTTTCCTGTACAAATTCATGCCGCTGGTGCTCGCCACCAAGCTGGGCAAAGTGTACCCGATGCTGACCGGACGTATCCCGTTCAACCTGGCCGAGGGAATCATCCGCGTGTCGATACTGGTGGCGTTTCTGTACCTGGTGTCGCGCTTCAAGGACATGCGGCGGGTTTTCGAGTACCACGGTGCGGAGCACAAGGTGGTTTTCAATTTCGAATCCGGCGAGCCGGTCACCGTGGAGCGCGCACAGCGGTTCACGACCTTCCATCCGCGCTGCGGTACCAGTTTTCTGATGATGCTGATGTTCGTCGCGGTGCCGGTGTATGCGCTGATTCCGTTCGATGGGTTCGCGGCCAGGTTCATCAGCCGCCTGGCCCTACTGCCGCTGATTATCGGCCTTAGCTACGAGGTGATTCGCTTCGCCGCGCGGTGGCGCGATTCGCTGCTGGCGGTGGTGGCCGCGCCGGGCTTGTGGTTGCAGCGCATCACGACCAAGCAGCCCACCGACGATCAGGCCGCAGTGGCCATCCACGCGCTCGAAGGCGCCATGGCGCTCGAGAAGTCGCAGGGCGGCGAACTGGTTATCGGCTAAGGGCCTGTCATGAGATTCCAAGTTCACGCGCCGGCAACCGCCCCCTAGCGGGGAGCGGCTCTGTGCACGCATCCAAACCGCTCGCCGTTCGGGAGCGGTTGACACAATTACTACGGAACGAGCCCCATGCAATTCACGCCGAAACTCGAACAGCTCGAAAAGCGCTTTGACGAGCTCACTGCGCAGATGGCCGATCCGGCCGTGATCGCGGATTCCGGCCAATACCGCAAAGTCACCAAAGAGCACAGCGACATCGCCGAGGTTGTAGCCTTGTTCCGCGAGTGGAAGAAGGCGGACGACAGCCTGCGGCAGGCGCGCGGCATGCTGGCGGAGAGCGACCCGGATCTGCGGGCGATGGCCGCGGAAGAAATAGGGAGCCTGGAGCCCGAATTGGCGCGCCTCGAAGAACAGATCCGCGTGTTGCTGCTGCCCAAGGACCCGAACGACGAGAAAAACGTGGTGCTCGAAATTCGCGCCGGGACTGGCGGCGACGAAGCCACGCTCTTCGCAGCCGAGATCTTCCGCGCCTACTCGCGTTATGCGGAAGGCCGTTCCTGGAAGATCGAAGTCACCTCGGCCAGCGAATCCGCCGTGGGCGGCTTGAAGGAAGTAATCGCGCTGGTGAGCGGCGACAAGGTTTACAGCCGGCTGAAGTATGAAAGCGGCGTGCACCGCGTACAGCGGATTCCGGTGACGGAACAGCAGGACCGCGTTCACACGTCGGCCATCACTGTTGCGGTACTGCCCGAAGCCGATGAAGTCGAAGTCAAACTCGAACCCAAGGATATACGCATCGACACGTTCTGCAGCTCCGGCCCCGGCGGCCAGTCGGTGAATACGACTTACTCGGCGGTGCGCATCACGCATTTGCCGACGGGGTTGGTGGTTTCGTGCCAGGACGAAAAATCGCAGATCAAGAACCGCGCCAAGGCGGAGCGGGTGCTGCGCTCCCGGCTGTACGAACTGGAGCTGAAGAAGCAGCAGGAGGCGCTGGGCGCGGAACGGCGCAGCATGGTGGGCTCGGGCGACCGCAGCGAGAAGATTCGCACGTACAACTTTCCGCAGGACCGGGTCACCGACCACCGCATTGGCCTCTCGCTGCATCATCTCGATTTCGTGATGGATGGCAAGCTCGACGAGCTGTTCGACGCGCTGACCACGTATTACCAGAGCCACGACGGCGCCGGCGGCGGCGCCCCGGCGGACTGAAGAGCGCGGGCGGCGGGCGGATCGATGACCCTCCACACGGCACTCATGCAGGGCACGCGGCTGCTGGAGGATGGCGGCGTCGCGGTGCCGCGGCTGACGGCGGAGGTTCTCCTGGCGCACGCGATGGGGCGCGATCGCAGCTATCTATTCGCGCACGGCGAACAGGAACTGACGGAGATGGAGTGGCTACACTACGGGCGTTATCTGCATCGGCGCCTGCAGGGCATGCCCACTCAGTACATCACCCAACGCCAGGAGTTTTACGGCCGCGAGTTTCGCGTGACCCCCGGCGTGCTGATCCCGCGCCCGGAGACGGAGCACGTGGTGGAGGTCGCGCTGCGGCATCTGGGTTGGCAGGCGAAAACGCCTGCCCTACCCGTCTGCAAGCCCTTCGACGGCAAAGTGGGACAGACGCTTTCGTCTGTCAACATTCTCGATATCGGCACCGGCTCGGGCAACCTGGCCGTGGCCATCGCTCGCCAGCACAAGACCGCGCAGGTGACCGCCGTCGACGTCAGCGACAAGGCGCTGGCGGTGGCCAAGCGGAACGCGGCCAAACACGGCGTCGCCGAACGGATCACGT
>Ga0074045_10002514_pt1 | contig 16956 bp, 3 predicted proteins | sample BogForMeECP23OM2_FD_94442 | JGI IMG/M metagenome (GOLD analysis project Ga0074045, IMG submission 94442) | Bog forest soil microbial communities from Calvert Island, British Columbia, Canada - Bog Forest MetaG ECP23OM2 | ecosystem: Environmental > Terrestrial > Soil > Wetlands ...
AGGGCCGCCGAACGACGGCATCAAACATTCAAACTTGGATTCGGTTACCAACAGGGTGGCCGCGGACAGTTGCTGCATCAACCGTGGCTTGGGGTGTTCGGCGCTCAAGGGGACGTAGGCGCCCCCGGCTTTGAGGATGGCCAGGACCGCGACCATCATTGCGGTGCTTCGATCCACGCAAAGTCCGACCAAGGAATCCGGGCGCACACCTTCGCCGCGCAGGTAGTGGGCTAACCGATTGGCCCGCTCATTCAACTGCCGGTACGTCAGGCACTCATCTTCAAAGCGCAGCGCGGGGAGATCAGGTGTTTGCTGCGCTTGCGCTTCGAACAGTTCGTGGATGCACCGGTCCCGCGGATAGTCAGCGGCCGTCTGGTTCCAATCCGTTAACAGCCGCTTGCGTTCCGACTTGTCGAGCAACGGCAGGCGAGCCGCCGGTGTCTCAGGATTCGCAGCGGCGGCCGCGACCAGGGAAAGAAAATACCGGCTCCAGCGCTCGATCGTCGAGCGGTCCAGACAACCTGCGTCGAAATGGAACTCAAGCCACAAGCGATCGCCTTGGCGACGCGGCGACAGCTTCAACTTGAAGCGTTCGCAGACCGCCATCTGCCGCGAGGTCGTAAACTTCATGTCTGCGAAACTCTGGCTGTCGGTCAACTCGGCAAAATCAAACGCTAGTGGCAACGTTGGGCCTTGCTCCAAACCGCCTGGCAGCCCGGCGTTGCTCCACGAAAAACTGTCTTGCCAGTTTTCGAAGTCCGCCGTGTCACGCTGGGTCTGTTCGAGCAAACTCTTGAAGGTCGAACCTTCCGCATCGGAGGACTCGAGGGGCAGATACCTGCACAACGCGCCTAAGGTTTCGGCAAGTTCCGGGTAGCTTCTACCATCGAATTGGCATCCGATGGTGACAGCAGTACGACCAGTCATTCTGGATAGGAATACTTGCCAGCATGCCAGCAAGAAATCCCGCAAGGACAGTTTCGCATGCGATGTGAGTTGCGGGAGATCAATTTCTTTCGTAACGACATCAGGGAAGAAGTCAGTGGAGGACTTGACCTCAAAGACCGACATCGCGGAGTCGAGCGCAGAGAAATCGATTTTGCGGCAGTAGTCGCGCCAGTATTCCCGTCCAGTCTTGGTTTCTTCGCCCATCAGTAGTTCCTGTTGCCACTCCGCGACGTCGGCATACTGCATGACCTCGCCCGAGTCGGCGGTTCCGAGGGCGTAGCCACGTATTATCTCGCCGGCGAGATTGTGCATCGCGCGCATGTCGGCGCACAGGGCAGGTAGGCTGATCACCAAAGCATGCTTGCCGGGAGCTAGCATCGCCACAACGACATGAAGTGTCGGGCCATGTTCCAGATCGACCGCGGCATCGCGATTACTTACGAGCTCACGCAGCTTTTCGAGCTGGGCAGACTTGTCGAGACCGGCAAGGTCCGCCGTCTGCCAAGAAAACGCCGGGGTTTCCAGAATGACCTGAAACGGCAGCTTCAGCCCGGTCTGGCGGTGAAACACCGTGCGCAATACTTCGTGGCGGCCTACCACGCAACGGATGACCTCTTGCAATCGCGCCGCATCGAGGCATCCCTCTACCAGGAGTTCACATTCGGCCCAGAACGGGGAAACTCCGCCTGCCTGCTGGGACCACAGCCGCTCCTGCTGGGTTGAGAGTCGAAAACCTGCAGCGGTGTTATTGTTCATCGGGGCCCTTAGCTCCTCAAACTATTCTCGGGTTACGGTCTTACGCTTAGCACTCCTGAGTTTTTGCAGGCCGAGTTCCTGGAACTCCTTGAGTTGGGAGGCGCGGTGCTGCTGGTCTTCTTCGGCGAGCGTTGCCAACAACTGGCTCAATCGCAAGGCCGGGTTGGTCGTCGCTTTCTCGAGCACCGACTGGTACCGGGAAGTCATGCGCGCGATGGTCGTCGCGTCGAACAAGTCGGGATTGTAAAGCCACATGCCCGCAACTCCCTTGTCAGTCTCGGACACAAATACAACCATATCGAATTTCGATGAGACCTCCTGTGGGTATTGCGTCATCTCCAATCCTGGCATAGGAGTGGCCGCACGCGGCGTGTTCTGTTGCACAAACAAAACCTGTACTAGCGGGTTGTGGCTGAGGCTGCGCTCCGGCTGCAACTCCTCAACCAGTTTGTCGAAGGGAACATCCTGATGGGCATACGCTCCCAGCGCCACTTCGCGGACCCGGCCCAGCAACTCCGCGAACGTCGGGTCGCCCGACAGATCCGTACGCAGCGCCAGCAGGTTCACGAAAAAGCCGATCAGCGACTCGGTCTGTAAAGTCGTACGATTGGCGAGGTCCGTTCCCACTACGATGTCGGATTGTTTGGCGTAGTGCAGGACAAGCGTCTGAAACACCGCCAGCATGGTCATGAACGCGGTGCAGCCTTGCTGCCGGCTGGCAGTCCGCATGGACTCGGCGAGACTCAGCGGCAGGAGCGTCTGATGAGTTGCGCCGCGGAAAGTGGGCTGTGGTAGCCGCGGCCGGTCGGTCGGTAACAGCAACAGCGGTGGGGCGCCCGCCAGTCGCTGTTTCCAGTAAGCTAATTGCAGTTCCAGCACCTCTCCCTGCAGCCAACCCCGCTGCCAGACCGCGTAGTCCGCATATTGGATGGTCAGTTCCGGCAGGTCGGCGGGTTTACCCAGAAGCGCCGCCGCGTACAGCGCAGTCAGTTCTCGCATCAAAATGCCGCTCGACCATCCGTCGCTGGCGATGTGATGAGTGAGCATTAAGAGAATATGATCCTCATCTCCCATTTTCAGCAGCATGTGTCTGGTGATCGGGTCTCTGGCCAGGTTAAACGGCATCGATCCCTGCTGGTGCACAATGCGTTGCGCTTCCCTCTCGCGCTCCTCCTCGGGCAGCCCGCTGAGGTCGACAACCGGCAGCGGAAGCTCTAGATCGGCGGCGATCACCTGGAATGGCTCGCCCTTGTCGGAGTGATAGGTGGTTCGCAGAATCTCGTGACGGTCGACGATTGCGTTTATGGCCGTCTGCAGGGCCTCAACGTTCAACGCGCCAGTCAGTCGGATCGCCCTCGGGATGTTGTACAGGGGGTTATCAGGCTCGATCTGGTCGAGCACCCACAGCCGCCGTTGTGCAAACGAAAGCGGCAGTCGCTGGTTTCGGGACACACGCACAATTGGTGGAACCAACATTCCCGCATCGCCGCGACGCCTCTGCTCCACCGCCAGCGCCATTCCCGCGACCGTCGGGAACTCGAACATCGTACGCACCGGCAAGTCGACCTGCAGATTCTGGCGGATGCGCGAAACCACCTGCGTCGCCGACAGGGAATTCCCGCCTAACTCGAAGAAATCGTGGTCGACCCCGACGCGCTCGACTCGCAGTACGTCGGCGAAGATGGCGGCCACCATCTCCTCCACTGGAGTCCCGGGGGCGCGATAATTATCTCCAACATCAGCGGACTGCTCGGGAGCGGGCAGCGCCTTGCGATTCACCTTGCCGTTCGCGGAGAGCGGCATTGCCTCGAGCAACACGAAGGCTGACGGCACCATGTACTCCGGCAGTTTGCCGCCGAGCCACAAGCGCAGCTGGGGAATCAGCTTGCCGGCCACACGCCGCCGAAGAGGATTGTTTGCAAAGGTCGCCCATGGCCGGAAGACTTCGCTCTCGCCGGGGAACCGTGCGATTGCGTAGTCCGCCACCTGACCTTGATCATTTCGGCGACGCAACACACAATCGCAGCATCCTTTGGCTGCGACCCTTGACGCTCGAACTTCAAGGCGATAGGGGAGCGTTTCCTCCAAGGCCCACAGATCTTCGGGTTCGACCGCCGACATAGCCGCGGAGTCGCGAAGTTGCCGACGCAAATCGCCTACCGAGGCAACTCCTTCGTCTGCATTGAGCCACTCGAGGGCCGCCACTTCCGTAACAAGGCGCGCGTTGGGCACGCCGATCAGGCCCAGCATCTCAGGTTTCGTGGTCTGCAATATCTCCGCCAGCGAATCAACCGTGAGACCCTGTTTTTTCCAGTCGAGCCACGCGCAGTCCACTTGAGGCGGGGCCTGCTCGCCAACATGCAGCACCACATCGTAGCGGAAGCGCGTGAGTTCGTTGTGGGCGCGACCACGCTTGAGCTGGATTTCCACGTAGGTGATTTGCGGCCAGCGCTGACGCACGGCACGAAAGAACTCGGGATCGATCAGCAACTCGCCTTCCTGACGGATTCCCTTCCGCAGCATTCTGCGCAGATCCTCGCGACTCGCGCCGTCGTTAGCCCGGAAGACTTCCACCGAGGCGTGAAATGCTTCCAACAGGGGGAAACTGCGAACGTCACCAATGAACACTGCCCCGCCGGGTCGCACAGACTCGACCGCGCCTTCGAGCACGGTCATCAGATAATCGAGATCGGGAAAGTACTGGATGACCGAGTTCAGCACCACGGCATCGAATTGCCCTTGGAGGTTCTGCTGATCAAACTCGTGCGCCGCTTTGCGCTCCAGTTTCACCTGCGGGAGCCGGAACTCCGGCCGCCCTAATTGCTGTTGGAGAAAGCTCAGAGCCGTCTGCGAGACGTCAGTGGCATAATAACGTTCGGTGCTCGGCGCCAGACGGAAGAGTAGCAAGCCTGTGCCGCAGCCGATTTCCCATACTCGCTTCGGGTGCTGGCCGCGGATACGGTCCACGGTTGTCTCCACCCAAACGCGCATCTCTTCCGCGGGAATGGCTTCCCCGGTGTAGCTGCTGTCCCAACCGCGGATGTTAAAGGTTGCTTCGGCGACATCGCCGCCGCGGCGGTAGGCCTCGTCGAACGCTTCGGTCCACTGCGACACCTGCTCGCCGCTCAGTGCGTCTTCCGGCTGCGTGTCGTCTCCGCCTTTGTACCCTGGATCGGAAACGACATAGGCGACCAGGCGCTTGTCACCCGGCGCGTCCTCGCGCGCCAGCACGACGCTTTGGCCCACTCCAGGATGGCTGTCCAGCGCGGTCTCAATCTCTCCCAGTTCGATGCGGAAGCCGCGCAACTTCACTTGATGGTCGATGCGTCCGAGGTACTCAATGTTGCCGTCAGGGAGAAATCGCGTCAGGTCTCCCGTCTTGTAAAGCCGAGCTCCGGGCTCGTGGCCGAAGGGATCGCGAATGAACCTCTGGGCTGTCAACTCGGGCTGTTTCCAGTAGCCTCGCGCCAAGTTGACTCCGCCGATATGCAATTCGCCGGGAACACCGACCGGCACCGGTTGCAGGTACTGGTCAAGGACGTAGAGCTGGGTGTTCCAGATAGGCCTGCCGATCGGCACGATGCCCAGATGGCTATCGGGCAAGCACTGCCAGTAGCTCACGTCGACTGCCGCTTCGGTGGGCCCGTAGAGATTGTGTAACTCCGCCCCCAACCGCTCGAAGAAGCGCTGCTGCAGATCGTGGGTCATCGCCTCGCCGCTGCAGATGACCCGTCGCAGACTCTGGCACCGTTCGACGCCGTCGGTGTCCAGGAAGATACGCAGCATCGACGGCACGAAGTGCATGGTCGTGATTTTCTGCTCGACGATCAGGTCCACCAGGTAGCTGGGGTCCCTGTGACCCTCCGGCCGCGCCACTACCAGGCAAGCTCCCGTCATCAGTGGCCAAAAGAACTCCCACACCGACACGTCGAAGCTGTATGGAGTCTTCTGCAATACCCGGTCACTGCCATCGAGACCGTAGGCTCCCTGCATCCACAGCAGGCGGTTCACGATGCCTTCGTGCACATTGGGAACGCCCTTGGGTTTGCCCGTCGAGCCCGAGGTGTAGATCATGTACGCCTGGGCTGGGCCCGTCGTAATAACCGGGGGGTTCGCTGTTGGTTCCGCGGCAATGCTGCGCCAGTCGCGATCCAGGCAAATGGTGGGTATGCTGTGCTCCGGCGAAACATCGAGCAAATGTTCCTGCGTCAGCAACACGAGAGGCTCAGCGTCCTCCAACATCACGGCCAGTCGCGAGCGGGGATAACCCGGGTCGATGGGCACGTAGGCGCCGCCGGCCTTTAAGACGCCAAGCAAGCCCACCACCATCTCGAGGGATCGCTCGGCGCAGACAGCTACTAGCTTCTCGGGGCCAACGCCTTGCGCCCGGAGTCTGTGCGCAAGTTGGTTGGCGCGGGCATTCAGCTCACGATATGAGAGTTCTTGCGATTCGAAGACCAGTGCCGGCGCGTCGGGCGTGCGCTCAACTTGATCTTCGATGAACTGATGGAGCGAGCGCTCCCGCGGATAGTCGTGGCCGGTGTCGTTCCATTCGACCACAATCTGCCGCCGTTCGTCGTCCGTCAGCAGAGGCAGCTCGCCGACCCGGCGACTCGGGTCCTCGGCAATCGCGTCCAGCAAGACTCCGAAATGGCCCAACATCCGCTGAATCGTACTCTCATCGAACATTTCGGTGGAGTACTCTACGTTGGCGACCAGTCCCTCGGGCTTTTCGACCATGAACATACCAATGTCGAACTTGGAGGTCCCGTTATGTACGTCCATGGCGGTTATGTCGATGCCGGAGAGCTGGAACGCGGACCGCGGCGCATTCTGCAGCACAAACCACACCTGGAACAGCGGTAACCGGCCCAGGTCGCGCTCCGGTTGCAGTTCTTCCACCAGCTTCTCGAAGGGCATATCCTGGTTGGTATAAGCGCCCAAGGCCGTTTCACGCACCCGCTGCAACAACTCGCGGAATGTGGGGTTGCCTGACAGATTGGCGCGAATCACCAGCGTGTTCACGAAGAATCCGATCAGGTCTTCGATTTCGGCGTGAATGCGGTTGGCAATCGGTGAGCCAACCGTGAGATCTTCCTGCCCGCTATAACGAAACAGCAGTGTCTGGTAAGCAGCCATCAGCGTCATAAACAGAGTGACGCCCTCACGCCGGCTGAGTTCGTTCAGCTTGTCGGACAAGCTTCGGGGATAGACCACCCGGCAGGTTGAGCCGCGATAGCTTGGGTTGGCCGGGCGTGGGTGATCGACGGGCAATTCCAAGGTCGGGGTAGCGCCATCCAGTTGCTTGCGCCAGTACGCGAGCTGCTTGTTGTAGATGGCGCTCTGCATCCAGCTTCGTTGCCAAACCGCGAAGTCCGCATACTGGATGCGCAACTCGGGAAGCGACGATGGCCGGCCTGCTGTGAAGGCATCATAGAGTGCCGCCAACTCCCCTACGAACCGCCAGATCGACCAGCCGTCGCTCACGATGTGGTGCGTGTTCAACAGTAGTACATGGTCTTGCTCGCTGAGCTTCAATAGGCTGGCGCGAAATACAGGGCCGGTTTCGAGATTGAATACATGCCGGCCATTTTCGACCGCCATGCGCCGAACCGCAGACTCCTGTGCATCGTTGGGCAAATCAGCCAGATCCACGACGGGGACTGCAATCTCGACTTCATCTGCAATTAGTTGAACCGGCAGTTCGTTTTCAACCACGTAACGGGTGCGCAGCACCTCGTGCCGACTGACGATTTCATTCAGCGCGCGCTTCAGGGATTCGATGCTGAGGACTCCGTTCAACCGGACCGCCAGCGGAACGTTGTAGAGCGGATTATCGGGTTCGAGCTGATTCAGGAACCAAAGGCGTTGTTGCGCGAAGGAGAGCGGCAGCGACCCAGCGCGCTGCGCCCTTTGAATCGGCGGCAACACTACCGCCTCAACTGCTTTGAGTTCTTCAATCCTAAGGACGAGTTCCGCAATGGTTGGCCACTCAAACATGTGGCGCAGAGGCAGCTCGACGCCGACTGCCTGGCGTATGCGCGAAACAACCTGTGTGGCCAGCAGCGAGTGCCCCCCGAGGGCGAAGAAATTGTCCTGCACTCCGACCTTATCGAGGCGCAGCACGTCACTCCAGATCTGTACCAGCGTCTCCTCCAGCGGAGTTCGCGGCGCGACGTACACTGCCGCGCTGTCTCGAGTTTGCTCGGGAGCCGGAAGTGCACGCCGGTTGATCTTGCCGTTCGGAGACAGCGGCAGAGCATCTAGCACCACGAACGCCGAAGGCACCATGAACTCCGGCAGTTCCTTCGCCAGCCAGCGCTGAAGTCCTGCAACTAAATTGAGGTTTTGCAGTTCTTTCGTCGAGCCATCTTCCACAGCGCTATTGGGTGGCACCGGGACGATATACGCCACCAGACGCTTATTCCCTGGGGATTCCTCGCAAGCGTCAACGACGCATTCTTTCACCGCCGAGTGTTGCCCCAGCAGCGCTTCGATCTCGCCTAACTCGATCCGGTACCCGCGGATCTTCACCTGGTCGTCCAGGCGGCCGAGAAACTCCAAATTCCCGTCGGGCAAATAACGAACTCGGTCGCCGGTACGGTAGAGCCGCTCTTCATCTCGCACTACGAACCGCTCAGCCGTCACCTCAGGTCGGTTGCGGTAGCCGCGCGAGAGGCCGTCTCCTGCGATGTAGAGTTCCCCTGCCACTCCGAGAGGCACAGGAGCCATGTTTCGATCCAGTACGTACACGCGCGTGTTCGCAATGGGCCTCCCGATGGGGGGAATGGTGGCACCGTCGACCGCGACTGCGGCACATGTCGTGACCACTGTGCTCTCGGTGGGACCGTAGTGATTCACTACCGCGAAAGGCAGGCCGGGATCGGGTCTATGCCGCAGCTTGTCTCCGCCCGTAAGGATCACCCGCAGTTTCAGCTTCTCCCAGTTCTTTGTCTTAAGCGTGTCGAGAACCGCTTCGGCCAGCGGCGTCGGCAAGAATGTCAGCGTGATGGCTTCGCACTCCATCCAGCCCAATAGATTCAGGGGAGACCCGCGGGTTTCGTCGTCCGGTATGTAAAGCGTGGCCCCGGAGGCCAGATAAGGCCAGATCTCCCATACCGAAGCATCAAACGCCGGTGAGGCAACCTGAGTCGCGCGGTCCTGCGGCTGCACCTGGTATTCGCGCTGGTGCCAGGCGATCAAGTTAACCAGCCCGCGATGCTCAATCTCGACTCCCTTAGGCTTGCCAGTTGAACCCGATGTATAGATCACGTAAGCGAGGTTGCCGGCATGAGCTTGCCGGGGAGGGTTGGTAGCTGATTCCGTCGCTATTCTGTCCCAATCCCGATCGAGACAGATCACGGTCTGGTGCGGCGGCAACGCGTCCAGCAATTGCGCTTCGGTCAGCACGGCCGATGCCTGCGCGTCCTCCAGCATGAAGGACAGTCTGTCCCTGGGATAGCTCGGATCTAAAGGAAGGTAGGCGCCGCCAGACTTGAGGACACCTAGAATCGCCACGATCATCTCAACCGAGCGGTCAAGACAGATCGCAACCAGCGTCTCCGGGCCGACTCCCAGGCGACGTAGATAGTGAGCAAGCTGGTTGGCGCGCCGATTGAGTTCGTCATAGGTCAGGTGTCCGTCCTGGCCGACGATTGCCAGATTGCCGGGATTGCTGGCCGCCCATGGCTCGCACAATTCGTGGGCGCACATGTCGCGAGGATAGTCCGCGGACGTGTTGTTCCAGTCCACCAGGAGTAGCTTTTCTTCCGCGTCGGTCAGCAGGGGCAGCTCGGCAATATGCATCGTCGGCTGGGCGACCACCCCCGTCAGCAGCTTCTCGAAGTGGCCCGAAGCGCGATCGACGGTGGCAGCATCGAACAGGTCGGTGTCAAATTCGACGCGGAGCAACAAGCCTTCCTCGGTCTCCCAGGCGAACCACGCCATATCGAAGATCGACGTCCCTTGGTGCACCGGAGTCCGCTCTATGCGCAGTCCCGAAGCCTGAAACACCTGCCGTGGCATGTTCTGCAAGCCGAACGACACCTGGAACACGGGGTTGTAGCTGAGGCTGCGCTCGGGTTGCAGCTCTTCTACCAGCTTTTCGAAAGGGACTTCCTGATGCGCGTAGGCGTCGAGCGCAGCCTTTTTGACGCGTGCCAGCAACTCACGAAAAGTTGGGTTGCCTGAGAGGTTCGCACGCAAGGCTAAGGTGTTGACGAAAAAACCTATGAGAGGCTCAATGTCGGCATAATTTCGGCCAGCCACGGGCGACCCAACCACGATATCGTCTTGGCCCGAATAGCGCGACAACAGCAATTGGAAGGCCGCCAGTAGGGTCATGAAGAGCGTGGTACCTTCCGCATAGCTCGTCGACTCTAGCTGGTTGATAAGTTCGCGAGGGACAACGTGAGTCCGGATATCACCGTGATGTCCCTGCATCGCGACACGCGGCCGATCTGTTGGCAGTTCGATCACCGCGGGGGCGCCGGCAAGTTGGGCGCGCCAGTACTCAACCTGCTTGTCGCGAACCTCTCCCTGCATCCACTGGCGCTGCCACACCGCAAAATCTGCGTACTGAATCGGCAGCTCAGGCAAAGGCGACGGACGGCCCTGAGCAAAGGCCTGGTAAAGCGCCGCCAATTCACCCGCGATCAGGCTGCCTGACCAGCCGTCACCAACAATGTGGTGCATCACTATGATCAGGACATGGTCTTGCTCATCGACACGCAACAGCGACGGGCGAAACAAGGGCCCGTTTGCCAGGTCAAATGGCCGGACGGCCGCTTCGCGCGCGAGACGTTTCACTTCGGCTTCACGTTGTTCTTCCCCCGTCCCCTTAACGGGAGTGACTTCAAGTGACACTCGCAGTTCAGCGGCGATTACCTGTACGGGCTGGCCGTCGACGTTGCGGAAGGTGGTTCGCAGGGAATCATGACGGCGGACGATTTCGTTGATCGCCTGTTGCAGCGCGGGTACATTCAGCGCGCCTCGCATGCGATATATCGACGCGAGGTTGTACAACGGGCTGCCGGGCTCAAGCTGGTCGATGAACCACAGCCGCTGCTGAGCGTAGGACGGTGGCAGGTTGCCGTCTCGTGGGACACGGTTTATTCGTGGTTCGACACCACCAGTCTGCATACCGCGCGCATTCTGGATAACCACGGCGAAGGCCGCGATGGTCGGTGCGTCGAACATGGCCCGAAGCGGCAACTCGACGGCAAACGATTGCCGCACTCGCGCAATAACCCGCACCGCCATGAGCGAATGGCCGCCCAACGCGAAGAAATTGTCGTGGCGTCCGACTTTGTCAAGCGCAAGCAGCTTCGACCAAATCGCACACAACTCTTCTTCCGTCGGGTTTGCAGGAGGTTCGTACGAGGCCTGCGAACGCTGCCGCGCCTTCTGTGCCTCGACTGCCTTCGACACATTTCGCGGGTCTGAAAACTTCGACGCAATGCGCGACATTGACGGAGGCTTCTTCACTGTCTTCCTTTACCTTTTCACCTTGGCTGATACATCCTGGTTCTGCGGAACGGGTAGTGCGCCGCAGAATGTCGTTTCGAAATGCAATTGTTCAGATCATTTACCGGCTCGCCGCGGGGCGATCGAAGGCCCAAACGTGTTTGAGCCAGGACGGAATTTCGTCGGGATCCAAGGGCGCCTGTAGGGTCAGCACCTCGGGATGCTTCGCTTCTACCTGGTTGCATGTTTCCTGATCAGGGCTGAGGAAAATGAAGCTCTCGAGTCCCAACCCCAATTCATTTGCCAGATTACCCAGACTCTCCGCTATCGGCTGAGGGCCTATGGCTGCCGCAATGAAGTCGTCGCGTTGGATCGGCATTTCGGGGACTTGTTCGAAAGCCGTCCAGACGTCCTCTTTACGGTTCGTGCTGCACAAACAAAGCAGCACTCCCGCATCGCGCTGCACCAGCACCGCGTTCTGCAGGGCCCGTCGCTTCTCATCGACAAGGACCGACTGACCATTGGCGCAACTACCGCTCCACAGCACCCCGTCGCAATCTATGGCGATCACTTGGTAACGGTTTTCCGCTGCTCCCCACATGCATCGTGCCATCATGGTTCCCAATGCCGAGAAAAAATCGGTGGCGTACGGCACGTTACCAAGACGCTGGGCATATTCGTCTTCGTATTCCTCCACCGGATAAAGATCGAGGATTTCGCCGCTCCTGACCACTCGCACAAGGCTGTCGTAGGTGAACTCGTTCGCCACCTTCGCTTCCAAGACGCACAACTGCTCATCCCAACCCGCTTTTTCAGTCGTCGCTCGCGATGCCGGACAGAAACAGACAATCAGAGGTGCCGGGCCTTGGCGGGCCGCTCGGAGCGCCGCAATTAAATCATCAGCGACCTGCTCCAGCTTTTCCCGCTGCGCGTGCTCCGGGCCAGCGTCCCCGTGCAACCAGTCCTCGAAACGCACCAGTACAATTGCAAACCCATCAGCTGTTCGCACCATACTGGCGGGATCCAGCAACTGCTGAAACACTTGTTGATACGGAGCGAAAGCGGGCCGGTACTTCATTCCCAACTCGCCTAGTACGAAATTCAACGGCTCTTCGACTGGCTGGGCCGTAAAAGAAGCGGTGATGGCGACAACTGGCACGTGGTCGCGATCGCGCGCTTGTTTGGCCTGCAGGATCAGCGGCTCCGGCAGCGCAACTTCACTTGCCGGGTGTGTCGTATCGGTGGCGACCGCCTCTAAAATCCCGGCATAGGCACCTAGAAGAGTGTCGATAGTCCGTTCGCCAAAGAGCTGGCTCTTGTATTCGCACGAGAGTTGCAACCCTTCAGGCGTTTCAAGCGCAACAAAACGCAGGTCGAGCAGCGCTCCCTGAATGTCGAGGTTGACGTATTCGACCTTGAAGAAGCGGCCGTCTCGCGCAATGGCAGGGAAATTCTGCAACACCAACGCCACATTAAAAAGCGGATTATCGTTGTGCGTCCGTTCGCTGCTGACGGTTTCCACAATCTTGGTGAACGGACAGTCCTGGTGTGCGAAGGCATCCATGACCGCGCTCTTTTCGCAGCGCAACACATCAGCCGTGGTCGCCCTCGCAGAGACCGGGTTTCGCAACGATAGCGAATTTACGAAGCAGCCAATCATTCGTTCCGTACCGCTTCGGCTGCGGCTACTGGCTACGGTCCCTAACACGAAGTCAGCCTGTCCAGACCAGCGATACAGCAGAACGCGAAGCCCCACCGCCAACACCGTAAACAGCGTAGTGCCGTGGATTTGGGCCAGGGACTTCAACCGTTCCAGCCCCTCGTTCGGAATCGTTATCGATCGCATGTGCTCATTACGATCAATCGCTGACGCGCGGGGGAAATCCGTGGGAAGATTTATCGACGGCGGCGCACCCTGCAGAACCGACTTCCAGTACTCCAATTCCTGGTCGAGGCGTTCACCTTGCATCCACTGCCGCTCCCAGGCAGCATAATCGGTGAAGTGCAGCTCTACCGTAGGCAGCGGGTTTGGCTCACCGGCCGCAAAAGCGTCGTAGATCGCCACCAGTTCGTCTAGCAATATGCTGCCCGAAGACCCGTCGCTGACGACGTGGTGCATCGCCATACATAACAAGTATTCGTCCTCCGCGAGTTCGACCAACCGCGCCCGCAGCGTCGGACCGTGTTCGAGGTCGAATGGCTCACGAACCGTCTGTAAGGCGACGTCCATCGCCCTTTGCTCTCGTGCGTCGCTCTCCATCCCGGACAAGTCGATGATGGCGAGTTGCAGCGGCGCAACAGGCTCGAGCACCTGGACAGGACCATGTTCTCGCTGCACAAACCGCACCTGCAAAATTTCGTGCCGGCGGCGCAGTTCGTTCAAGCTGCTTTCCAGCAGCGCCGCGTCCACCCGTCCACGAACGCGGAATATGCGAGGCGTGTTGTAAAGGCCGGTGCCGGGATGCTTCTGTTCCACCAGCCAATACACCTGCTGCGAGTAGGACAGGGGAAATTCGTGACGGTCCGCAACCCGCATCATCATTGGGGCTGCAGTCCCAGCCGGCTTCAGCTCATCAGCCACGGCGGCAAGACGGGCCACGGTCGGGTCTTCGAAGAAAGAGATAAGTGGCAGGTCCACCTGCAGGACCTCGCTGACGCGCGTAATCACCTCCATTGCCTTCAGCGAGTCGCCCCCGAGATCGAAGAAATTCGCATTGGGTTCGACGTGCGGCAGTCGAAGTATTTCCGCCCAAATCTTGGCAAGCGCTTCTTCCGAGACACTCCTACCGCCAGAAACTAACGAAGCCAGGTGAGACACCGTGGGCTCTTCGAAGAAGGCAATCAGCGGCAGATCAACTTTCAGGACTTCACTGACACGCGCGATTACTTCCAACGCCTTCAGCGAGTCTCCGCCAATTTCAAAGAAATTGGCGTGGTTGTCCACATGCGGCAGCCGGAGGACCTCAGCCCAGATGTTCGCAATCGCGTCTTGCGGCGAACTGCCGCCGGCGGACGTCGCTGTCTGGGTTTGCGGTTCCGTATGGCCTCCTGTTGTACTCGTCATCTCCGCCGCCACTTCCCTGCTATGCCGTTGCGGCCACAGATTGTTTCCGGTCCGCATCGGCCAAACGCTGGTAGTCGAGCTTGCCATTGGAGGTTCGCGGCAGCTCTTTCAGAGCAACCACTTTGACCGCCGTTCTAGGCAGATCGAAGGTCTCGCATACGGTCCTGCCGAATCCCTCCGGATCATCGCACTGCTCCACCGCTGTCATTAACAAGTCATCGCGGCCATAACACGCTACGCTGGTCTCGAAGCGGCACGAGAGAATTTTCTCCACATCGTCAAGATTGAATCGCTTGCCGAACAACTTAAGGAACCGCTTCAGCCTCCCGGTGATGTAGAAATAACCGTCTCTATCCTGCTTCGCCAGATCGCCGGTTCGCAGCACGCCTTGCAATTCGTCGCCCTTGGCCAGGTCGTCGCGACATTCTGCGTACCCAAGCATTACGTTCGGACCTTGATACACCAGTTCTCCCGTTTGCTCATCCACACTAAGTGCGCCGTTAGGAATCGCAATTCCCACAGAGCCAAACTTGCCCGCTAGTTGCTCGAAGGGCACGTAGGAAATTCTCGCTGTCGCCTCAGTTTGGCCGTACATAACCATGAACTTCCAGCCTCGAGTGATCGCCAAGTCATACATCTGATGAATGTAGCGCTCCTCCAGCCTCCCACCGGCCTGTGTCAATGTCTGGAGCGACGGGCCTTTCTTGTTCAGCAGCCCGGTCTGCAACAGCATCTGGTAGGTGTACGGAACACCAGCGAACGAGGTGCATTGGTGCTGCTCAACTGCCTCCCAGAACTCGCGCTGCAATACTCCATCCTCGGTGAAAACGATGGTCGCACCAACCTGCAAATGGCTGTTAATAACGGACAGACCATAGGAGTACGACATTGGCAGCGATGTGATGGGCCGCTCCTGAGGCGCGAGTTGTAGATATTTCGCGATGGACTCCGCGTTCGCAGCCAGGTTTCTTGAAGTGAGCCGAACCAGCTTCGGACTACCAGTAGAGCCCGAGGTGGTCAGAAGCAGGGCTAGATCAGGGTGTATCTCGACCCCCTGCTGATCATCGCTTACAAACAGCCCAGGCGCCTCCGACGCACTTTTCACGTAACCATCAAAGCGAAACTCCATCTGGATTGAATAGATCCAGTCCGGTCGATACGTCACCAGCAACTCGCGGAGCAGCGCAGGGTTAAGCGCTCCGTCTACGAGAATTAGAGCACAGTCCGCATTGAGTGCCGCCAGATAGGCCGCCAAACATTCGTAGCGATTTTGGGTAATCAACAAGCCAAGGGATTTACGGCCAAGGAGCGGAAAGGCCCCGCCTATCCGGGACGCGTCGCCCCACAGATCGGCGTAGCTCCACTTCTTCCCGCTGCGGGCGTCGATCGCTACCAGCTCGTCACTGGACTGATTGGCTTGCCAAAAACCCCATGCCCGTTTCACTCTGCCCCCAGGACGCGGAAACCATAAAAGCGGAGGCTACTTGGTCGTTAGGTTGCATTCGACGTCGTTCTAACACGCCATTTCGAGCGACTCAACACCTCTCGTCTCCTGTATGCCACTTATCTTTAATGATTTTGGGAGCATGGTCAACACCATTTGGGAACGTGAATTGGGCTGTGGTACTACTGCGCTGGTTACCCCTATTTCGGGCGGGATTCCTCCCCAGATTGTGATATAGTAAGCGCCTCTAAGCCCATGAATATAAAAGCCGGACTTTCGTTGCAGGTCGCTTCCAGCTTCACGTCGACTCCGATCGAGGCGTCACTCCGGGCAGCAATCACCCAGGGGGAGGTTGGCGGGGGAGTTCGGTTTTGCCAATACGAACAAATGGGCCAGTACATGCTGGGTTCTTCCTCTGACTCCCCGGAGGTTCTTGGCACTATCGTGCTCCTCCGGGTGGAGGACTGGCTATTGGAGGACCTGAAAGCTGCACCACCCGAGTCCTCTTCGGCTGAATTACACCAACGGCTTCATTCCAAACTGCGATCCCGGGTGAACGAATTCGTGACGCAGATCACGGCTTTGGCAAGCCGTGGGAAGCAGGTGTGGTTTCTGGCGTGTCCGTCGCGGGGATGGATTGCCGAGAGGTACAAAATAAGCACACTCTGCCAAACGTACACGAATCTGGTCATCGCCAGAGTCCGGAACGATCGTCAGATTACGACCCTACAGTGGCCGTCGCCTCAGTTCAACAGCGAAGTAGAGGACCATCATGCAGATCGCTTGGGGCGAATGCCGTTCACTCCGGACGCGTTTGATCGACTCGGCGAGTTTCTGGGAGCCCAAGTCGCTCACACTTCGCTGCGCAGAGATTTGTGCTCGGCCCCGGCAGCCCCTTCGTCACCGATGGAACTGGCAAGTTACTTGGCTGGCCTTAGGGTCCACGTTCAAATCGCCCCGGCGGACCGCAGCGATCGCGATAAGCTTGACCGCATCCTACGGATCGCGGCCGATTTTACGCTCAGCGGACAGAAGACAGACCTCCCCGACGACGAGATCGATCGGCTGCTGACCTCTGGATGGTGCATGCGAATCGTGGTGGTCGACCGGCTTGCGAACTACGGTGTCTCCGGAATACTAGCTCTTCGACCTGAACCCGACGCGCTGGTTGTTGATTCAATGTCTCTAAGTTGTACCGTTCTTGGCAAGCAGGTTGAATACGCTGTTTTGTCGGCGCTAACAGAGATTGCTTCCGATCTCAAGGTCGACAAAATCCAAT
>Ga0074045_10002515_pt1 | contig 16952 bp, 15 predicted proteins | sample BogForMeECP23OM2_FD_94442 | JGI IMG/M metagenome (GOLD analysis project Ga0074045, IMG submission 94442) | Bog forest soil microbial communities from Calvert Island, British Columbia, Canada - Bog Forest MetaG ECP23OM2 | ecosystem: Environmental > Terrestrial > Soil > Wetlands ...
CGGCCGGTGGCAATGATGATGTCGCTGCGGCACGCTTTTGCGTCTTCGTATGTGATCTCGGGATCGGGATTGGCCATCGCAAAAACAATCGGCCGGTCCGCCATCGAACGCACCATGTCCTGCTTGATCGCGCCTTTCACCGAGCATCCCACCGCAACGTCCGCGCCCTTCATGGCGTCAGCCAACGTGCGCGCCTTGGTTTCGCCGGCAAACCGTTCCTTATACGGATTCATGCCGTCGGTGCGCCCTTTGTAGACCACGCCCTTGGTATCGCAGAGCGTAATGTTTTCGCGTTTCACGCCCAGCCGCACATAATGCTCAGCGCAGGCGATTCCAGAAGCTCCCGCTCCGTTGAAGACCACTTTCACTTCATCAATTTTCTTGCCCACCACTTCGAGCGCATTCAACAGCGCCGCGCCCGAAATGATCGCCGTGCCATGTTGATCATCGTGAAAGACTGGAATCTTCATCGTCTTCTTGAGCGTCTCCTCGATGTAGAAGCATTCCGGCGCTTTGATGTCCTCCAGGTTGATGCCGCCGAAGGTCGGTTCCAGCAACTGGCACACTTTGATGATTTCGTCGGGATTGTGGGTGTCGAGTTCGATGTCGAAAACGTCAACGTCGGCGAACCTTTTGAATAGAACTCCCTTCCCTTCCATGACTGGCTTTCCAGCCAGTGCGCCGATATCGCCGAGGCCAAGCACGGCCGTCCCGTTGCTGATCACGGCAACCAGATTGCCCTTTGCTGTGTATTTGTAGGCATCCTGCGGGTTTTTGTGGATTTCCAGGCACGGTTCGGCTACGCCCGGCGTGTAGGCCAGGCTCAAATCGCGCTGCGTACGGCAGGGCTTGGTGGGAGAAACTTCAATTTTTCCAGGTCGAGCCCCAAAGTGATAATCCAGGGCTTGCTGCTTAGTAACCGCCATAGTGCTTCCTCCATTGCTTCCTGCGAGGCTAGGCCGCAATCCTCCGTCCGCACCATACCCCTTCCAAGCGCGTGTAGACGATCGAAGCGGTTGCTTCGCGAATTTGAATTTTGTTGCCCGAACCGACCCTTTTCTCTAAGTCTGTTGCCGTTCGTTTCTTGTTTAGCTACCCGTAGGCGTGTTCCTGCTCCTCATGTCCACCAATCAGAGCCGCACCCTTGCCATCGCGCTTTTTGCACTATTCTCTTGTTCGCGAGACGCAGCGTATCCCCCTCACGCCTGGGCGATTGCCCCTGATGGCAAATCCCCGATCAACCCTCAGGCCGTGGCGCCCACTGGGTGCTCCAAGTTCAGCTCCGCTTTGACCTTGATCGGACAATTCAAAGCACTCGAAATGGGGCATTTCCCCTTGGCGAGCTTTATCGCGTGCTGCACCTTCTTTTCGTTCCCGCCCGGCAACATCACGTGGACCGTCAGATCGATCTCCGCGATCTCCCAGTGCGTTTTCTTGTCTTCCAGCTTGAGAGCGGATTCTGTCCTGACCAGCTCCGGCTTCATGCCTTCCCTGCGCAGTTCCTGCACAACCATCAAAGACATGCAGGATCCCACCGCCGCCACTAGCATTTCCGACGGGCTGGTGCAGGGTTCATTTCCTGTGCCCTCGCCGCCCGAATACAGAGCATTGGAGAGGATGCCGCTCGACGTCGTAACCAGCCCTTCGCCGGTAAGCGGACTTCCTTTCCATACGGCTACAGCATTGCGGATCATGGAACGCCTCCTGCTTGTATTGTTCTCCGATCGCCTGCAAAGGGATGTGACGACTGGCCTATGCCCGTGTGATAAAGAACAGAGGGAACCTGCCCTGTTACGCGGTCGGAATCGTCGCAAACATCATGTCTGACTGGCGTTTCTTCGCTTTGATGTGCGTTTCTTCTCCGCAATTGCCGTTGCGTCGTCGAGCATCTTGCCGATCCGCTTCTCGCGGCCCTCGGGCGTTCGGTAGTAGAAGATGCCGAGCAGGTGAGACCGTCGCCGAGCCAGCGACATTTGTTCCCATCCCTCGGCCGCCCGCGGATTGCGCGCGAACGCCAATCGCAACAGTGGCGGCAGTTCCTGTTCCGCCTCCATCGTCTCCATTAATCGCTCCGCGATCTGCTCGGAGCGGCGGTCGCGTGCCTCGGCGCTCTTCGGTTCATTCACCCACTTCGCGATCTCGTATCGCGTGGAATGATTCAGCTGGTCGTACCAACGGCGAAAGCGCCGATTCTCGGCGAGGATTCGCTTCAGTCGTTCCGGAATCGTTGCGACCCGCTCCTCGGTATCGAGTTCGATCTCAAAACCAGCGGTGCCTCCGGCTCTCGCGCGCGCTCCCTTCTGCATACCTTTATTCACCAGTAGAATGTGGCCGCCTTCGCTGGCTGGAAATAACGAGCTTCGAAATAGAAACCCATTGATCGTCCCTTTCACCTTGATCTGCCCGCGAGCTCCAAAGATTTTGGCCGCATCGAAGGGGATGCGAATGATGACCCAGTTCAGCCGCGATCGCATACGCTCGAGCGCTGCGTCGAATCTTCGTACTGCTGAATCGGCCTTTACCTTCTTAATTCGGGCCATACAGAAAAAATGAAGCCTGAAGATTCTAATATGAACGACCGAGCGCGTGGCCGGTCCCGCCCCGGTTTACACTGTAAAATAAGAAATCTTCGGAGAAGCGCTCGTGATCTGTCCAAATTGCGGTGAGGAAAATTCGTCGGCTTTCCGCTTCTGTGGAATGTGCGGTACGCCGCTCGAATCGCAACCGCCTGCGCCAACTCCCACGGTGGCCGCCGCACAGGTACCAGCGCGAGTGGAGGAGACTCGAAGAAGCGAACCACGGCATGCCCCGGTCCTCAATGACGCGCCTCCGCAGCCCGTAAAACCACAACCAGCGAAAACCGTCACAGCCATCGCCGGTCCTTCGCTGCTGGGATTGGGTGGGGAATCCGACGCCCCGCCCGACATCGACACGCTGAGGCGGAAGTCTTTCTCGGGTGTCGACTCCTTCCTTGAACCAGAAGAGCGAGCCAGCGGTAGACGCCGAATTCTTTTGCTGCTGGTGCTCCTCATAGCCTTAGGTGCAGCTGGTTGGTGGACCTATTCCAACTATGTGGGTGCGACTCGCGCGGTCCGCACAGCAACTTCGAACCCCGCCGCCGCTAAGGCCACGCCAGGAACTCCCACGGCCAAGCCGGAGTCGGCCTCTACGCCCCCAATGTCGCCCGCTGCCAATTCGTCTCAGCCCGAAGCAGCGCCCGCATCACCGCACCAGGAAGCTGCTTCGGCCCCGCCCAAGGCTTCAAGTCCGCCGCCAGCCACGCAACCGGGCCCCAAGCAAAATCCGCCCGCCGCCACGCCGAAGCCTGTGGTGCAGGTGAATGCCGCGCGGTCGAAGACCGAGCCCGCCGAGACGCCTGCGGCGGCCAAGCCCGCAGCCGGCGTTGCCGATAGCGGCGATCCGGACTACCGAAAAGGCGAGGCCTTCCTCTATGGTCGAGGGGTCGCGGAAAATTGCGATGCGGCGGTGAAGTATCTCAAGGCAGCCTCCGCCAGGCAAAACGCCAAGGCACGGAGCACATTTGGAACCATGTACGCCACCGGCCACTGTGTTCCCCGTGACCTTCCAACGTCCTACGCCTGGTTCGCGCTCGCCCTCCACCTGGACCCGAACAATCAGATCCTCGAGAAAGACCTCACCGCCATTTGGAACCAGATGACCCCGCCCGAGCGCGAGACCGCCACGAAATCCAAACAGTAATGGTGAGAGTTTCGGGAAATTCGCCTCTGAAGAAAGGGAGCTGTTGTTATTCCCCGGCCGGCGCCAGGTTCAACGCTTTCCTCAAGCTGCCGCGCTCTTTCTGGATTTTCTCCTGCAGCAGCGTAATCGCGTAGATCAGCTGCTCGGGCCGCGGCGGGCATCCGGGAACATAGATATCGACCGGGATCACCTGATTGACGCTTTGCACGAGCGCGTAATTATTGAACACGCCGCCGGAGGTGGCGCACGCGCCCATCGAGATCACCCACTTCGGTTCCGGCATCTGCTCCCAGAGTTGCCGGATGATCGGCGCCATCTTATTGGACACGCGCCCGGCAATAATCATCAGATCGGATTGCCGCGGCGACGGCCGAAAGACTTCGGCGCCGAACCGCGCGATATCAAACCGCGATGCGCCCATTGACATCATTTCGATCGCGCAGCAGGCGAGGCCAAACGTCATCGGCCAAATGGAATTCTTGCGCGTCCAATTGATGGTCGCGTCCAGCGTAGTCATGACAATCCCTTCGGGCACGCCGTCACCGAAGACAAGCTCTTTGACAACGCGCTTGCCGTTTTCTATGTCAACGTAAGGGCCAAAGCTGAGTTCTTGCGCCATACATTTATTCTAAACCAGAGCGGAGACAGCCGCTGAGTGACCCCACGCATCGCTCACCGGGCCCGACCAGTCCCGCAGTCTAGATCCGTTTGATGGTCGCGAACCAGGCTGGTGCGCCGTCGTTGTGGTATCTCGTCTGAATGCGGTCCGGTTCGATGGCGGCGACATCCCATCCATTGCGGGAGTTGAACGCCGCTCTCAGCTCTTCCTGACGGATGGGGTGCGGGCCAGTATCGGGACCATCGTCACTGAAGCACAACACATACAGGGTTCCATCGTGCTCGGTCACCGACGCTAGACTCGCCACGTATTGCGTGCGCTCGTCGCCGTCGAAGGTGTGGAACAGTCCGCAGTCCAGCACCGTCTCAAACGTGCGCCCCAAACGCTCCAACTGGAAGGCGTCAGCCACAGCGAACTCAACCTCGATCCCGCGGTCCTTGGCTTTCTGTCGGGCGATCGCGAGTGCCGTTTCGGCTACGTCAACGCCCAGAACCGACAATCCCGCCGTTGATCGCAAATACGCGACGTGAAGAGCGTTCTCGCCGGTCCCGCAGCCCGCATCGAGCACCGCTCCGGCGAATCCGCCTTCGGATGCCAAACGCACAACTGCTGGCTGCGGCTGCCCAATATCCCAAGGCGCCGGGCCGTCGTGGTAGGACGCATCCCAGGGCAGTCCCGTCATCCGTTCGTGACTGGTTGGATGCCGACCACCGAACGGATCGTCAGCGAGGGTTCCTGATCGCTCTGACAACTTCATCCCCTCCCTCCAACTGGCGGTACACGTCACAGCCACAGCAACGGCGCCAGCCCCGCCGCAGCCAACCCAGCCAGCAACGACAAACTCTGGATCCCCGTCTTCCGGTCCGCTAGGCTAAACGAGTAAATGCCTTTGACAAGATTGTTGCTGGCGGCGGCAATCAGCACCGCGCCCGCCGCAACCTTCACCGGCGTGATACTACCTGCAGCTTGCGTCATTCCCATGATAAAAGGATCGACGTCGGTCACGCCCATAATGGCCGCGAGAACATCGACGCCGGCGCGGCCAAGGTAAGTGACCGTCAACTGCGTCGCGATGAGCATGGCCAGGAAGAAGAAAGCGAAGAAAAAAGCGGCCAGCAGTTCCAACGGATTATTCGGTTCAAATTCCCGCTTCACGTCCGACGCGGTTGCATCCGGCCTGCGCGACCATAGGAAGCCCGTTGCAGCCGCTACGGCCGCCAACACGAGGCACGCCGGCGCGATCGTCGCCGCCAGTTGACGATTGAAAAGCGCCAGCAACCCGGCCAGACGCAGATACATCACGCCCGACGCCATTAAAATTCCACCCGCGAAAAGATGCGGGCGTTCTTCGCGCGCAGCTCGCCGCGACATGACCACCGTAGTCACCGTCGATGAGTACGCCCCGCCCAGCAGCGCAGCCAGCACCACCCCGCCGCGCTGTTTCGTTACCTTCTGCAAAACATAGCTGCCATACGAAACCGCACTTACGGCAACCACCACCAGCCAGGTCTTGAATGGATTGATGTGGAAGCGTCCAAACTGCTGATTGGGCAAGGCGGGCAAAATGACCGCCGTCAGCAGCATGAATTTCGCGAACGTGAGAATTTCTTGCGGCGCGGTGCGGCTGGCAAACTTTTCCAGAGCCTCCTTCAGTTCCAGCAGCAAAAGGCTGGCCACAGCGAGGGTCGTCGCGATCCACAAATGTTCGTAATAGATCAGCGCACCGACCAGGTAGGTCGCCAGCGCGGACATCTCCGTGGTCACACCCGCCGCTGTGGCGCACGATATTTTATGCCAGTACGAAAGCAGCAGAAAGCCGCCCATGACCAGGAAACCGATCATCACCGGCAGTAGCTGGGCACCGGATAGAAGAGCGATGGAATAGCCGATCAGCCCAATCAGGGGAAACGTCCGCACTCCGCCGAAGGAGTAGGACCCAACCTCGATCTTGTGCTCCTCTCGTTCAAGGCCGATCAGGAACGACAGAAACAGAACGAGTAAGAGCTTCGCTGCCTCGGGTGGCAGCCACCGGTAGATTTCCGCCAGGGGTTAGGCCTCCTTATGGGTTCTCGTTAGGCGGAAACAGATCATATCCGTAGCGTCCGGACTCCGCCCGATCACCGCTCGCATTCTCCCACAAGAAGATGCAAATCGTACATCGCACCGGAGACTTCATCCGTCACGCCGGACCGCCCGGGGATTAGCTTCCTGGTGCTTTCGTTGCTTCTTCACGCGATCCCGTTCTCTAACGGGCGAACGCGTCTCCATTTCCAGAGGAACCGCAACGCTCAGTCCCTCCCTTAGGTCTAACCGAACGAGCTAACCTCTTGGATTAGATTTTTCCGGTCCTTGCCTCCTCCCGCTAACCAAAAGGGGCATTGACGCTTTGTCGAAACTGCGTTTAGATGGATTCAGGATTGAGCAAGGGTTAGCGGGGGTTGATTTCCTTGAATCTGTCGGCTTTCGCGCTCCAGCCTCAACATGGAACTGGAACACGACAATTATGAAGACGCTGATCGTTACGATGTGCATGATAGCCTTGTTGCCTCTGGCTCTCGCTGAGGAAAAGAAACCAGCGATCCTGACCGCTGCCGATGCAAAGAACCACCTCGGCGAAACCGCAACCGTATGTGGGAAAGTGGTCGACACCAAGGTGGCCAAGTATGGCCTGCAAGGCCGTGGGAAGCTCGTGGTGTTCGACATCGACCAGCCCGAACCGAATCCAGTTTTCAACTTCATGACCTTTGGCACGAAGGAGGGTGGGCCGCAGGAAGCCGTCGACGCCTACAAAGATAAGAACGTGTGCGTCACCGGCCCAATCACCAAGCCGCCGTCGGGACCGCCAAGCATCTTCGTAGTCGACCGCTCCGTAGTCACAGTGGCGCCGGATGCGAAATAATGGCATTGCGCAGCTAACGCCTGCAAATTACACGAGGGAGCAGATTCATATGGCAGCTATCAAAAGGATTATCGTTGTGATTTGCCTGGCCGGGCTTTGGCAGGCTGCGCACGCTCAGCAACCCGCTCCCAAGCGCATAACCCCTGCTGACGCGAAAAACCACGTGGGAGAGAATGCGATCGTTTGCGGGAAAGTAGTCGACACTAAAGTGCCCCGGAACGGGCTCAAAGGCTATGGCTTGCCGGCGTCGTTCTACATGGAGGAACCGGAGCCGCAGGCGGTTTTTTACTTCATCGAGTTCGTGCCGGGTCCCGATAGCCCCAACCAGGCCAAGCCCGACTACAACGGCAAGCGCGTGTGCGTTACCGGCAAGATCTCCGGGTCCCCTACCACGGTTCCGGTCATAATGGCGAGCCAACATTCTCAGGTGAAAGTTGAGCCGCCCGCCAAGTAGCCGCCCCAAGAACCCGTCCTTCTAATCGCCAGCGGCTCCAGCGTTGATAATCCGAATACGCCGAAATTCAGTTACCTTGACTCGACAGGGCGAACGCGCTATGCCTAGTTATGGAAAGGATCCGGAATGAAGAAAACATTGATCGTGCTGGCGATTCTGTATGCAGCTCAAGTTTCAGCACAGACGGTTGTGCAACAGTTTGTGGCCATAAGCAGGGGGGCGGGCACCGTTTCCGATATGGACCTCGAGCCTACCGCCGAAGGCAGCACTCTGATCGCGATGCCCTTCGAAGTTACTCCCGGGATCAAGGTTTTGAGCGTGACCGACAACGCGCCCGCCGGTGGCAACACCTACAAAGAGGTGCCCGGCAGCGTTGCATCCTGCAGTGGAGCACTTCTGGATATCTGGTATTGCGAGAAGTGCAATCCTGGCGTGACCGAGCTGAAGTTCCACCTATCCGGCCATGTGCAAATGAGCTTGAACACCTTTGTCGAGGTATCGGGCCTGCAGATGTCCTCGGTGCTGGATGGAGATGGAGCGCACGTGACCGACGGCACTCGGACCAGCGATGGTGTGGAAGTCGGCCCGAAGATCACGACCTTAGCCAATGACTTTATTATCGCCCGCTATTCCTCTCCTTTTTCCGTGCCCCTGCCGACGGCCGCCCCAGCGCCGTGGACCTTTAAACCGGCTTATATCTATCTGCTGACCGGAACCCCGGGGGCCTATACCCCAACCCTCACCGGGGGAGGAACTGGCGGCAACTACTGTATGAGCGTCGCCGCCTTTAAGGCCGCTGCATCTGCTCCTGTGCCGCCACAGGCTTCCCAGAAATAGATGCAGCGTAATATCGGCATCGTCACATCTGGTTGAGGATTACTTGCTTTTAGTCTCGCTTGATTGAGTTAAAGCGGCGTTCTGCTTTTTAAAGGCGTTGCTCAGTTCTGTCAGCACCTCTTCCCGCAGCCTCCCATACCCAATCGCACCACTCATGAAGTGACCGTTGATAAAGAAGCTGGGCGTACCTTGTATGCCAAGTCGTACACCTTCCTGGGCATCCTTCTTGACGACTGCAGTTTCTTCCCCGCTGTCCAGACATTTGTCAAAGCGAGCCCCATCCAGTTTTAACGCGCGCGCTTCTTCTTTCATGAAGCTGCTTTGAACCTTCTTGGTTTCAAACAGGAAGTCGTGAAACTCCCAGAATTTCCCTTGTGCGCCGGCGCAGCGCGCACCCTCTGCGGCCCGTTGAGCGAGCGCGTGCATCGGCAGAGGAAAATCCTTGTAAACCACGGAAACTTGATTGCCGAACTGATCCAGAATCTTCTTGAGATCGGCATTTACCTGTTGGCAATATGGGCACTCGTAATCCGCAAATTCAACGACCTGCACCGGAGCGTTGGCGGGACCAAGTCTGGGCGCGTCCGCGACCTCGACTTGAGCGCTCGGCTGAGCCAACTCCACTACCACCCCAAAATCTCCACGCAGCTGCGCGATATACGCTTCGCGGGCCTTTTTCACGCGCAGTTGGTGAATCGTATCGAGGATGTGAGGACGCGCTGCTTCGTACGTCTCTTCGGTTTGCACACCCTCGTAATAGAACCGCAGTTGATCCTCCGTCGGCTCCGGCACATTGCTCGAGATATGGCGCTTCACAATCTCGTCGACGGTCACGCCTTCCTTCTTGGCCTGCATTTCCAGGAGTTGGTCCGCAATCAGTTGTTCCAGCGCGTCCCGCTGCGCCAGATAGAACTTGTATCGAGCCTGGAGCAGCTTTCCAGCCTGGGCATGCTCCAACTCGCCCTCGGTAATCTTGCGGTCACCAATCTCGGCCACCACATCGGAATCGTTTTGCGCCATCGCTGGAATGGAAAAAGCAACCAAAGCTGCTCCCATTCCAAGCATCGTCAGAAAGCGTTGGGTCGACATCGCGGAAGTTTTCCTCTCTTCAAGAATTGTGTTTGGGGGGCAGAAAAAAGAGGGGGAGGGCCCAGACGCCGAGTATACCATTGCAACCGGCGTCTGGGAAGTTCTTGTTTTTTGGCCAGCTTCACAGCCTCAGGCGAAGCTGCTTCCCCTGGCCAATACCAAACATCGGAAGTCTAGAAGTCTTGATCTTCCGGTGTGCAGTAGCATGGCGTTCCGCTCTGCTGAACGTCTGCCCAGCAAATCAGTTCCAGCAGCGCCTGCTCGCCCGAAGTCCAGTTCGAATCCGCAAATGCGGTTTCCGTCTGGACATAACCACCAGTGTTCTTCTGGATGTGCGTCGCCCACAGGCGCAGTCCAGCAGTCGGAGTCTCCGCAGTCCCGTTCGGCGGCGGTGTTCCCTTTACCGGGTTAAACGCTGTCGAGGACGAGATCACCTTGATCACGCCCCGGTTCGGGACGTAATTGCGGATCGCGTACTTCGTAAGGTTGTTCCTTACGGACTCGGAAAGCAGACCGTCAGGTGTGACATCGCAACTGCAGCAGGTGATGAGCTCTTCGCTATCGTCGAACAGGTAGAAGTCGGCAAACAGGTTGCCACCGTAGGCACCCGCGCTGCCATCGTTGATGGCGCGCACGGTCGCATCCGGAGCGCCGCTAACGTTGTTGGCATAGTAGGTGACAAAATAGGTGCTGTTGTCACCCTGGGCTAGAGCGCTGCCTGAACAAATCAGGGCGATAGCCACCATCGAAAACAACACAAGTCCAACCCTTTTCATTTGTGATCCTCCAGTTTTTTGTTTGACGCCTAGGGCTGGGGGGAGATCAGCTAGTGGCGCTTCCGGAACTGTAGTTCATTGTGCGACCTTTACAAGTACCCACCTGGCCTAACCCATATCACTAAGATACGAGTGCTACTCCTTATGGAGTAGTTCGCTGTGCGCAACAGTCTGCACATTGGCGCTCTGCTGGAGTTTTCTTAGGATGGAAAAACACTGACGGCCCCGTGGTCACGAAGACGGTACATGCTGCCTCTTGCTATTGTGGCGGGTTCGGTGGTGGGGTTTGCTGTTGAATCTTTTCCCGCAGATCCTTAAACATTTGCCTCATGAAATCCCCACGCTGATCTGGGGTCAAATCCCCGCTGGGTAGCTGCACATCCACCGCCACAGGCACAGGCTGAGCGCTTGGGGCTGGCTCTGGAGGTTTCGTCATGGCCGCAGCCTGGGGTAACGAAATTGATACAGCATTGGGCGCGGCCGGGTTTGGAGATTCCTGCTGCAAAGACAACAGAACTTGTGCCAGTGCGTTCGGATTCTGCGGCGAGTTCACGAGGATGAAATTGTAGTGAGAGCCGTTGAGCAGTTGCGTCAATACGTCGTTCGGCGTTCCCGGCCCGGCGTGTTCCACAATCCGCTCCAGTCCGCTTCCCGGGGGAATATCGATCGTGGCCCCGGTCTTCTCAGCAATCAACTTCAGCAGGTCCGCTAAGGTCGCGTTGCGGGCATCAATCGTCAACTGCCCATCGCGATAGACCACCCGTGTCCCTTCTCGTGACATCAACTCCGCAGGGGCCGTGACCATCCCACTTGGCGCCGGTTGCAATGCGGAACTCGTGGCAACAGTCTGTTTCCCGGTCCCGAGCATTGGCTGCGTATTCACCGTTAAAGAGGGCGCAACTGGCGCTGAATCCGTTGACGGCAACGGTAGCAAACTGGCGATGCGAACAGGCTCCTGCCTCTTCACCCCTGGCGCCGCGGCCACTGCGGTCGGCAACGCCAGTATTTCGGCGGGGTGCCCGGCACTCGAACTCGTTGCCGCTGGATTAGGAGCCTTCGGAGCAGTGATCACCACCGTCGGCGACAGAACCAGTTCTGCAGTACGCTCGGCCTTCACTGCCTTCACTGCCGGCGTCGGGGCCACCGCGGAGGGCACTGCGGCGAATTCCGCATGGCGCCCAGCTCCGTGATTTTCAACTGAGGGGGCAGCCGCGATGACCTTCGGCAACGGAGCTAAATCGGCGTTACGTCCTCCGTTCGCTCCAGCCACCGTGGGCGTCGCCCCAACCGCAGCCGGTACCGGCGGCAGTTCGGAATGGCGGGCCCTCCCCTGGCTCGCAACCGACGGAGCAGCTCCAACCACGGACGGGAGCGGAATCATATCCGTCGCGCGCACCACATCCACTCTTTCCAACCCCGGCGTTGCTGCCACCGCCCCGGGCAACGGCAGCGATTCATGCCGGCTCGCACTGCCATGCTCGTTGGGGATCTGCGGCTCCGACAGTTGCGGTTTTTCCAGTTCCGCAACTTCTGCGTTCTCGTTTGTCGTGACCGCATCGGCCAGCAGGATTTCCGTCAAGACCGAGTAATGCGGATCTGCAATTACCACGCCTTCGAGCGTAACCATTCGCGGCTTCGGAACTGAAGATGGAGGGTGATAGATTCCGCGCTCGTCGATGCTTCCGCAACTCGCGCCGTAGCAGCCGAGCCCTGAGATGTTCCACCGCACGGCCACGGGCTTCCCCTCGGCGTCCACCACTCCAAAGTGCTGAACCTGATTGACTGCAACCGTTGGTCCGCTGGGAGAAAGGACATATTTGCGCGGCACGGCACGGACAAAGCGTTGAATCACGGGACCACTCGACACCATGCCGGGTTGCGATGCGCGAAGATCGCTAACGCCAAAACAGGCCAGCAGCGCAACTGCTGCGCCTATACGGATGCCGTTGCGAAGTACGTGGCTCACTTCCCCACTCGGCCGCCCCGACGCCCCACCTATCGCGTGCTCGGACTTCACCACAGAATTCCCAGACATAGTCTGACTCAGTTCAACGTCGCCGTGTACCGGTTGTCCTAGCAATTCGCTTTGGACCCGTCATAGCATGGTGCCGCGCTGCTCAGGGGGAAGGTTTAGCGGGGAGGTGCTTTTCGTTTTTCGCCAGTTGCCCGCTCATGACAGATGAACGATCCACCCAGCGTCTCTTGCTATTTTACCACAAAAAAACTTCGGACTGCTCCAAACATCAATACTGCCGGAAGCCCCAACCGCGGCCCCTCGGGTATCGCACCGGATCCCTCCCGGCATAAAGCCCGTTCCTGCGAAACCTCGTCCTGTCGTGCAAATAGCCCGTGGACAATTACTAGTTAACTACGAGAAGCAGTTGCCGGCAATGCCACCTTCGGACTAGATATTCGGCCTATAACGGACAAGATTACTAACCCATTTAGGCTAGACAGCCAGGGGCGTCCAGCCTGGCACTTTGCCCTGGAGTGGATGCGCTTGCTGGCGCCACCGGCGATTTTATCCGCCTGAACCCACCTCCTTCATGTAATTGGAGGTGCTGTTTTTGTCCTCTTCTGTTTCGCAGCAAGTCCGCCAGCCGGCCTTGCCTACACTCGTACCACCCTCTCCGGCATACTACCCAAACGGATTAGGCAGAGTTGGCAATTGCACAACATTATTCGTTCGATATAGTTCCTAGTGTCTAGTTGAAACACCAAGCCCTCCCCCAAGGCCTGCCACGGATATCCACAATGAAAAAGCTCCCAGCCGCTCCCGCCATGCGTGTCCTTGCCGTGTTTGTTGCCCTCTTGCCGCTTCTGAACTGCGGCACAAATTCCTCGGTACAGCTACAAAAGATCACGGTCACTCCGGCTAATGCCACTGTCGCAAAAGGGGAAAATCTGCAACTCGTTGCCACCGGCAACTACAGTGACGGCAGCCAGCAGGTGTTGACAGATTCGGTCACTTGGCAGACCAGCAAGCCAACGGTTGCGACGATAGCAGACCAGGGCCAGGTAACTGGCATGGGCGAAGGCGCTTCGCAGATATCTGCGACCTACCAGAGTGTGACCGGCAGCACCTATGTGACAATTGGCGCGCCTGCATTGATCGGAATCTCCGTGTCTCCCACTCCATCCAACCTGCCGCTTGGCGAGTCCGAACAGCTCGCCGCGACCGGCAAGTTCTCTGATGGAACGACTCAGGATTTGACTCAAACTGCGACCTGGAGCTCTTCCGGAACAGGCATTGCCAGCGTCGGTCCTACCGGTTCGGTTCTTGCCGCCGGACTGGGCACTGCCACCATCACCGCAACTTCTGGTTCCATGAACGGCTCCGCTTCCGTAACGGTGGCGCAGGCGGTATTGCTCAGTATCACCGTGAACCCCAACTCACTGTCCTTGCCTGTCGGCGAATCCCAGCAACTCGCCGCGACCGGGAAGTTCTCCGACGGATCGACGCAGGATCTAACCCAATCCGCTTCCTGGTCTTCTTCAGGGGCTGGAACTGCCAATGTGACTCCCACCGGTTCGGTTGTCGCCGCCGCCATGGGCACAGCCACCATCACCGCAACCTCCGGATCTGTAAACGGCACCGCCCTGGTGACCGTTGGCCAAGCGGCGCTGCTCGGCATCACCGTGAGCCCCAACCCATCGTCCGTGCCCGTCGGCGAGTCCGAGCAGCTCACCGCAACCGGGAATTTCTCCGATGGATCGACGCTGAATCTGACTCAATCGGTAACGTGGACTTCCTCCACAGGTGGCGTCGCCAGCGTGGGCGCCTCCGGTTCGGTCCTCGGCAACGCACTCGGCACCGCGACCATCACCGCAACTTCTGGTTCCATGAACGGCTCCGCTTCCGTAACCGTCGGCAAGGCGGCATTGGTCGGTATCACGGTCAGTCCGGCCCAGTCGTCCTTACCTATCGGAGAAACCCAGCAGCTCACCGCGACCGGAAACTTCTCCGATGGCAGTTCGCAGGATTTGACCCAATTGGTGACATGGGGCTCGTCTTCTTCAACCATCGCCAGTGCGGGTTCGTCCGGTTCTGTCGTTGCCAACGCGCTCGGCTCGGCGACCATCACCGCATCTTCTGGTTCCCTGACCGGCTCCGCGGGCATCACCGTGACTCCGGCCGTGGTCGTCTCCCTGAGCATCGTTCCCGCAACCGTGTCCATGGTTCTCCAGGGCAGCAAGCAGCTGCAAGCGCAAGCCACTTGGAGCGATGGAACCAGTCAAAACGTAACCGGCGCCACCGCGTGGAGTTCCACGCCTGCCGGCATCGTCAGTGTGAGCAGCTCCGGCCTGGCAACTGCGGGGCAGGTGGGCACGACCACGGTATTCGCCTCGTACGGCGGGGCCACGGGAACAGCCAACGCCACCGTCACGCCCCTCATGTTCGCGAGCTACTATAGCCTTGTCAACTCCACGGCTTCTGGCATCGACGGCACCCTTTACATCGTCAACCCTGGCCTCACCGTCGGAGGCACCAACAATGGAAACCTCTGTGCCATGATCTACGTCTTCGACCAGAATCAGGAGTTGAACGAGTGTTGCGGATGCCCCGTATCTGACAGCGGGTTGCGCACTCTGTCTTTGACCTACGATCTGACTGCAAATACTCTGACCGGAAAAAGTCCGAACGCGGGCGCGATCATCCTGGTCCCGTCCGATATCGCATCGAATCCGCAATGTAATGCCGGCTCCTTGGCTCCCACCGGCATCCTCAACGCATGGGAAACCAACGTTCAGAATGGTGACCCGGTCAACCCGACCCTCACCGAAGCCGCCTATGATTCGATTGCTCTGGATAGTGGAAATCAGGCCTTCCTGGCAACTATGTGCACCTACCTGCAAGCCCTGGGCAGCGGCTCAGGCACGTGCAGCTGCGGCACCGGCGAAGGCGCAGCGGCGGCGGCGCGCTCCTCGCGAAAAAGATAGGCAGCTGAACCCCTAACTGGAGCCGCTCCAGCCCCTCGCAATGTGGCTCGCGCTCTCGCTTCGCGTGCAGCGAAGTGGGCCAATCGAGCCCCGGAGGGGCGAGCTAACTTATCCCCGCGCTTCAGCGCGCGGAGAACTGGGCAAAGCCCTCAAGTCCCAGCGGGACGACCTGCCTCGGACCCGAACACACTTTTAGGGGGCTTTAATCGAATCTAGAAGTCTTCAGCAGACTGTTCAGCCGCGCCTGGAACCAGCGCCTGAACCAGACAGCGCCGCACGCGGCTCCTCAGCTCGCCACAAAGCGCAGGCCGTGAATGTAGTGGTGCGCCTCTTTCCCGCCGCGCTTGACGGTCCAACGGACCTGCATGAGCGCAGGGATCGATACCGGGAGGTCCGGCATCGCAATTTCGCAAACGACGAAAGTGGAGACGGCAAGAGCCTGCGTACTCAGAACGCAGAGCCCACCTTGGCTCATGTTCTGAATGCGTGCTTGAATCTCTTTCGGAGTGGCATGAGAAGCGCGCACCGGAGGCATTGTGCGGGCGCGCACGTCGATTGCCTGGGGGAACCGCGCATGCTCCCGCCGCTCTTGTTCGGCTGAACGCTTCACAGCCCCGCTATCATGCCGCAAATCGGCAAGCGCGGTATAGTCCTCGATTGGACTAATTCACACTGGCTAGGGGCTGCGTTTAGCCTAAGGATCGAGCCCCGGTCAGGCGGCCCACAATTCCCGAGCGCGTTGAGACACTCATCTTCACCATTACGATTCTGACGAACGCCTTCACCGTATTTGGACTGATCCCCAGCCGGCTCGCGATTTCCTTGGTGGTCAAGCCTTGCACCAGGAGCTCCACCGTTTCACGCTCGCGCCGAGTCAGGTCGAACTGCCGGCAAATTTCCTCCAGCGCAAGGTCGGGTGTCGCCGTCCTTTCGAAGATCATCGCAATGGCAGGCTGCGGAGTGGAACGCCCATTGCTATCAATCTGGAATTTCCGGCAAATATAGCGTCGTCTCCCGGATTGGTACTCCTTCACCCCGTTGCCTTCGGTCAACGAGGAATCGACCATCACATTGCGAATCCGATCCGAAAGAAACACGTTGAGCTGCTTGATCCGATCCGGTTTACTCGGATAGGACAGAATTTGAACAGCCTCGGGGTTGGAGGCGATCAGATTCAGCGATGTATCCAGTAGCAAGAATCCCGATCTGCTTGGAGCAATAGCCACATTCCACCCTTGGCAAAAGTGATAGGGTCTTTACCTAATTGCCGGCCCTTCGCGTTGTGGTGACCTTCATCCCCACAGTTGTCCTGATGGCGTACAAGAATGCAGCGTGATCGCAACCTAAAGCAGTGAATCAGAACCTGATCGCAGGGGAGGGAAAAACGCAGATCAGAATGTGGCCGTACCACAACAACGCACCAAGATTGTCGCAAGAAGGCTCCCCATTGTCAAGGCGAGAAGTGCCTTACGTACCAGCTCCTACGATGTAATACAAATGGGCTAGTCGAGGTGAGACGACTCTAAACAAATTTGCCTAAGTCAAAAGGGTGAAATTGGGTGCGCATCAACTGAAACAACTTGCCACATTTGGGGAGTGGATGGATGAGACGTTGGA
>Ga0074045_10002516_pt1 | contig 16947 bp, 15 predicted proteins | sample BogForMeECP23OM2_FD_94442 | JGI IMG/M metagenome (GOLD analysis project Ga0074045, IMG submission 94442) | Bog forest soil microbial communities from Calvert Island, British Columbia, Canada - Bog Forest MetaG ECP23OM2 | ecosystem: Environmental > Terrestrial > Soil > Wetlands ...
ATATAAAAAGGATCAAGGACTTGCCGCCGCCGGTGGAGCAGGCAGTGGCAAGAATGGCGGCAGGGAATTGATTCCCGGAACTCCGGTCCCATCCCCGACGAGCGATGAACGACTGAAACTAATACGTGACCTTAAACGCAGTGCTGCATCCAAAGGTGAATAGAGGTGGGTGGACAAGGTGTAGAAATCGCGATAGATAAGAAGGCCCTGGGATAAGAGAGACCAATGGCGAAACCAGTACTAATGACCGTCGATGATGATGCGGAGGTATTGCGCGCCGTGGAGCGCGACCTGCGCAAACGCTATGCTGAGAAATATCGCGTCATGCGCGCGGATTCCGGCTCGAGCGCGCTGCAGGCTCTGAACGGTTTGAAGAAGAGGAATGAAGCGGTGGGATTGCTCCTCGCGGACCAGCGCATGCCGGAAATGAACGGTGTGGAGTTCATCGCCAAGGCAATCGAGCTGTACCCGGAGGCCCGCCGCGTCTTGTTGACCGCCTACGCTGATACCGACGCGGCGATTCAGGCCATCAATCATGCCAGAATTCACCATTATCTGTTGAAGCCGTGGGATCCGCCCGAGCAACAACTGTACCCCGTGCTCGACGATCTCCTGGACGATTGGCAGGCATCGTTCCGCCCCGCGTTTGATGGCGTCAGGGTATTGGGCCACAGGTGGTCCGCGCGTTCGTACACAGTGCGCGACTTTCTGGCCCGTAACCAGGTGCCCTATCACTGGCTGGATGTGGAAACCGCGGAGAACAACACGGAGACTCAAGCGGCGATGCAACTCGCGGGTGGTGAGGCCGCCAAATATCCCTCGGTATTGTTTGCCGACGGCACATTTCTCTCGGATCCCTCGACCGCCGAGATTGCCGCGCGACTGGGATTGCAAACACGCGCCGGAACTTCCTTCTATGACCTCCTGATTGTGGGTGGGGGACCGGCAGGACTGGCGGCCGCAGTGTATGGCGCCTCGGAAGGCTTGAAGACCGTGATGATTGAGAGGGAAGCCCCAGGCGGTCAGGCCGGAATGAGTTCGCGAATCGAAAACTATCTGGGCTTTCCCTCGGGTTTGAGCGGAGCAGACTTGGCCCGCCGCGCCGTGGCACAGGCGAAACGTTTTGGCGTAGAAATACTCGCGCCGCAAGAAGTGACCAAGTTGCGAATAGAAGCCGGATCAAAATTTGTCACTATGGGAGATGACACGGAGATCGGCGCCAAGGCCATGCTGATCGCCACCGGCGTTTCCTATCGCAAGCTGAATGTGCCCGGGATGGAACGCGTGTACGGAGCGGGAGTCTATTATGGCGCGGCCATGACCGAAGCCGTAGGCTGCAAAGGCGAGGATGTCTACATCGTCGGAGGAGCGAATTCCGCCGGTCAGGCAGCAGTCTTCTTTTCCCAGCACGCCAGACGAGTCATTATGCTGGTGCGCGGCAATTCGCTGGAAGCGGGGATGTCGCAATACCTGGTCGACCAGATTCAACAGACCAGCAATATCGCGGTGGAGGTGAATTCCTCAGTGGTCGAAGTATTTGGTGAGCAACATCTCGAAGCGATTGCCATCCATTGCGCTACGAGCGGCGAAACCACTAAAGTCCCGGCGAATTCGTTGTTCATCTTTATTGGTGCCATGCCCGGTACAGACTGGCTGACGGGAGTGTTGGAGCGCGAAGAAAAAGGATTTCTCCTGAGCGGGCCGGACCTGATGCGTGATGGGAAGCCTCCGAAGAGTTGGCCTCTGGAGCGGGATCCGTGGCTGCTGGAGACGAGCGTGCCGGGCATTTTTGTAGCCGGGGATGTTCGCTTTCGATCGGTGAAGCGCGTAGCTAGCGGCGTCGGTGAAGGCGCGAACGCAGTGCAATTCGTACATCAATATCTGAGCACGGTGTGAAATGAGCGAAGCGACTGTGAATAACCATGCGGAACGTTTTGCGGCGGACCTGGGCCAGATCGGCGTCTTCAGCGATTTGCCCGAGGACGAACTGGAATGGGTAGCGCAACGCATGGACGAAGTGCGCTTCCAAGCGGGGGAGATCTACGGGCAGCCAGGTGACCCGGTCGAGTATTTGGTCGTGTTGCTGGAGGGCGAGCTTCAGTTCGAACGGAAGGATGTGGCTGGGCCGGTCCTGACCGTCAGGGCTGGCGAAGTGACGGGTCTGCTTCCATTTTCGCGCCTGAAGAAATTTGGCGGGATAGCGCGGGCGGTAATGCCGTCTCGAGCGTTGCGGCTGCACAAGAGCCACTTTCCGGACATGTTGCAGCGTGTGCCGGTGCTGGGGCAACGGTTGGTGGGCTTAATGAGTGACCGCATCCGCGAAATGGCGCGGATGGAAACGCAACAGGAGAAGTTGATGGCGCTGGGAAAGCTGTCGGCCGGCCTGGCCCACGAACTGAATAATCCCGCGAGCGCCGCCCGGCGGGCGGCGTTGAACCTGACCGAGGCCATGGACGACGTACGCGCGGCTAGCATGAAATTTCTGGAGCGTCCGTTGACCGAAGCGCAACGCGAAGCGGTGCTGATGTTGGAGAAGAAATCGGCGCAACATGCCGCCTCCCGCGTGGGGCCGCCGGAAGATCCTCTGGAACTGAGCGACCGGGAAGAGCAGCTTAGCGCATGGCTGGAAGGAAACGGCGTCGAAGAAGCGTGGAAGATAGCGCCGGTTCTTGCGGAAGCAGGTGCGAAAACGGAAAAGTTGGATGAGCTGAAGGCACTGCTTGGGCCAGATTTGGTGGGGCCGGCAGCGAAACGGATTGCGGCAGTGATCACAATTTTTGGCCTGATACAGGAAATTGACAACAGCACCCGTCGCATCAGCGATCTGGTTACGGCTATCAAGCGCTATTCCTATATGGACCAGTCGCCCATCCAGGAAGTCGATCTGAAAGAGGATCTCGAGAATACCCTCAAGATCTTCGGGCACCGTCTGAAAACAGGTGTCACTGCAGTCCGCGAGTACGATCCAGACTTGCCCCGTATTTGTGCCTATGGTAGCGAACTCAACCAGGTTTGGACGAATCTCATCGACAATGCCATCGATGCCATGGACGGGAAGGGTGAGCTAAGGATCCGTGCGTTCCGCGAATTGGATAGCGCCATCGTCGAGATTGGCGACAACGGTCCGGGAGTGCCGCCAGACATTCGCTGGCGTATTTTCGAGCCGTTTTTCACCACCAAGAAAGTAGGACAAGGCACCGGACTGGGTCTGGACACGGCGATGAGGATTGTGCGCAAACATCATGGAGCCATGGACCTCAAATCGCAGCCCGGGGACACCAGATTTCGCGTCAGGTTGCCGATCAAGGGCCCGCAAGAGAAAGCCGCGGAAGAGAAATCGCCAAATTAAAGCGAGGGCTCAGTTCATCGTGAGTGGTGGGTTTGATGGAAGATCGTTTGCTCTCCTTAGTGCGCGGACGCCACGGACATTTCAGGCTGGAGTCGGGTCATCACGGTGATGTGTGGTTTGACCTGGAAACGTTGTGCCTGCACTCCCACGAAATCCGCGCGTTCGCGAGACGGCTCGCGGCGCAACTAGAGAAGTATCAAGTTGATGTCGTGTGTGGGCCTCTGGTTGAGGGTGCGTTCGTTGCCCTGCTCGTCTCACTGGAATTAGGCTGCCAGTTCACCTACGCGGAACGATATGACGACGGAACGCACCACGGGCTTTTCCCAGTGCAGTACCGCCTGCCGAAATCTCTGCAACCAGCGGTGTCAGGAAAACGCGTCGCGATTGTGAACGATGTCATTAGCGCAGGATCGGCGGTCAGAGGAACGTTTCTTGATTTGCGCGCCACTGGCGCGGAAGTTGTTGCCATCGCTGCGCTGCTTGCTTTGGGAGATTCGATTGCCGACTTTGCCGGCGAGCACGGCGTCGTCCTGGAACTCCTGGAGCGAATTCCGAACAATTTATGGAAACCTCAGGACTGTCCGTTGTGCGCTGCCGGGGTCGCGATTGAGTGAACAGAAGCGCCCCGGTCACACCAAAGCATGCTTCGCCGGAGTGCGTCGTTTGCGTGTGCTAGCATAGCCATTACTGTCCCGAAGGGGTGCTGATGCGCCACCCAATCGTTTTGGTTTTGTGTTGCGCAGACCTGTTCGTGTTGCAAGGTTGTGGCGGTTCTGGAAATTCCTCACCTCCGCCGCAAATATTCGTCGCGGTTTCTCCCAGCACTGCGACGGTCATGGTCGGTTACACCCAACAATTCACGGCCGGCGTAACCGGCTCGACGAATACGGCTGTCACGTGGAGCGTTGCCGGCAGCCCGTCAAACGGCACAATCACAACGACCGGCCTGTACGCCGCGCCGCCTAGCGTGCCGAACCCGGCAACGGTGACCGTAACGGCTACCTCGCTAGCCGACTCCTCGAAATTTGCTACCGCAACCGTGGCGGTGCAATCCGGCGTGAGCGTGCAAGTTCTGCCCTCGTCCGTGACCCTACAGGTAAATGGAACTCAGCAATTCAGCGCGAAAGTCACGGGAATGACAAGTCAGACCGTCACTTGGACTGTCCTCGGAGGGTCAGCCAACGGGACCATCATGCCGAGCGGGTTCTATACCGCGCCTGCGGCGGTTCCCAATCCCGCCCAGGTGACCGTGCAGGCCACATCCGTGGCCGATCCAACACAATCCGGGGCCGCCATCGTTACGCTGACCGCGCCGCTTCCCTCCGTCATCGTGAATCCCAACCCCGCGAGTGTTGCGGCTTTCGCGACCCAACAATTCTCCGCGTCCGTCAGCAACCTCTCGAGTACCGCAGTGACGTGGCAGGTAAACGGAACGACCGGCGGCAGCAAGCAGTTTGGATTCATCTCCAGTGCGGGTTTATATGTAGCGCCGGGCGCAGTGCCCACTAAATCCAACGGCCAGGGCGACAGCGTCACGACTACGGTCATGATCACCGCAGTTTCGCAAGTAAGCTCATCGGTATCCGGATCTTCCACGGTAACCGTTTTCCCCGCCAATCAGAATCTTCAAGCTGGCGCCATCGCCTTGGGCAGCTCGGGCGGAAACCAGAAGGATCTGCAGACAAGCGGGGGAATGACCACTTGCTGCAGCGGCACGCTGGGCTCGCTCGTGACGCGTGGCGGGACACAATATTTCCTGAGCAACAACCATGTGCTGGCACGCACCGATCAGGCACTAGCCGGCGAGAGCATCATTCAGCCCGGACTAATCGATAGCGACTGTGGTCAAGGTGCGGACAACGTTGTCGGAACGTTGACGCAATTCTATGACCTGGAGACGGGACCTTCTCCAAAGATCGACGCTGCGATCGCTCAAGCAGCGCCGAATGCCGTTGATCCCAGCGGGAATATTCTCTATCTCGGCGCCACCACCGATGCGAACAATGTGCCCGTGCCCGGCCCGCCAACCGCCGGAGCGGGCCTGCCGGAAACGGGAGCGCTGGTGAGCCGTGCCGTGGCCAAGTCCGGAAGAACGACGGGGCTAACCTGTTCCGGAGTTTTTTCGGTCAGCACCACGACTTCGGTTCAATATCAAAAGGGATGCGCCTCCGGACCAACGTTCAGCGAAACGTTTGACAATCAGGTGGCTGTGAATGGCGGTGGATTCAGCGCTCCCGGGGATTCCGGCTCGCTCATCGTCACGCAAGATACCGCCGAAGCTGTGGCGCTGCTGTTCGGCGGATCGGACCAAGAAACCGTAGGCAACCCGGTCGATGCGGTACTGAGTTATTTTCAGAGTGGAGGCAATGCCGTGACGTTTGTGGGAGGTGCCACGCACGCCGTGATCGGCTGTTCATTGCCAACCGCACCCGCATCGGCGACCTTGCGCGTGCCATTGAGTGCTGTTGCGAAAGAAGCGATACAGAGAGCTACGGCCGTGCGCGATGCAAATGCGGCGGCGTTAATGTCTCACACGGAAGTGGAGGCAGTGGGGGTAGGCGCAAGCTGGGACAATCCCGGCGAAGCGGCGATTGTGTTATTTGTCGCCAAGGGCCAGCCGCGCACGGGAATCCCAGCGTCGGTGGACGGAATTCGCACGCGCATTGCCGAAGGGGAGTTTTTCGCTGAGCGAGGCCTCCGTTCAGCGGAACAGAGCGCGGCGCTGGAGCAAGCGACCGACGCGACGCAAAGTGTTTACCCGATTTCAGAAGCGGAGTTTGCTCGAGCGAAAGCCATCCATCAGGCTCATGTGCAAGAGTGGATGAGCAAGGCTGGCATACAAGGCGTCGGCATCGGGTCCAGTGTAGATTCGCCGGGCGAGGCAGCGCTGGTCCTGTTTGTCATTCGCGGTGTCGCCCACGAAGCGATCCCGCCGGTAATTAGTGGTTTGCGCACCCGTGTCCGCGAATCCAGCCGCTTCCGCGCCGGCCTCGACGATCGAACCTCGCGTAGCTCTTGCTCTTCTGGTGCGGCCGGCCCGAAGACTCCGAAGGCCGCTACTGCTCCCGCGACAAAGAAATAAGGATAGGCGGTCTACAGCAGGCCGAGATGGTCGGGGTACTTCGCCTGCAGAGAGCTGATCAAACTTTCAAACTCACTGAGACCGCGCAGATTCTTCAGGCAAGGATCTTCGAGAAAAAAGGGCCAACAAGCGAATCCCGTGCCGACACTCCGCTCAAGCCATTCGAACGCTGCCTGGCGTTTCCCGAGCACCGCGAGAATGCAAGCGATCTGGTAATACGTGTGATGAGCGTGTCCAAAGGATTTCGGATTGGCACAAGCCTGGGACAGGCACCTGAGTGCGGGTTCGGCTTTTCCCGTCAGTGCAAGAAAGAGACCAAGTAAACGGAGGGACAACAATGAAACGGAATTTGCTTCTCGGCCTCCTGGTAGTTGTGGCGCTCGGCTGTTCAGGTCGGATGATCCTCATGGCTGCGCATATGAGCGCCAACGAAAAAAACGCTTTCACCCCGGACACCATCCCTTACGGCCCGGCACCTGCATTCGTTCCAGCGGGCGCGCAACTTGCGGTGTTGGAAGGGAACCGCGGCGCTACGAGCGGAGACTATACAGTGCGGTTGAAAATGCCGGACGGATATCGAATCGCTCCCCACCGGCATGCAAATCGGGAAAAGGTCACGATAATGTCCGGGACATTCAAAGTGGGCATGGGAGATCAGTTTGATGAGGGGAAGGTGGAAGCATTCCCGGCGGGAAGCTTCGCCTATCTGGATCCCCAGATGCACCACTACGCGATGGCCAGCGGGGAGGTGGTTGTTCAGGTCCACGGAATGTCACCGCTGCAATTCAACTATGTGAATGCTGACGACGATCCGCTCAAGAAGAAATAGCCAGCCTTCGCGGGTTGCGGGCAACAGGCGATCTGGTTCAGTATGTCGCAAGCACTCGATTTTCCCCGCAAGGATTGCAAGGGAGAAACCACAACGTGGATAGCAAACCGAAGTTTTTGCGCGTACGCTGCGGTGTTCGCTTGGTCCTGGCAATTTTATTTGTGTCTGGCCGGTTGGCTTATTCCCAGGCGCCAGCGCCGCCACTTTCCGTCCCCGATCAGAAGTCTTCAGAACCGATACCGGGTCTGGAGCAGTTGACGCCTTACCAGAAATCCCAATTGGTGCGCACGTTCACCGACTGGGCCTTCCTTGCGAAATATCGCGATGCCGATCAACAGTTGCCGCCTCCGGCGGCCGGTGAAACGCGCGTTGTGTTCATGGGAGATTCCATCACCGAAGGCTGGGGCCAGAAGGGAACTGCATCTTCTCCGGATCGCGGTGAGTTCTTTCCAGGCAAGCCGTATATCAACCGCGGCATTTCCGGTCAGACGACGCCGCAGATGCTGGTGCGTTTTCGCCAGGACGTCATCGACCTGAAACCAAAAGTGGTGGTGTTGCTGGCGGGCACCAATGACATTGCCGAAAACACCGGGAAGATCACGCTGCGTGAAATTGGCGGCAACAACGCATCCATGAGCGATCTGGCGCTTGCGAACGGAATACATGTCGTGTTGTGTTCCGTGCTACCGGCGAGCGAGTTTCGTTGGCATGCAGGGCTTGAGCCTGCTCCCAAGATCCGGGCGCTCAACACCTGGATCAAAGCGTACGCCGCGAAAAACGGGTACGTCTATGTCGACTACTACGCAAGCATGGCCAACAACGATGGCGGCCTGAAGACAGAATTGAGTCCGGATGGCGTGCACCCGAATAAAGCGGGGTATGAGATCATGGCGCCGCTTGTCGAGACGGGGATCGCGGAAGCGCTGAAGAAACCGCTTCCCTGAAAGTTTATTCCTTGAACACCAGTGGCGGGCCGCTGACCCGCTTGCCATGTAGGGCCACACTGACTTCCACGCGGTCAGCGATCTTAATGAACGGAATGCCGCTGTTCATGCCGTAGTCCTTGCGGTCGAAGGCCATCGTGCCGTTAATGTCGCCTGTGCCGGTGCCTTTGCCGGAAACCACAAGGTGAAGCGTCTCGTCTTTCGTGACGCCGCGAATTGTAAACTTTCCCGCGATGTCGAAAGTGTTCGGGCCGGTTTGTACGACTTTCGTTGAATGGAAGGTGATCAACGGATCCTGTTTGACGTCGAAAAAGTCTTTGCTGCGGAGCTTGTCGTCTTTCATTCCGCTTCCGGTATTCACGGTGGCGGCCTGAATCTTGATATCCAGAACGCCTGAGGTGGCATCGGTGGATGGGAAGGTAAGCGTGGCGTCCCACTTCTCGAAGTTTCCTTCGATGGCCACGGATGCCTTCACGTTGAACTTAATCGTGCTGACTTCCGGGGTGATTTCGAAAACCGGGCCTTGTGCACGGGTTACCGAGGGAAGGAGGGCGGACACTAAAAGCAAGGGAATGGTTAGTCGCATGCCGCGTAGTGTGTGTCTTTGCCCATTCATTTGTCAATTAGTGATTTTGGAAAAAGCCCGTGCTGCCGGTTGTTTTCTTGTACTGCCCGATCTTCAGATCGGTTCTGCAGCTCAAGCATTCGGGCTGAGGCTTTCCGAACAATCCGTGAGCTGACAGCAACAGCCGTCGCAGTTCGAAGCGGCCAAGGCAAGCTGCGCCACGCGCACAGCGATCTGGCCCGCATGTCGCTGGAAATCCAGCTTTGACTTTGGCTTCTTCGTGGTCAACAAGATTGTCACCGTTACTTGTTACGACGAAGTCTGGACCGACGAGAATACCAACATCCTCGGCATGTTTGAGTACTACAAACTTCCTGGCAAGTGGAGAGATGATCAGTCGGTGGTCACCTACGGTTGGCTGCTGCGGGCGAATGAGATCCCTCGGCTTACCCCCGTCACCATCTCCACGCAGGCGGAGTTCAATAAAAAGCTCTACTGGTATCCCAAGGTATTCAGCAGTGGCGTGAAAGTCGCGGCGAATTAACCGGTTCTATGCGTTCTAGCGCTACCAGCGTGCTAGGCCGCCTTCATCCGTCATCGTCTCTCTACGCTCGTCGATCCGTGCAATTAATCTGTTGACAATAGCGCTTCGCCAGAGTAATTGCCTGGTGGAGTTTGCCCTCGTCTTTAGCTCTCGGTGACCAGAGGTTGTGAGCCCGCCTGACGTTCAATCGAGAATTGAAGACCGGAGATACGCGCCGCCAAAAGGAGCACCAGATATGCGATGGAGTGCACGTGTGTCGCAATTAACTATCCGATTCTCCCTGTGCCTCGGAGTTCTCACCCTGATGGTGGGTTCAGCCTTCGCTCAGGGAACCATGATGGGCCCTGAAGATGTGACCAAGCAGATTTCAGTCACCGTTTGGCTGAACCTGCACAACAAACCAGCTCTCGATGCCCTTGTCCAGGGAATGTATGACAAAGATTCCCCGGATTATCACCACTTCCTGAGCATGGACCAGTTCAAAGCCCAATTCTCGCCCTCGGCCAAGGAGGCAGCCACAATCACCGACTACCTCGCCGCACACAATTTCACCGTCACCTCAGTCGACAAGTTCAATCTCTTCGTCACCGCTCGCGGCACTGTTGGCGACGCGCAAGCCGCCTTCAACGTCCAGATCAACCGCATGATGCTCCGCGGCGCGATGCATCGCGTAAATGCACCGGAAGCCTCCGTTGCAGGACCTGCGGGCGCTCTGATCTCGGTCGTGCAAGGATTGAGCGATCTCTCCTACCGCGCGCATGTAAGCGCTGCCACCAATCTCGAAACCGGCACGGCCTATGCCGGAGTTCCCCTTTCGGCCGCGGGTCCCGACGGACTTTTCTTCAGCGCGGAGTGTCTCCGCCCTCCTCAGTTCCAAACCTTCACTACCGCCGGCGGCTTTCCGCTGGCTACTTACTTTGGCAACCGCTACGGCGCGGATATCACCAGCGGACCACCCAATCTCCCGCCCTGCGGGTATGACGCCGCCGAATTGCAGCAGGCTTACGGCCTCAATAACCTCTATAACAAAAACCTCGACGGCTCCGGCCAGACCATCATGATCGTCGATGCTTTTGGCTCGAACACCATTGTCGACGACGCGAATCTATTCTCCTCGCTGAACGGTCTTCCCGCGCTCACACCGTCCAATCTCGCGATTTACACTCCCAATGGCTCTGCCACCTGCACCGCCACCAATGGCTGCATCGCCGGAAACTGGCAGTTCGAAACCACGTTAGACGTTGAATGGGCCCATGCCATCGCTCCAGGTGCCAACATCGTCCTGGTGCTATCCGCCGACAACTCCTTCACAAACCTCGATATCGGGAACCTTTTTGCCGTCGAAAATGGCTTTGGCAACGTCCTCTCCAATAGCTTTGGCATCCCGGAAGTGGCGCTCGTTCAATTTCTCCCCTCGGAGCTTGTCGTCGAGAACGGCATTTCCGAGATCGCTGCCGCTCTTGGTATTTCCCAGCAGGTTGGCACTGGAGACGCCGGCGATTACCTGGCGCTCGATAACGCTGACTTCGGCATCAACTCCGTGTCCGCCGGTGCGAACGCGGATTCGCCGTTTGCGACCGGCGTTGGCGGCACCAGCACGTTCTTGGATTCCAAGCACAACATCGAATTGCAAACAGGTTGGGGTCTCAACTTCGTGCGAATCGCCAACCCCACTCCCAACCCACCTACCATTCCGCCTCTGTTTTTTGGTTTCCAGAGTGGATCTGGTGGAGGGGCCAGCATCGTCTATGCCAAACCCAAATTCCAAAAGTATTTGCCGGGCAAGTTCCGTCAGACGCCCGATATTTCCATGAATGCGGATCCCGAGACTGGCGCGGAAATCATCGTAACGCCCACCAGCGTTCCCGGCGATCCAGCGTTTGTTGAAGTGTTTGGTGGCACCAGCCTCTCTTGCCCGATGTTCTCTGCGTTTTGGGCCATCGCCAACCAGGCGAACCAAGCGGCTGGGGGAGGGCCCCTCGGTCAAGCAGCGCCCATCCTCTATCAACTTCCCGAAGATGCGATCCGCGACGTAAATGTAAGGCCGGTCGATACTCTGTTCAACGTCTCGGGGATCATTCTCAACCCGCCGAATCCTCCGACATTCGAAAGCGCGGCGGCTCTAGCGCAGCCTTTGGAAAACACCAAGTATTTCGTAAGCGCCTTGTACCAAAGCCCCTCATCAACTCGTTGGGATGTTTTTACCTTTGGTACCGACTCGTCGCTAACCACGGGTCCCGGCTGGGACAACGTAACTGGCTTGGGCACGCCGAATGGCGAGCGGTTCATTGATGAAGTTTTGGAAGCTGTCCGTCACTAGACTTGTGGCTGTGTCAACGGGGGTGGGTCGCCGAGCGACGGCCCACCTTCTTGTCCGGCTATTGCTTAAGAGCCATCGGAGGCCCACCGACTCGCTTGCCCTTCAGGTGGAAATTAACGTCCACATGATCGGCGATCTTGATGAACGGAATTCCTTTGTTCATCCCGTAGTCCTTGCGGTTGAAGACCATGGTTCCTTTAATCTCACCTGAGCCTGTCCCTTTGCCGGAAACCGTTAGCGTCAGCTTCTCTGGGTTCAATACGCCTCGTATCGTAAAGTCACCATCCACCTCAAAGGTGTTGGGGCCGGTCTGCACAAACTTCGTTGACTTAAACGTGATCAACGGATTCTGTTCCACGTCGAAGAAATCTTTGCTCTTCAACTTGCCGTTCTTCAGGCCGCTTCCGGTATCCACGCTGGCCGCCTGAATTTTGACTTCTAAAACGCCTGTCGTTTCGTCGGGAGACGTAAATGTCAAGCTGGCGTCCCAGTTGTCGAACTTCCCCGCGATCGTCGTCGAGGCCTTCACGTGGAATTTAATCCAGCTCTCGGCCGGGATAATCTCGAATACCGGAGCTTGCCCTGGACTCAGTGAGGGAAACACAAGGGCAGCTAAGAGCCAGAGTACGGCAAATCGCATGGCGCGTAGTGTGAGCCGCTTGCTCTTTCTTGTCAATTTTGGCGCCCCAACAACGAACATCTCCCGCTTCAAACCGCGCGAGCAGGCGGTTCGATGGATCGCAGGTTCGTGCGCCATGCGACCTGCTCCACCGGACCAACCAGAAAAATCCAGCAACCTGCGCCCGCGAAGGCAACGGCTGCAAGGATGAGGAACGCCCAGTAGAAGTGGCCGGTGCGTTGCAACACCAATCCCGTCAGCCACGGGGCTACAATGCCCGCAAGATTCCCGGTGAAATTCTGGAAGCCTGTCCAGCGCCCGGCGGCCTCCTGGCCCGCGAGCGTTTGCGTGATTGCCCAAACATTGGACGCGGTAACGCCAAAGAAAATCACGCCCAGGATCAACGCAGCAATGCAGAGCGAGGGATTACTGAAGACAGAAAGGCCTACGAAACCTCCAGCGAGCGCAAGCCCTCCGGCCACGAACGTTTTGCGAACCACGGAGGGACTGCCGCCTGCACTGATCCAGCGGTCGGACATCCAGCCTGAAAGTGCGGTGAGACAGGCGCCGAGCACATACGCGATTCCGCCGATCTTCGCCATTTCGACCAGCGAGAAATGACGTTCGCGCACCAGATAGTAGGGAAGCCATGTAAGCAGAAAATAGCTGACGTAATTAATGCCGAACTGCCCGAGGCACGTTCCCCATGCGGAACGCAAACCCAGAAATTCGAGAAGGCTCGGCGCGCCCTCTGCTTCGGCGCGAAGGGTCGCTTGGTTTTTCGGCATCCACTTCAGCCACGGCATCAGCCAAAGCATGCTGGCGAGCCCCAGCGCGATGAAGAAGGCACGCCAGCCAAACCGTGTCATCAGCAACCCTCCCAACAGCAGGCCAAATCCGGGACCCAAAAGGAGTCCGGATGAGATCACGGAGTTGGCAAAGCCTCGATGCTCATGGGGAAAATTCAAAATGATGATTTTTGAGTACGCAGGATAGGCGACCGACTCGCCGATGCCCAGGAGCAATCGCAAAACGAAAAGCACCCAGAAGACATGAACCATGCCCGTGCCTGCGGTCGCCGCGGACCACAGAAAAAATCCACCCGCAAACACCCAGTTGACATTGAAACGATCCACCAGCCAGCCCGATACCAACTGGAAGCTCGCGTAGGTCACAAAAAACGCCGCCAGCAGAAGCCCGAGTTGCGATGACGAAAGGCCAAACTCATCTTTCAGCATGGGAGCCGCAATGGACAGATTGCTGCGATCGATATAGTTGATGAAGATCGAGACGGCCAGCAAGAACAGAACGATTTTCAGAGCGCCGGAAATGCCGATGGGTTGCGCTGAACCGGAAGTTGCCATGGATGAGTGGCAACATCTTCGTCGCGCCGCGAGAGATTTGCAACTGCTTTTAGCGAACGAAGGCACAGAGGCTGCCGCGGCGAGTGACGAAGTCTCAAGAATCCTGAGTCATGGGTAAAACTCTATTTCCCATTTTTGGACTTCGACGGCTTCGGTGCAAAATAACCAAGGCGTGCCTTCAGCGTCAGACCTTCCCTGTCCACCTTGACCTTCAAAGAATGATAAGCGCCGTCCTGTTTTACGTTCTGCAGGGATAGCTCAAGAAGATACACATACTCGGGCACTGCCGTCAGCGCTTGAAATCCACCTTGCAAGTCGTTGCTATTGTGAAAATAGGTTCCGCCGGTTCCGTCCGCGAGTTCAGCCATCACATCCTCGCTGAGCGCGCTGGAAGCCGCGTGATTCTGCGATATCGTTCGTTCCGCGAGCACTGAGCCTGCGCTTCGTTCACCGGCATCGAGCGCGGTGGTGTACAGCCCGCGCGCATCCACCGCGCTGATGGTCACGTTGGACTGTGCCGCCATGTCCAGCAGTTGCGATTTTTCTGCTGCGGCGTCCGCCGAGATGGTCAGAAAACCCGGCGAGATCAGGACGAGCAAGCGTTGGCCCGGCATGGAACCCATTTTGCGCACAATCTCCCCAATAAACCCGAGCGTCACGCGAACATCCTGATCACCAATCTGCAGTTCCCGGCGTGACGCTTCGTCCACCAGGGTCCTCGCGTTCTCGCGCGAACACTCGCAGCAAGCCATGGCATTGTCGATCGCGATATCAGTGGCCATCAGATCGTGCTTGTTCTGGATCCGGTCGGCTTCGTAATACTCGATATTCGGGCATCCGCGCGTTTGGCGGTACAGATTGTGCAGGCGAATCTTCATGATCGCGTCCTGCAATTTCGCCGGATCGCGTGTCAGCCCGCTGCTGCTCCCCGATATGGAAACTACCGCCGCTAAGTCCGAATCCGTCAGCGAGCCGGCTACGATCTTGGGCGCAACTTTTTGCAGCTGCATCAAATCGCCGGTGCTCAAGTGCATGTCGTCGAATACGAACACTGTGAAACGTTTAGGCACTCCGGGTGAGCCTTCACGAACTGCCGCTGGCGGTTGGGAAGGGGTGCGATCCAGAGAGGGAGGATCCGCAGTTGGTTTCGGGCCCTCGGCCGCTGCTCTTTTTTGGATGCTAAATCCTGAGATGGCTTGCGGTTTGTTCTTATCGAATACCTGGAAGTCTTCCTGTTTCAGATTGCCCACCGCGCGGCCTTGCGAATCGCGCACCACTACCGGCACCAAAACCGCATTCACGCTCACTTGAATCTTGGGGATGCTATCCGGCGGTGATGTGGTTGAGTTCTGCTGTGCTGACGTGCGGTTACACGGGACGAGAGCCAGGCAGCTCAGGGCTGTTGCGCATCGCCGTTTCGCCTTGACGTTCACGGTGGTCCAACAATTCTACATCGCGGCTGCCGCTACTCGACGGATAGTTTGTGACCTTGCACCCAAACCATTCACTCTTAGCCCAGCTAAGCGCTACTGCTCATTTTTCTGCCGGATGGCTGAACATTACAAAGCACGGTGCGTCGGACCGCGCCACCACAATATCCTGCCACCCGTCTCCGTTTAAATCTCCCGCCGCCATACCGTAGATCGCGCCCTTGCCGTCGCCGAATGGTACTCCCTGATACTGTTTTCCTGTGCCGTCGTTGTAATAGATCTTTCCCGGAGCCTCAACAAAACCGACGATGATCTCGGGCTGGTGATCGCCATTCAGATCCGCGGCAATCATTGAATAGGGCACTGCCCCCGGTTTCTCGAATTGAATGCCGCTGCCAAAGTGGCCTTTGCCATCGTTCAAGTAGACAAAGCAGCCCATATTCTCAGGACACGCGGCAATGTCCAGATGGCCATCCCCGTCAAAGTCGGCCACAGCCATCGCGCGGATGGATCCCTTCGCCGGGCCCCAAGCCTCCTTCCGACTGAAGTTTCCTTTGCCATCGTTGAAGTAGACACCGCTTTGGCACGAATCCCGGCACGCATAGATGACATCGTTGGCGCCGTCGCCATTCATATCCGCGATCGCCACGGTTGCCGAACTCGGCGAGTCCGCAAGGGGACGGCAGTCAAAATGAAGTTTGCCATCGTTCATGCAGACATAGCTGCTCATTTCTCGATTGGCAACCGCGATATCCGGAAAGCCATCGCCGTTCAAGTCGCCAACCGCGGCATTCCTGGTTGACCACTTTGGGTCCCCATACGTTCCCCCAATCGTGAAATTCCCTTTGCCGTCATTCACCAGCACAAGCTTTGCGTCCGGCTGATCATTGCTTAGAACCATATCCAGGTGTCCGCTCTTCCTCATGTCCGCCAAAGACGCCGAGTAACTCTTGGTTGCCTTGCTAGGGAGCGGCGGGCCCGGCGTGAAGTGTCCTTTGCCATCTCCGAAAAAAATCAGGCTGGGCACCTGCCAATGGCGTCCTTTCACCAACACGATATCCGGAAAGCCGTCGCCATTCAGGTCGCCAATGCTGGCGTTCGACGAGGTCTCCGACACCGTTTCCAACAGAACAATTTCAAACGAACGCAGGTCAGGGCGAGTGGACGACTGCCCTTCAGAATGACTGGGGCGGATCGCCTGCGTGTTGCCATGGGGCGGAAGCAACCCTGCCACGGAGAACGCCGCCACAGTCAACCCGCAACACAGTAGCTTGCGCGTAAAATTGTCGATGCGAATGCTTGCTCGCCCGAAAAGTTGCAAATGATGTTCTCCATCAATTGCGCTAACCTGACGCACGCATCTTACGCTTGGTATCGTCCCGGTACAACGAGCCTGCTCGTTTTAGGGTCTGGCGGCTGTGATGTACATTTTTGATAACGCCGGACTAAACGAAGAGAAAACCGAAGGAGGATTCGTCATGGCGAAAACAACGGCCGGAACCGTACCCGCGGACAAACTTCAGCTCTACGAAAAACTGCTGGCCACGAGTCGCAGTGTCACACGCAGGGGCGCAACGGTGCCTTATACCTCGCTAAACGGGCATATGTTCAGTTACATGAGCAAAGAGGGCAAGCTGGCATTGCGCCTGCCGGCTAAAGAACGCGAGGTTTTCCTCAAAAAGTACAACGCCAAACTGTGTGAAGCCTACGGCGTCGTTCAGCCCGAGTACGTCGAAGTTCCTGCCTCGTTGCTTTCTTCTACGCGGGAGTTGAAGAAGTTTTTCGGTGCGCCAGGTTAAGCCCGGCGCTTTCAGCGGGTGAAACTCCCGCCCCGGAAAGGGACGAGCCAACCCACCGGGAATCGAGTCTTGGGCTCATGAAGGTGACGACATGAGTTAAGC